>Ga0209476_10000339_pt1 | contig 31747 bp, 36 predicted proteins | sample KloWWTrecipitate_FD_187179 | JGI IMG/M metagenome (GOLD analysis project Ga0209476, IMG submission 187179) | Active sludge microbial communities from Klosterneuburg, Austria, studying microevolution and ecology of nitrifiers - Klosterneuburg... | ecosystem: Engineered > WWTP > Aerobic digester... | reverse complement strand
TGCCCGCAGTTGGGCATCAGCATTCCCGTCGGCAAGGATTCGCTGTCGATGAAAACTGCGTGGGAGGAGGGCGGCAAGAAAAAGCAGGTCACCGCGCCGCTGTCGCTGATCATCTCCGCCTTCGCCACCTGCAGCGACGTGCGCAAGACGCTGACGCCGCAGCTGTGCACCGATTGCGGCGACACCGACCTCGTGCTGGTGGATCTCGGCCAGGGCAAGCACCGCCTCGGCGGCTCGGCCTTCGCCCAGGCCTACAACGCGACGGGGGAACACGCGCCGGACGCCGATGCGACGCTGCTCAAGGGCTTCTTTGCCGCCATCCAGGAACTCAACGCGGCCGGCCTGCTGCTCGCCTACCACGACCGCTCCGACGGCGGCCTCTTCGCCGCCGCCTGCGAGATGGCCTTCGCCGGGCATTGCGGCGTCTCGCTCAACCTCGACACACTGTGCTACGACCCGCTGATGAACGATGCCGACGGCCTGGAGCGCAAGCCCGAACTCGCGAGCGGCCGCTTCCGCGACCGCGTCATGGGCGCGCTGTTCGCCGAGGAGTTGGGCGCGCTGCTGCAGATCCGCCGCGACGACCGTAATCGCGTCATGCAGGTGCTGCGCGCGCACGGCCTCGCCGCCTGCAGCCACACCGTGGGCGAACTCAACACGGCCGATGAAATACGCGTCTGGCGCAACGCCAGGCCGCTGCTCAAGGAGAAGCGCGTCGACCTGCAGCGTGCCTGGAGCGAGACGAGCTACCGGATCGCCCGTCTGCGCGACGACGCGCAATGCGCGCAGGAGGAATTCGATTCATTGCTCGACGCGGCCGATCCCGGCGTGTCGGCGACACTGACCTTCGACCCGGCCGAGGACATCGCCGCGCCGATGATCGCGAAGGGGGCAAAACCAAAGATCGCGATCTTGCGCGAGCAGGGCGTCAATGGCCAGGTGGAAATGGCCGCCGCCTTCGACCGTGCCGGCTTCGTCGCCGTCGATGTGCATATGAGCGACCTGCAGGCGCGCCGTGTCGCGCTGACTGACTTTTCCGGGCTGGTCGCCTGCGGCGGCTTCTCCTACGGCGACGTGCTCGGCGCCGGGCAGGGCTGGGCGAAATCGATCCTCTTCAACGATCCGCTGCGCACCGAGTTCGAGGCCTTCTTTAAGCGCAGCAGCACGTTTGCGCTGGGCGTCTGCAACGGCTGCCAGATGATGAGCCACCTGGCGGAAATCATCCCCGGCGCCGGCGACTGGCCGCGCTTCGCGCGCAACCGCAGCGAGCAGTTCGAGGCGCGCTTCGTCATGGTCGAGGTGCCGCAGAATCCCTCGCTGTTCCTCGACGGCATGGCCGGCAGCCGGCTGCCCATCGTCGTTTCGCATGGCGAAGGCCGCGCCGACTTCAGCGCGCACGGTCAGCAGAACCAAGCCGTCGTCGCGCTGCGCTACATCGACAACCACGGCCGCGTTGCGGCAACCTATCCTTTCAACCCGAACGGCTCGCCCGACGGCATCGCCGGCCTCACCACCGCCGACGGCCGCTTCACCATCATGATGCCGCACCCCGAGCGCATCTACCGCACGGTGCAGATGTCCTGGCATCCGGAGGGCTGGGGCGAGGACGGCCCCTGGCTGCGCATGTTCCGCAATGCGCGCAAGTGGCTGGGGTAAGCCGGATTAAAACTTCCCGTCGTCGAGTTTGAAGGGCAGTTCGCGCGACACCTCGGCGAAGCCGAGGATGCGCTTTCCCTTGTGGTCCTTCAGGAAGTCCTCGGCATCCGCCCGCGTGGCGAGCGGCACCAGCTCGTGGCCCATCGGGCCGAGCACGTCGGAGCCGACGACGAAGAAGGCCTTCTGCGCATCGATGCGCGTCAGCGAATAGAAATCCGTCACCTGGATGACGGCGATGTCCTCGCGGCGGTGGCCCGGCGCATATTTGGGCAAGTCGTGCAGGTACTTGTAGAGGTCCTTGGCGCCATCGAAGAAATGCGCATGGCCGTCCCTGTACTGCACCACGGCCACCCAGTTCGGGTACTTCGACACCAGCATGCCGCACACCGGGCAGAGGTCCTTCGCCCCGGGCTTGACGACGCCCTGGGCCGGCGCGAGGCCGGCCCACAGGGCGAGCAGGAGTGCGACGAAGAAACGCCTCATCCCTGCTTCTTCTGCTCCATCATCTTCCTGCGGCGCTCCTCGCGGTTCTTGCGGATCTGCGCGACGTCGGCCGCCATGTCGAGGTAGGACTGCTTGAGCGCCTCGTTGAAGTCGCCGAATTCGCCGCCGTGCTTCTGCTTGAACTGCCCGGCGACTTCCTTCGAGGCGAAGGAGTGCTTGCTGCGCTTGGTCATGGCGTGCTTCAGGTCGGCGCCGATGAGGTAGGTCAGTTGCTCGACCGGCACCAGCGGGCGCGGCTCGGCGGTCGAACCGTAGTCCGGCCCCCAGATGGCTTTCGGCTCGCGGTCGATGTTCACGCCGAGGCTCAGGCCGAGGCAGTGGATGGAGCAGACGCCGTCGACGAGGTCGTCGCTGTACTGCACCAGCATGCGGGCGCGATGGTGCTCGCTGCGGTCCATGCCGCAGTAGGGGCACTTCGGATATTTCGCGAATTCATTTTCCAGCGGCTTCGCATCGGCCGGCTTCTTCGGCACGAATTGCGCCGGCGTGCCGTCGGTGGTGCAGGCCTGCTGGGCGTGGGCGGTGGTGGCGATGCCGGCGGCGGTGGCGGCCAGCGTGAGTTTCAGCATGTCGCGGCGTTTCATTGCAATCTCCCTAAAAGTGTTTCCGCACTGCAATATTAGGCTTTGCGAATGAAGATTGCCTGCGACATAACGCCGCACTCAGGCGACGAGCTTGACCATGACGAGGAAGTAGCGAACGCCCTGCCAGAGGGTGGACACGCCGAGCGCGATGACGAACAGCGCGGCGCCCTTCAGCAGCCAGCCGCGCAGGCGCGGGCCGAGCTTGCCGAAGAGGAAGGAGGCGGAAAGCATCGAGGGTAGGGTGCCGGCGCCGAAGGCCAGCATCAGCAGCATGCCCTCGGGCGGCGAGGGCGCGGTGGTGGCCTGCACCGCCATCGCCATGGTCATCGAGCAGGGCATCATGCCGTTGATGGCGCCGCCGATGAGTGCGCCGACGATCGGGCCTTTCTGCGCCGCGGTCATGAACTGCCGGCGCAGCCAGGCCACCGGCGCGAAGCCGTAGACGTTGCGGATGGGCGAGACGCCGAGCAGGTCGAGGCCGAGCAGGATGACGATCGCGCCGGCGACGATCTGCAGCACGCCTTGGGCGAGGCCGATGCGGCCGGTCGAGACGAGTACGGCGCCGAGCAGTGCGGCGACCAGGCCGACAAGGGCGTACATGCCGATGCGGCCGGCGTGATAGGTCAGGTAGGGCCAGGGCCCGCGCGCCTGCAGCTTCATGAAGAAGGCCGATACCAGCCCGCCGCACATGCCGAGGCAATGGCCGCTGCCGAGCAGCCCCGTCATGAAGGCCAGCGCGTAGGAGAACTCGACGACGGCCTGGTGGTGCGAATGGTCCACTTATTTCTGCTGCTGCAGCCGCAGCGAGTTCGACAGCACCGATACCGAGCTCATGGCCATCGCCGCCGAGGCGATCATCGGGTTGAGGCGGCCGGCGGCGGCAAAGGGGATCGCGACGGTGTTGTAGCCGAGCGCCCAGAACAGGTTCTGGCGGATCACGCTCATGGTGCGGCGGGAGAGTTCGATGCCCGCGGCGACGCGCGTGATGTCGCCGCCGACCAGCGTGATGTCGGCCGACTCGAGGGCGATGTCGGCGCCGCTGCCGATGGCGAAGCCGACATCGGCAGCGGCCAGCGCCGGCGCGTCGTTGATGCCGTCGCCGACCATGCCGACGCGCCTGCCTTCCGCCTGGAAGCTGCGCACCAGGGCCAGCTTGTCGGCGGGCGTCGCGCGCGACACGACACGGTCGATGCCGACCTGGCGCGCGATGTGCTGCGCCGTCGCCTCGAGGTCGCCGGTGGCCATGACGGTGGTCAGGCCCAGGCGATGCAGCAGGGCGATGGCTTCCCTGGCCCCTTCGCGCGGCCGGTCGGCGACGGCGAGGAGCGCCGCGCAGCGCTGGCCGATCGCCACGAACATCGGTGTCTTGCCTTCGCCGGCCCAGGCTTCGGCCTGCGCGGCGAATTCCGTGGTGTCGATGCCGGCTTCCTCGAGCAGTGCGGCGTTGCCGATGCGCACGGTCTTGCCGGAGACGAAGGCCTGCACGCCGCGTCCGGGCCGGGCATTGAAGTCCTTCGCCGCGCGCACCTTGGCGCCGCGCTCGCGCGCCCAGGCGGCGAGCGCCTGGCCGAGGAAGTGCTCCGAGGGCGCTTCCGCCGAGGCGATGAGGGTCGCCAGCGCTGCTTCGTCCTCGCTTTCGCCGGCGACGAAATCCGTCACCACCGGCTTGCCCTCGGTGATGGTGCCGGTCTTGTCGAAGACCAGGGTGGTGAGCTTGCTCGAGGTCTCCAGCGCCTCGCCGTTGCGGATGTAGATGCCGCGCCGCGCCGCCTGACCGGTGCCGACCATGATGGCGGTGGGCGTGGCCAGTCCCAGCGCGCAGGGACAGGCGATGAGCAGCACGGCGACGGCATGGGACAGTGCGCGCGCCGCCGGATGGCCGGCCAGCAGCCAACCGCCGAAAGTCAGCCCTGCCAGCACGCCGACCGTCGGCACGAAACGGGCGGAGATGCGGTCAGCGAGCTTCTGCACCGGCAGCTTGGCGGCCTGGGCGTGGTCGACCATTTTTACGATGCCGGAGAGCACGGTGTCGCCGCCGACGGCGGTGGCGCGCAGCGTGAAGCTGCCGGTGCCGTTGATGCAGCCGCCGATGACGGCGTCGCCCGCGCTCTTCGCCACCGGCAGCGATTCGCCGGTGACGAGGGATTCGTCCACCGCCGAGCGGCCGTCCTCGACGATGCCGTCAGTGGGCACGCGGTCGCCGGGGCGCACGCGCAGCAGGTCGCCGACCTGCACCTCGTCGATCGGCACGACCTCCTCGACGCCGCGGCGCAGGCGCACCGCTGTCTCGGGCTGCAGTTCGATCAGCTTGCGGATCGCCTCGCTGGCGCGGCCCTTGGCGCGCTCTTCCAGGTAGCGGCCGAGCAGGACGAAGGCGACGATGCCGGCGGCCGATTCGAAATAGACGTGGTGATGGCGGCGCAGCACGCCCGGCAGGCTGTAGATCCAGGCGGCGCCGGCGCCCATGGCGATGAGGGAGTCCATGTTCGCCTCGCGCTGCTTGGCGAGCATCCAGGCCTTGCGGAAGATGTCGCCGCCGGGGCCGAACACCACCAGCGTCGACAGCGCGAGTTCGAAAAGGCGCAGGGTCGGCGAGCGGTGCATCAGCATGCCGCTGACCATCACCGGCGCCGTCAACCAGGCCGCCTGCAGGAAGCGCCGCTTCGACCCGGCCAGGCGCGCGCGCTCGCGCTCGACCAGCAGGCGCCGCTGCGCCAGGGTGTCCATCGGCCGCGGCACGTAGCCGAGCCGCGCGACGCGGGCGGAGAGCGCCTCGCGCGAGAGCTGCCCCTGCACCGTCGCCGTGCCGGCGGCGAAGTTCACGCTGGCCTTCGCCACCTGCGGGTCGCGCTTGAGGTGCATCTCGATCAGCATCGCGCAGGAGGCGCAGGTCATGCCTTCCACGGCGACCGAACACTCCTGGAGTTCGGCCCCCACCCCCCGGCCCCCGCCCGGGCGGGGGTGACGGCTGTTCGCCGCCTGCGGCGGCTCCATGTGCTTGGCTGCAACGGGCTTCGGCGGCGGCGCAGAGGCCAGATTGCCGATCACCGCGTCGGCGATGGCCAGCAGGCGTTCCTCCGCCAGCAGCGCGGGATCGTAGTGCAGCGTCACCGAGCCGATGTCGGCGACGACGCGCACGTCCTTCACGGCGGTGTGCTTGCGCAGCAGGATTTCCAGCAGGTAGCCGCGCTCGGTCTGTCGCACCAGCGACGGTGCGAGGAGGCGGATGCGGCGCGAGAGACGGTGCGCGACCTGGATATGCTTCACTTGTTCGTCTTCCGGTAGCGCACCAGCAGGTAGATCAGGTAGAAGATCGCCAGCCAGGCGTCGGCGTGGGCGACCGGATTGCGCATCCAGCGCTTGGTGATGAGTTCCCAGTGCACTTTGATCAGGTAGAAGGCGATCAGGTCGTTGAGGAAATTGGTGACCGCCTTCTCGGTCAGTGCGTTGGCGACGAGCGGCTGCAGGCGCGCCTGCAGCGAGCCGGCCTGCGGCGGGGCCTGGCGCAGCTTCATCACGACCTGGCGCAGCCGGGCCAGCTTGCGGCGGGCGCCGTGCTCGATCTTCTCCCTGGTTTCGTGCAGCGTACGGCCGATCTGCTCGCCCGCCGGCTGCAGCGCCTGCACGAGCGGGCCGGGCAGGCGGTCGAGCTGTGCGCGCAGGGCCAGCACCACGTCGCGCTCATTGGCCTGGTGCGGGTCGTAGCGCAGCGACAGCTTGCGCACGTCGCGATACAGCCTGGCGCGGTAGATGCCGGCGACGCCGCGCAAACCGGATTCGATCGCATCCGCGCGCGGACCGGTGCACAACGCGACGGGCAACTGGAGCCGGAGATGGCCCGGCTCGCGGTGGCGCACGACGATCTGCCGCGCCCACTCCTCGGCGTGGGACATGGTTGCCTCGGAAAAAGTCAGGCCTGCGGGGACGGCGGCGTCTCGGTCTGGGCCGGCTGGGCTTCCTGCTCCTGCGCCTCGGCGACGAGGTCGGAGAGGTGCTCCTTCTGCTGCAGGGCGAAATCCTTGCCCATGCCCATGGCCTTGGTGGCGGCCAGCACGATTTCCTTCTCGTACTTGTGCACCAGGTAGCCGGCGACCAGGCCGGCGCCGATCAGCAGCAGCGGGCTGCGCAGCAGGACGCCGCCGATCAGGCCGCGGCCGGCGGCGAAGCCGGTGGCGGCCATCATCGCGCCCTGGGTCATCGGGCTGTTCATCATGCCGCCCATCATGTGGCGGGCCGGTTCTTCCATCATCATGGCATTTCTCCCATTAAACAAACGTCAATTTTCTTCCGGATTGTCGGAGGATTCATTGATCCCATGCAACATTTCGTAGATTCCCTTGCAGCCTTCGCAGCAGAATTCCAGCATTTTGCCCGGCACGGCCAGCGTGAAGGGCTTCACCCCCACCGGCAGGCTGCACAGGTCGCAGGGGCGGTCCGGGTCGTTCACTTCAGCAATTCCAGCGCATGCCGCTCGAAGACCGCCTCGTCGGCCTCGCCGATCACCTTGCCGCGCACCACGCCTTTCGCATCGACGAAATAGGTGGTCGGAAGGCCGACCACGCCGTAGCGTTTGGCAATGGCCGACTGCTCGTCGAGCAGCACCGGGTAGGTGACGCCGAGCTTTATTATGAAGGCGGCGACGGCGGGCTTGTCCTGGCCGGCGTTGATGGCGAACACCTCCAGCCCCTTGCCCTTGTGGCGCTGGTAGACGACCTCGATGGCCTTCATCTCCGGCTCGCAATATTTGCACCAGTCGGCCCAGAAGCGGATGACCACCGGCTTGCCGGTTGCCGCCGCGGGGAAGTTCATTGCGGCACCGTCGAGGCGCTGCGTCCGAAAGGCGGGGGCGGGATCGCCGAGGTTCAGCTTGGCTGCGGGCTCGCCGCCGCAGGCGGCGACCAGCAGGGCGAGGCAGGCGAGGCAAAACAGGCGCATGTCAGTGCTCGATGAGGATCAGGTTGGAATGCAGCACGAAGTACGTGGCGATGGCGGCAACGAGAAGATAGCCGATCGCGGCGATGCCGGCCAGCCGTGCCGCCGCCGCCGGCACGATTGTGCGCAGGCTGGCGACGTTGCGGAACGGCTGCAGCGCACCGACGCCCAGCCCGGCGGCGGTGGCGGCGAACAGCGGCACGTAGAGCCAGTAGCCCTGGTGGACGTATTCCGGCTTGAGGATGCAGAACGGGCAATGGTGGTTGGGATGCTCGTAGAGGTAGAGCGAGACAAAGGAGAGCACGCCGACGAGGGTGGCGACGAAGGCGGTGGCGCTGGCCGCAGCAGCGAGGTAGCCGGCGCGCTGCGTGCGCGCGTGGAAGAAAGTCAGTCCCGTGGCAACGGCGAGCGTGGCGTAGAACAGCACCATCGCCGGCGCCGGCTTCAGCGCCGCGACCTCGGCGGCGAGTCCCTGGGCGTCGCCCGAGAACAGGCTGCCGCAGCAGGAGGTGATGACGTCGGCCTTGAGGCCGAGGAAGTACTTCAGCTGCAGGCCGAAGGAAAGCAGCAGCGCCGGCAGCAGGATCAGCAGCAGCGCGTACTTGATGCGCACCAGCGGATAGTCCGGCGCCCGGGTGTCGACGTGATTGACCGCCAGCCAGGCGGCGGCGAGGAAGAACACCGCCATTTGCGCGAGCAGCGCCGGAAAGCCGTAGGGATTGACGTTGAGCGTGCCCACCGCGCACATGGCGCCGACGAACATCTCCGCCATGCGGTCGGCGTTGAAGACGAACAGCAGCAGGGCGACCAGCTGCACCGCCATGACGAAGACGGCCAGCGTCGAGAACAGGTAGGTGCGCCGCTCGAGCTGCAGCTGCCGCTCGGAGCCGCTGGCGATGTTCCACTGGCGGATCACCTGCACGGCGAAGGGCGCGGCCGCCGCCAGCATGGCGACGGCGACTCCCGAAGCCAGCAGCAGCGCGATGATGGCGGGCTGGAACAGCACGTCAGTCCTCCGTCAGTTGCCCGTCGCGCATCGACACCACGCGGTGCACGGCGGCGGACTCGACCACCAGCGGATCGTGGCTGGTGAGGATGACCGTGCGCCCCTCGGCGTTGAGGCTTTCCAGGATGCCCATGAATTCGCGCGACAGCGCCGTGTCGAGGTTGGCGGTGGGCTCGTCGGCGATCAGCACCTTCGGGTCGTTCACCAGGGCGCGGGCAATGGCGACGCGCTGCTGCTCGCCGCCGGAGAGCCATTCGACGCGCGCCTCGCGCCGGTGCGCGAGCTTGAGGCGGTCGAGCAGCGACTCGGCATGGCTGCGCAGTTCGCGGTGCGGCCGACCGGTGGGGAAGGCCGGCAGCATCACGTTCTCCAGCGCCGAGAGGCCCTTGATCAGGTTGAACTGCTGGAAGACGAAGCCGAAGGTGCTGCGGCGGATGTCGGTGAGGAAGCGCTCGGGCAGGCCGGAGATGTCGTCCTCGGCCAGCCGCACGCGGCCGCTGGTGGGCCGCGCGAGGCAGCCGACGATGGTGAGCAGCGTGGTCTTGCCCGAGCCGCTCGGGCCCTGGAAGGCCGTGACCTTCTTCGCCTCGATGCTCAGGTCGATGCCGTTCAGCGCCCAGAACTCGTTGGGCCGGCCCTGGTTGAAGGCCTTGCGGATCTGCTTCAACTCGATCATGAGCGCATGGCCGCGTCGGGGTCGGTGATGGCCGCGCGCCAGATCGGCACCAGCACCGCCGCCATGTAGGGAAAGACGGTGAAGAAGAACAGCGTCGCCACCTGCAGGCCGTCGATCGCCGGCACCAGTTCGAAGCGCGGGTAGAGCACGGCCCAGCCCTTCAGCACCGGCTCGAACAGCGGCGCGCCGAAACGGAACACCTGGATATAGGCGGCGACGAAGCCGAGCAGGAAGGCGCTGAGCGAGATCAGGCCGCCCTCCCACAGCTTCATCTTGATGACGTCGCCGGTCTCCCAGCCGATGGCCTTGAGGATGCCAATCTCGCGCTTTTCCTCTGCCGAGAGCCCCGAGGCCTTTTCCCAGGCGAGGATGGCGAAGGCGAAGATTGCCGCCGAGAGCAGCGCCAGCACGATGCCCTCGCGCCAGTCGAAGATCGAGGCGTAGGTGCGCAACACCTCCTCGCGCAGGATCGGCCGCGAATCCGGCAGGGCGGCGGCGAGCTTGGCGGCGACGTTGCGCACCTCCTGCGGGTTGGCCACCGACAGCGCGATGTCGGTGTGGTGGCCGGCCGGATATTCGAAGAAGGCGCGGAAGTCCGCCTCGCTCATCAGCACCAGGTCGGCGGAGACCAGCTCGGACGCATGCGGCAGGACGCCGGCGACGGTGAACGCGAACAGCTTGCCGGAGTAGGCGCGGAAGGAAATCGTGTTGCCGGGCGCCAGGCCGCGCGAGCGCGCCACCGCCGGCCCGACGACCAGCGTGCCCGGCCGAACCGCTTCGGCCACCGGCGCCATGAAGGTGTAGTTGGCCTTCACCACCGGGTCGTAGTAGTAGCCCCACAGGCGGCCCTCGATCGCCTGCACGCCGCGAATGCGGCCGATCTTCTCGAGGTAGCCTGGCGGGATCAGGTCGTGGCGGCCGGCGACCATGCGCTGCAGGACGATTTCCGGCGACTGCTTCAGCACCTGCGCCGCCTCCTGGCGCAGCGCGTGCGTGTACAGCGCCACCGAGGCGAGCACGAACACCAGCAGCGTGTAGACCAGCAGCAGGCCGAGGTTCTTCGTTCGCCGCCGGGCCAGGGAGGCCAGCGTGAAGTCAATCAGGTGACGCTGCTTTTCGATCCAGGCGTTCATGGTGCGAGACGAGTGAGGCCGGCGGCGGCAGGAGCGAGCCGGTGGGGAAATGCTCCAGCGCCACCGGGTGGTCCTGGAAGGCCGAATGCAGGTCGGCCTGCGAGGGATGGCGGGTGTAGCGTGCCTCGGTGAACAGCGCCAAGTCGGTCAGGCCGAGCCTGGCCGCCAGCGCGCCGCGCTCGGCGAGCCGTTGGGCGCCGCGATCGCGCAGCCAGGCGGCGTCGACGAAGGTCGCGGCGAAGCAGGCCGCGGCGAGACCGAGTGCGACGAAGGCGAGGCTGGAGGGGCGCAAATTCATCGCAGCAGCCCGCGCACCGTTTCCAGGTATTTCTCCGCCGGCGCGTTCAGTTCGAGGGCGACGGCCAGCTTGCCGTCGGGCGCCACGGCGTAGGTGCGCGTCGTGTGGTCCACCGCGTAGCTGCCGTCGGGGCGCGCCGGCTGGCGGATGTAGCCGGCGCCGAAGGCCTTGGCGACGGCGGCGATTTCCTCGGCGCTGCCGGTGACGCCGAGCATCTCCGGGTGGAAATAGGCGGTGTATTCCTTCAGGCGCTCCGGCGTGTCGCGCTCCGGGTCGACCGAGACCATGATCAGGCGGACCTTGCCGCGCTCCTCCGGCGAAAGCGTGTTGAGCGCCTGCGCGCCGGCGGCGAGCGAGGCGGGGCAGACGTCGGGGCAGTGCGTGTAGCCGAAGTAGATGAGCAGCACCTTGCCGCGCAGGGCCCGGGTGTCCACCGGGCCGCCCGCTGAGCGCAGGACGAAGTCGCCGCCCCTGGGCGCGCCGGGCGGCTCGACGCGCTGCTCGGAACAACCGGCGAGGGCTGCCGCAAAAAGGAGGAAGGCCAGGATTTGTCGGAGCGGATGCATGGTCGGATGCGCGGTATGCCGCATCCCGAGGATTGCAGAAGGCAGTTGCGCCGGCAAGCGCGCCGGTCAAGAAGCGCGGAAAAGTTTCCTAGAAGCGGTTGGCCGCGCGCATCAGCGCGCCGCGCAGGGCGATGGTCAGGCTGGATCCCATGCCGATGCGCTGGGCGACGGCGGGCAGCAGGATCAGCGAGGCGAGGGCGAAGCCGGCGCCGAGCAGGAGGGCGGCCATTTCGGGGTTATTCGGGTCGGTCTGGGCGGCGGGCTGCGACTGGTTCATGGCGATTCCCCTGAAGTCTGTTGGGGTAATCCTAACCGAGCGGCTGCGACAGGGGGATGCGACATAACGTCGCAGCGGCCGCCAATGTACCTGCCCCGGATCGCCCCGGAAATTCCCGCATCGTCCCGGCGGGCCCTGCAAGGGACAAAAAAATCGGCGCCCACGGCGCCGATTCCAATGCCTGGGAAGGCGCTTACTCCACCTTGGTCTTGGCGCGCAGTTCCGAGATGTGCTTTTCGAGGGCCTGCTGCTGCAGGCGCTGCTGGATCTGCGGCTTGACCTCGTCGAGCGGCGGATGCTTCAGCTCGCGGACGTCGTCGAGCTGGATGACGTGCCAGCCGAACTCGGTTTTCACCGGCGCGGCGGAGAACTTGCCCTTGTCCAGCGCAACCAGCGCGTCGGCGAAGGGTTTGACGTAGCCGGAGGGCGCGGACCAGCCGAGGTCGCCGCCGCGATCCTTGTTGCCCGGGTCCTTCGACTGCTTCGCCAGTTCGTCGAATTTCTCGCCCTTCTGCAGGCGCGTGATGATGCCCTTGGCCTCGTCCTCCTTCTCCACCAGGATATGGCGCGCCTTGTATTCCTTGTTGCCCATGGCCTTGACGATGGCATCGTATTCGCTCTTCACCGCCGCATCGCTCACCGGGTTCTTCATGATGAAGTCCTGCAGGTAGGCATTCACCAGGATGCCCTGGCGCGACAGCTCGAACTGGGCCTGCACCTCGGGCTTCTTGTCGAAACCCTTCTTCTTCGACGCCTGCGAAAGCATTTCGCGATTGATCAGGTCGTTGCGGACCGCGGCGCGCATCTGCTCGGAATCCTTCTGGCCCTGGGCGAGCTGCGACTGCAGCAGGGCATCGGCGCGGGCAGTCGGGATGGCAACGCCGTTGACGGTGGCGATGACGCCCGGCTTGCCGGCAGCCTTGGCGGCGGGCTTCGCCTCCTGGGCATGCAGCGGCGCTTGCAGCAGGACGCCGGCAACGAGCAGGGCGGTCAGGCGGGGGAGGGTGCGTTTCATGTGTTTTCCTTGCGTTGGGTTAATCGGTGTCTTCAGGCGCCAGCGCCTTGATGCTGAGGGCATGGATTTCCCCGCGCATCATGGGCCCTAACGCCTCGTAAATCAAGCGGTGCCGCTGCATCGTGCCGCAGCCTGAAAAGCGCGGCGAGACGATGGTCAGGCGGTAATGGCCGCCGCCGCCGGCGCCGGCATGGCCGGCGTGCTTCGCGCTGTCGTCGGCGATCTCCAGCCGCAACGGCGCCAGCGCAGCCAGCTTTTCGCGCATGGCGTCGATGGTGTTCACGCCGGCAGCACTTTCCTGAAGGGCAGCACCCGCATGCCGGCGAAGACGCCTTCGCTGACGTAGGGATCGGCCGCCGCCCAGGCCTGCGCCTCGTCGAGCGAATCGAACTCGGCGACGATCAGGCTGCCGGAGAAGCCGGCCGGGCCGGGGTCGGGCGAGTCGATGGCGGGGCAGGGTCCGGCGAGGACCAGGCGGCCGGCCTCCTGCAGTTCCTTCAGCCGTTCGAGATGGGCCGGGCGCGCGGCAAGGCGTTTCGCCAGGCTGCCGGGCGCGTCCTCGCCGAGGATGGCATACAGCACTACTTCTTTTCCTCCTGGATGTATTTCGACAGCAGCAGGCTTTGGGCGATGACGAAGGCGATCATCAGGCCCATGCCGCCGAAGAGCTTGAAGTTCACCCAGGCATCGGTCGAGAGGCTGTAGGCGACGATCAGGTTGGCTGCGCCCATGAAGGCGAAGAAGCCGATCCAGCTGGCGTTGAGCCGGCCCCAGACCGGCTCGGGCAGGCTGATCTGCTCTTCCATCAGCTTGCGGATCAGGTTCTTGCGGAAGATCAGGGCGGAACCCGCCAGCACCGCGCCGAACAGCCAGTAGAGCACCGTCGGCTTCCATTTGATGAAGGTCTCGTCCTGCAGCAGCAGCGTGGCGCCGCCGAAGACGACGATGATGGCGAGGCTCACCCAGAGCATGGTGTCGACCTTGCGGCCGCGCGCGAGCAGCCAGCCGATCTGCGCGAAGGTGGCTGCGATCGCCACCCCCGTCGCGACGTAGATGCCGGAAACCTTGAAGGCGATGAAAAACAGGATGACCGGGAACAGGTCGAAGAGGAATTTCATGAGCGCCGATTATACCGCTAGTCCTTGCGTTCGAGCTTCAGCGAGGCCGAGTTGATGCAGTAGCGCAGCCCCGTCGGCGCCGGCCCGTCCGGGAAGACGTGGCCGAGGTGGGCGCCGCACTGGCTGCACAGCGCCTCGGTGCGGCGCATGAAGTGGCTGCCGTCCTCGGCGGTGGCGAGGTTGGCCTGCTCGGCCGGTCGCCAGAAGCTGGGCCAGCCGCTGCCCGACTCGAACTTGTGCTCGGAACGGAACAATTCGGCGCCGCAGCAGACGCAGCGATAGACGCCCTGGTCGTGGCAGTCCCAGTATTCGCCGGTGAAGGCGCGCTCGGTGCCCTTCTCGCGGGCGATGCGGTACTGCTCCGGCGTGAGCTGCGCACGCCATTCCTTGTCGGTTTTTTTCACGTTTTGCCATCCTTTCTGTTGGTAAGCCAGACTGCCAGCGGGCCGCAGGCGCAGGCGAGGCCGAGGCTGCCGAAGGCGTAGCCCCAGGCCGCCGCATCGTCCTTGCCGCCCATGCCGTCGAGCACCACGCCGAACACGAGCGGCCCGAGGAAGCCGGCGCCGAAGCCCAGGAACGAGTAGACCGCCATTGCGGCGCCGCGTTTCCCGGGCGGGGCGGCGGCCACCAGCCCCGCCGTCAGCGCGGCCGAATCGCCCATCACGGCGACGAAGTGCAGCGACAGCAGCACCAGCGTCAGCCACCAGGCGATGGGCGTGGAAAAGCCCGCCGCCCAGGCCAGGATCGCCGAGCAGGCCATCACCGCGACGATGTAGCGACGCCGGCCGACGCGGGCGGCGATCTCGTTGCCGAGGATGCTGGCGGGGATGCCGAGCAGGTTGATGGCCGCTGCTGCCGCCGCCGGCCCCCAGGGAATGTCCGCATGCGGCGAAAGGGTATAGGCGAAGGCGATGAAGGCCACCATCCAGGCGCGCAGGCCGAACAGCTCCCAGCAGTGCGCGGCGTAGCCCAGCACGTAGCCGAGCACGGCGCGGTCGCGCAGCACCGGCCGCGGGTCGAGCAGCGCGGCCGGGGCGTGTGCGTGGGGCTGGGGCTCCGGCGTCATCGGTGCGAGCGCCCGCAGCACCAGCAGCCCTGCCGCCAGCGGCCCGGCGCCGCACAACATGAAGGCCCAGCGCCAGTCCAGCAGGGGTTCCAGCACGCCGGCCAGCACGAGGGAAAGGCTGGCGCCGATGCCGAAGGTGGAGGTGTAGAAGGCGATGAAGCGGCCCTGCAGCGGGCCGCCGACGCGGTCGGTGAGCGCCTTCAGGCCGGGCATGTAGGTGCCGGCCAGCCCCGCCCCGGCGATCGCCTGGAACAGCGCGCCGCTGGCCACGCCCTGCGCGAAGAGGCCGAAGCCGAGCGTGCCGGCGACGGCGAGCAGGGTGGAGAGGAAATACACGCGCCGGGCGTCGATGCGGTCGGTGAGGGCGGACAGCAGCGGCACCGCCGCCATGTAGCCGGCGAAGAAGACGCCGCCGATGAAGCCGGCCTCGGCGCCGCTCATGCCCCAGGCCTCGCGCAGCGGCGCCAGCAGCGCCGGATAGGTCGAGAATCCCGTCATGCTGAGCACCTCGGCCGCGCAGAGCAGGGCGACGACGCGCAGGCCGGAATCTTTGGCGGGGGCGTTCATGGAGGCGAAAAGTATAATGCCTCAACCGCCATGGGACCTCCCCCCGCCCCTCCTTCCCGGCAGCCTGACGCCTGGCCGCTCTCGGCCAGCATCATCGCTTCGCTGGCCGTCGCCGCCGTGATCGGCCTGGCGAATGTCGCCAATGTGCTGGCTGTCGCCGGCGGCGAGATCGGCGGACGGCTGCTGGCCGTGCTGCCGATCTACTTCATCGCCGCCTTCGCCGGCGCGCAGCTCGCCTTCTGGCTGCTGCGCCGGCTCGTCGGACAGGTGATGGCCCTCGGCACGAACGCCCACGCCGTGGTGGCGGGGCTGACTTTCCTGGCGGCCGGGCTGCTGCATTACGCCGAGAGCAGCGGCGTGCAGCGCGTCCTGCAGGAACAGGCCGGTTCGGCCGCCGCGCGCGGCGGCAGCTGCCCGCCGGGCGTGGCGTGCGCGCCGCTGCGCACGGCGGATGAACTGCAGGAAACCGATGCCGCCGCGCGTCGCGTCGCCGCCGAGCGTGGCCTGCTGGCGGCGGATGGCTTCGCGCTGCTGGTTCGCGATCCCGACCCGGGCGTACGCGCCGCCCTGGCGCGGCGCGCCGACCTGCCGCAGGAACTGCTGGAAAGAATGGCGGGGGATCGCCATCCCGATGTGCGCGAGGCGGCGGCGGAATCGCCGCGGCAGAGCGACGAGGCCCTGAGCCGCCTCGCTTTCGACCGCGAGCAGCGGGTGCGCCTGGCCGTGGCGCGCAACCGCAACGCGCCGCCGACGGCGCTGGAGGTGCTGGCCTCGAGTGCTTCGGCGGAGATCCGCCTGCTCGTGGCCGAACATCCCCGTGCCAGCGAGCCGGTGCTGCAGCGGCTGCTGAATGATCGCGGCGATCGGGCGGAACAGGTGGCCCGCGGGCGGCTGCCCGGGGCTGGGACGCGCTGAAACCGACTTGTCGGGGCGCCGCCTGAATCGGCCGGCCCGGAAAGTTTATTTGCTATTGCAGGCGAATCAGTGCATAGTGCGCGCCAGCGATCTTCAAGTAGCGCTGTTGTTGTCTGGTTCAGTACCCGCGGTTCCGCGGTATTTCTCCCTTCACCACCCTGCCGTCTTGAGCTTCGCCCTCCCCGGGGGCAACCCCTATTTTGTTCATTAAGGAAATTCAAGTTATGGCAACAGGTACCGTGAAGTGGTTCAACGATTCGAAGGGCTTCGGCTTCATCACCCCGGAAGCGGGTGGCGAGGATCTTTTCGCCCATTTCTCCGCGATTCAGGGCCAGGGTTTCAAGACCCTCAAGGAAGGCCAGAAGGTCAGCTTCGACATCACCGCCGGCCCGAAGGGCCAGCAGGCGTCGAACATCCGCGCGGCGGACTGAGCGAAGAGTGAATGCGGCATGGCCCAGCGCCGTGCCGTCTTCCCTACCGGAAGAGCCCGGCCTGCGCCGGGCTTTTTTTCGGAACTACCCTGGAGGCACGGCCATGGCCAAGGAAGAACTGATCGAAATGAACGGCGTGGTGATGGAGGTGCTGCCCGACTCCCGTTTCCGCGTCACGCTCGACAACGGCCACAACCTCGTGGCGTACACTGCCGGCAAGATGCGCAAGCACCACATCCGCATCATCGCCGGCGACAAGGTGTCCCTGGAAATCTCCCCCTACGATCTGAGCAAGGGGCGCATCTGCTTCCGCCACATCGAAGGGCGCACGCCGTCCGGCCCGCCGCGGCATCGACGCTGATCACCGGCACCGCCCCGGCAGGGAAGACGAACATCCTTGCCGATCCCCACTCGTCGCCTTAGTCCCCGCGCAGCCCCGGCTGCCCGCGCCGCCGCACGCGCATCAGGGCACGGGTGCCCGCGGCGGCGGCATGAAGAACGAGAAGGGGTGACGCGCGAAGCGCTGCAGCAGCAGGACGGCCAGTCTCAGGATCTGCGGCGTGCCCCGGCGCATGGACTTCATGGCGACGTACAGCGCCAGGCCGAAGCTGACGGCCAGGTTCATCAGGGCGATGCCGAAAATGCCGGCCAGCGCCCAAGGCAGGAGGTCGGCCAGCGCCGCGTAGCCGAGGGTGCTCAGCGCCAGGCCCAGGTTGGCGCTGGAGAACGCCACGTGGCGGATGTCGATGGGCAGGCCGGTGAGGGTGTCGAGCACGCTGGCGATGCCGAGGTACATGCCGAAGAAGAGGTTGCCGAAGATGGCGCCGTAGTGCGCGTCGACGAAGGCACCGATGCGGCCGGCGCGCTCCGGCCCGAGCCAGGCGATCCAGTGCGCCGCGGCGACGCGCCGGGAAAGCTGGTCGTACCTGGCCTGGTTGTCGAAGTAGCCCGAGACCAGTCCCGACAGGAAGAGGCCGACGCCGGCGATGGCGGCGAAGAGCAGCGCGCCGCTGCGCAGGGGATCGATCTCGTCAACCATGCGGGTCACCTTGTGTACCGGAGCCACCGTCTCTCCGAACAGCGGCGGCCAGAGGTAGCCGATGAGGCAGGCCGCCGGCAGGGCCAGGGCGACATTGCCGAGGACGGCGACGAACTGGGTGCGCAGGACGTTCTGCGCCAGGTCGACGAGCCGCCCCATTTCGCGCGGGCGGGTTTCCTCGAGCGTGGCCGCGATGGCGGCGGCGGTCATCGCCGGCTGCTTGGTGGCGACGACGAAACCGAGCAGGTGGATCAGCAGGAAGCCGAGGCCGTAATTGAGGCCGAACAGGATGCCCTCGGTCAGCGGCGGCAGGTGCAGCATGGCGAGCTTGGTCTTGATCAGGGCGAGAAGGGCGATGATCGCGCCGCCGCCGGCGGCGCTGCGCGCCATCGCCCACCACGCGCCCCGGTCCTCGGCGATGTAGTGTTCGCCGCGGTCGCCGGCGCGGTCCGTGACGTTGCGTGCCAGCAGGCTGACATTTTCGCCGAGGAACCTGCCGACGTGGTCGCGCGTCTGTTCTGCGGCGAGCAGCGTCTTGGCCAGGGGCACGGCCTGCGCCGGCCGGTCTTCGGCGGCGATGAAATCGAGCAGCAGGCGCTGGCGCTCGACCAGCTGGCGCAAGAGCGCAAGCAGGTAGGTGAGGCGCAGGCTGATGCCGTTCTCGCAGGCGCGGCGGCGCACGCGGGCGATGGTCTCGTCGCATTGCGCCAGCAGCACGTCGATGTCGCGCACGTCCTCGGGCCCGGGCAGGGCGCCGCCGGCGCGCGCGCGCTCGAACAGCGGCAACAGCGCGGCATTCTGGGCGAGGAAGGGCGACTCGTGGCGCTCGAGCGGGGGTTCGGCGCGCAGCAGTTCGCGGTCGAGCGCCGTGCCGGCCAGCCGGTAGGAGAGGAGGCGGACGCCTCCGAGCAGGCTGATCAGGGCAGGGTCGCCCTTTGCCGCTGGCGTGTCGCCGGGCCGGCCCAGCCCGAGCGATCGGGCCAGTTCGCTCCAGAGCGCGTCATCGACCGCCACCGCCCAGCGGTAATCCTGCGGACGGCGAAAAACGATGCGCAGGAGATCGCCCGGTCCCAGTTCCTGGGGAGACGGAAGCAGCCGCCGTCCGAGGCGCTGCTTCAATTCGAGCCAGAAACCCATGCCCGAGCGCACGCCGCTTTCGGCATAGAAGGACTGTATGCCGGGCCGGACGAGCAGACGCAGCACATCGGCGCGCAACGCTTCAGCCTCCTGTCGCCGCTCGGCCAGGTGCGCGATCTCGCGGCGGATATTGTAGGCGGCCGCCTCCGCGTCTGCGATCGAGGACGGCCGCAGACGGTCGACGAATGCGGCCAGCCGCGCGGCCGCCGCTTTCAATGGGGTGATCTCGGAATCCTGCATAGGGAGGGAATATTATCCTGCACGCGCCGGGCAGTGGGGCGGCGGCCTGCCGGCATGGGGGAATCGTGGGATAATCACTGCCCTTTTCACCGTACGGAATACCCGACATGAAACGATTCCTGACTCCCTTGCTGCTGGGTCTCGCCCTGCTGGCCCCGCTGCCGGCAGCCGCGCAGAACGCCGAGGCCGACAACATGCGCATCCTGCGCGAGAAGATGATGGGCGACAAGAAGCTCATCGTCGCGGCGAACATGGCGCTCACCGACGCCGAGTCGAAGGCCTTCTGGCCGATCTACGACGCCTACCAGGCCGAGCTGCAAAAGATCAACGAGCAGCTGGGCACCATCATTGCCGACTACGCCCGCATGCACAATGCCGGCAAGCTGACGGATGCCCGCGCGCGCGCGCTGATGGATCGCTACCTGGGGGCGGAAGAGGCCGAGGTCCGGCTCAAGCGCACCTTCGCCAAGCGCCTCGACAAGGTGCTGCCGGGGGTGAAGGTCACGCGCTACCTGCAGATCGAGAACAAGATCCGCGCCATCGTCAAGTACGAGCTCGCCGGCGAAGTGCCGCTGGCCAAGTGACCCTGCCGCAAGCAAAAAACGGAACGGAAAGGTAAAGAGACATGACAAGCAACAACGGAAACTTCATGCGGGCTTTGGCCCTCGGGCTCGCCCTTGCCCTGGGCGGAGGGCATCCCGCCCTGGCGCAATCGAATGCCCAGAAGGCCGAAGCCCTGACACCGGAGGAGAAGGAAGCCGAGCGCAGCGCGCGCCTCAAGCTGGCGGAGACGGCGCTGGAAAAGCTCTACAAGATCACCCCGGAAGCGCGCCAGGAAGTCGAGCAGGCGGCGGGCTATGCCGTGTTCGACATCACCGCCATCTACGCCATCCTCTTCGTCGGGCAGAAGGGCAAGGGGGTGATGATCGACAACGCCACCAAGAAGCCGACCTTCATGCTGAGCGTGCGCGCCGGCACCGGCCCGGGCGTCGGCAAGCAGCGCCTGTATCAGGTCTTCGTCTTCAAGAGCAAGGAAGCCATGAGCCAGTTCACGCTGGCCGGCGGGCTGGGCGGCGACCTCAGCGCCACCGTCAGCACCGGCAAGGACGGCCTGGTGCGCTCCTTCAATCCGACCATCAGCGTCTACCAGGTTCCCGAATCGGGCCTGGCCGTCCAGGCCAGCTGGGGCGGCACGGTCTACAGCGTGGATAGCCAGCTTCAATAGGATCTGGCGCGAATCGCCTGACCGGCCAGGTTGCAGTTCCTTGCGGCTGCCCTGGCCGGTTTCCTTTCCGGCCCCCGCTAGCGCGCCGTGTAGCCGCCGTCGATCACCAGCTCGCTGCCGGTGACGAACTTGGCCTCGTCCGAGGCGAGATAGAGGATGCCGTGGGCGACGTCGTCCGGTTCGCCCAGCGTGCCGAGCGGGTGCAGCTTGGCCATGGCGCTGTGCACCGCCTCCGGCGCGACGCCGGGCACCTGGGCGCCGGCCTCCAGCATCGGCGTCCAGATGAAGCCGGGATGCACGGAATTGACGCGGATGCGGTCCTCGGCGAAGGCCAGCGCGTCGGTCTTGCTCATGATGCGGATGGCGCCCTTCGAGGCATGGTAGGCGGCGACGTTGTGCGAGCCGACGATGCCATACACCGAGGAGAGGTTGACGATGCTGCCGCCGCCGGCGCGGCGCAGCAGCGGCACGGCATGCTTGGTGCACAGGAACACGCTCTTGGCGTTGGTGTTCATCACCTTGTCCCACTCGGCTTCGGAGATTTCCTCGACGGTGCCGTTGGCGCCGGAGATGCCGGCGTTGTTCACCAGGATGTCGAGCCGCCCGAATGCCTTCGCCACCTCGGCGAAGGTGGCCGCGACCTCGGCTTCCTTCGAGACGTCGAGCGGCCAGGCCTGCGCCTTGCCGCCTGCGGCGCGGACCTGCTCGGCGACCGCCTCGGCGTCCTTGCCGTTCAAGTCGGTCACGGCCACCGCAGCGCCCTCGCGCGCCAGCAGCAGCGCGGTGGCGCGGCCGATGCCCTGCGCCGCCCCGGTGACGATCGCCACCTTGCCTTGTACGCGTCCCATTTCACCCCCCCTGGTTGTCATCATTGCGTTCATTTTATCCCCGGGGAAAAAGCGCCGGGCTTGACCGGGCGCAAGGAATGCTATTCCGGAAACGATTCGGCCAGCCGGGCCGCCGCCCGGCGCAGCGCCGGCACGCATTGCAAGGCCTGCTTGAGCGTCATGCGGCTGGTCGGGGCGTGCACCGCCAGCGCCGCCGGCACCCGGCGCTTGTCGCTTTCGACGGGCACCGCGACGCACACCGTGCCGTCGAGGTATTCCTCGTCGTCGGTGCTGAGCCGCTCGCTGCGGATGCGCTTCAACGCGGCTTCCAGGTCGCGCCGGCGGGTGATGGTATGGTCGGTGTGATACGAGAACGGCAGGGCTTCGAGGATGCGTTTGCGCTCGCGCGACGGCAGCAGCGCCAGCAGCAGCTTGCCGCTGGCGCTGCAGTGGGCCGGCACGCGCGAGCCGGTCTGGAAGTGCAGGCGCAGCGGCCAGGCGGCCTCGACGCGGTCGAGGTAAACCACCTCGGTGCCGTCGAGCAGGGTGAGGTTGCAAGTCTCGCCGATTTCGGCGACCAGCGACTTGAGGATGGCGTGGCGCGGCGCGCGCCAGGCGACGTGGGTCAGCGCGGCAAGCCCGAGCGAAGCCAGACGCGGCCCGGGGGCGTAGCGCTTGCCCTCGGCTTCGCGCAGCAGCAGCCCGGCATCCAGCAGCAGGCCGACAATGCGGTGCACGGTCGGCTTGGGCAGGCCGGTTGCGTCCATCAGCTCAACCAGTCCGATCGGCCCGTCGGCAGCGGCGATGGCTTCGAGGACGGCGATGGCCCGCAGGGTGGAGGAGTTGTGCTGCTCGTCGCTATTGCCAGGCATATCTGCAGAAATCCATAAAAAGAGATAAACAGTTTCATTATTGCCATAAAAATCGCGTTGTGCAATGATTCTGCGACAACAAGATCCAGGAGGGGGCATGGCAGGCAGCCTGAATGCAGCGACGGGCCGGCGCATGACGCCGAGCGAGGCGCTGGTGGAAACGCTGGTGGCGCAGGGGGTGCGTGACGTCTTCGGCATCGTCGGCTCGGCCTACATGGACGCGCTCGACCTGTTCCCGGCGGCCGGCATCCGCTTCATCCCGACGGTGCACGAGCAGGGCGCGGCGCACATGGCCGACGGCTATGCGCGCGTCTGCGGCCGCCACGGCGTCTGCATCGCGCAGAACGGCCCGGGCGTCACCAACTTCGTCACGGCGGTGGCCGCCGCCTACTGGGCGCACAGCCCGCTGGTGGTGATCACGCCGGAGACCGGCAGCACGACAATGGGCCTGGGCGGCTTCCAGGAAACCGAGCAGCTGCCGATCTTCTCGAGGATCACCAAATTCCAGGCCCATGTCAGCGGGCCGCAAAGAATGGCGGAGCTCGCCGCGCGCTGCTTCGACCGCGCCATGCTGGAGATGGGACCGGCCCAGCTCAACATCCCGCGCGACCATTTCTACGGCGAAGCCGACTACGACATCGCGCTGCCGATCCGCATCGAGCGCGGCGCCGGCGGCGAGCAGAGCCTCGACGAGGCGGCGGCGCTGCTGGCGCAAGCGAAATTCCCGGTGATCGTTTCCGGCGGCGGCGTGGTCATGGCCGACGGCGTGGAGGCCTGCGTGCGCCTGGCCGAGCTGCTCGACGCCCCGGTGGTGACGAGCTACCTGCACAACGACGCCTTCCCGGCGGCGCATCCGCTGTGCTGCGGCCCGCTCGGCTACCAGGGCTCGAAGGCCGGCATGAAGCTGATCGCCCGGGCCGACGTGGTGCTGGCCCTGGGCACGCGCCTCGGACCCTTCGGCACGCTGCCGCAGCACGGCCTCGACTACTGGCCGAAAGGCGCGAAGATCATCCAGGTCGACGCCGACGCGAAGATGCTCGGGCTGGTGAAGAAGATCTCCGTGGGCCTGTGCGCCGACGCAAGGACGGCGGCCGAGGCGCTGCAGATGCGCCTGAAGTCGCGCGCGCTGGCCTGCGCCGCGAATCGCGAGCAGCGCCGCACCGAGATCGCGCAGGAAAAGGCCGCCTGGGAAGCCGAGCTGGACGCCTGGCCGCAGGAGCGCGACCCGTGGAGCCTGGAGGTGGCCAAAGACAGCCCGGCCATGCACCCGCGCCAGATGCTGCGCGAACTCGAAAAGGCCCTGCCCGCCGACGCCATGGTGTCCACCGACATCGGCAACATCTGCTCGGTGGCCAACAGCTACCTGCGCTTCGATCGGCCGCGCAGCTTCTTTGCGGCGATGAGCTTCGGCAACTGCGGCTACGCCTTTCCGGCCATCATCGGCGCCAAGCTGGCCGCACCGGAGCGTCCGGCCGTGGCCTACGTCGGCGATGGCGCCTGGGGCATGAGCTTCGGCGAACTCCTCACCTGCGTGCGCGAGAAGATTCCGGTGACGGCGGTGGTGTTCCACAACCGGCAATGGGGCGCCGAGAAGAAGAACCAGGTGGACTTCTACGGCAACCGCTTCGTCGGCTCCAACCTGGAGAACCCGAGCTTCGCTTCAATCGCGCGCGCCATGGGCGCGGAGGGCATCGTCGTCGACAAGCTTGCCGACGCCGGGCCGGCGCTCGCCGCGGCCTGCGCGGCGCAGAAGGAAGGCAGGACCACCGTGCTGGAGATGATGGTGACGCGCGAGCTGGGCGACCCGTTCCGCCGCGACGCGCTGAGGAAGCCGCTGCGGCTGCTGGAAAAATACAAGAATTGCATGTGAGGAGATAACAGAATGGCGGAAATCAGCGGCGGCGAGGTGATCGCCCGCATGTTGCAGAAGGAAGGCGTCGAGAAGGTGTTCGGCATCATCGACGGCACGTATTTCGGCTTCTATTCGGCGCTGCACCGGCTCGGCATCGAGATCGTCACGCCGCGCCACGAGACCTGTGCCGCGCACATGGCCGGCACCTACGCGCGGCTGACCGGCAGGCTCGGCGTCTGCATGGCCAGCAACGGGCCGGGGGTGGCCAACCTCCTGCCGGGCCTCGTCGTCGAGCAGGCCGACGGCAACCGCGTGCTGGCGATCACCAGCGCGCGCCGGCCGAGCATCATGTATCCCGACCGCGGCGGCAGCTACCAATGCTTCGACCAGAGCGGCGTCATCGGCAAGATCGCCAAGTGGAGTTCGGCCGTGTCGTCATTCGATCGCGTGCCGGAGCTGGTGAGGAAGGCCCTGCGCAAGAGTTATGAGGGGCGGCCCGGCGTGGTGCACGTCGACGTGCCGGAAACCATCATGAACGGCAAGGTGAAGGCCGACGTGGCGTTCTGGGCGCCGCACCAGTACCGCCATATGGACCCGGTGACGCCGACGGCGGAGCAGGTGGCGCGCGCGGCGCAGTTGCTGATTGCCGCCGAGGCGCCGATGATCCACGCCGGCAGCGGCATCATCCATGCCGGCGCCTACGACGCCCTGCGCCGCGTGGCGGAACTGCTGCATACGCCGCTGACGACGAGCTGGGCGGCGCGCGGCCTGCTGGACGAGACCTCGCCGCTGGCCATCACCATGCCGCACGTCAAGCTCAACCACACCGTGCGCAACGAGGCCGACGTGGCGCTGATCATCGGCACGCGCGTCGGCGAGACCGACTGGTGGGGCAAGCCGCCGTACTGGCGCCATCCCTCCGAGCAGAAGACCATCCAGGTCGACCTCGACGGCGACATGCTGGGCCTGAACAAGCCGGCCGACCTCGCCATCCTCGCCGATGCGAAGCGCTTCCTCGAGTTGCTCGGCGACGAGCTCGAGCGGCGCAAGGGCGAGATGCGGCTCGACGGCCGCCGCGCCCGCGTCGCCGGCTATGGCAGGACCATGCAGGAGGAGCGCGCCGGCTGGGACAAGGCCCTGTCGGACATGGCGGTGCCGATGCATCCGGCCCACATCGGGGCGGCCTGCCGCGAGGTGTTCCCCGAGGATTCGGTGCTCGTGGCCGACGGCGGCAACGCCACCATCTGGGCGATGTTCTACCACCAGGTGACGGTGCCAAACACGGTGATCTCGACCTTCAAGTTCGGCATGCTCGGCGCCGGCACGTCGCAGGCGGTGGCGGCGGCGCTGGCGCGGCCGGGCAAGCCGGTGTGCTGCATCATCGGCGACGGCGCCATGGGCTTCCATTCGCAGGAAGTCGAGACGGCGGTGCGCAACAAGGCGCAGGTGATCTACATCGTGCTCTGCGACAAGCAGTGGGGCATGGTGAAGATGAACCAGCAGTTCATGCTGCGGCCGTTCAAGACCATGCTCTTCAAGCACCTCGATCCGGACGAGACGATCAAGGCCGACCTCGGCGAGATCGAGTTCGACAAGCTCGGCCAGGCGATGGGCGCCCATGGCGAGCGCGTCTCCGACCCGAAGCAGCTGAAGCCGGCGCTGCAGCGCGCCATCCAGTCGGGCCGGTGTGCGGTGATCCATGTGGATGTCGATCCGGTCAAGCACATGTGGGCGCCGGGACTGATCCACTTCAAGAAAATGCACGAAGAGCCGAAGGGCTGACAGTCAGGGGGCCGCGCCATGCACGAAATCGATCTTGTCCGACTGAACTTCAGCCCCGCCTCGCTGGTGGCGCTGAACTTCATCCTGGCCTTCGTGCTGTTCGGCGTGGCCCTCGACATGAAGTTCGAGGATTTCAAGGGCATCAAGAGTGCGCCGCTGGCGACGCTGATCGGCCTGCTCGGACAGTTCGTCATGCTGCCGGCGGTGGCCTACCTGCTGGTGCTGTGGCTGGAGCCGGCGCCGAGCATCGCCCTCGGCATGATGCTGGTGGCGGCCTGCCCGGGCGGCAACATCTCCAACTTTCTCACCCATTTCGCCCGCGGCAACACCGCGCTGTCGATCACCATCAGCGCCTTCTCGACCATCGGCTCGCTGTTTTTCACGCCCTTCAACATCGCCTTCTGGGGCAGCCTGCACCCGGGCACGGCGCAAATCCTCCATGCCGTCTCGCTCAGCCCGATGGAAGTCGTGCTGGCCATCGTCTTCCTGCTCGGCATCCCGGCGGCTTCCGGCATGGCGGTGGCGAAGCACTTTCCGAATTTCGCCGAGCGGGCGCACAAGCCGTTCAAGATCCTCTCGCTGATCGTCTTCGGCCTGTTCATCGTCGGTGCGCTCGCTGCCAACTGGAAGTACTTCATCGAATATGTCGGTCGCGTCGTGCTGGTGGTGTTCCTCATGAACGGCCTCGGGCTGCTGGTGGGCTACTGGAGCGCGCGCCTCGCCGGGCTGGCCGAGTACGACCGGCGCGCGGTGTCGATCGAGGTCGGCATCCAGAACTCGGGCTTCGGCCTGGTGCTGGTGTTCGATTTTTTCCAAGGCATGGGCGGCATGGCCATCGTCGCCGCCTGGTGGGGCATCTGGCACATCGTTTCCGGGCTGGCCCTGGCCACGCTCTGGCGGCGCCGGCCTACACCCGTGACGTCATGAGCGGTCCGAGCGTCCTCGTCACCGGTGCGGGCGGCTACCTCGGTTCCCAGCTGATCGCCGCGCTGGCGGCCGGCCGGATAAAAGTCAGTCGCGTCGTGGCGGCGGACGTGCGCGAGGTGCCCCCCGACCGGCGACTGGACGGCATAGAGTACGTGCAGGCCGACGTGCGCTCGCCCGGGCTGATTCCGCTCTTCGACCGCTACAAGGTGGAGGTGGTCGTGCACCTGGCGTCCATCGTCACGCCGGGCAGGGACAGCAACCGCCAGTTCGAGTACTCGGTGGATGTCAAGGGCACGGAGAACGTGCTCATCGCCTGCACCACCACCGGCGTCAGGAAGATCGTCGTCAGCTCCAGCGGCGCGGCCTACGGCTACCACGCCGACAATCCGGCCTGGCTGACGGAGGACTGTCCGCTGCGCGGCAACGAGGCCTTCGTCTATGCGCACCACAAGCGCCTGGTGGAGGAGATGCTGGCGCGCTGGCGCATCGAGCATCCGCAACTGCAGCAGGTGATTTTTCGCATCGGCACCATCCTCGGCGAGACGGTGCGCAACCAGATCACCGACCTCTTCGAGAAGCCGCGCCTGCTCGCCATCCGCGGTTCCGACAGTCCCTTCGTCTTCATCTGGGACCAGGACGTCGTCGGCTGCCTGCTGCGGGCCATCGAGAGCGACAAAACCGGCATCTTCAACGTCGCCGGCGACGGCGTGCTGACGATTCACGAAATCGCCGCCAGGCTGGGCAAGCGCTGCCTGGTGCTGCCGCCCGGGCTGCTGCGGCTGGCCCTGCGCCTGCTGAAGGCGCTCGGCCTGACGCAGTACGGCCCCGAGCAGCTGGACTTCCTGCGCTACCGGCCGGTGCTCGACAACACCCGGCTGAAGCGCGACTTCGGCTATGTGCCGCAGCTGACTTCGGCCCAGGTGTTCGACCTCTATCTCCAGTCGCACCGGCATGGCGCGTGACTTCGCCGGCAGGACGGTGGTCGTCACCGGCGCCGCCGGCGGGCTCGGCCATGCGCTCTGCCTGCGCTTCGCCGCCGCCGGGGCGTGCATCGTCGCGCTCGACCGCGATGCCGCCGTGCTGCAGGGACTGACTTTTCCCGGCGGCAGCGACGCCCTCCGCGTCGCCTGCGACGTGTCGAACGAGGAGGATTGCCTGCGGGCGATGGCGGAGGCGCGGCGCGCCTTCGGCGGCGTCGACGTGCTCATCAACAACGCCGGCATCACCCACCGCAGCGCCTTCGCCGCCACCCGCCCGGAGGTGATCCGCCGCGTCATGGCGGTGAATTTCTTCGGCGCGCTCCACTGTACGCACGCGGCGCTGGCGGACCTCGTCGCGCGGCGCGGCATGGTGATCGCCGTCTCCAGCGTCGCCGGCTTCGCGCCGCTGATCGCGCGCACCGGCTACGCCGCGAGCAAGCACGCGCTGCACGGCTTTTTCGACAGCCTGCGCACGGAAGTCGAGCCGTCGGGCGTCAAGGTGCTGCTGGTCTGCCCGTCCTTCATCCAGACCGGCATCGAGAAGAACGCCCTGGCCGGCGACGGCGGGCCGGCGCGGCATCCGCAATCCATCGTCGGCGGCCGCTCGACGCCCGAAGCCATGGCGGAGCGGATCTTCCGCGCGGCGGAGGGCGAGCAGCGCCTGCTGCTGCCCGACCGCATCTCGCGACTGTCGTGGTGGGTGTCGCGCCTGGCGCCGCAGACTTACGAACGGCTGATGGTGAGGAAGCTCAGGAAGGAAATGGACGGCTAGTGCAGGTGCGCCGGCGCCTGGGGCAGGTCCTCGGGCAGCTCGGCGTGGGCGGTCTCGCCCTCCGGCGTCGGGTACATCGGCATGCCGCAGTCGTCGCAGAATTCCAGCGGGAAGCGCTGCTCGAGCACCACCACGCTGCCGATGCCGGCTTCCTCCAGCGCTGCCTCGATCTGGCCGACGCAGTCGGTCGACTCGTCCTCGGCCCCGAGCAGGGGCCAGACCACGCCGTGCACCACCTCGCTTGCATTGGCGAGGGTGAAGCCGACGCGGTATTCCTCCAGCCGTTCCTCGTGGAAGGGCGCCACCACCGCGCGCAGCTGTTGCGGCTTGACGTTGAGCACCGTCTGCAGGAAGGCCGCTGCCGCGCGCAGCGAATACAGGCGCAGGCCCTGGTCGGCATTGCGGCAGGCGGCGTGGTAGGCGTCCGGCAGCAGCGGCTCCAGGGCGCAGCCGGTGAACAGCGGCTGCAGGGCACTGCCGCCCTGGGCCGACCATTGCGTCGCCGCCTGTTCGCGCGAGCCGTCCTCCTCCTGCCAGCGGAACAGGGCCTGGCCGCGCGGCGCCACGACCGCGCCGATCAGGTAGCGCGTGTCGGAAATGAAGCGCGTTGTTTCCGGCAACTGGCGCGGATCGATGTGCGTGTCCTTGCTGTCCACTGCGGCCTTGGCGAGCTGGTTGGCCAGCCGCCAGGTGTCGACGAAGCCGCGCGGCAACTGGTCCGGGCTGTAAAGGAAGTCCGCCAGCGCGAGCCGGGTGCCGGCTGCCAGCACGTGGGCCTGCAGCTGGGTGCGTGCCGCCACGAGCGTGCCGGCGGGCAGGGGGCCTGAAGGGATCGTGAAGCGCGACCAGGCCAGCAGCGGGGCTGCAACCAGCGCCACGTCGAATTCCCCGTTGCCGACGCCCAGAATGCCGCCTTCGGCGCGCGCCTCGATCTGGTCGGCGAGCGCGTCGTAGGCACGGCCGTTGGCGCCGAACAGGTGGTCGAGGGCCAGGTTGAGCGTGTCCTCGTTGCCGGTGCGCAGCAGGCGGTCGACCGCCTCGTCCAGGCGGCGCTCCCAGAAGGCGTCCTCGATGCGGCTGGCCGAGGCGGCCAGGCCGGCGGCCAGGCGGGCAAGCTGTTCGGCGTCGCGGTTGAGGGCGCCCCGTCGGGCGAAGCGGCTTCTTTTCATGGCGGATATCTCGGAATCGGGAGGCGAATTCTACTCCGTAAGCAGGCAGGGAGCGAACGCTGCCTGATCGGCCAAAGTGACAATAAACTTGACAATAAGACAACTAACATGTCAAATCGCCGGCATGAGCATGAAAACGTCTGCGCCGGAGGCCCGCGGCCAGCCGCTCCGTCAGGCGATCCTGGCGGTGCGGCGGCTGTTTCACGTCCTCGCCGGGACGGCCGACCGCGCCCAGGCCGACCTCGGCATCACCGCCAGCATGCGGGCGGTGATGGAGACCCTGCACGAGCGCGGACCGCGCACGGTGCCGCAGGTGGCGCGGGAGCAGGACGTCAGCCGTCAGCACATCCAGGTGGTCGTCAACGGGTTGCTTGAGGGCGGGCTGGTCGAGTGCCTCGACAACCCCGATCACCTGCGCTCGCCCATCGTTCGCCTGACCGCGGCGGGGGCGAAGGCCTGCGAGGCGATCCGCCGGCGCGAGGACCGGCTGCTGGCCGATCTGACGAAAAAGATTCCCGGGGCCGACCTGAAAGTGACCCTGAAAACCCTGAATGCGATGGAGACGGGGCTGAACCGGCAGGATGCCCGCGCCGGTTCGCGTGTTTGATGTTGCTACGGCGAAAGGAGGTGGAAGATGCGGCGATACGGAAATGTGTTGGGCGTGCTGCTGGTGGGGCTGGCGTCGCTGCTCGGCGTCGCGCTATTGATCCGGCTGGCGTGGAACTGGTCGATCCCTGACCTGTTCGGCTTCGGTGCGATCGCCTTCAGGCACGTCATCGGTGTCGTGTTGCTCGGCCTGATTTCAGCGGGCGCTTTGCTCATCGGCCGTCATCGGGGCGGCTGGCGGCACACCAACGGTCGTTTCTAGCGGTGGTGGGCTTCACCCCGCCCCCGGCAGAGGGCGGGGTGTCTTTTCAGTAGCCGCCGTAGGCGCGGCGCTTGGTGCCTGAGGGCGCGTTGCGCTTGTCGCTGCCGGGACGCGTCCCTTCGCGGTGGCCGTAGCCGGTTTTTTCACCGAAGGACGACTGTTTTTCGCCGAAGGCGGCTTTCCTGTCGCCGAACCCCGCCTTGCGGTCGCCGAAGCTGCTCTTGGCGCCGTAGCCGTTGCCATTGCCCTTGCCGTAGCCGCCGGCAGGACGCGGTGCGGTTGCGCGGCGCTTGTCGCCGAAGCCCTCTGGGCGCGCCGGGCGCGCCTTCGGCTCGAGGCCGGGGATGACGCCGACGTGGATGGCTTGTGCGGTGTAGCGCTCGATGTCGCGGACCTGCCGCTTCTCGAAGTGCCCCGCCAGGCTGATGGCGATGCCTTCGCGGCCGGCGCGGCCGGTGCGGCCGATGCGGTGCACGTAGTCCTCGGCCTGACGCGGCAGGTCGAAGTTGATGACGTGGCTGATGCCCGGCACGTCGATGCCGCGGGCGGCGACGTCGGTCGCCACCAGCACGCGGGTGCGGCCCTGGCGCAGCGCCTGCAGGGTGCGGTTGCGGTCGCGCTGGCTCATGTCGCCGTGCAGCGCTTCGGCGGAGAAGCCCTCTCCGCGCAATTGCACGGCGAGGTCGTCGGCGGATTTCTTGGTCGAGGTGAACACCACCGCCTGGGACAGCGCGACGTCGCGCAGCAGGTGGTCGAGCAGGCGCGACTTGTGCGAGAAGTCGTCGGCGAAATGGATGCGCTGCGCGATCTTCGCCTTGAGTTCCGGCGCGGTCTCGATCTCGATGCGGCGGGCGTTCTTGGTCACGCGCTGGGCGAGGCGGCCGACGACGCCTTCCAGCGTGGCCGAGAACAGCAGCGTCTGGCGCGTGGCCGGCGTGCGCGCGATGATGGCTTCGATGTCGTCGATGAAGCCCATGTCGAGCATGCGGTCGGCCTCGTCGAGGATCAGCGTCTCCAGGCGCGAGAAGTCGATGCGGCCGCGCTCCAGGTGGTCGATCAGGCGGCCCGGGGTGGCGACGACGATGTCGACCGGCTGCGACAGCAGCTTGGCCTGGACATGCAGGGGCGCGCCGCCGACGGCGGCGACGATGCGTAGGCGCTTCAGGAACTTGCCGTAGGTTTCGGCGGCGCGGGTGACCTGCTGCGCCAGTTCGCGCGTCGGCGTCAGCACCAGCACGCGCGGGCCGCGGCCGGGCAGCGCCGAGGGCTGGTCGAGGCGGTGCAGGCAGGGCAGCATGAAGGCGGCTGTCTTG
>Ga0209476_10000338_pt1 | contig 31790 bp, 33 predicted proteins | sample KloWWTrecipitate_FD_187179 | JGI IMG/M metagenome (GOLD analysis project Ga0209476, IMG submission 187179) | Active sludge microbial communities from Klosterneuburg, Austria, studying microevolution and ecology of nitrifiers - Klosterneuburg... | ecosystem: Engineered > WWTP > Aerobic digester... | reverse complement strand
GTCAACCCAATGGTTGGTCATCGCGCCACGCCCAAATGTCGGACCCAGACTGGATACCGTGGGGGCGTGTCAGATGCGTGCTTGGGTGTCGAGCGCTACGACTCCTAATCCGCGCAGAACCTTCGATGTCAGATAACCGGGCTCGTTGGCCGCCGCCGAACTCGCCAGGAAACCGAAGGTGTTCCAGCGGTTGACCGTGGTGCCTTCGGCGTTCTTCTCGATGAAGTTCGCGTCGCGGTCCGCCTTCATGTGCTTCGTGATGCGCGTGATGGCCTCGTCCCAGGAGATGCGCTTCCATTCGTTCGAGCCGGCCTCGCGCACTTCCGGATACTTCAGGCGGTTCGGGCTGTGCACCATGTCGAGCAGGCCGGCGCCCTTCGGGCACAACGTGCCGCGATTGACGGGGTTGTCCGGGTCGCCTTCCATGTGGATGATCTCGGCCTTGGCATTCTTCGACTTGTCGCCGATCGAATAGGCCAGGACGCCGCAGCTCACCGAGCAGTACGGACACATGTTCCGCGTCTCGGTGGCGCGGGCGAGCTTGTAGTCTCTGACTTCCGCCAGGGCAGCCGTGGGGGAGTAGCCCAGCATGGCGATGCTGGATCCCCCTAGCCCGGCGGAGCAGATCTTGAAGAACTGCCGCCTGTTGACTTGCACGTTGAACCCTCCTCTTGTGGTGGCCTTGCGACCTGATTGATTGCAACTGCCTGCTGCAACATCAATGTTTGTTATACGCGCATTATGGCACTTTTGAATATGCATACAAGTGTCCGATGCCCCCCTGCAATCAATCGACCGGGATCGGATCCAGGAAACGCCACCGCGGTCGCCCTGTCCTGCAGGCAACCGATTTATCCCCATGTAAATGAAAGGGTTTCGTTTTTGACCTGAGGGCTTGCACAAGCTGCCGATTTGGCGGAAAGTTGAATCCTCAGATTTGAGTCAGCCATGCGCAACGAATCCCTGAATCCCGAATCGGTTCCGTCCGGCCTCGAGCAGTTCGTGCCGCCGACGACGCCGGCCACCTCCAGCCATGCCCCCGGCACGCTGGTGGACAAGTACGGCCGCCACATTACCTACATCCGCCTGTCGATCACCGACCGCTGCGACTTCCGCTGCTTCTACTGCATGGCGGAGGAGATGGAGTTCCTGCCGCGCGACCACCTGCTGAGCCTGGAGGAATGCCTGCGCGTCATCCGCACGTTCGTCGCCATGGGGGTGACCAAGGTGCGTATCACCGGCGGCGAACCGCTGGTGCGCCGCAACGCCCTGTGGCTGATGCGCGAGGCCGCCCGCCTGGAGGGCCTGAAGGAACTGGTGGTCACCAGCAACGGCTCGCAGCTCGAGCGCTACGCCGCCGAAATGCGCGAGGCGGGCGTGAAGCGCGTGAACATCAGCCTCGACACCTTGCGCGCCGACCGCTTCAAGTCGATCACCCGCGTCGGCGAGCTCGGCAAGGTGCTGCGCGGCATCGACGCGGCGATTGCCGCCGGCTTCGCCGGCATCAAGCTCAACACGGTGATGATGCGCGGCGTGAACGACGACGAGTTCGTCGGGCTGGTGCGCTTCGCCGTGGACAAGGGCATCGACCTCTCCTTCATCGAGGAGATGCCGCTCGGCACGGTGGACCATCCGCGCGCCGACACCTATTTCAGCTCCGACGACGCCCTGGCGCTGCTGCGCCCGCACTTCGATCTGGTCGGCTCGGCCGAGACCACCGGCGGGCCGGCGCGCTACTGGCGCATTCCCGGCACGCGCAGCAAGGTCGGTTTCATCTCGCCCCACTCGCACAACTTCTGCGACAGCTGCAACCGCGTGCGCATCACCTGCAAGGGCGAGCTGTATCCCTGCCTCGGCCAGAACGACGCCCTGCCCCTGATGCCGGTGCTGCGCGCCCACCCCGGCGACGACGCGCCGCTGCGCCAGGCCATCATCGACTCGATGGGCATCAAGCCGAAGGGCCACGACTTCAACGAACAGATGCAGGACCCGAAGGTCGTCCGCTTCATGTCGATGACGGGGGGCTGAACCCTCGTGTCGTACCGCCCGCTCCTCACCGACGCCGCCCGCCCGGCCACCCTCACCATCGTCGCCATCAACGAGCGCGGCGAGACGGTGCCGACGCAGATCGCCGGCGAACATCCGCTGACGCTGTACCTCGACAAACGCGAGATCGTGACGCTGATGACGCTCGGCGGCGCGCCGGAAGCACTGGCCATCGGCTACCTGCGCAACCAGCGCCTGGTCGAACGGCTGGAGGACATCGCCGCCGTGCAGGTCGACTGGGAGACGGATTCGGTGGCCGTCACCACCACTCGCTCCGCCGACGACCTCGACGAACGCATGGGCCGGCGCACCGTCACCACCGGCTGCGGCCAGGGCACGATGTTCGGCGACCTGCTGGAAGAGATCGACAGGGTCTCGCTGCCCGCCGAGGGCCGCCTCGACGAGGCCACCCTCCACGGCCTGCTCGACGCGGTGCGCCACCACGAGTCGATCTACAAGCAGGCCGGCGCCGTGCATGGCTGCGCCCTGGCGCGCGGCGCCGAGGTGCTGATGTTCGTCGAGGACATCGGCCGCCACAACGCGGTGGATGCCATCGCCGGACGGATGTGGCTGGAAGGCCTCGACGGCGGCGACAAGATCTTCTACACCACCGGCCGGCTCACCTCGGAAATGGTCATCAAGACGGCACAGATGGGCATTCCCTTCCTCGTCTCGCGCTCGGGGCTGACGCAGATGGGCTACGACCTGGCGCGCCGCGTCGGCATGACCATGATCGGCCGCGCCCAGGGCAGGCATTACCTGCTGTTCACCGGCGCGGAGCGGTTTGCCGGAAGCGCCACCCCTGTCGCATGACGATCACCGGCCTGATCCTCGCCGGCGGCCTCGGCCGCCGCATGGGCGGACGCGACAAGGGCCTGCAGCCCTTCCGCGGCAAGCCGATGGCGGCCTGGGCCATCGAGCGCCTGGCACCGCAGGTGGACGCCCTGCTGATCAACGCCAACCAGAACCAGGAGGCCTACGCCGCCTTCGGCTACCCGGTGGTGCCCGACCGCATCGCCGGCTTCGCCGGACCGCTGGCCGGCCTGCACACCGGGCTGCTCGCCTGCGAGACGCCGCTGCTGGTCACTGCCCCTTGCGATTCGCCCTTCCTGCCGGAGGACCTGGTCGCGCGCCTGCGCGCGGCGCTGGAGGCCGCCGGCGCCGATCTCGCCGTGGCGCAGACCGGAACGCAGCCGCATCCGGTATTCTGCCTGGTGCGGCGCGAAGTGCTGGACGGCCTGACAGCCTTCCTCGAGGCGGGCGGCCGCAAGGTCGACGCCTGGTACGCGGCGCTGAAGGTGGCCGAAGTGCCCTTCGCGGATGAAGCCGCCTTCGCCAACATCAACACGCTCGACGAACTGAACCAACTCGAAACATGAATTCCCTGCTGAACAGGATCTCCTGCGCCGACGACTACGATCCCGAGTCGCTCGGCGTCGAGGCTGCGCGGCGCATCATCCTCGACCTGATCGCGCCGGTGGATGGCAGCGCGCACGTCGCCGTGCGCGAGGCGCTCGGCCGCGTCCTCGCCGAGGACGTCATTTCGCCGATGAACGTGCCCGGCCACGACAATTCCGCCATGGACGGCTATGCCGTGCGCTTCGCCGACCTCGCGGCAGAGGGCGAAACCGTGCTGCGGCTCGCCGGCACCACCTTCGCCGGGCGCGCCTTCGACGGCGGCATCGGGCCGGGCGAATGCGTGCGCATCATGACCGGCGGCGTGATTCCCGCAGGCGCCGACACCGTGGTGATCCAGGAGACGGTGCAGGCCGAGAACGATCGCGTGGCCGTTCCGCCAAGGCAGCGCCTGGGCCAGAACATCCGCCGCGCCGGCGAGGACCTGCGCGCCGGCACGCCGGCGATCCGCGCCGGCAAACTGCTGCGCCCGGCCGAGCTCGGCCTGATTGCCTCGCTCGGGCTGGGCGAGGTGATGGTGCGGCGCCGGCTGCGCGTCGCCTTCTTCTCCACCGGCGACGAGCTGTGCTCGATCGGCACGCCGCTGAAGGATGGCGAGGTGTACGACAGCAACCGCTACACCCTCCACGGCATGCTGGCGCGCCTCGGCTGCGAGATCGTCGACCTCGGTGTGGTGCGCGACGATCCGGCGGCGATCGAGGCCGCCTTCCGCGAGGCGTCGGCCCGGGCCGACGCCATCCTCACCAGCGGCGGCGTCTCGGTCGGCGAGGCGGATTTCATCCGCGGCCTGATGGCCAAACTGGGCGAAGTGGCGTTCTGGAAGATCGCCATGCGTCCGGGCCGGCCGATGGCCTTCGGCCGGATCGGCAACTCGTGGCTGTTCGGCCTGCCGGGCAACCCGGTGGCGGTGATGGTGACCTTCTACGCCTTCGTGCGCGACGCCCTGCTCAAGCTCTCCGGCGTCGCGCCGGTCTCGCCGCTGCCGCGCTTCCGCGTGCCCTGCGTCACGCCGCTGAAGAAGCGTCCCGGCCGCAGCGAGTTCCAGCGCGGCGTTCTCTTCCATGAAAACGGCGAGTGGAAAGTGCGCGCCACCGCTTCCCAGGGATCGGGCGTGCTGCGCTCGATGTCGGAGGCCAACTGCCTCATCGTCGTCGAGCCGGAGCGCGGCAACGTCGAGCCGGGCGAAGCGGTGGATGTACAGCCCTTCGAGGGATTGGTATAGGGCCTTCCCCCCGCCCCCTTCCCGAGGAAGGGGATGACGGCGGTTCGCTTCGCTCCACGTAAACGACGTAGCCCGCTTGGGGCGGCCCGGCGCAGGCTAGCTGAAGTAGAAAGGACGTCCCAGGGCGTGGCCCTGGGCGTAGTCGACGCCCATCTCGCGCAGGCGGTCGAGCGTGCCCTCGGTTTCGACGAACTCGGCGATGGTCTGCATGCCGAGCGAGTGGGCGATGTTGTTGATGGCGGAAACCACCTCGAGGTTCATCGGCTCGGCGAACATGTCGCGCACGAAGGCGCCGTCGATCTTGACGTAGTCCACCGGCAGGTGCTTCAGGTAGGCGAAGGAGCACATGCCGGCGCCGAAATCGTCTAGCGCGAAGCGCAGCCCGAGTTCCTTCAGGTCGCGGATCAGTTCGGCCGCCTTGGTGAGGTTGGCGACCGCCAGCGTTTCGGTGATCTCGAAGCAGATGGCCTGGGGCGGCACCTTGTGCAGGGCGATCTGTTCGCGCACGAAAGCCTGGAAACGGCTGTCGTTGATGCTCTCGGCCGAGAGGTTGATGTCGAACACCGGAAGATTGTCCGGCGTGGCCTCGCATTCGCGCCGGATCGCCGGCAGCGCATTGGCGAGCACCCAGCGATCGATGGCCTGCATCATGTTGTGCCGCTCGGCCGAGGGGATGAAGACCATCGGCGGCACGAGCTTGCCATCGCGGTCGACCAGGCGCAGCAGCAGCTCGAAATGCCGCACTGACGAATTCCCCTCACCCAGGCCGGCAATCCGCTGGCGGAACAGGCGGAAGCCGTTGCGCTCGATGGCGTCATGGATGGTCTCGACGATGTTCATGTCGGCGCGCGGCTGATGGTTCGCGGCCTTGGCGTGAAACACGCGGATCTGGTCGCGGCCGGCTTCCTTGGCGGCATAGCAGGCGCTGTCGGCCTGTTCCATGACCTCCTCCGCGCTGGCTGCCGGATCGGACAGCACCACCAGGCCGATGCTGGCGCCGACATGGAACAGCTTCTCGCGCCAGACGAAGCGGAAATTCGAGACGTCCATGCGGATGGCGTTGGCGATGCGCAGCGCCTGCTCCACCGGGCAGGCACGCAGCAGCACGGCGAACTCGTCGCCGCCCATGCGCGCCAGCACGTCGGTGGTGCGCACGCGCGCACGCAGCACGGCGGCGATCTGGCGCAGGAACTCGTCGCCGGCGGCATGGCCGCCGCTGTCGTTGATGAGCTTGAAGCGATCCAGGTCGATGAACAGCAGCGTGTGCTGCTTGTCCGGCTCGCCGTCGGCGGCGATGGCCCGGCGCAGCTGGTCCTCGAAGCCGCGGCGGTTCATCAGGGTCGTCAGGGCGTCATGATTGGCCTGCCAGAACAGCTCAAGGGAAATGCCATGCGGAACGGAAACGTCCTCCATGGCGAGGAAGCTCACCTGGCAGCGATCGCTGTCCTCGCAGGCGCAGCTGATGTCGAGCACGTGCTCGTTGTCGCCCGAATCCCGCAATACCACGCGCACCGCAGGGGTGGACTCGCCGCAGGCGGCCTGCAGCTGTTCCAGCAGTACCGGCGAACCGTCGGCGGCGCTATGCAGGGGGAAGGCTTCGGCGAAAGCTCGGCCGGCCAGTTCCGCCGGATCGATCCCGGCCAGCCTGGCGGCGGCGGCATTGGCGAAGAAGACCTTGCCGCGATCGTCCAGGCCGACCACGGCGACGTCGACGCAGCGAAAGGCGGTATCGATCAGGTTGAGCTGGTCGCGCAGCCGGTTGGAGCTGATCGAGTTCCACGCCAGCCAGCCGCCAAGCGCGCCCGCCCCGCCGAGCCCGGCGAACCAGAACAACGTGAGCGGTTGCCCGCCGTCGGTCGGGCCGAACGCGAGGGCCGCGCCGCAGGAGCAGAGCACGGCCAGCGCCGCCAGGACGCGCAGGGCACTCATTCCTCACCCGCCTTGCGCAAGGGCACGGCGGCAATCGCCGGCGCTGCCTCGATGCCGTCGAGTTCGACGCCCTCGATACGCGCGAACTGGCCGCTGATCTTCCTGCTGCTGACCTGCACGTCCTGCACGTCCTTCTGCGCCTGGTCGATGTGCGTGGCGAGGCGCTGCATGCGCTCGTCGAAGCGGGCGAAATCCTTCGACAGCTTGCCCAGCGCGTCCTTGATGATGTGGATCTGGTGCCGCGTCTCGACGTCCTTCAATACGGCGCGCGCGGTGTTGAGGACGGCCATCAGCGTCGTCGGCGAAACGATCCAGACGCGCTTCTGCATGGCGTAACCGACCGTCTCCGGGTGGTAGGCATGGATTTCGGCGAACACCGCCTCGGCCGGCACGAACATCACGGCGCCGTCGGAAGTCTCGTTGGGCAGGATGTACTTCGAGGCGATGGCGTCGATGTGCTTTTTCAGGTCGGCGCGAAAGTCAGTCTGGGCGGCACGGCGCTCGAACTCGGAGGCCTCCGGCGCGAACATGCGGTGGTAGTTCTCCAGGGGGAATTTCGAGTCCACCGCCACCAGGCCGGTCGGCTCGGGCAGCTTCAGCACGCAGTCGGCGCGGGTGCCGTTGGAGAGAGTGTACTGGAACGCGAAGCTGCCCGGCGGCAGGGTGTTGCGCACCAGGGCCTCGAGCTGCACTTCGCCGAAGGCGCCACGCGCCTTCTTGTCGCCGAGCAGTTCCTGCAGGCTGACGACGTTGGTGGTGAGGCCGTCGATCTTCTTCTGCGCCTCGTCGATGGTGGCCAGCCGCGCCATGACGCTGGCGAAGGTCTCGTTGGTCTTCTTGAAGCCCTCGTCGAGGCGCTCGCTGACGCGGCCGCTGATCTGCTCCAGCCGCTCGTTGATGCTGCGCGTGAGGCTTTCCATGCTGGCGGCCAGCTGGGCAGTGGCCTGGCCGAGGCCGGATTGCAGCAGCTCGCGGTCGGCGCGCGCCTGCTCCGCCAGCTTCAGCATGATCTGTTCGAGGACTTCGGCGCGCAACTGGTCCTGCTTGGCCTGGAAGGAGGCATTCAGTTCCGCCAGCGCCTTCTGCAGGCGTTCGCCGGATTCGGCGCTTTGGGAGAGGAGACGGTCGCCCTGGCGGTTGAGGCCGTCATGGAGGTCGGCCAGCATGGCGCGATGCTTCTCGGCCAGTGCCGATTCGATGCCGGCAGGAAGTTCCTTCGTCGCCGCGTGCAGCGCGGCGATTCGCCATAGAAGGATGAAAACTGCAGCAATCGCCACGAAAAGCGCGATCAGCGTCCAAAGATCGGGCATGACCTCCTCAATTCCCCCGTGGAGCCCGGCATGAAAAACCATGCCATCACAGAGGGTTGCGTTATATTTTTAATGCCAAGTATAGCATTGCAACTGCCGCTTTCCTATACCCTTCGTGATAAATATCACGAAACTCAGGCCAGTGCGCGCAAGCTCTGCAAGGCCGGGGAACGCAGGGTGCGGGCGGTACCGGCCAACCCGGCCAGGGTGATGCCGAGAATGCCGCCGAGCACGCCCGCCGGCAGCACCAGCCAGGCGGGCTCATAGGGCATCTGGAAGACGAAGCGGCCGAGCAGCCAGCTGATGACGGCCGAGCCGACGCCGGCCACCACGCCGGCAATGGCGCCGAGCGCGGCGAATTCCGCCGCCAGCGCGGCGCGCAGCTGGCGGCTGCGCGCGCCGAGGGTGCGCAGCACGGCAATCTCGAACTCGCGCTCGTCGTGGGTGGACTCCAGCGCGGCATACAGCACCGCCAGCCCGGCGATCAGCGAAAACGCGAAGACGAACTGCACCGCCCGCGCCAGCTGGTCCATCACCGACTGGAACTGGCGCAGGATGGAGGCGACGTCGATCACCGTCAGGTTGGGATGCGCCGCCACCAGCTCGCCGACGAAGCCGGCCCGTTCCGGCGGCAGGTGGAAGCTGGTGATGTAGCTGGTCGGGAACGGCTCGAGCACGCCCGGCGGCGTGACGACGAAGAAATTGACGCGCATCGAATCCCAGTCGAGCTTGCGCAGCGAGGTGATCCTTGCTTCCAGCCGCCGGCCGGCGATCTCATACACCAGGAGGTCGTCCAGCTTCAGCTTCAGCGTGTCGGCCAGTCCCTGCTCCACCGAAAACTGCGGCGTGCCGGCGTCCTGCGCCGCGAACCAGCGGCCCGCCGTGAGCGAGTTGCCCTCGGGCAGGTCGCTCACCCAGGAGAGGTTGAATTCGCGCTCCACCAGGCGCTGGGCGCGCTCTTCCTCGTAATCCGCCGCGACGACCGGCCGGCCGTTGACCGCCACCAGGCGTCCGCGCACCATCGGCAGCAGCGCCGGCGACTCAAGCCCCTTTCCGGCAAAGAATGCCCGCACCGGCGCGCGTTGCTCCGGCTGGATGTTGATGACGAAGCGGTTGGGCGCATCCGGCGGCACGCTGCGCTTCCAGGAGGCCAGCAGGTCGTCGCGCGCCAGGGTGAGCAGCAGCAGCGCCGTCATGCCCAGGCCGAGGGCCACGGCCTGGATCACGCTGGTGCCCAGCCGCCGGTGCAGCGAGGCAATGCCATAGCGCCAGCCGGCGCCCGCCGCGCCGCGCAGCCGTCCGGCCGCGGCTAGGGCGAGCCGCGCCACGCCGGCGTAGAAGGCGACGGCGACGGAAAACAGGCCGATCACCCACAGGCCGAGCCTGAGATCGGCCGCCATCCACAGCATGAGGGCCGCCAGCACCGCCGCGCCGAACGCATAGCCGGTCCACGCCAGCGGCTCGCTGTCCGCCCACTCGCGCCGCAGCACCCGCACCGTCGGCACATTGCGTAGGCGCATCAGTTGCGGCATGGCGAAGCCGGCCAGCAGCGCCAGGCCGACGGCAAAGCCGTAGGCCAATGGCAGGGGCGAGGGCGCCGGCAGCGCGGCCGTCAGCAGATTGGCCAGCAGGCGCTCCAGCGCATATTGCGCGCCGAAACCGGCCAGGCAGCCGAGCGCCGAGGCGATGGCGCCGAAGAGCAGGAATTCGCCGAGATAGATGCGGATCAGCTGGCTCTCGCGTGCACCGAGGCAGCGCATCACGGCGCAGCCGTCGAGGTGCCGCTGCATGAAGCGGCGAGAAGCCAGGCCGACGGCGACTGCCGCCAGCACTGCCGCCAGCAGCGCCGCCAGGCGCAGGAACTTCTCGGCACGATCGAGAGCGTTGCGCACTTCGGGACGGGCGTTGTCCAGGCTTTCGATGCGCTCGCCGCGGCCAAGGCGCGCTTCCGACCACTTCTGGAACGCTGCAACGGCTTTCGCATCGCCGGCCAGATGCAGGCGCCAGCTGACGCGGCTGCCGACCTGGATCAATTGCGTTGCCGGCAGGTCGTCGGCGTGCATCATCAGGCGCGGCGCGATGTTGAAGAAATTCACGCCGCGGTCCGGCTCCAAAGTCAGCACCGCCGAGACGGCGAAAACGCCATTGCCCAGGCGCACCGCATCACCGACCCTGGCCGCCAGCGCCGCTGCCAGCCGCTCGTCCAGCCAGACCGTGCCGCGCGCCGGCGTCTCGCGTGTTTCGGCATCCGGCTGGTTGAGTGCTGGCGCGGTGCGCAGCGAGCCGCGCAACGGGTAGCCCGGCTCGACCGCCTTGATGTCGGCCAGATGGCTGGCGCCGTTGACCGATGTCATGCTCGGGAAGCCGACGCTGCCGACGACACGCAGGCCGAGCCGCTGCGCTTCGGCACGATAGGCGCCTGCCCAGGGATGGTCGGCCAGCAACAGCAGGTCGCCGCCGAGCAGCTGGTGCGCCTCGCGCGCCAGCGCCCGCGAGAGGCGATCGGAGAAGAAGCTGACGCTGGACAGGCTGGCGACGGCGATCACCAGCGCCAGTCCGAGAAGGCGCAACTCGCCGGCGCGGAAATCGCGCTTCAGCATCTGCCATGAAAGGTGCCAGTTGTTCAATCCAGATCCCGGATCTTGTCGACTGCCTGCTCTACCCGTTCCAGGGCTATGACCTCGATGCCCTTGATTGGTTGCTTCGGCGCATTCGCTTTCGGAATCAGCGCCTGGGTGAAGCCGAGCTTGGCGGCTTCCCTGAGGCGCTCCTGGCCACGCGGCGCCGGGCGGATCTCGCCGGCCAGGCCGACCTCGCCGAAGGCGATCAGCTTCTGCGGCAGCGGCCGGTTGCGCAGGCTGGAGACGATGGCCAGCAGCACCGCCAGGTCGGCCGCCGGCTCGCCGATCCTGACGCCGCCGACGGCGTTGACGAAGACATCCTGGTCGAAGCAGGCAATGCCGGCGTGGCGGTGCAGCACCGCCAGCAGCATCGCCAGGCGATTCTGCTCGAGGCCGACGGAGAGGCGGCGCGGGCTGGTCGAGTGCGCCTCGTCCACCAGCGCCTGGATCTCCACCAGCAGCGGCCGCGTGCCCTCCTGCGTCACCAGCACGCAGGAACCCGCCACCTGCTGCTCGTGCTGCGAAAGGAACAGCGCCGAGGGATTGGAGACGCCGCGCAGCCCCTTCTCGGTCATGGCGAAGACGCCGAGCTCGTTCACCGCGCCGAAGCGGTTCTTGGCGGCGCGGATGAGGCGGAAGCTGGAGTTGGGGTCGCCCTCGAAATACAGCACGGTGTCGACGATGTGCTCGAGCACGCGCGGCCCGGCCAGCGCGCCCTCCTTCGTGACATGGCCGACGAAGACGATGCAGGTGCCGGACTGCTTGGCGTAGCGCGTCAGCTGGGCGGCGCACTCGCGCACCTGGGCGACGGAACCGGGCGCCGACTGCAGCGCGTCGGAGTACAGCGTCTGGATCGAATCCATGACCGCGATGCGCGGCTTGTGCTCGATCAGCGCGGCGAGAATCTTTTCGAGATGGATCTCGGTGAGCAGCTGCATGCGGCCGGCATCGAGCTGCAGCCGCTGCGCGCGCAGCGCCACCTGCTCGCCGGATTCCTCGCCGGTGACGTACAGCGCCGCCTGCCGGCCGGCCAGCTGCGCCAGCGCCTGCAGCAGCAGGGTCGACTTGCCGATGCCCGGGTCGCCGCCGATCAGCACCACCCCGCCCGCCACCAGGCCGCCGCCGAGCACGCGGTCGAACTCCTCGATGCCGGTGGCGACGCGGGCATCCTCGCGCGGGCTGATCTCGGCCAGGCGCTGCAGACGGCCCGTGCCGGCGATGGCGGAAAAGCGGTTGGTGGCTGCCGTCTCCGCGAGCGTCTCCACCAGGGTGTTCCAGGCGTTGCAGTGGGGGCATTGGCCCTGCCACTTCGGCGAGCTGCCGCCGCATTCGGTGCAGGTGTAGAGGGTTTTTTGTTTGGCCATGCAGGAATACTAACGGCAGCCGGGCTCGCTGCGCGAGCCCGGCTAGGCTTTTTCGCTCACGGGAACCCGCTGCGCCAGCGCGCAGAGCAGCTCGTAGCTGACGGTGCCGGCGGCGGCGGCGACGTCGTCGACCGGCAAGCCCTCACCCCACAGCACCACCGGCGAGCCGATGCCGGCTGCCGGGATGCCCGTGAGATCGACCATGATCATGTCCATCGAGACGCGGCCGACGGTGCGCGTCCGGCGTCCCTCGACGAGGATCGGCGTCCCCGTCGGCGCATGGCGCGGATAGCCGTCGGCGTAACCGCAGGCGACGATGCCGATGCGTATCGGCCCTTCGGCCGAGAACACGCCGCCGTAGCCGACACGGTCGCCCTTCTGCAAGTCATGCACGGCGATGAGTTCACTGCTGAGCGTCATCACCGGCCGCAGGCCCAGCTGCGCGGCAGTTTCGTCCTGGGGAAAGGGCGAGCTGCCATAGAGCATGATGCCGGGTCGCGCCCAGCCGCGGCGCACCTCGGGAAAGCGCAGCAGCGCCGCCGAGTTGGCCAGGCTGACCGGGTGTCTGCAGCCCTGCGCAGACTCCACGAAACGAGCCATCTGCCAGCCGATGCCGCGCTCCAGGTCGGCATCGGCAAAATGGGTCATCAGCGTCACCGAGGCAACGCTGGGCAGGGTCTCCAGCGCCGTAAGGGCCGCATGGAACGACTCCAGCGACAGGCCAAGCCGGTTCATGCCGGTGTTGATTTTGAGGTACACCGGCAGCCGCGCCGGCAGGGCTGCGCCGGTCAGCATCTCGATCTGCTCCAGGGCATGCACGACCGGCGTCAGGCCGTACTCGGCGAGGAGCGGCAGTTCGTCGGCTTCGAAAAAACCCTCGAGCAGGAGAATCGGCTGTCGATATCCGGCCTCGCGCAGGGCGACCGCGTCGTCGAGGTCAAGCAGCGCATAGCCGTCGGCAAGGTCGTCGAGCGCCTCGGCGGCGCGCATCAGCCCGTGGCCATAGGCATTCGCCTTGATGACGGCCCAGAGGCGGGCCTCGCCGGCGTGCTGCCGGGCAACGGCAAAATTTCCGCGCAGGGCGGAAAGGTCGAGAGTGGCGCGGATCGGGCGGGTCAAGTCGGGCGCGTCAGGCTTCAGCCTTGTTTCGAGGCAAACTGCCTGAGCTTGAGGTCGGCGAATTCGACGAAGGTGTTCACCAGGCGCGAGCGGAATTTTTCCTTCGGATAGACCATCGACAGCGTGCGGTTGAGGCGCGGCTTGAGCGGAATGGCCAGCAGATCGCCAAGGCGCTTTTCCTTGAATACCGAGGCGCGCGAGACGATGGCAAAACCGATGCCGGTCTCGACCACGCCCTTGATCGCTTCCGGGCTGCCGAGCTCGATGACGACATTCAGGCTTTCCGGCGGCACGCCGGCGACGCGGAAATAGTTGTCCGTCACCTCGCGCGTGCCGGAGCCGGGCTCGCGGCTGACGAAGGGATGCGTTGCCAGCAGTTGCGGCGTCAGCTCCTTGTGCTTGGCCAGCGGAGATCCCGGCGCGCAGATGGCGAGCAGTTCGTCCTCGCAGCAGACCTCGCATTGCAGGTTGCCCTGGTGCGAAGGCGCCTCGATGAGGCCGATGTCGAGCGTATGCTCGGCGACGCGCGTCTCGATCGACTCCGAGTTGGCGACGATCAGGCGCGGCCTGACATTGGGATACTGCGACTTGAACTCGCCGAGGATGCGCGGCAGCATGAATTCGGCGATGGTGGTGCTGGCGCCGACCAGCAGCGGTCCGCCAATCAGCCCGGTCATCTCCGCCAGGCGCACATCCATTTCCGAGGACAGGCCGAGGATCCGCTCGGCGTATTCGAGCACCGTCTCGCCGGCCGGCGTGAGGGATATCTTGCCGTGGCCGCGGTCGAACAGCCGCGTATTGAAATGCTCCTCCAGCTGCTTGATCTGGAAGGTCACCGCCGGCTGCGTCATGAACAGCACCTCCGCCGCCTTGGTGAAGGACAGCTGCTTGGCGACAGCGTGAAAGACCTGCAATCTCCGATCGGCCATAATCGGCTTCCCTCGTATGTTCTTATAAGCTCTTATTCAAGCACAAATTGGCCGCATAAGGTAGCCTGATTCACTGCCGGAATGGCAATTTCTGCATGAATCCATTACAAAATCCCGGCTCCGGCGAGCTGCGCCGACACGCTTTCCCGCTTCATGGTATAAAGCCGCCACATTATTCCTATAAAAAACGATGCCGGCCGTCCCCACCGCTCAGCCGCATATTGCTGCATGAATCGCGGCTTCTACATCATCATGGCGGCGCAGTTTTTTTCCGCGCTCGCCGACAATGCACTCCTGATCGCGGCGATTTCCATGCTGCGTGACATCCAGTCTCCCGCCCAGTACGAGCCGCTGCTGAAACTGTTCTTTACCGTTTCCTACGTTGCCCTGGCGGCTTTTGTCGGCGCCTTCGCCGACTCGATGGCCAAGGGCCGGGTGATGCTCATCAGCAACACCATCAAGATCGCCGGCTGCTTCATGATGCTGGTGGCGACGGTGCCGATGCTGGACGTCCTAGGCATCCCGCTCTACTACTACGTGCTGCTTTCCTACGCCATCGTCGGCCTCGGCGCCGCGGCCTACTCCCCGGCCAAGTATGGCATCCTGACCGAGTACCTGCCGCACGACAAGCTGGTCATCGCCAACGGCTGGATCGAGGGCCTGACGGTGGCCGCCATCATCCTCGGCACGGTGCTGGGCGGGGTGCTGATCAACCCGACGGTCAGCGCCCATCTCATGGCCATCGACCTGCCGGCGATCGAAACCAGCATCGATACGCCGGCGGAGGTCGCCATGCTGGTGATCTCGCTGCTGTACCTCGTTGCCGCGCTCTTCAACCTCTTCATCCCCGACACCGGCGTCGACCACAAGCCCCTGCACAGGAATCCCGTTTACCTGATGCACGAATTCTGGCACTGCGTCCGTCTGCTCTGGCGCGACAAGCTGGGGCAGATCTCGCTTGCGGTCACCACCCTGTTCTGGGGCGCCGGCGCCACGCTGCAGTTCATCGTGCTGAAATGGGCCGACAGGGCGCTCGGCCTGCCGCTTGACAAGGCCACCGTGCTGCAGGGCGTGGTGGCGCTGGGCATAGCGGTGGGCGCGGTGATCGCGGCGAAGGCCGTCTCGCTCGACAAGTCGGTGAAGGTGCTGCCGGTCGGCATCACCATGGGCATCGTCGTCATGGGCATGATCTTCGTCACCGGCCTGCCGGTGGCCCTGGTCATGATGGTGGCGGTCGGGGCCATGGCCGGCTTTTTCGTCGTGCCGATGAACGCCCTGCTGCAGCACCGCGGCCACATCCTGATGGGCGCGGGGCATTCCATCGCCGTGCAGAACTTCAACGAGAACACCAGCATCCTGGCCATGCTGGGGCTGTATGCCTTGCTGGTCTATCTGGACCTGTCGATCTACGTGGTGATCGTCATCTTCGGCGTCTTCGTCAGCCTGACCATGTTTCTGGTCGGCATCTGGCACCGACGCAACATGCGCGAGCACGGCGAGGAACTGCAGCAACTCCTGGCTGCGGCGAAGAACATCAACGCGCACCACTGATTACAATACGACCGGCCGATTCGGCAGTTCGTTGGGGTTTGCCTCTTGCGACGGGAAATGTCGCGCCAGGTGATCGGTGATCTCCCCGATGGCGGCGAGCGTACCCTGCTCGAACTCCCCGCTGCGATAGCGCTGCTCGAGCCGGCGGCAGATGTCCTCCCATTCGGCCTGCGGCACGCGCGCGCTGATGCCGCGGTCGGCGAGGATCTCCACCTTGCGGTCGACCAGTTGCACATAGATCAGCACGCCGCTGTTGTGCTCGGTATCCCACACCCGCAGCTGCGAGAACACCTCGACCGCCCGCTGCCTTGCCGTCTGTCCGCGCAGCAGCGCCGGAAATGTCAGTCCGGCCTCCACGGCGAAGCGGATTTCGCCGGCATGGCGTGTTTCGGAGGCGGCGATGGATGCCTCCACCGCCTGCAAGACTCGCGCAGGAAAGCGCTGGCCCACCCGCCAATCCGGCGTCAGCAGATGCCGCAGCAGGCGTGAAAGGCTCACCATCGTCCCGAGGCCCCTCCGCCGCCGAAGCCGCCCCCGCCCCCGGAGAAGCCGCCGCCGGAGCCACCCCGCCCCCCGATGCCGCGCAGGCCGTGCGCACCGGCAACGCCCGACAGCGTAAGAAAGAACACGACCAGGGCAATCACCAGCGCGACCGAGACGCTGCCGAGCAGCAGCCAGCCGCCGAGGAAGGCCACGCCGCCCGCCAGCGTGCCGCCGAGCAGCCTGCCGAAGAGGGCTCGCAGGAGGCCGCCTCCGACGAAGACGAACAGCATGGCCAGCGGCAGGATGTCCCCCCAGGAACCAGCGGCGGCAGCGCCCTGCATGTTTCTCCGCGGCGATGGCAGCGGCTCGCTGGCGATGATCGCCTTGGTTTGCGACACGCCGTCCTGCAAGCCACCGAAATAGTCGCCCGACCTGAAGCGCGGCAGCATGGTCTCCTCGATGATGCGCTTTGCCACGACATCAGGGAGCGCCCCTTCCAGGCCCCGGCCGACTTCGATACGCAACTTGCGGTCGTTCCTGGCGACGAGGACGAGGATGCCGTCGTCGATCCCCTTGCGGCCGAGCTTCCAGGCCTCGGCGACGCGAATCGAGTAGGCCTCGATGGGTTCCGGCTGCGTCGTGGGCACCAGCAGGATGGCGATCTGGCTGCCGCGGCTTTTCTCGAACTGCGCCAGGTCGGCCTCCAGCGCCGCCGCCTGGTCGCGGCTCAAGGTGCCGGTAAGGTCGGTGACGCGCGTCTTGAGCGGCGGAACGGCGACGAGCTCGTCCGCCGCCAGGCCGGCGGCGGAGAGCAGGAAAAAGCCGAGTGCAGCGATCAGCCGCCAGGCGGATCGCATGGCTGGATCAGTAGCCCTGCTTGAGCGGGTCGGGCGTCGGTTTCGGCACATCCGCCGACGCCTTGCCGCCGCCGTCGAACCTGATCGCCGGCGGCGCCGAGATCGCCTTCTCGTCCTCGACCGTGAAATTGGCCTTGGTCTTGTAGCCGAACAGCATGGCGGTCAGGTTGTTCGGGAAGACGCGCACCGTGACGTTGTACTCCTGCACCGACTTGATGTAGCGGTTGCGCGCCACGGCGATGCGGTTCTCGGTGCCCTCGACCTGCGCCTGAAGGTCACGGAAGTTGGCGTCGGCCTTGAGGTTGGGATAGTTCTCGACCACCACCAGCAGGCGCGACAGCGCACCGGAGAGCTGGTCCTGGGCGGCCTGGAATTTGGCGAAGGCGGCCGGATCGTTGACGAGTTCGGGAGTCGCCTTGATGCCGGCGACGTTGGCGCGCGCCTCGGTCACCCGCGTCAGCACCTCTTTCTCGTGCCCGGCATAGCCCTGCACGACCTGAACGAGATTGGGAATCAGGTCGGCGCGGCGCTTGTACTGGTTGAGCACCTCGGACCAGGCGGCGTTCACCTGTTCGTCGGTGGTCTGGATCTGGTTGTAGCCACAGCCGGACAGCAGGCTGGCCATCAGGGCCAGCAGGGCAAGAAGCTTGAGGCGCATCGCGTTCTCCTTGGTTTGATTGTGATGCGATTTGGTATTTTAGGGCGCCTGCGCCGAATTCAAGGCAATCATCTGACGTCCGGCTCGAAGAACACCCATTTCGCCGTCGTGAACCGGTCCTGCATGCGCGCCTCGACGGCATTGATGCGCTCCACCAGCTGCGCGCCGCTGATGGCCTCGGCCCCGGCCATGCGCGCCTTGACGGCGATCACCACCTTGTCGCCCCAGGCCAGCGTGATGACGTTCAGCACCTCGGCAACTTCCGGCTGGCCAGCAACAAAGGTCTGGATCTCCTCGCGCAGCTCGGGCGAGGCGGACTCGCCGACGATGAGCCCCTTCACCTCGATCATCACCAGCACGGCGATGACCATCAGCACCACGCCGACGCTGATCGTGCCGAGCGCATCCCACAGCGGGTTGCCGGTGGCCAGCGCGGCGGCGACGGCACAAAAGGCCAAAGTCAGTCCCGCCAGGGCGGCGATGTCCTCGCCGGCCACCACCATCAGCTCGGATTCGCGCGTCTCGCGGAACCAGCGCAGGAAAGGCTTGCCATGCGCCACCTTGCGGATCTCGCGCATCGCGCCGGCGAGCGAGAAAGCCTCCAGCACCACGGCCACGCCGAGCACGAGCAGCGCCACCAGGCCGTTCTCCAGCGGGTGCGGATGGCGCAGGCGCTCGATGCCCTCATATACGGAGAAGGCGCCGCCCATGAAGAACAGCAGCAGCGCCACGATCATCGACCAGAAGTAGGTGACGCGGTGATGCCCGAGTGGATGGTCGGCGCTCTCGGGCCGCCTCGCCTCCCTCATGCCAAGCAGCAACAGGAGCTGGTTCACGCAATCGGCCGTCGAATGGATGGCCTCGGCCAGCATGGAACCGGAGTTCGTCCACCAGGCAGCGCCGAACTTTGACACGGCGATGCCGAAGTTGGCGCCGAGGGCATAGAGGATGGCCCTGACCGAGCCTTCCTTACCCGCCGACATCGTTCAGCCCTTGCAGGGTGCGCCGCGCGAAGCAGAGGTCTTCCCAGGCCTTGGCCTTGTCCGGCAGGTTGCGCAGCAGGTAGGCCGGGTGATAGGTGACGATCAGCGGGATGCCGCGGTAGTCGAACAGACGGCCGCGCGCGGCACCGACCTTCACTTCGGCGTTGAGCAACGTCTCCGCCGCCGGCTTGCCCAGCGCGACGATCAGCTTCGGCCGGATCAGTTCGATCTGCCGCTGCAGGTAGGGGGAGCAGGCAGCCGTTTCCTCCGGCTCCGGCGTGCGGTTGCCGGGCGGGCGGCACTTCACGACATTGCCGATATAAACCTTCCTGCCGCGCTGCAGGTCGATGGCCGCCAGCATGGCATCGAGCAGCCTGCCGGCCTGGCCGACGAAGGGCTCGCCGCGCTCGTCTTCCTCGGCACCCGGCCCCTCGCCGACGAACAGCCAGTCGGCCACGGCATCGCCGACGCCGAGCACCGCCTGCTTGCGCTGCTCGCACAGGCGGCAGTCGCGGCATTCGGCCACCGCCGTGCGCAATTCATCCCAGCCCATGGCGGCGATGCGCCGCGCCCGCTCGTCCTCCGCCGGCATTGCAGGCGGAAGCTGCAGGGCCTCCGCCGGCGCTGCTACCTTGGCGACAGGCTTGTTGCGCAGCCGCCACAGCGGCGCCAGGCCGATCTCGCGCAGGATGCTGTCGCGTCGCGTCATAAAGTCAGTGCCATCACCACGGCATCCTCGCGCCCCTCGCCGGCCGGGTAGTAGCCGCGCCGGCGGCCGATCATCCCGAATCCCAGCCGCTGGTACAGTCCCTGCCCCGGCGCATTGGAAGGACGCACCTCGAGAAACATGCGCCTCGCCCCGTGCCCGCGCGCCACGTCGAACAGGTGGCCCATGATGAGCAGGCCGTAGCCGCGCCGCTGCCAGTCCGGCGCGACGGTGACGTTGAGCAGGTGCGCCTCGTCGAGCACCAGCATCATGACGGCATAGCCGACCAGTTCGCCCTCGATGCGGCAGCACCAGGCGCTGTAGCCGGCGGCGAGGGAGTCGGTGAAATTGGCGCGCGTCCAGGGGAAAGGATAGGCCTGCTGCTCGATGGCGAGCACGGCGTCGATTTCCCCTGCCTGCATTGGCGCCAGGAGCGGCGCGGTTTGCAGAACCGCGCTCACTTCAGGCCTCCCGTCGCCAGGCGTTCCCGGGTCGTCAGCGCAATCTTGTCGCGCACGTAGCGCGGTGCTGCCAGGGCGGCGTCCTCTGCCTGACCGCGCGCGAAGCGCTGCGCCGCGAGGCGGGCCACGGCCCCGGCGCGCGGCCGGGCCTGTTCGTGAATCGCGGCGAGACAGCCCCCCAGCCGCAGCTGCAAACGATCGCCATAGGCGGCAAAGCCGCTGCCGCAGCCGCGCCAGCCCTGGCCGGGCGGCAGCGGCGCCCCCTCCGGCGCGGCCACGACGGGAGCCAGAACCGTCTCCACATCTTCGCCGCACACGCGGAAGGCGGCGCAATAGGCCTCGTGCATGCGCGCATCGGTGCAGGCGTATATCAAGCCGTCGCCCTCCCCCAGCGCCAGCACCTCGAGGCTGCCGATGCCGATGACGGGCAGGCCGGCGCCGACGGCCAGCCCCTGTGCCACGCTGCAAGCCAGACGCAGTCCGGTGAATGCGCCCGGGCCGGCGCCAAAGGCAATGACGTCCAGGTCGGCCAGCGTCACCCCCTGCTCATCAAGCAGGGCGCGCACCAGCGGCAGGGCGGTTTCAGAATGGGAGAGGCCGTGCGGGCTCTGCCGCTCGACGATCCGGCCATCGAAGGAGAGGGCGACGGTAAGCAGTTCGGTGGAGGATTCGAGGGCAAGGAGTTTCACGTGCGGGATTTTACCCGATGGCGCAGCGCCGTCCGCCGTATTGCAAGGACTGACTTTCTATTTCACGCGCCTTGCCGCGTACTCATCCTCGATATTGTCTCGAAAGAAGCTCCACATCGAGCCGGCGGTGCTCAGGCGCCGCCAGGTCTCGGACGGCACGCCGGCATACTCGACCAGCCTGCGGTCGTCGAACTCGACGCGCAGGATACGCCCTCCGGCGTCGTAGCCGATGGCGCGCAGCTTGCCGGCATTCACCAGCTTCATTTCCACGGCGCCCTCCTTCCGAAAAGCAGGGGTCCTATTTCGCTCCGGGAGCCGGTGCGGAAGCTGGCGCGGAAGCCGGCGCGTCGCCGCGCTTGGCCTTCTGGCCGAGGACGTTCGCACGCGCCTGCTCCCTGAGTGCCTTCGACTTCCTTCTTTCCTGCGCATGGCAGTCCGACATGTCCTTCATGTCCTTTGCTGCGCGGACGCAGGTTTTGGCCTCCTGGAGGATGCGGATCTTGTCATCGATATGCTTCAGGACATCGTCCTTCATCAGCTGCTGCGAGTCCTGGCGTTTCGGGCTGGCTGCAGGCGGGCTTCTGACTTCCGCTGCGAGCACGGGAAGCGACAGCGCCATGGCGGCGGCCAAAACGGTGAAATGCAGACCTGTGGTGCGCATCATGGATGCCTCCGGATTTGATCAGGACCTGAATGTGGGCTGCATCAGAAGCGGCGCGGGCGGTCGCGGTAAACATCACGGCCGTGCTCGCGGATGTCGCGGCGCAGCTGCTGGCGCTCCTCCGGCGTCATCCGCTCGCGACGATGCTCGTGTTCATGGCGCTGCAGCTGGCGGCGCTGCAATTCCTGCTCGCGCCGGAATTCACGCTGCTGCTGGGCATCGCGCTGCTGGATTCGCTCGAAGCGGCCCGGACGCTCGCCGGGCTGGGCTTGGGCGGGCAGGCTTGCCGCCAGAGCGGAGAGGAGACCTGCGAGGACAACAAGGCGTTTCATGGTTTCCATTCCTGTCCGTCCCGGTGTCCTCTCCTGGATCGATCAAAAACGCCGGTCGGCGTCATGCCTTTCCTGATAAATGTGCCGACTGGCGGCATTCAGGTCCTGTTGCAGATCCCGGCGCTCGCTCCGGGTCAGCATGCCATCCGACTTGTATTGCCGCTCCTCGACGCGGATATCCTTCTGTTCGGCACGCAGATCCCTTGATTCATCACGCGTCAGGCTGCCGTCTTGCGAGCCACCGCGGATGCGGCCATGCTGGTTTTGCTGGCGCGCATTGACGCCGGGATCGCGCATGGCGCTATTGTGCCAGCCCTGGCTTTGCTGTCCATCGTGCTTTTCCATGTAAATATGGCGGCTGGCACGGTTCTGGTCATGGTGCAGGTCGGCGCGCTCGGCGCGGGTCAGCACTCCGTCCGACTTGTAGCTTCGCTCTTCCTGGCGGATATGGCGCTGCTCCCGTTCCAGGCGGCGCGTCTCGTTTCGGTTCAGTTCCCCGGAGCGCACGCCCTGGCCGATACGCTGCTGCTGGTGATGCTGGCGGGCATTCACGCCCGGGTCCTGGGGACGGGCCAAGGCCGGCGAGGAAAGCCAAAGGGTGGCCATGCCGGCCAGAAGCATGCTGACAAACAAGGGTTTCATTCCGTTCTCCTCATGAATTTGATGGGCATTCCGTTGTTGGCGCCTGTTTGGCCAGGCGTTGGTGCCATCCTAGGCAGCGTATGTAAGCAGTCTGCGAACGAAACGGGGCCCTTTGTAAAATTTTGTTACCGCCCCCCCCTGCGGCAACATGCGCTTACCAAAGTCCGGCTGGCAGGCCGGGTCTGCTCCCGGTACGATTCGCCCATGGCTGAAAGCAAACAGAAGATCCTCGTCGTCGACGACGACCAGCGGCTGCGGGAATTGCTGCAACGCTACCTCGGCGAGCAGGGCTTCGCCGTCCGGGCCGCGGACGGCGCCGCCGCCATGGACAAGGCGCTGGCGCGCGAGCACTATGATCTGCTGGTGCTCGATCTCATGATGCCCGGAGAAGACGGCCTGTCCGTCTGTCGTCGCCTGCGCGGCGGCAAGGACGCAACGCCGATCATCATGCTCACCGCCAAGGGCGACGACGTTGACCGCATCGTCGGCCTGGAAATGGGCGCCGACGACTACCTGCCGAAGCCATTCAATCCGCGCGAACTGGTGGCGCGCATCCACGCCGTGCTGCGCCGGCGCGCCGCCCCGCCGCCGGCCGGCGCACCTGCCGCGGAGGAAGGCGAGGTCGGCTTCGGCGCCGTCTCTGTCAACCTTGCCACGCGCATCCTGACGCGCAAGGGCAAGCAGCACACCCTGACCACCGGCGAATTCGCCGTGCTCAGGGTGCTGCTGCAGCATCCGCGCCAGCCGCTCTCGCGCGACAAGCTGATGGAGCTTGCGCGCGGCCGCGAGTACGAGGTCTTCGACCGCGCCATCGACGTGCAGGTCTCGCGCCTGCGCAAGCTGGTCGAGGACGATCCGTCCAGGCCGCGCTATCTCCAGACCGTTTGGGGGTTCGGCTATGTTTTCGTTCCCGACGGAACCCGGAACGAGTCATGACGGCCCGGCCCGGTCCCACGCCCGGGTCGGGGGCTGACCACTTGCCGGCCGCCTGCGCGGCCTTTCTTGCCACCCGGAAATGCATTTGTTGCCGCAAAGCCTGCTCTGGCGAACCTTCCTGCTGATCGCCGGACTGATGGTCCTGGCGGTCATGGCCTGGGCGGCGATATTCGCCCGCGCCGAACGCGAACCGCGCGCGCGGGAACTTGCCCGGATGGTGGTCAGCGTGGTGAATCTCACGCGTGCCGCCCTGCTCACCACGCAGCCGGACAAGCGGCTCGAATTGCTCATCGAGCTGTCGGACCGCGAGGGCATCCGCGTCTACCCTGCGGAGGATGAGGAAAAGGTCGCCCCCCTGCCCGAGCGCGCCGTGTTCCTGCAAATGGTCGCCGCCGAGGTGCGCCGGCAGCTTGGCGGCGACACGCGCATCTCCGTGGATCGCGACGGCGAAGCGGGCTTCTGGGTCAGCTTCCGCATCGAGGGGGACGACGAGTACTGGGTGATGCTGCCGCGCGAGCGCGTCGAGCGCAGCCTTTCACAGGAGTGGCTGGGCTGGGGCGCGGCGGTCCTGCTGCTGGCGCTGGCAGGGGCCTATCTCATCATGTTCCGCGTCGCCCGGCCGCTCAAGGCCCTCGCCGCCGCCGCGCGCGACATCGGCCAGGGCCGACAGCCGCCGCAGCTGGCGGAAACCGGCCCGGGCGAAATCCGCCGGGTGACGCATGCCTTCAACCAGATGTCGAGCGAGCTTGCCCGCCTCGACGAAGACCGCGCCCTGATTCTCGCCGGCATCTCGCACGACCTGCGCACGCCGCTGACGCGGCTGCGTCTCGCGGCGGAAATGAGCCCGGACGACGCCATGCGCGAAGGCATCAGCGCCGACATCGAGGAGATCGACAAGATCATCCGCCAGTTCCTCGACTTCGCCCGCAACACCGAGGGCGAGCCGCCGGAGCCGACCGACCTCAACAGCGTGCTTGCCCATATCGCCGAACCGCTGATGCGCCGTGGCGCCCGCATCGAGCTGCACCTGGCCGAATTGCCGGCGCTCATGCTGCGCCCGCTCGCCCTGCTGCGCCTGGCCGCCAACCTCATCAACAATGCGCTGCGCCATGGCGGCGGAAACGCCCCGGTCGAAGTGCAGACGCGGCGCGAGGGGGAGTACATCATCCTGGAAGTGATGGACCGCGGCCCGGGCATACCGCCCGAGGAGGCCGAGCGCCTCAAGCAGCCGTTCACCCGGCTGGAAACAGCGCGCACCGGCGCCGCCAGCGCCGGACTCGGCCTGGCCATTGTCGAGCGCGTGGCGCGCGGCCATGGCGGGCGCTTCGACCTGCTGCCGCGCGAAGGCGGCGGACTGGTTGCCCGCGTCACGCTGCCGGCATTGCCGGCCACATTGCAACAAGCCTAGGACTGCAGGTCGGCCGCCGCCTGCCGCGCCCTGAGGCTGCGTGCGTAGGCATGGCGCGCCTGCAGGCGCGGGTCGGTGACGATCATGCCGACCGTCTCCCCGACCACCATCGCAATGCCGAGCAGCGGCAGCACCAGCATCAGGCCGGGTACGCCCGCCACCGCGCCGCCGACGAAGATCATCAGCACCGTGAGCAGCGGATGCATGCGCAAACTGCGGCCGATGGTGAGCGGCATGAAGACAAAGTCGTCGAGCAGCCGCACCAGGATGAAGACAATGATGGCGCCGTAGGCCATCCACGGATCGAGCGGAAAATCCGTCGCGGCCACCAGCACCACCAGCAGGCAACCCAGGATCGAGCCGACATAGGGAATCCAGGCCAGCACGGCGCAGACGAGGCCCAGCATCAAGGCGCCTGAGAGGCCGATTATCCACAGGCCGATGGCCAGGGCGATGGTATCGAGAATGGTCAGGCTGATCAGTCCCTGGAAATAGGCACGCGCCGTCTTGTCCATTTCGTGCATCAGGTAGAGCGTGCGCTCGAAGAAGGCATTCGGCACGGCATTGCCGATGAACTTCGTGAAGCGGCGCCCGTCCCGCAGGAAGAAGAAGGCCAGGAAGGGCGCCAGCAGCAGCGACGGCAGCCAGGCCGCCAGCGTCACGACGAGATCGGCCAGGTAGTGCTGGGCAAAGGTCTCGGTAAAGGTGGCGATCTGCTCGCTGACGTTGCGGCTGAGGCTGGCCCGCTCCAGGAAGGAAAACTGCGCCTCCAGCCCCTTCATCGTCTTCTGCAACAGCAGGCTGCCGCCCTCGACGTAGCGCGCCAGCGAAACCTGCCAGCCGACGGCATGCGAGCTGACCCAGGGGAAAAGCAGGGCCGCGCAAAGCAGCAGCAGCGCAATGAAGCCGCCGCCGGTGATGGCGGCCGCAGCCTTGCGGCTCAGGCCGTGCAGTACCAGCCGGTGCGTCGCCGGCTGCAGAAAGTAGTAGATGATCAAGGCCAGCATGAAGGGCACGACCAGCCAGAGGATCTTCTTGAAGAGGAACAGCAGCAGGCAAGTCGATGCGATGATGGCAATCCAGACCACCGGTCCCGAGCTGCGGTTCATTCCGACTGGCTCCCCGGCGCGTTGACCGTTTCGCGCAGGCGCTGGCCGATGTGGCGCGCCAGCTGCAGGGAAATTTTCGAGGCAATGACGGCGTGGGTTTCCAGCAGACCGAGAAAGTCGGCACGGAACAACACCGCCAGCGTGCACCCCTCGACTGCGCGGGCCTGCGCCACACGCGGCGAGTTGTCGAGCAGCGCCAGTTCACCGAAAAGACGGCCGGCGCCGAGTTCGGCGATCTTGCCGAGGGCTGACTGGCCTTGCCGGCAGATCAGCACTTTGCCGGACTCGATGATGTAGAGCGCCTGGCCCTCCTCGCCCTGATCGAATATCACCTCGTCCTGCAGGAAGCTGCGTTCGTGCAACAGGCCATCCACGGTCTTCAATTCGCGCGGGTTCAAGGTTGAAAACAGCGACAGCGCCCGCAATTGCTTGAGACGGGACGAATCTTCCGCTTTGCTGAAAAGAAACATGGCTGTCTTTACCCTCTCTTGCCTGTTCCGGACCCCTCGGGGCGGAGCGCCTCTAGCAGCGCTTTTTGTGTGGAGGCATAACGCCAGCTGTCGCCGGCATTAGCCTTCTCTGAAACTCCGTTTTAGTTCCGGCATAACGCCAGCTGGCGCCGGCATTAGCCTTCTCTGAAACTCCGTTTTGTGACAAACTGAAACATCGTATTCAGTCGTTTGAAATAAGTCTAGCATCTTCAAGGGAGTACCTACATGTCCACGACCTGGATCCTCGTCGCCAACGCCAGCCAAGCCAAGCTCTATGCGAATACCGGTCCCAAGAAGGGGCTCGTGGTCGTCAAGGACCTGAAGCACCCGGAAAGCCGGGAGAAAGCTTCCGATCTCGTCAGCGACAGACCCGGCCAGATGCACAGCCCGGGCAACGGCCATCGCGCCAGCCAGCCGAAAACCGACCCGAAAACCAATGAGGCGCGTCATTTCGCCCAGGAACTGGCGCGCGAGCTGAATCACGCTCGCAGCAGCGGTCAGGCGGGCCGGTTCATCCTTGTCGCGCCGCCTGCCTTCATGGGGTTGCTCAACGAGAAGCTGGACGGCCCCACCGCCGGCCTCGTCTCGGACCGTTTCGAGAAGGACTACACCAAGTCCAGCGACAAGGAACTCGCCAGCCACCTGGCATCCTGCATCTTCCTTTGATCAGTCCTCGGGAATATCCGCGTCAGGGAAAAGCACTTCGGTGTAACCGAACCGGGTGAAGTCGCGGATGCGCATCGGGTAGAGGATGCCGTCGAGGTGGTCGCACTCATGCTGCACGACGCGGGCATGGAAACCTGTCGCCTCGCGCTCGATCAGGGCGCCTTCGGGATCGAAGCCGCGGTATCCCAGATGCGTCCAGCGCGGCACCACGCCGCGCAGCCCGGGCACCGAGAGACACCCCTCCCAGCCTTCTTCCAGTTCATCGACAAGCGGCGTCAGCACCGGATTGACCAGAATCGTGAACGGCACCGGCTCGGCCTGCGGATAACGGGGATTCGACTCCAGGCCGAAGATCACCACACGCAGGCCGACGCCGATCTGCGGCGCCGCCAGCCCGGCGCCGTTGGCGGCGCGCATGGTGTCCTGCATGTCGGCGACCAGCGCCCGCAGCTCGGGCGTGCCGAAGGCCTCCACCAGCCGTGCCTTCTCCAGCAGGCGCGGGTCGCCCATGCGCAGGATCTCCCGGATCACTTGCCGTCCAGGCAGATCATCTCGATGATGCGCCGCACCCGCTCCATCGATTCGCGCAGGATGTCTTCCAGGCTGGCGAACTGGATGCCAAGCTTGCTGTCCCCGCGCCCTGCGGCGTGATTCGACACCACGGTGATGGCGGCATACGGCAGTTCCAGTTCGCGCGCCAGCGCCGCCTCCGGCATGCCGGTCATGCCGACAAGGTCCGCGCCGTCGCGTTCGAGGCGGTCAATCTCCGCGGCCGTCTCCAGGCGCGGCCCCTGCATCGCCGCATAGACACCGCCGTCGACCACCCCCTGGCCGGCGTCTCTCGCCGCCGCCAGCAGCACCTGCCGCAGCTCGGGATCGTAGGGTTGGGTGAAGTCGATATGCACCACCGGCGCGTTGCCGCCCTCGTGGAAGGTGGCCTTGCGACCCCAGGTGTAGTCGATGATCTGGTGCGGAATGACCAGCGTGCCGGGGCCAAGATCGGCGCGTATGCCGCCGACCGAAGCGATCGAAACGATGCTGCTGGCATGGGCCTGCTTCAACGCCCAGAGGTTGGCGCGGTAATTCACTTCGTGCGGGGGAATGGTGTGGCCATAGCCGTGGCGGGCAATGAACACCGCCGGCTGGTCGCAGAGGCGTCCGAAGATGAGCGGCCCGGAGGGTTCGCCGTAGGGAGTGCGCACCACTTCCCGTCGTTCCACCGCCAGATTCGCCAGCTGCGTCAGGCCGCTGCCACCTATGATTGCAAGCATTTGATTCTATGTATTTTGTGAACGGTTCATGGTGTCGATGATTCTAACATGACGCATCGTCTTTCATCGCCGAGGTGTTATACTGGCGGACTTTTTTTTGCCGCACTGCACAATGACACGCGCCATCCGCAACATCGCCATCATCGCCCACGTCGACCACGGCAAGACCACGCTGGTCGACCAGCTCCTCAGGCAGTCCGGCACCTTCGCCGCCCACCAGCAGTTGGAGGAACGCGTCATGGACTCCAACGACCTGGAAAAGGAGCGCGGCATCACCATCCTGGCCAAGAACTGCGCCATCGAGTTCGAGGGTACGCACATCAACATCGTCGACACCCCGGGCCACGCCGACTTCGGCGGCGAGGTCGAGCGCGTGCTGTCGATGGTGGACGGCGTGCTGCTGCTGGTCGACGCCGTCGAGGGTCCGATGCCGCAGACCCGCTTCGTCACCCGCAAGGCGCTGGCGCTGGGCCTGAAGCCGATCGTCGTCATCAACAAGATCGACCGTCCCGGCGCGCGTCCGGACTGGGTCATCAATCACACCTTCGATCTCTTCGACAAGCTCGGCGCCACCGAGGAGCAGCTCGACTTCCCGGTGGTGTTCGCCTCGGCCCTGAACGGCTATGCCATGCTGGAGGCGGACAAGCCTGGCAGCGACATGCGCCCGCTGTTCGAAGCCATCCTGAAGCACGTGCCGCAGCCCGAGGTGGATGCCGAGGGCCCGCTGCAGCTGCGCATCTGCTCGCTCGACTACTCCACCTACGTCGGCCGCATCGGCATCGGGCGCATCACGCGCGGGCGCCTCGGCCCGCTGCAGAACGTACTGCTCATGAACGGCCCCGAGGACGACGAGCCCCTCAAGGCGCGCGTCAACCAGGTGCAGGTCTTCAGGGGGCTCGAGCGCGTGCTGACCGATGTTGCCGAGGCCGGCGACATCGTCCTCATCAACGGCATCGAGGAAGTCGGCATCGGCGTGACGCTCTGCGACCCGGACCAGCCGGCGGCCCTGCCCCTGCTGACCGTCGACGAACCGACGCTGACGATGAATTTCCAGGTCAACACCTCGCCGCTCGCCGGCAAGGAAGGCAAGTACGTCACCAGCCGCCAGCTGCGCGAGCGCCTGCACCGCGAGCTGATGAGCAACGTCGCCATGAAGCTTGAGGAAACAGAGGATGCCGACGTGTTTCTCGTCTCCGGTCGCGGCGAGCTGCACCTCACGATTCTGCTCGAAAACATGCGCCGCGAAGGCTATGAGCTGGCCGTCTCGCGCCCGCGCGTCGTGCTCAAGGAGATCGACGGCGTGAAGTGCGAGCCGTTCGAGTTCCTCACCGTGGACTGCGAGGAGGCCCACCAGGGCGCCGTCATGCAGGCGCTCGGCGAGCGCCGCGGCGACCTGCAGGACATGCAGCCCGACGGCAAGGGCCGCGTACGACTGGAGTACCGCATCCCGGCGCGCGGCCTGATCGGTTTCCAGGGCGAATTCCTCACCATGACACGCGGCACCGGCATCATGAGCCACGTCTTCGACGACTACGGCCCGATGAAGGCCGACATCGCCGAGCGCCGCAACGGCGTGCTCATCTCCGCCGAGCAGGGCGATGCCGTCGCCTACGCCCTGTGGAAGCTGCAGGAACGCGGCCGGATGTTCGTCAGCCCGGGCGAAGCCCTGTATGAAGGCATGATCATCGGCATCAACAGCCGCGACAACGACCTGGTGGTGAACCCCGTCAAGACCAAGCAGCTCACCAACGTCCGTTCCTCCGGCAAGGACGAGGCCATCGTGCTGGTGCCGCCGATCCAGATCACGCTGGAGAGCGCGGTGGAATTCATTGCCGACGACGAGCTGGTCGAGATCACGCCGAAGTCGATCCGCCTGCGCAAGCGCCACCTGAAGGAACACGAGCGCCGCCGCGCCGGGCGCGAGGCCGCATAGGAACGGGACCGGACAGCATGCGGGGCTTCATCCGCCGGCATCGTCTGGCGCTGATCCTCGCCGCCGTCGCCCTGCTGTTCTTCATCATCGGCGCCACCGCGCCGCGCACGGCCGTGCCGCTGATGTGCAAGATCTACGGCTGAAACCCGCTACGACTCCCTCACCGCATACACCGCCGGCAGGTTGCGCCAGGCGCCCTTGACGTCCATGCCGAAGCCGAAGACGTAGCGGTTGGGCAGATGCACGCCGGTGAAATCCGCCCTGACCGGCTTCTCGCGGCCGAGATCCTTGTCGGCGAAGACGGCGATGCGGCAGTCCTTCGCTCCCTGCTCGAGCAGGCGCCGCTTGATGGCGGCGAGGGTGATGCCTTCATCGAGGATGTCATCCAGCACCAGCACCGTGCGGCCGGCGATGTTGGCGCGCGGCGCGACGATCCAGGAAAGCTCGCCGCCGGTGGTCGTGTCGCCGTAGCGGGTGACGTGCAGGTAGTCGAACTCCAGGGGGAAGCGCAGCAGCGGCAGCAGCTGGCCGGTGAAGATCACCGCGCCGCCCATGACGGACAGCACCAGCGGGTGGGAAGCACTCAGGGCGTCGGCGATCTCGCCTGCCACGCGCCGCACCGCCAGGGCCGCATCCTGCTCGGAGACGACGAGGTCGGCCGCTGCGAAGATCCGCTGCGCTTCCGCTGCCGAAAGCGTCACGGGCGGGCCCCGATGTTCAGGCCGGCGAGGTACTCGGTAAAGGCCTGGCCGACCTCGGGATGCTTGCGGCCGAAGGCGATGGTCGCCTTCAGGTAGCCGAGCTTGGAACCGCAATCGTAGCGAATGCCGTGGAAGGGAAAGGCCAGCACGGTCTCTTCGCCGAGCAGGGCGGCGATGGCGTCGGTCAGCTGGATCTCGCCGCCGGTGCCGGCCTGCACGCGGCGCAGGTGGTGAAAAATGCGCGGCGTGAGAATGTAGCGCCCGATCACGGCCAGATTGGAGGGGGCCTGTTCCGGCGCCGGCTTCTCGACGATCGCCGTCACCTGCTGCGCGCCGTTCGCACCCGGGTCGACACTGACGATGCCGTAGGCGCCGGTATCGGCAAAGGGCACGGTCTGCACGCCGAGCAGGCTGCTCTCATGCTCGCCGAACGCATCGACCATCTGCCGCAGCACCGGCGGCTCCGCATCGATGAGGTCGTCGGCCAGCAGGACGGCGAACGGCTCGTCGCCGACCACCGGCGCGGCGCACAGCACGGCATGGCCCAGGCCGAGCGGTTCGGCCTGGCGGATGTAGATGCAGTTGATGTGCGCCGGCACGGTCTCCTGGACCAGCCGCAGCAGTTCGTTCTTGCCGCGCAATTCCAGCTCCGCCTCCATCTCGTAGGCCTTGTCGAAGTGGTCCTCGATGGCGCGCTTGTTGCGCCCGGTGATGAACACCATGTCGGTGATGCCGGCGGCCACCGCCTCCTCCACCGCGTACTGGATGAGGGGCTTGTCGACGATCGGCATCATCTCCTTCGGGCTGGCCTTGGTGGCCGGCAGGAAGCGGCTGCCCATGCCGGCGACGGGAAAGACGGCCTTGGTGATTTTCTTCATCTGTGGAACTCCATTTGGTTTCAGCTACCCAGCAGCCGGCGCAGGCCATCCTCGTCGATGACGGCAACGCCCAGCGCGCGGGCCTTGTCCAGCTTCGAGCCGGCGTCCCCGCCGGCGACGACGTAATCGGTTTTCTTCGACACCGAGCCGCTGACCTTGCCGCCGGCCGCCTCGATCAGCGCCCCGGCCTCTTCGCGCGTCAGCCGCGGCAGCGCCCCGGTCAGGACAAAAGTCAGTCCCTGCAGCACGGTGTGCGACCCGGCCTGCGGGGGTTCGGCGCGTCCGTGCACGCCGGCCTGCTCCAGCCGCGCAATCACCTCGCGGTTGTGCGGCTCGGCGAAGAAGCCGGCGATGCTCTCGGCCACCACCGGACCGACGTCCTTCACCCGCTGCAGCGCCTCGGCATCGGCGGCCATCA
>Ga0209476_10000336_pt1 | contig 31845 bp, 40 predicted proteins | sample KloWWTrecipitate_FD_187179 | JGI IMG/M metagenome (GOLD analysis project Ga0209476, IMG submission 187179) | Active sludge microbial communities from Klosterneuburg, Austria, studying microevolution and ecology of nitrifiers - Klosterneuburg... | ecosystem: Engineered > WWTP > Aerobic digester... | reverse complement strand
CACCTGGCGGACGGGCAGCGGCGCTTGCGCCTGGGCGAGACCGGCCGCCGCGAGAAGGAGCGCGGCGAGCGCGCGGGCCGCGAAGCCGGGAACGCGGGCGGCTAGAATGGCATCCAAGAATCCACCTCCATCGACAAGGGCGCACGCAGCATAACGCACGAGGACCCCGATGCGCCGACTCGCCCTCCCCCTTGCGCCGCTCCTGCTCGCCGGCTGCGCGATCCTCGAACCACCGCCCCCCGTCGAGGAGACGCCGAAGCAGGCCCAGGAGCGCCGCGCCGCCGCGCCGCGGCCCGCCTACAACCTCACGGGCTACCCTCCCGCGGTGCGCGACGGCTACATCGACGGCTGCGAGTCGGCGCGGAAATCCGCCTACGGCCGCAAGGACGAGAAGCGCTTCGCGGCGGACGCGAAGTACCGGATGGGCTGGAACGACGGCTTCTCGATCTGCTCCCGGCGCTGACGGGGCGCGCCGTCGCGGCGATTCAGTCGACTCCGCCCAGTATCCAGCCCGCGATCGCGTCGAGCAGCTCGGGCGCCTCCCCGATGGCTGTGCGCACGGCGATGGGGATGCCGGGGTGCGCCTTGCGCAGCTCGTCGGCGATCCGCGGCAGGTCGTTGCGGATGTGCCCGCCGGGCGCCATGAAGAGCGGGAAGATGGTGACGGCCGCCACGCCGCGGCGCACGAGGCACTCCACCGCCTCGTCGAGCTTGGGCGACATGAAGTCGAGGAAGGCGAGCTCCACGGGGAACTCCGGCCGGCGCGCGCGGATGCGGTCGCGGATGCCCTCGAACGGGCGCGCCCACTCGGGGTCGCGGGCGCCGTGGGCGAAGAGGACGATGCCGTGCATGGTTTTCTCCCTTCAGTGCTTGCCGGTGGAGCCGAAGCCGCCCTCGCCGCGCGCGCTCTCGTCGAAGGATTCCACCACGTTGAGCGCCACCTGGGCCACCGGGATCACCACGAGCTGGGCGATGCGCTCCATGGGGTTCACCACGAAGGGCTCGCGGCCGCGGTTCCAGCACGAGACGAAGAGCTGCCCCTGGTAGTCGGAATCGATGAGGCCCACGAGGTTGCCGAGCACGATCCCGTGCTTGTGGCCCAGCCCCGAGCGCGGAATGATCACCGCGGCGTAGCCGGGGTCGCCCACGTGGATGGCGAGGCCCGTGGGCACCAGCGACGAATCGCCCGGGCGAAGGGTGAGCGGCTCGTCCAGGCAGGCGCGCAGGTCGAGGCCCGCGGAGCCGCCGGTCGCGTAGGCGGGGAGCTGGGAGCGCATGCGCTCGTCGAGGATCTTCACGTCGAGTTTCTTCATGGGGCGGTCGGGGCTGCGATGGGGGAAAGGCGATGGAACCGCGGATGAACGCAGATGAACGCAGATGACTTCCGCCTCGCGTCGCCCGCGTGCCTTGCGGGACGATTCGTCGTCATGGGCACGGCTCGCCCCCATACTCGTCGATCATCTGCGTTCATCTGCGTTCATCTGCGGTTCCAAAAACGAGTCCCACCGCCGGCAGGCGGCGGCAGGGCGAAACGGGAGTCAGGAAGCCTGCTTGATGGGCGTGACGGTCGCGCCGCGCCGGGCCTCGTAGAGCGAGAGCGCGTGCCCGACGATCGCGTGCGCGATGCGCGACTTCGGCGCCCGCGCGAGCGGGTGCGCGCCGGCGTCGTCGTAGATCGTGACCTCGTTCTCCTCGCGCCCGATGGTGTGCTGCACGAGGTTCGCCACGATCATCGGGATGTCCTTGCGCTTCCTCTTGGCCTGCGCGTACTCGGCCAGGTTCTCGCTCTCGGCGGCGAAGCCCACGCAGAAGGGCCCCCCGGGCATCCGCGCCACCTGCGCGAGGATGTCCACCGTCGGCTTGAGCTTCAGCTCCATCGGCTCGCCGGACTTCTTGAGCTTGCGGCTCGCCGGCGCCTCGGGCGTGTAGTCCGCGACGGCGGCGACGCTGAAGAAGAGATCGGCGCCGCCCGCGTGCGCGGTGACGGCGTTGAGCATCTCGGCGGCGCTGGTCACGAACACGAAGTGCGCGTTCGCGGGCGGGGCGAGGGCGGTCGGGCCGGAGACGAGCGTCACGTCGGCGCCCAGCGCCGCCGCCGCCTCGGCGATCGCGTAGCCCATCTTGCCGGAGCTCAGGTTGGTGATGCCGCGCACCGTGTCGATGGCCTCGAAGGTGGGGCCGGCGGTGACGAGCACGCGGCGGCCGGCGAGGCGCTTGGGCGACAGGAAGGCGAGGATGGACTGCACCAGCTCCTCGGGCTCGAGCATGCGGCCCATCCCCACCTCGCCGCAGGCCTGGTCGCCGGAAGCGGGCCCCAGTATCGCGACGCCGTCGCCGCGCAGGAGGTTCACGTTCCGCTGCGTGGCGGGGTTGTCCCACATCTCGCGGTTCATGGCCGGGGCCACGAGCAGCGCGCAGTTGCGCGCGAGGCAGGCGGTGGACAGCAGGTCGTCGGCGTGCCCGTGGGCGAGCTTCGCGAGGAAGTCGGCGCTGGCGGGGGCGACCACGATCGCGTCGACGCCGCGCGAGAGCTCGATGTGCGCCATCGCGTTGGGGAAGCTCGCGTCCCAGAGGTCCGTGACCACGGGCCGGCCGGTGAGCGCCTGGAAGGTCGCGGGCGTCACGAACTTCGTCCCCGCCGCTGTCATCGCGACCTGGACTTGCACGTTATTGCGGATGAGCGCCCGCGCGAGTTCCGCCACCTTGTAGGCGGCGATGCCCCCGGTCACCCCTAGTAGAACGCGGCGCCTTCCCGTTTCTTCCATCGGATCATTCTACTAGAGAGAGTTGCCGCCCATGTCCCCGCCCGCCTGGCCCGCCTCGGGCCATCCCCGCCAGCGCCTCGCCCTCCACGGCCCGGCCTCCCTGTCCGATGCCGAACTCGTCGCCCTCGTGCTGCGCACGGGGGTGGCGGGCCGGCCGGCCGTCACCGTCGCCCACGAGCTGCTGGTGCGCTTCGGCCGCATCTCGCGGCTGCTCACGGCGCCCGTGCCCGACGTTGCCGCCGTCGCGGGCGTGGGCGGCGCCCGCGCCGCCCAGTTCGCCGCCGCCCTGGAGCTATCGCGCCGCTCGCTGTGGGAGGAGAGCCAGGCCCGCGACGTGCTGGCTTCCCCGATGGCGGTGCGCAGCTACCTGCGCCTGCGCATGCAGCACCTCGGCCACGAGGTCTTCTGGGGCGTGTTCCTGGACGCCCAGAACCGCGTGATCACCGCCGAGGAGCTCTTCCGCGGCACCCTCACCCAGACCAGCGTCTATCCCCGGGAGATCGTGAAGCGGGCGCTCGCCCACAACGCGGCGGGCATCATCCTGGCCCACAACCACCCTTCGGGGGTAGCCGAGCCTTCCCTTCAGGATCAAGCACTTACGAGGGCGCTGACGGAGTCCCTCGCGCTCGTGGACGTGAAGGTGCTCGACCACTTCATCGTGGCGCCCGGGGCCTGCCTGTCGTTCGCCGAGCGGGGGCTCCTCTAGACCCCGCCGACCGTCATTCCCGCGAAAGCGGGAATCCAGCGGGGGCCCCCGCCTTCGCGGGGGCGACGAAGGGATGCGCCAGGGGGGTGACCAACCCGGGCGGCCTGGGCTATAATCTCGGGCTTTCCGCTTCCGGCTTTTCCGGGGGTGGGAGAATTTTCGGAGAAATCCCATGTCTCGAGTCTGCCAAATCACGGGCAAGGGCCCCATCGTGGGCAACCACGTGTCCCACGCCAACAACAAGACCAAGCGCCGCTACCTGCCCAACCTGCAGTACCGCAAGCTCTGGGTCGAAAGCGAGAACCGCTACGTGAAGCTGCGGCTCACCAACGCGGGCCTTCGCACCATCGACAAGAAGGGCATCGACGTGGTGCTCGCCGAGCTGCGCGAGCGCGGCGAAGTGATCTGAGGGGGCGGCCATGCGCGACAAGATCAAGCTCGAATCGACCGCCGGCACGGGGCACTTCTACACCACGACCAAGAACAAGAAGACCACCCCGGACAAGCTCGAGATCAAGAAATACGATCCGAAGGCCCGCAAGCACGTCACCTACAAGGAAACGAAGCTCAAGTGACGAGGGCAGGAACCGCAGCGCGGTTCCGCACCATCGTCATCCCCGGGTCGCCGGGGATCCAGGACAAACCCCGCGGCGGTTCCGCACCCTCGTCATCCCCGGGTCGCCGGGGATCCAGGACAAACCCCGCGCCAGCGGGGTTTTTCATTTCCGGCTTTCCTCGAGCGCCTCCGCGCGGCGCGCGATCGCCTTCACGAGGGCACCGAACAGGAAGAGGTGGGCCGGGAACATCGCCCACCAGTAGGCGAGCCCCCAGACGCCGGCGGGGTGCCAGTAGGCCGTCACCACGAGGCGCCGCTGCGCGGGCGCGAGGTCCTCGATCTCGAACTCCAGCACGCCCGCGCCCGGCGCCTTCATGCCGAAGACGAGGGTGAGGCGCCGCCGCGGCTCCTCGCCCACGACGCGCCAGGAGTCGATCACGTCGCCCACGCGAACCTCCTGCGGGTCGCGCCGGCCGTGGTTGCGGCCGTTGCCGCCCAGCAGCCAGTCGATCGTCTCGCGAAGCGACCACAGCACATTGAAGGCGTAGTAGCGGTTCTCGCCGCCGATGGCGGAGACCACGCGCCACAAGGCTGCCGCGCCCGCCTTCGTGCGGATCTCGCCGCCGGCCCGCTTGGCGTAGTAGGCGTAGTCGGCGCGGTACTCGCGGAAGGCGAAGGCGCCCTCGGTCCAGCGCGCCGCCACCGCGTGACGCTTCTCGGCCTCCAGCGCCGCGCGCACGGCGTCCTCGAAGCCCAGCAGCGGGTGCGGCAGCAGGGCGCGCAGCGGCGCGTCGTCGGCGGTGAAGTCGTGCTTGAGCCCGCCGATCAGCGCGCGCGCGATGGGCGCCGGCACGGCCGTCACGAGGTTCAGCCAGAGCGCTGACAGCTCCGGCGTGAGGACCGGCACCGGGAGGATCCGCGGCTCCCGGCGGCCCATGAGCCGCGCGATGGCGCGCATCATCGCCTCGTACGTGAGCGTCTCGGGACCGGCGGCGTCGTAGATGCCGCCGGCCATGGCCGGCACGCGCGGGGCCTCGGCGAGATAGTGCAGCAGGTCGGGCAGCGCGATGGGCGGGCTCTTCGCGCGCACCCAGCGCGGGGTGAGCATCACCGGCAGGTGCAGCACGAGGTCGCGCATCACCTCGAAGGCGGCCGAGCCCGGGCCCACGATGATGCCGGCGCGGATCTCGGTGACGGGCACGGGGTGCCGGCGCAGGGCCTCGCCCGTGTCGCGCCGGGAGAGGAGGTGCTCGGACCGCGCGCCCTCCGGCACGAGGCCGCCGAGGTAGACGATGCGCTTCACGCCCGCCGTGGCGGCCGCGCGCCCGAAGTGGTCGGCGGCCTCGAGGTCCAGCCGGCCGAAGTCGCGGCCCGCCGCCATCGAGTGGACGAGGTAGTAGGCGACGTCGATGCCGGCCAGCGCGGCGGGAAGCGTCTCCGGCCTCAGCGCGTCGGCGGCGACGATCTCCACCGGCGGCCAGGGCTTCGCCTCGAGCACGCCCGCGTGCCGGGCGCAGGCGCGCACGCGCCAGCCCCGCGCGGCGAGCGCGGGGACGAGGTGGCTGCCGATGTATCCGCTGGCGCCGAAGACGAGCGCCGTGCCCGTATCGGGGGACTGTCCCCGATCCTGGGGACTTTCCCCGGAGGCGGGCACTTGTCGTCAGGCCGCCGCGTATCGCCGCAGGCGCTGCGAGAACTCCGCTAGGGTCTCGATGCCGCTCGCCTCGGCGCGGTCGCACCAGTCGCGCAGTTGCGCCACGAGCTGCTCGGTGGAAAGGGTGGAGCGCTCCCAGGTCCGGGCGAGTTCCTCGCGCATGCGGTAAAGCGTGGCCAGGCGCGGGCTGGATTCGAGCGCACGCGCGACGATCTCCTGCTCCGCGGGCGACTTCACCATGCCGCGCGTGATGGCGCGGCGCAGGCGGCGCGCCGTCGCGCTGTCGGCGAAGAGTTGCTTCTCGCGCAGCTTCGCCACCTCCTCGTCCCAGGCGAGCTTCATCGACTTGGCGTACTTCGCCAGCACCTCGTAACGGTTGGTGGCGATCGCCTGCAGCGTCTGCACGTCGATCACGGACTTGGCGGGGTCGAGGCGCACCTTCGGCGGCAGCTTCTTCGGGCGGGCGAGGCCCAGCGCGGAGAGGACCCGGATGTAGGCCCAGCCCAGGTCGAACTCGTACCACTGCACCGAGAACTTGGCGGAGGTGGGGAAGGCGTGGTGGTTGTTGTGCAGCTCCTCGCCGCCGATCCACGCGGCCACGGGGACGATGTTGGTGCTCGCGTCCTCCGTCTGGAACTTGCGGTAGCCCCAGAAGTGACCGATGCCGTTGATGACGCCGGCGGCCCAGAAGGGGATCCACGCCATCTGCACGCCCCACATCAGGAGCCCGGGGACGGCGCCGAAGAGGAGCACGTTCGTGGCGAGCATCAGGAGGATGCCCTTCTTGTGGTGCGGGGTGTAGATCGTGCGCTCGATCCAGTCGTCCGGCGTGCCGTGGCCGTAGCGCTGCATCGTCTCGGGATGGTGCGACTCCTTCACGTACAGGACGACGCCGGCGAAGAGGACCTTGTTGATGCCGTGCACCTGCGGGCTGTGCGGGTCCTCGGCGGTCTCGCACTTGGCGTGGTGCTTGCGGTGGATGGCCGCCCACTCCTTCGTGACCATGCCGGTGGTGAGCCACAGCCAGAAGCGGAAGAAGTGGCTGACGGCCGGGTGCAGATCGAGCGACCGGTGCGCCTGGCAGCGGTGCAGGTAGAGCGTGACGCCCGCGATCGTGATCTGGACGAGGACGAGCAGGACGAGGAGCTTTCCCCACCAGGAGAGGTCCAGGAGGCCGTCGAAGAGCATGTGTGGGCGCCTTTTCGTGCGACCCGCTCGGGGGCGGGCTCGGGATGGACGGAAGGCGGCATTCTATCGCACCCGCCGCCGCCACCGGCCCGCGCTAGCGGTAATGGTGTAAGCGTCTGTTTTCTCGTTGGTTTCTCTGCGATCTCTGCGCTTTCTGCCTTCCCATCCGACGCGAGAGGAAGCACGGGTTCAATCGCAGAGGGCGCAGAGACCGCAGAGAAAGCAGCTGAGGAAGCGGCTATTGCGTTGTCGTCTGGATGAGGCGCACGTCGCGCTGCGGGAAGGGGATCTCGATGCCCTCCGCGCGGAAGGCCTCGAGCACCTCCTTGAGGATCGCGCCGCGCAGCGCCACCTGGCCCTGGTCGGGGTCGGCGATCCAGGCCGTGAGCTCGATCTCGATGCCGTTGTCGCCGAGCGCGACGATGGCCGCGCCCGGGGCGGGGTCGGCGAGCACGCGCGGCTGGCTCGCGGCGGCGGCGAGCAGGATGGCGAACACGCGGTCCACGTCGGAGCCGTAGCCCACGGCCACCTTCACCTTCACCAGCACCTTGCGGTCGGTGTAGGAGTGGTTGGTGACGCTCTGCGTGATGAGCGTCTCGTTGGGGAGGATCGACTCGGTGCCGTCGAGGCTGCGGATCACCGTGTAGCGCGACTCGATCGCCTTCACCACGCCATGCCTGTTGTCGACCGTGACGAGGTCGCCGATGCGCACCGAGTGGTCCAGCAGGATGATGAAGCCGCTCACGTAGTTGCTCGCGATCTTCTGCAGGCCGAAGCCCAGTCCCACGCCCAGCGCGCCGCCGAAGACTGAAAGCGCGGTGATGTCGATGCCCACGAGGGGGAGCGCCACGAGGATCGCGAGGAAGAAGGCGCCCGCCTGGACGAGCTTCGCGAGCACCACGCGCGTAGACATCTCGACCCGCTCGGCGGCGAGGATGCGCGCGCCCAGCACGCGCGCGACCCAGAGCGACACGGCGAGCGACACGGCGAGCGAGACGAGGCCCTGCATCACCACCAGCAGCGAGACGCGCTGCTTGCCGATGCTGAAGGCGATGTCGTCCAGGGCCTCCCACAGCTCGGGGAGGATGCCGGTCACGTGCAGCGCCACGCCGACCCACATGGCGATGCCGATGGTGCGCTCCGACCCGCGCAGGAAGGCGCCCTCGGGAAGGATGTGGCGCAGCACGTACACCGCCAGCCGGATGACGGCGAGCGCCACCAGCAGCGTGATCGCGATGTCGACGAAGGGGGTGGCCTGGAGCTTGCGCAGCGGCAGGCGCGCGCCCCAGGTGAGGGCGAGCGCCGCGAGCGGGAAGGCCACGCGGTGGAAGCCGCCGGCGCCGAACTTCCACGCCGCGCCTTGCGGCACGCGGCGGCGCAGGACGCGCGCGACGAGCCAGCCCAGCGCGAGGCCCGCGGCGACGATGGCGAGCTGCTTCAGGCCCTGCGGCGTGGTCGCCTGCGTGGCGAAGGCGTCGAGGGTTCTCTCGAGGGGGGTCATCGCGGGCTCATTGTAACCGCGAGGCCCGCGCGCGATGCCGCTCGAATTCGCGGGCGAAGCGCGCGGCGACCTCCGGGCTTCCCGAGATCACCACGACGTTCTCGGCGTTCTTCTCCTGCGCGGCCTGCGTGAAGTTGAAGCTGCCGGTGACGACCACCGCGCCCGCGGTGCCCGCGTCCACGAGCACCACCTTGTTGTGGAACGCGGCGTGGTCGGCGGAGAGCCAGATGCGGGCGCCGGCGCGGTCCAGTCCCTTGAGGACGGGAAGCCCGCCGGATTCGTGCTGCCTCGCATCCCCGATCACCTCCACCGCGACGCCGCGCCGCGCGGCCCTGGCGAGCGCCGCGGCGATGCCGCGGTGCGTGAAGAGGTAGGCCTGCACCTGCACGCTCTCGCGGGCGGCGGCGATCCGCTGGCTGATGACGCGGGCCACGTCGTCGCCCGGCGTGAACCACGCCTCGACGCGCGCGGGGTGCCCTGCCGGGGCGGCGTGCGAGGCGGGTTCGGCCGCGCCCGCCGCGGCGGCGACGCCCAGGGCGAGGGCCGCGAGCGCGCGCCTCACGCCGCGCGCTGCAGCACCGCGGCGAAGAAGCCGTCGGTGTCGTGGACGTGGGGCAGCAGCCGCAGGTACCGCTCGCAGCCGGGAATGGAGAGCCCCTGCCGCGCCAGCACCTCGCCGCAAGGCACCAGCGCGAAGTCGGGGTGCGCGGCGAGGAAGCGGTCGACGACCGCTTCGTTCTCCTCCTCGAGAAGACTGCAGGTGCCGTAGACGAGGCGCCCGCCGGGCTTCACGAGCGAGCCGGCCGCCTCGAGGATGGCGGACTGCTTCGCGTTCAGCTCGGCGAGGCCCTCCTCCGTCTGGCGCGTCTTCAGGTCGGGGTTGCGGCGAAGCGTCCCGAGGCCGGTGCAGGGCGCGTCCACGAGCACGCGGTCGGCCTTCCCGCGCAGGCGCTTCACCTTGGTGTCGTTCTCGCCCGCGATGCGCTGCGGGTGCACGTTGGAGAGCCCCGAGCGGCGCAGGCGCGGCGTGAGGTTCGCCAGCCGCTTGTCGGAGACGTCCCACGCGTAGAGGCGCCCGTGCGAGCCCATGGCCGCGCCCAGCTGCAGCGTCTTGCCGCCGGCGCCGGCGCAGAAGTCCACGACGAGGTCGCTGCGCCGCGGCTCCACGAGCAGGCCCAGGAGCTGGCTGCCCTCGTCCTGCACCTCCACGGCGCCGTCGAGGTACATCGGGTGCTTGTTCAGCGCGACCTTCTCCCTCACGCGCACGCCCAGCGGGGACCAGCGCGTGGGCGCGGCCGGCGTGCCGTCGGCCTCGAGGCGCTGCAGAACCGCCTCGCGCGGGGCCTTGAGCGTGTTCACGCGCAGGTCCAGCGGCGCGGGGTGCTGGAGACTTTTCGCCAGCGCGAGGATCTCCTCGTCCGCGAGGCGCCGGCGCAGGCGGGCGATGACCCAGTCCGGGAGGTCGGCGCGGATCTCGAAGGGCTGCCGGTCCACGTCCTCCGCCTTGAGCGCCGCGAGCCAGGCGCGCTCCGCCCCGCGCAGCACGGGCTCGAGGCTGCCGATGCCGTAGCCCTGCAGTTTCACGAGGGAGGCGAGCGCGAGCTCGCGCGGCGCGGCCGAGGGCGTGAGCGCCTCCAGCAGGCGCCGGCGGCGCAGCACGGAGTAGACGGTGTCGGCGACCAGCGCGCGGTCGCGGCTGCCCAGCGCCTTGTGGTCGCGGAAGAAGTGCTTGAGCACGGCGTCGGCGGGGCTTCGCGCCGGCAGCGCCACCGCGAGCGCGTGCACGATCGCATCGAGCTGGATGCGGGTGAGATTCGCGGACATCAGCGCGACCTCACCGAGGTGGCGACCTGCTCGACCACCAGGCGGTTCCTCGCCACGGGGTAGCGCAGCTTCACCGGCAGGTGGAACTGGTCCCTGCCGAGCCACACGTCGACGGCCTGCTCGGGCTTCTCGCCCTCGTGGCGCAGGTGCAGCGTGCGCACGGCGCCGAAGGGGAGCTCCAGCGTTTCCTCGCCCACGACCTGCAGGCGGAAGTCGTAGAGGCGGCGCTGGGTGAAGACGCGTAGCGGCATCGTGTCGCCTTTCGGGGGCAGGTGGGCGAGCTGGAAGATCATCGAGAGCCAGTCCACCGTCGTGTCGGTGAGCGCGGCGGTGCGCGAGCTGTCGCCGCGGCGGAACTCCACCTGGCGCGCGGGCCAGTCGAAGGCGAGGCCTTCCTCGGCCGTGTCGCCGCGTCGCTCCGTGAACCGCTCCGGGCGCAGGCCCTCGGGCGTCACGCGCCCGCTGGCCGTCTGCCAGATCTGGCCCTCGAGGAAGAGCGTGAAGAAGCCGGTGGCCTGAGCGGTGCCGGTGATCTCGTAGCGGTCGTCCTCGCGCTTCCAGGTGTACTCGGCCTCGCCGTCGGCGAACGCGGAAGTGAGCGCGTAGGAGATCGTCACCTCGGCGGGGAGCGCCTCGGGCCGGAACTCGGGCAGTGGCGGGGGAGGCGGCGGCACCGCGGGCTGCGCGAGCGCCACCATCTCGGGCAGCGGCTCGGGCTCCGGCGCGAGGGCGTCGGCCGCCGCCAGGGGGGCGAGCGCCGATTCCTCGATCGCGGCCGGGAGGAACGCCACGGTCTCCTCCGCCCGGGGCGGCTTGGGCTTCGGGCGCGCGCGCGGCTTGGGCGGCGGGGGCGCGGGCGGCGGCGCGACCTCCACGGCGGGCGGCGCGGCGAGCACGGCCTCGTACGAGGGCGCGAGAAGGGCGCCATCGTCCTCGCCCGCGGGCACCCGCACGCCCACCAGCACCGTGCCGTGGACGACCGCCGAGGCGGCGAGCGCCACGGCGGCCGGCCGCCACGCAGGGGAGAGGGGGGGGAGGATCTCCATCGCTAGCGCGCCGTGAGGCTCACGAGGTTCTGCTCGAGCTTGAGGCCCTTCGCGTCCTCGAAGACGACGCGCACGGGGAGGTTGAAGCGGTCCTTGGCGAGCCAGAGCTGCGCGCGGCTCTCCTTCTCGCTTTCCGTCACGCGCTCGTAGTGGGCGGTGGCGAACTCGCCGGCGGGCGTGGCGATGACGGGCTCGCCCACCTTGCGGTAGGCGTAGGCCTCGACCTTGCGGCCGTTGGACATGTGCAGCCGCACGAGCTTGGCCGCCGTGCCGCCGCCCATGAACTGGTAGAGGATCGACAGGCGGTCCTGCGTGCCGGGCGGCAGCGCGTGCACGCTCGATTCGCCGCGGTACTCGGAGCGCAGCTCGGCCTTCGCCCAGTCGAACTCGGCCACGATGTCGCGCGTGCGGTCGCCGAGGCGGCGCTGCTCGAAGTGCAGCGGCTGCAGGCCCTTCGGGCCCACGCGGCCGGTGCTCGTGAGGACGATGGTGTCGTCGCGGAAGAGCTTGAGGACGCCCTCGGCGCGCGTGGTGCTCTCGATGCGGTAGGCGTCGCCGTCGCGCCGGAAGGTCTCCGTGACGCGGCCGATGGGCACGCCGGCGGCCGACACGCTGTATTCCGCGTCGACCTGCACGGGCAGCGCGAGGGCGGCGGGGATGGCGGCGAGCGCGGCGGCGGCGGCGAGGAGCCTCATGGGGGGTCCCGGGGGGAGATGGCCCAGTCACCCTCAACGCCCGAGCCCCTCACCTGGACGACATCGGCGCCGCGGAACTCCACGCGCCCCTCGGCGAGCCAGCGCGCCGCCTGCGGGTAGATGCGGTGCTCCTGGGCCAGCACGCGGGCGGCCAGCGCCTCGGCCGTGTCGCCCGGCAGCACCGGCACCGCCGCCTGCACGAGGATCGGCCCGTGGTCGAGGGCGGGCGTCACGAAGTGGACCGTGGCCCCGTGCAGCTTCACCCCCGCGTCGAGGGCGCGCTGGTGCGTGTCCAGCCCCGGGAAGCAGGGCAGGAGCGAGGGATGGATGTTGAGGATCGCGCGCGGGTAGCGGTCGATGAAGCCCGGCGTGAGGATGCGCATGAAGCCCGCGAGGAAGAGGTAGTCGGGCGAGAAGGCGTCGACGGCGCGCGCGAGCGCCGCGTCGAACGCTTCCCGCGACGGGAAGGCCTTGTGGTCCACCACGCGCGTGGCGATCCCCCAGGACTGCGCCCACGCGAGCCCGCCCGCCGCCGGGCGGTTGGAGATCACGGCGCGGAAGTCGAGGCCGGGGCGGGCGTCGACGAGCGCCTGCATGTTGCTTCCGCGGCCGGAGATCAGGATGACGGCGGTCTTCATGGGGGAAAGGGACTGGGCGGGGGGAGGAAAGGGTCTTCTTCTTTCGACTCCGCGAAAGAAGAAGACCCTTTCCTCCCCGGGCGCGTTTCCTCTTCGCTCAGCAGACCACCGCCGGGGGGGCGCCGCCCTCCCGGGGGTGGATGGCGCCGATCTCCCAGGCGGGGACGCCGTGGATGCCGAGGGAGGCGATCGCCTCCTTCACGTGCTCGCGGGCCACCACGAGGACCATGCCGATGCCGCAGTTGAAGGTGCGGTGCATCTCGGCCTCGGGGACGTTGCCCTGCTCCTGCAGCCAGCCGAACACGGCCGGGCGCGGCCAGCGCGACTTGTCGAGGCGCGCCTGCGTGGATTCCGGCAGCACGCGCGGGATGTTCTCCACGAGGCCGCCGCCGGTGATGTGGGCGATGCCCTTGAGCGGCATCTTCTCCAGGAGCGCCAGCACCGGCTTCACGTAGATGCGGGTGGGCTCGAGGAGCGCCTCGCCGAGCGTGCGCCCGTCGAGGGGCTCGTCCAGCGGCGCCTCGGTGACGGCGAGGATCTTCCTCACCAGCGAGAAGCCGTTGGAGTGCACGCCGCTCGAGGCGAGGCCCACCACGGCGTCGCCCGGGGCGATGGTCGAGCCGTCGATGATGCGGTCCTTCTCCACCAGGCCCACGGCGAAGCCGGCGAGGTCGTATTCGTTGGGGTCGTAGAGGCCGGGCATCTCGGCCGTCTCGCCGCCGATGAGCGCGCAGCCCGCCAGCTCGCAGCCGGCGGCGACACCCTTCACCACGTCGGCGGCCACGTCGACCGTGAGCTTGCCGCACGCGAAGTAGTCGAGGAAGAACACGGGCTCGGCGCCGGTGACGAGGACGTCGTTCACGCTCATCGCCACGAGGTCGATGCCGATGGTGTCGTGCTTCTTCATGCGGAAGGCGAGCTTGAGCTTGGTGCCCACGCCGTCCGTCCCCGACACCATCACGGGGTTCCTGTATTTCTTCGAGACCTCCACCAGCGCGCCGAAGCCGCCGAGGGTGCTCAGCACCTCGGGGCGCATCGTGCGCCTGGCGTAGGGCTTGATGCGCTCGACCAGGGCGTCGCCCGCGTCGATGTCGACGCCGGCGTCGCGGTAGGTGAGGGGGGTGGGGGCAGCGGTCACGGCGGCGATTCCGGAGGGGAAACAGACCGCAATTCTATCCCATTGCCCGCATCGTCACCCCCGCGCCCGCCCCCGCGGGAATGACAGTCAGTCGAGGGTCATGTGGAAGCGGACCTCGGCGCACCAGGAGGAGGGCTGCGGGGCGTACTTCCACTGGCGCACGGCGGCGGCGATGAGGGGCTCGAAGTCGCGGTAGTGGAGCATGGGGGCGAGCGTCACGCCGGTGACGGCGCCGTCTTCCGCCACGGCGACGTAGGCCACCTGCAGGATCGCCTTGGGCGCGTTCGGGTCCTGCAGCAGGCGCTTCGGGTAGAGGGGCGTCACCATCCTCACGGGCTGGCGGCCGGTGTGCAGCTCGGCGGGCGCCACACCCTCCGGGCGCGAAGTGCCGTAGCTCACCTTGGGGGCGCCGTTCACGATGTCGAACCAGAGGGCCACGCGCGCGGGCGTCTCCTTCGCGGTGCAGCCCGGCGTGACGATGCGCGGCTGCAGGCGCCAGAGGGAGACCACGTCCATCACGGCGGATTCGAAGGCCTCCGCCGGCGGGTTGGCCGACAGGCGGATGTCCTGCAGCGTGCCGTCGGTGCGCACGAGCGCCGTGACGTCGACCCGCGCGGTCCGCCCGGCCGCGAGCTCTTCCTTCGGGAAGGCGGGCGCGACGAGGACGAGCATCCCCGCATCCTGGTAGAGCGGCTTCTCCGGCGCGGGCGCCGGGGCGGTCGCGGGCGTGGCGGCGAGGGCCGGCATGGCGGTGGCGGCGGCCGCGAGCAACGCGGCCAGTCTCATCTGCATGGGAACTCCCGGTGCGGTGGTGGTCAGGCGTCCCCGCTGCCCTTCATCGCGGGCAGGTGCTCGCGCGCGAAGTCGAGCATGCGCTGGATGCAGACCTTGGCGCGGCGGCCCGTCTCCGGGTCCACGTGGATCTCGTTGCGGCCCGACTCGAGCACGTCCAGCAGGTTGTGCAGGCCGTTCATCGCCATCCACGGGCAGTGCGCGCAGCTCTGGCAGGTCGCGCCCTTGCCGGCCGTGGGCGCCTCGATGAAGGCGACGCCCGGCAGGCGCTTCCTCATCTGGTGGAGGATCCCGCCGTCGGTGGCGACGATGTACTGCCTCGCGCCGAGGCGCTCGGCCGCCTGGATGATGCCCGTGGTGGAGCCCACCGCGTCGGCCATCTCGATCACGGAGGCCGGCGACTCCGGGTGCACCAGCACCTTGGCGCCGGGGTGCGCGAGCTTGAGCTCCTCCAGCTGCTGCGCCTTGAACTCGTCGTGCACGACGCAGGAGGCGTTCCACAGCAGCATGTCGGCGCCGGTGACCTTGCGGATGTAGGCGCCCAGGTGCTTGTCCGGCGCGAAGAGGACCTTCTTCCCCTGCGCGTGCAGGTGGGCCACGATCTTCTCGGCGATGGAGGAGGTCACCATCCAGTCGGCGCGCGCCTTCACCGCGGCACTGGTGTTGGCGTAGACGACCACCTCGCGGTCCGGGTGCGCGTCGCAGAACTTCGCGAAGTCGTCGGCGGGGCAGGCGAGGTCCAGCGAGCACTCGGCGCCGAGGTCCGGCATCAGGACCTTCTTCTCCGGGTTGAGGATCTTGGCCGTCTCGCCCATGAAGCGCACGCCCGCCACCACGATCGTCCTGCCGGGGTGCTCGTGCCCGAAGCGCGCCATCTCCAGCGAGTCGGACACGGTGCCGCCGGTCTCCATCGCGAGATCCTGCAGGTCCGGGTGCACGTAGTAGTGCGCGACGAACACCGCGTCGAGGGCCTTCAGGCGCTCCTTGATGCGGTGCACGAGCGCGGGCTTCTCGCCGGGCGCGACCACGCGCGGCGGCCTCGCGGGCGCGATGCCGAGGGCGCCGTCGAAGCGCTCGAAGCGGATCTGGATGGGGGTGGCCACTGCCATGGGTGCTCTCCGGTGACGGTTCGATTCTGCCATAGGGGAATCGTTCCGGCCGGCGCGGCGCGCGTGCTAGAATCCGGCTGCAAACGACCGCGTTCCGCGCGCCATCGGCGGGGCGCGCCCGGGCCAAGCCGGGCGGCGCGACTCCGCGCCGCGGCGCAGGCCCAGGGAGTCCCCATGAGGCAGCTCCTCCTCGACTTCACCCAGGCCCCCGCGCCCACCTTCGCGAACTTCGTCGCCGGCCGCAACGCCGAGCCGCTGGCCGCCGTGCGCGCGGCCGCCGCGGGCATCCCCGAGCGCGTGCTCTACCTGTGGGGCGAGACGGGCGCCGGCAAGTCCCACCTGCTGCGCGCCTTCGCGGCCGCGGCGCCCGGCGCCCGCTACGTGCGCGGGGAGGACTACGAAGGCACGGAAGCCGGCGGCACGCTGGTGCTGGACGACGCCGAGCGCCTCGGGGAGGCGCGGCAGGTGGCGCTCTTCAACGCCTTCAACGAGCGCGCCTTCGGCCTCATCGTCGTCGCCGCCCACGCGGCGCCGAAGGACGTCGCGCTGAGACGCGACCTCGCCACCCGCCTCGCCACGGGCCTCACCTACCGGCTGCTCCCGCTCACCGACGACGAGAAGCGCGACGCCCTCGCGGCCCACGCGAAGGCACGCGGCTTCGCGCTCTCCGACGAGGTGGCCGCCTACCTCCTCACCCACGCGCGCCGCGACATGCCCTCGCTCATCCTGGCGCTGGACGCGCTCGACCGCTACTCGCTCGAGACGGGGCGCGCCATCACCGTGCCGCTGCTCAAGGCGGCGCTGCAGCCGTCGCCCGCATGAAGCTCGCGCTCTTCGACCTCGACGACACGCTGCTCGACGGCGACAGCGACTTCCACTGGGCGCAGTACCTCATCGAGCGCGGGGTGCTCGCGCGCGAGGAGTTCGAGCGCCGCAACGCGGCGTTCCACGGGCGCTACTCCAGCGGCACGCTCGACATCCACGAGTACCTCGCCTTCCAGCTCGCGCCGCTGGCCGGCCGGCCGCGCGGCGAGCTCGAGGACTGGCACCGCGGGTTCATGCGCGAGAAGCTTCGCCCCCTCATCCACGCGAAGACGCCTGCGCTCCTCGCGTCGCACGCCGACGCGCTGGTGGCGATCGTGACGGCCACCAACCGCTTCGTGACCGGCCCCATCGCCAGCGAGCTGGGCGTGGAGCACCTCATCGCCACGGAGCCCGAGGAGGGGCCCGACGGCCGCTTCACCGGGCGCGCCACGGGCACGCCCTCCTTCCGCGAGGGCAAGGTCTCGCGGCTGCACGGGTGGCTCCGGTCCCTCGGCCTGCGCTTCGAGGATTTCACCGAGACCTGGTTCTACAGCGATTCCCACAACGACCTGCCCCTGCTCGAGCTGGTGTCGATGCCGGTGGCGGTCGATCCCGACCCCCTGCTGGAAGGCCGCGCCCGCGAGGGCGGCTGGCCCATCCTGAGGATGCGCGCATGATCAAGTCATTCATCTCGCGGGTCTTCGGGCGCGGCGCCAGGCAGGCCGCGCACCCGTCGAAGCCCGTGGTCTACGGCCCGGACAAGCACCACATCCGCAAGGAGCTCATCAGCCGCGGCGCCCGCAAGACCTGCGAGGAGCTGCAGCGCGCGGGGCACACGGCGTTCGTCGTGGGGGGCGCGGTGCGCGACCTCATCCTCGGCATGCGGCCCAAGGACTTCGACGTCGCCACGAGCGCGCACCCCGACGAGGTGCGCTCGCTCTTCCGGCGCTCGCGCATCATCGGCCGCCGCTTCCAGATCGTGCACGTGATGTGGGGCGCGGAGACGGTCGAGGTGTCGACCTACCGCGCGCACTTCACCAAGGAGGCCGAGGAGGACAAGCAGGACGCCCACGGGCGCGTGCTCTCCGACAACGTCTTCGGCACGCAGGCCGAGGACGCCGTCCGCCGCGACTTCACCGTGAACGCGCTCTTCTACGACCCGGTGAAGGAGGAGGTCTGGGACTTCCAGCACGGCGTGAAGGACCTCGTCGCGAGGAAGCTCGTGATGATCGGCGACGCCGCCACGCGCTACCGCGAGGACCCCGTGCGGATGCTGCGCGCGGCGCGCCTGTCCGCCAAGCTAGGGCTCGCGATCGATCCGCGGACGGCCGAGCCGATCCGCGAGCTCAAGCACCTGCTCGAGAACGTGCCGCAGGCGCGGCTCTTCGAGGAGATCCTGAAGATGCTGCTCTCCGGCAACGCGGTGGCCTGCGTGAAGCGCCTGCGCGAGCTGGAGCTGCACCACGGGCTGCTGCCGCTGCTGGACGACGCGCTGGAGGACCCGGCCACGGGTCCGTTCGCGATGGCCGCGCTCGAGGCCACCGACTCGCGGCTTCGCGAGGACAAGCCCGTGTCGCCCGCGTTCCTGCTCGCGGCGCTCCTGTGGGGCCGCGTCGAGCGCCGCTGGCACGAGCTGGAGGAGAAGGGCCAACCCTCCACGCCGTCGCTGCACTCGGCGATGCACGACGCGCTCGACGCCCAGCGCGAGTCGCTCGCCATCCCGCGGCGCTTCGACGCGACGATGAAGGAGCTGTGGCTGCTGCAGCCGCGCTTCCTGCAGCGCGGCGGCGCGCGCCCCTTCCGCCTCCTCGAGCACCCGCGCTTCCGCGCCGCCTACGACTTCTTCGAGCTGCGCGCGCAGGCCGGCAACGCGCCGCTCGACGTCGCGAAGTGGTGGGAGCGCTTCCAGGAGGCCTCCGGCGAGGAGCGCGAGAATATGCTGCACGCGGACGACGGGCCGAAGAGGAAGCGCCGCCGCCGCGGCGGCAAGCGGCGCGCGGAGGCGGGCGCGGCCTCCCCCGAGGAAGTCGCGCCGGGCCAGGACGAATGAAACCGGTGCGCGCCGTGGTGGCGCTGGGCTCCAACCTCGAGGGGCCGGAGGCGCGCGTGCGCAAGGCCTTCGAGGAGCTGGGGGCGCTGCCGGGAACGCGCGTCGCCGCCCGGTCGTCGCTGTACCGGACGGCGCCGGTGGGCTTCGTCGACCAGCCGCCGTTCATCAACGCCTGCGCGCTCGTGGAGACGACGCTCGGCCCGCGGGAGCTCCTCGAGGGGCTCCTCGCCATCGAGCGGCGCCACGGCCGCGTGCGCGACATCCCCAACGGGCCGCGGACGCTCGACCTCGACATCGTCCTCTACGGCGGCCTCGCGATGCACGAGCACGGCCTCACGCTGCCGCACCCGCGCGCGCACGAGCGGGCCTTCGTGCTGGCGCCGCTGCTGGAGGTGTGGCCGGATGCGGTGATCCCCGGGCGGGGCGCCGCCGCGGCCTTCCGGGAGGCGGTGCGCGGCCAGGCCATCGAGCGGCTCGCGGAGGCGCCATGAGGCACCACTTCATCGTGGTCGAGGGTCCCATCGGCTGCGGCAAGACCAGCCTCGCCAAGCTGCTCGCGCGCCGGCTCAACGCGAACGTCGTGCTGGAGGAGCCGGAAGCCAACCCCTTCCTGCCGCTTTTCTACCGCGACATGCGGCGGCACGCGCTCTCCACGCAGCTCTTCTTCCTCTTCCAGCGGCTGCGGCAGCTCGAGGGGCTGCGCCAGCCGGACCTCTTCGGGCGCGCGACCGTCGCCGACTTCGCCCTGCAGAAGGACCCGCTCTTCGCCCGCCTCACGCTGGACGACAACGAGCTCGGGCTCTACACGCGCATCTTCGAGCACGTGCGGCCGCAGGCGCCCACGCCGGACCTCGTGATCTACCTGCAGGCCAAGGTGGAGACGCTGCTCGAGCGCGTGCGCCGCCGCGGCAACCCCATTGAGGCCGGGATCCCGGAGGACTACCTGCGGGCGCTCTCCGACACCTACACGCGCTACTTCTACAACTACGACGACGGCGCGCTGCTCATCGTGAACAGCGAGCGCCTGAACTTCGTGGACGTCCCCGAGCACTTCGACCTGCTGGTCGAGCGCGTGCAGTCGATCCGCGGCGGGCGGGAGTTCTTCAACCGCGCGTAGGCCATGGGGACGGTTCTTTGGGGACGGTTCTTTGGGGACGGTTCTTTGGGGACGGTTCTTTGGGGACGGTTCCTATACGCCAATAGGGCGTGAGGAGTGTGCGTTCGTCACCGCATCCCTTGGAGTGAAGGAACCGTCCCCAAGAACCGTCCCCAAAGAACCGTCCCCATGCTGCATTGCAGCGAAACCGTGGCAGAATGCTCGTCCCCACTCTGCCCATACCCCCCCACCCATGAGAGTGACGATCCCCAAGCTGCAGGAACGGGCCCGAGGCGGCGAGAAGCTCGCCATGCTCACCTGCTATGACGCGAGCTTCGCGGCGATCTCGGACGCCGCCGGCGTCGACATCCTCCTGATCGGCGATTCGCTCGGGATGGTGATCCAGGGCCACGACTCCACCCTCCCGGTGAAGATGGACGAGATGGAGTACCACACGCGCCTCGTCGCCCGCGGCAGCGCCAACGCCCTGGTCCTCGCCGACATGCCGTTCGGGAGCTTCCAGGAGTCGAAGGAGCAGGCCTTCCGCAACGCCGCGCGCCTCATGGCCGCCGGCGCGCAGATGGTGAAGCTGGAGGGCGGCGCGGTGATGGTGGAGACCACGCGCTTCCTCGTGGACCGCGGCATTCCCGTCTGCGCCCACATCGGCCTCACCCCGCAGTCGGTCAACACGCTCGGCGGCTACCGCGTGCAGGGCAAGAGCGACGACGGCGCCAGCCGCCTCGTCGCGGACGCGAAGGCGCTCGAGGCCGCCGGCGCCGCGATCGTCCTGATGGAGGCGATGCCCGCCGCGGCCGCGAAGCGCGTCACCGAGGCCCTAACGGTGCCCACCATCGGCATCGGCGCGGGCCCCGACGTCTCCGGCCAGGTGCTGGTCGTCTACGACATGCTGGACATCTTTCCCGGCCGCAAGGCGCGGTTCGTGAGGAACTTCATGGCCGGCGCGCCCTCGGTGAAGGCCGCGATCGAGGCCTACGTGCAGGCCGTCAAGTCGAAGTCCTTCCCCGCCGCCGAACACTGCTTCTGATGGACCTCATCCATACCGTCGGCGAGCTGCGGAAGCGGCTCGAGGGCGAGCGGTCGATCGTGCTGGTGCCCACCATGGGCAATCTCCACGCCGGCCACCTCGCGCTCGTCGAGGAGGCGAAGCGGCATGGCGCCTGCGTCGTCGCCTCCCTCTTCGTCAATCGCCTGCAGTTCGAGCCCGGCGGCGACTTCGACCGCTACCCGCGCACGCTCGCCGAGGATTGCGCGAAGCTCGAGCGGGCGGGCTGCCATGTCGCCTTCGCGCCCGACGAGAAGGAGCTCTACCCGGAGCCGCAGGAGATCCTCCTCGCGCCCCCGAAGCTCGCGGAGCAGCTCTGCGGCGACTTCCGCCCGGGGCACTTCCAGGGCGTCGTCACGGTGGTGGCCAAGCTCTTCAACATTGTTGCACCGCACACCGCGATTTTCGGGCGCAAGGACTACCAGCAGCTGGCCGTGATCCGGGCCCTGGTGCGGCAGTTGAACTACCCCATCGCGATCGTCGGCGTGGAGACGGTGCGCGAGCCCGACGGCCTCGCGCTGTCCTCCCGGAACGGCTATCTCTCCTCTGGGGAGCGCACCGAAGCGGTGCGCCTCAACCGGAACCTGCGCAGGATCAAGGAGAAGGTCGAGTCCGGCGAGCGCGATTTCGGTGCGCTTTGTTCCTTCGCGATCAAGGACTTGACGGACGCCGGCTGGCGAGTGGATTATGTTGCGGTGCGTCATCAGTCCGGGCTGGCCCTTCCGGGGCCCGCCGACCGCGATCTCGTGGTCCTCGCGGCGGCCTGGCTGGGCAGGACCCGGCTGATCGACAACCTGGAGATCCGGGCCTGATCCCGCGGCGGCGGCCGGACCCAGCTTTGGAGCAACTGCTCTAAACAAAGCCGGTAAGCTGCGGTCGTCGTCCAACCTGGGGAAAGAGCGAAGCCATGCAACGCACCATGCTCAAGTCGAAGCTGCACCGCGTCACGTGCACGGCCTCCGAGCTGCACTACGAGGGCTCGTGCGCCATCGACCAGGATCTCCTCGACGCGGCCGACATCCGGGAGTTCCAGCAGATCGAGATCTACAACGTGAACAACGGCGAGCGTTTCTCCACCTACGCGATCGCCGCGCAGCGCGGTTCCGGCACCATCTCGGTCAACGGCGCGGCCGCGCACAAGGCCCGCCGCGGCGACCTGCTCATCATCGCCTCCTACGCGACCTACGCCGAGGCCGAGATCGCGAGCCACCAGCCCGACCTCGTCTACGTGGACGCGAACAACGCCATCAAGTCGAAGCGCGGCTCGATCCCGGTCCAGAAGGCCGCCTGAGGCCGCCGTCGCCTCCCGACGACGGGCGCCCTCGGGCGCCCGTTTCGCTTCCGGGCGCGGGTATCATCGGGGGCATGCAGGCGACACTCCCCGTCCGCGCGTGGCGCTGGGCCGTCTTCGCCGCCGAGGCGCTCGCCGCGGCCCTCTCGCCGTCGACCTACACCGCGCCCGTCCGCGCGCTCGCCGCGCGGCAGCTGTGCGCGGCCGCCTGGGACGTGCTGCCGGGGTTCGTCGCGTCCTGCGCCGTGCTGGGCCTGCTCCTCATCCGCATCATCGACGCGACCGCGCGCGACTTCGGGCTGGCCACGCATTCCCTGGACCTCTACCTGCGCCTGCTCGTGCTCGAGCTGCTGCCGATGCTGGTCGCGCTCTTCGTGGCGGTGCGCTCGGGCGCCGCGCTGGGTACCGAGGTCGCGCTGCTGCGCGTGTCCGGGGCGCTCGACCGCGGCAACGACCCGCTGCGCGCCGAGCTGCTGCCGCGCGGCATCGGGGTGGCCGCGGCCGTCGTGGCGCTCACCGCGATCGGCTGCGCGCTCGCGCTCGCGGTCGCGTACTTCGGGCTGTACGGCTTCTCGCCCTGGGGGCACGGCGCCTTCGCGCGCGCCGTCGGCAACGCGTTCGCGCCGGTGGTGATGGCGGGGTTCGCGCTCAAGGTCGCATTCTTCGCGGTGGCGGTCGCCGTGATCCCCGTCGCGGCCGCGGCAGGCGGGCCGCGCGAGATGCGCGCCGTGCCCGATGCGGCCCCGCGCGGGCTCGTGGGCGTCTTCCTCTTCCTCGCGCTCGCCGAGGGCGCCTCGATCGGGCTGCAATATGCCTGAGCCCCTCGTCGACCCCGTGCCGGCGGGAGCGGGCTTCCGGGCCACCGTCGTCCTGGTGGCGACGCTCGCGATCGTGGCGGCCTTCATCGGCTACGTGCTGTACGCGCGCGGCGCCTTCGAGCGCACGCAAAGCCTGGTCCTCATGGCCGACGACGGCGCGGGCGTCACCGTGGGCATGGACCTCACGTTCTCGGGCTTCCCCGTGGGGCGCGTGCAGAAGATCGAGCTCGCGGCCGACGGCAAGGCGCGCATCGAGATCGACGTGCCGGAGAAGGACGCGAAGTGGCTGCGCGCCTCCAGCGTCTTCACGCTCGAGCGAAGCCTCGTGGGCGGCGCGCGCCTGCGGGCCTTCACCGGCGACCTGGGCGACAAGCCGCTGCCCCACGGCGCGGTGCGGCAGGTGCTGCGCGGCGATGCGACCGAGGAGCTCCCGGGCCTCATCGCGAGCGCCAAGCGCCTGCTCGAGAACCTCGAGCACATGACGGCGCAGGATTCGAGCCTCAACGCGAGCTTCGAGAGCGTGAGGAAGCTCACCGAGCGCATGGGCGGGGCGGGCGGCGCGCTCGCGGGCATCCTCGGCAGCGAGGAGAACGCGCGCAAGGTGATCACGGCGCTGGACCGCGCCAACGCCACGCTCGCCTCGCTGGAGAAGGTCTCCGCGCGCCTGGACGGCATGCTCGGCAAGGCGGATGAATCCGTCTTCGGCCCGGGCGGCGTGATGGAGGAGACGGGGAAGACCGTCGCGCAGCTGAACGGCGCGCTGGCGGAAGCGCGCGAGAGCCTCAAGAAGGCCGACGCGATCCTCGCCGACGCGCAGAAGATCAGCGCCAGCGCGCGCGACGCGACCACGGACCTGGGGTCGCTTCGCGCCGAGGTCGAGGTCACGCTGCGGCGCGTGACGACCCTCATCGACGAGATCAACCGCAAGTGGCCCTTCGCGCGCGAGCAGGAACTGAGGCTGCCATGAGGCTCGCCCTCGCCGTGGTCGCCACCACACTCGCCGCCTGCGCGAGCGGCCCGCCAGCCCCCGAGTGGCAGGCCACGGCCAGCGGGGCGCTCTCCGGCTTCCAGGCCGCCTGGCTCGCCGGCCGCACCAAGGTGGCGGAGCAGGAGTTCGCCCGCGCCCGCGACGCGCTCGCCGCCACCGGCAAGCCGGGCCTCGTGGCCCGCGCCGAGCTCGTGCGCTGCGCCGCGCGGGTGGCCAGCCTGGATTTCGACGACTGCCCCGGCTACCGCGCGCTCGCGGCAGATGCCGCGCCCGCGGAGCGCGCCTACGCCGCGTACCTCGAGGGCCGGGCGCAGGCCGCGGACATCGCCCTGCTGCCCGAGCATCATCGCGCGGCCGCCTCCGCCAACCTCGGCGCCATCGCCGACCCGCTCTCGCGCCTCGTGGCCGCGGGCGTGCTCTTCCGGCAGGCGGCGATCGCGACCGAGGGCATCGCCGTGGCGGTGGAGACGGCTTCCGCCCAGGGGTGGCGCCGCCCGTTGCTCGCCTGGCTGGGCGTGCAGCAGAATCGGGCCGAGGCGGCCGGCGACCGGCCGGCCGCCGAGGCGATCCGCCGGCGCATCCAGTTGGTGGCCGGCGAAGACCGCCCGAAATAGGGGAGGCACACCTTGTCGATCCCGTCGCGCGCGCCGGCATGCGGCCCGGCCCTGCACCTGCTGGCGGCATCCTGCGCCGCGATCGTCCTCGCCGCCGTGCCCGTGCCGGCGGACGCGCAGGTGAGCCTGGTGCAGGTGCGCAAGAGCGTCCGCTACACGCAGACTTCCGAGACGCGGGTGGCGCTGCGGCCCACGGCGAGCCACTGGTTCCAGGCCGACGTCGACGGCACCGACATCGGCGGCATCGCGCCGCCCTCGGTCGCGGGCCCCTTCAACGTCGCCGCGCTCGGCGCGCGCCACAACAACGGCGTGCTCGTCTTCAACCCCGTCGACAACGGGTGGCGCTGGGGCGCGGACGGCAAGGACTTCAACACCACCTCGAAGGAGGAGCTCGACCGGCTCTTCCCCAACGGCACCTACACCTTCACCGTGAACGGGACGAGCGTGCCGCTCGCGCTCGCGGGCGACGCCTATCCCAACGCCCCGGTCTTCACGCTGGAAGGCGGGCGCTGGGCGGGGGGCGCGTACGTGGTCGACCCCTCCCGGCCGCTCACCATCACGACCAACCGCTTCGCGGGGTACGGCACGCACCGCAATTCGATCATCTGCCTCTTCTTCCGCGGGCCGGGCTACGTGCCGGCGGGCGTGACCTCGATCACGAGCTGCCCGCTCTTCCTGCAGCGCTCCTCGGAGACGCCGGACCGCGACTTCTCCACGGTGACGCTCCCGGCCGGCACGCTTCGGGCCAACGAGGAGTACACGCTCATCGGGAGCTTCGGCGCCATCACCGACGCGCGCACGGTGGCGGGGCTACCCGGCAGCACCAACACCGCGCGCTACCTCACGGCGACGACCGTCACCCTCAAGACGATCACGCCCGTCTTCCCGATGACGGTCACCTCGAACATCACCGCGACCGTCGCCACGGTGACCGCCAACATCCAGTACCGCCTGCAGGACGTCGGCGGCAACGGCAGCATCTACGCGTTCGCCGTGGCGCCCGCGCCGAAGGTGAAGGGCGGCGATGACCCGAAGGCGATGCGCGTGGGCTGGGCGACCGGGCCGGATGCGAAGGACGACGCGCCCACGGCCTGCGTGCTGGCGCAGCTCTCGCAGGCCGGGCAGATGGTGGCGGTGACCGCGGACCAGCTGAACGCCTACCTCACGGGCGTGCTTTCGGCGCAGGGGGCCTCCGTCGCGATCCTTAACGGCGTGCCCGTGATCACGGTGACGGGCTCCACCTTCTTCGTGGGCTACGGCTCGAGCGGCGCCTCGATGATCAACGGCGGCGTGAACCGCAGCGTGGTGACGATTCCCGGGAGCCTCACCTGCGAGCCCGGGCCGCCGCAAACCGGGTGGTGGTGGAACCCGCTCGAGGACGGGCGCGGCTTCTCGCTCGAGGTACGGGGCAACAACCTGTTCTTCGCGGCCTTCCTCTACGACATCTCGGGGCGGTCCACCTGGTACGTCTCCACCGGCCCCGTGTCGCTCGACGGCTCGTACTATTCCGGCGACCTCCTTAGCGCGAGCGGTGGCCAGACGCTGGGCGGCGCCTACCCCGGGTTCCCCGTGCTGGCGAGCGTGGGCCCCGTCACGCTCGCCTTCAACAACGCGAGCACCGGCACGCTCGTGTGGCCGGGCGGGACGGTGCCCATCCAGCGCTTCAACATCGTGCCGGACGGACTCAACCTCGACCCGGTCGACGGCCAGCCCGAGAGCGGCTGGTGGTGGAACGAGCAGGAGGCCGGGCGCGGCTTCTTCATGGAGTGGCAGGGCGGCAACCTCGACATCGCGGGCTACATGTACGACGAGGCGGGCAACTCCGTCTGGTACCTCACGACCGGGCCCATCGGCGGGACGGCCACGGCGAGAAGCTTCGCCGGCAACTGGTGGACCTTCGCCGACGGGCAGACCCTCACCGGGCCGTGGAAGCCCAACCGGCAGACGAGCAGCAACGCGGCGCCCGTGACGATCCAGTTCAGCGGGCCGGACACGGCCCTCATGACCCTGCCCAACGGGCGCTCGACCAGCCTCACGCGCCACCGGTTCTGACGGACTGTCGCGGCTGCCTGCATTCCAGCCCGGGCTTTGCCCGCCCTGTCAGGGGGCGCTGGCACGGAGCGGGCCGGCCCCATAATCTGGCCCCATCGCCGAACCCCGGCCCCCGCATCCCGAGGCACCCCGCGCCATGAGCACCGCCCAGAGCACCAAGCAGATCCTCAAGGAAATCGCCGACGGCGTCGTCGTGCTGTGGTGGAAGTTCTTCGACTGGCTGGCGGTGGTGCCGTGGAAGACGCTCGTCATCGTGTGCGTGCTGGTGATGATCACGGGCGGGATCCTCGGCGCGCCGCAGGTCTCCATCCTCTTCATCCTCGCCTCGCTCATCATCAAGGCGGTGGCCACCGGCAAGCACAGCGCCGAGGTGGCCGCGAGCGAGGCCCGGCAGCGCGCGGAGAAGGAGCAGCTCGAGCGCACGGCGGTGGAGGCGCACCTCGAGGCGCTGCAGGCCCAGATCGAGCCGCACTTCCTCTTCAACACGCTGGCGAGCATCGACCAGCTCATCCTCACCGACCCGCCGCGGGCCTCGCGCATGCAGCAGAGCCTCATCAAGTACCTGCGCGCGGCCATGCCGCAGATGCGCGCGAGCGGCAACGGCGCGCGGCCCACGCTGGGCCAGCAGGTGGACCTCTCGCGCGCCTTCCTCGACATCATGGCGGTGCGCATGGACGAGCGGCTGCAGCCGGTGGTGAGCGTGCCGGAGGGTCTCCGGAGCGCGATATTCCCCTCGATGATGCTGCAGACGCTGGTGGAGAACGCCATCCGCCACGGGCTGGAGCCGAAGGCCGAGGGCGGCAAGGTCGAGATCCGCGCCGAGGTCGTGGACGGGAGCCTCGCGGTGCGGGTGTGCGACACGGGCGTGGGCTTCAACTTCAACAACCAGGGCGGCGTGGGCCTCGCCAACATCCGCGAGCGGCTGAAGGTGATGTACCGGGACCGCGCCGAACTCATCATCAGCGTGCCCTCGGAAGGCGGCACCTGTGCGACCATCCGCATTCCCTACGAGGTCGCCCCCTCGCCCGCCGCCTGAGCCCATGCCCGCGAAGACCCCCACCGCCGTCATCGCCGACGACGAGCGCCTGATGCGCGAGCAGGTCGCCGCGCGGCTGCGGGAGGCGTGGCCGGAGCTCGAGATCGTCGGCGAGGCCGTGAACGGGCGGGAAGCCGTGGCGATGGTCCGCTCCCGCGAGCCCGACATCGTGTTCCTCGACATCCGCATGCCGGACATGGACGGCATCGAGGCCGCGAAGGCGCTCGCGGGCCAGGCGCACGTGGTCTTCGTGACCGCCTACGACGAGTACGCCGTCACCGCCTTCGACCAGGGGGCGGTCGACTACCTCCTCAAGCCCGCCGACCCGGAGCGGGTGCGGACCACCTGCGAGCGGCTGAAGGCGCGGCTGGACAGGAAGCCCGACGCGATGACGGCGCTGCTTGCCGAGCTCTCGGCGCGGATCTCCGGCGGCGGCGCCGCCAAGCCGCGCGAGTACCTGCGCTGGGTGCAGGCGAGCGTGGGCCAGACGCTGCGCGTGATCCCCACCGCCGAGATCCTCTACTTCCGCGCCGAGGACAAGTACACGCGCGTGCAGACGGCCACCTTCGAGGCGCTCATCCGCAAGCCCATCAAGGAGCTCGTGGAGGAGCTGGACCCGGAGGAGTTCTGGCAGATCCACCGCGCCATCCTCGTGCGCATGGACGCCGTGGAGCACGTCGGGCGCGACATCCGCGGCCACCAGGTGGTGAAGGTGAAGGGCCGCGACGACAAGCTGGAGGTGAGCCGGTCGTTCAGCCACCTCTTCCGGCAGATGTAGCCGCCGGCCATTGACCGTCCGTTGGCCGCGCGCCACAATGCGCGGAACAGTTGTTAACCCGCGCGCCGGCCAGCCGCAGGGCGCGCCCCGACGGGAGGAGCGTGCCATGAGAGTCATCCTGTTCGTGCTGTCGGTCGCCGCCGGCCTCGCCGGCTTCGTCTTGCTCATCGGGGCGCGGACCGAGACCGGGGAGATGCAGGCCCTCGTTCTCCTGCTCATCGCCGCCGTGCTCTTCGCGGGTGCGGGCGTGCTGGATTCCCTGGTGCTGGTGAGGGAGGAGCTCGCGCGGGTCCGCGAGAAGCTGCAGGAAACGGCAGCGAAAGGCTGACGGCCGTGCGTCTGCCGGGAGCGGGAAGGATCGAGCCGGGTCGCACCAGGAAGCGGGCGGAGGAACTGGGTGCGGCAGTGGCCTTCTGCCTGTGGGTCGCGCTCGTCACGCGGTTCACGGCGGACTGGGTGCTCTGGAAGGCGCTTCTCGCGATGACGCTCGCCTTCGCCCCGTTCCCGTTCCTGATCCATTGGTACTCGCGGCGCGATCCGTCGGGCGACGACTCGGGCTCCCCACGTCCCGGGAGGAGCGACGGGCAGTGCTGACACGCCTGTTCCGGGCTGTCGTACCAGGAAGGCACGGCCGCCGGCCGATGCCCACGCAGGGCCAGCTTTCGGGAAGCGCGTTGCCGGGTGTCGGCATAGGCTGGCTCGTCATCAAGCTGGTTTCCCTTTCGGCCAGCCAGTCCGCGTGCGCCCGCGATTGACGGCACGGCAACGCCTTCAACGGAGGCGACTGCACGCGGCGGCGATGCCAGCGCTGCGCATCGGCGTCATCCTGATCGTCGGCGCGGAGGCGGTCGCCTGGATTGGCGCCTTGGCGTTCCCCGAACTGTGGGAATGGCCTCTCCTGGCCTCGGCGCACGGCAACCATGCATACCGCTTCCTCTCGGTCCCGATGGCGTCGCTCGGCGGTATGCTGGTGGGCGCCGGAATCGTCATGCGGATTGCCGGCTCGCCTCGTGCCCGATGAAGAAATCCCCGCCTCCCGCCAATCCCGACGCCTACGTCGCCGCCCTCGCCGGCTGGCAGCGCCCATGCGTGGAGGCCCTGCGCAAGGCCGTGCTCGGCGCCGCGCCCGTGGAGGAGGTGATCAAGTGGGGCAACCTCGTCTACCTCGCCAACGGCCCGGCGATCGTGATCCGGGCCGAGGCGGCGCGCGTGCTCTTCGGGTTCTGGCGCGGCAAGCGCCTGCGCGAGACCGAGCCGCGCCTGAAGCCCGGCGGCAAGTACGAGATGGCCACCCTCGAATTGCGCGAGGGTGACCGCATCAGCGCAGCCCAGGCGAAGCGCCTCGCGAAGGAAGCGGTGGCGCTCAACCGATCCTTGGGCGATCCTTGCAAGGCGTCGCCCTGACCCGGCCACCGCGGCAGGCCAGCCCACCAGCCAGGGAACCGTCATGCCCCGCACCGTGCTCCAGATCTACGCCGCCGCCGTCTGCTTCGTCTCGGTCGCCTGCCTCGCCATCGCGCTCGGCACGGTCGCCTACAGTGCCGTCGGCGTGCTGTTCCCCTCCGTCACGGTCCACCCCATGAGCACGTTCCCCCCGCCTCCCATGCCCCCCATGCCGCCGAACCCGCTCATCGACGGCGCCCGCGGCACCGCGGCCGAGGCGGTTGCGCCGCCCAAGCCCACGCCGGAGGAGGAAGCGAGGAACAAGGCCATGGCCTTCGAGAACGCCATCCGCTTCGAGGTGGCCGACTCGCGGCGCTCCCTGTTGCGCTGGGGCATCGCCGCGGTCATCAGCGGGCTTCTCTTTCTCGCGCACTGGAAGCTCCTGGTTCGCGAGAACCGTCGACCGGGCTGAGAAGCCTGCCGGGCCGGCGACCGTGAGCAGGCGGCGATCCGCCCCACCGGAGATCTGGAGCCGCGGCGGCTGGCGCAGGCTCGTCGCGATCCTCGGCGCGGCCTACTGCGTCGTCGCGTGGGTGCTGCCCGTCGTCGTGATGCTGGTCTTCCGCGAGCTGCCCTACCTGCAGGAGCGCGATTGGCCCGGGCGGCTCGCCCTCTCGGCGCTCGGCACTGCCGTGCTGGTCGTGGCGATGGTCGCGAGCTTCCCGGAACGCCTGCGCATCTACCGGGGGCGGACGATCGGGGAGACGGCATTCGCCGGATTCCTCGCCCTCACGGGCCTGGCGATGTTCACTGCGGTGGCGGCGATCTGGAGCGCCAACCTCTTCGGCGTGTTCGCGAAGCTCCTGCCGGGGGAGCGCTGGTCGGCCCGCGTGATCGTGACGGGGGTGGATCTCGGCGGCTCGCGCGCCCGGGCCGTGTCGCTCACCCTGCGGCCGAAGGAGAACATGGACGAACTCCACCTCGCGCTGTCGCGGCGGCTGTTCGACGTGCCGGAGATCCGCGCGGGCGACGAGCTCGTCCTCGACGGCAAGCGGGGGTTCGCGGGCACCTGGGTCGGGGCGTTCCGCGTGAGCGGCCCGGGGCGGCCGTGATCCGCCCCTTCGCCCCCGCCGATCTCGAGCCCGCCATCGCCCTCTGGAAGCGCGCCTGCGACCTCACGCACGCGTTCCTGCCGGGTGAATTTCTCGACACGGTCGAGAAGCAGTTCCGCGCCGGGGGCATGAACGAGGCGAGCACCGTGGTCTGCGACGAAGGCGGCGTGCGCGGCTTCCTCACCATGACCGGCAGCGCCATCAACGACCTCTTCGTGGACCCGGACCACCAGGGCCGCGGCATCGGCACGCGGCTCCTGGACCACGCCATGGCGGGGTCGCCGGAGCTGCACCTGAGCGTATTCACGCGCAACACCCGCGCCATCCTCTTCTATGATGCGAGGGGTTTCCTCGTGGTGAAGCGCCGCCACTACCCCGCCGCGAGGAACGAGATCCTCCTCATGAAATGGGAACGCCCGCAGCCATGACCCACATCGTCGAAACCGGGGAGCAGCTCGCAGCCCTCCTCGGCCCCGTCTCGCGCAATTCGCGGCTGAAGGAGGCCGCGACGCTCAACGCCGCCTACCGCCGCTGGATCGAGCGCTCGCCGTTCGCGGTCGTCGCCACCAGCGGGCCCGGCGGCCTGGAAGCCTCGCCCCGGGGCGACCCGGCGCCTCTCGTGCGCGTCGTCGACGAGCGCACGATCCTGCTGCCCGAGCGCAACGGCAACAACCGCGCCGACGGCCTGCGCAACCTCCTCGCCGACCCGCGCATCGCGCTGATCTTCCTCATCCCCGGCGTGGGCGAGACGCTGCGCGTGAACGGGCGCGCCACGATCGTGGCCGATCCGGCGCTCGTCGCCTCGTTCGCGGTGGATGGCAAGCCGCCGCGCTGCGTGGTGCGAGTCGCGGTCGAGAAGGTCTTCTTCCAGTGCTCGCGCGCGATGCTGCGCTCGAGGTTGTGGGACGCCGGGTCGCACGCCGCGCGCGGCGAGGTGCCCACTGCCGGCGAAATGCTGGCGGTTGCCACGGCCGGCGAGGTCGACGCGGCCTCCTACGACAGCACGCTTCCGGAGCGGCTGCGGTCGGGGCTCTACTGACGCGCCGCCGCTACCACCGGCAGTTGCCCTCGCCGAACTCGTTGGCGATGAGCGGCACCACCGCGAGCAGGCCCAGCCCCTTGTAGGCGTCCTTGCACTCGGGCTTCCT
>Ga0209476_10000335_pt1 | contig 31881 bp, 33 predicted proteins | sample KloWWTrecipitate_FD_187179 | JGI IMG/M metagenome (GOLD analysis project Ga0209476, IMG submission 187179) | Active sludge microbial communities from Klosterneuburg, Austria, studying microevolution and ecology of nitrifiers - Klosterneuburg... | ecosystem: Engineered > WWTP > Aerobic digester... | reverse complement strand
CCGGCGCCGACAACATCGAGAACCTGCTCTCCTGGTGCGACGAGGTCGGCGTCGAGGTCGTCACCTTGTGGCTGCTGTCCACCGACAACCTCAACCGTCCCGAGGACGAGTTGCGGCCCCTGCTCGGGATCATCGAGGCCGCGGTCGACACCCTCGCGGCCACCCACCGCTGGCGAATCCACCCCGTGGGGGCCCTGGACCTGCTCCCGGCGCAGACCGCTGCGCGGCTGAAGGCCGCCGAGGATCGCACCCGTGACGTCGACGGGATGCTCGTCAACGTCGCCGTCGGCTACGGCGGGCGACGCGAGATCGCGGATGCCGTGCGCTCGCTGTTGCAGCAGCAGGCGGCCATGGGGACGAGCATCGAGGAGCTCGCCGAGGTCATCGACGTCGAGCACATCGCCGAGCACCTCTACACCAAGGGTCAGCCCGACCCGGACCTCGTGATCCGCACGTCGGGGGAGCAGCGACTGGGCGGGTTCCTGCTCTGGCAGAGCGCGCACAGCGAGTTCTACTTCTGTGAGGCCTACTGGCCCGACTTCCGCAAGGTCGACTTCCTGCGCGCCCTGCGCGCCTACGGCGAGCGGCACCGTCGGTTCGGCTCCTGAGGCGCCACGGCATCCCAGACGCCACACCAATCACAGCAGTCACACGCGTTGCCGCGTCGCGCAGAATTCACCTCAACACGCCCGGCCGCGTGCGTCGGGGCGCGGGGCAGGCAGTCGTAGCGTCGAGAGCACTGCAGCCCCGCACCCCTTCAGGAGCGACCATGGCCTCGAGTACCCGACCGGCACCGTCAGCACGCCAGGGGGAGGAGCCGCGTCGCACGTACGTGCTCGACACCTCGGTCCTGTTGTCCGACCCGCGCGCGATCACCCGCTTCAAGGAGCACGAGGTGGTGCTGCCGGTGGTCGTCGTCACCGAGCTCGAGGCCAAGCGCCACCACCCCGAGCTCGGGTACTTCGCGCGCACGGCCCTGCGCCTGCTCGACGACCTGCGGATCGCAGCCGGGCGCCTCGACGCCCCGGTGCCCATCGGTGAGGAGGGCGGCACCTTGCGCATCGAGCTGAACCACACGGATGCCGCGTCGTTGCCTGCGGGTTTCCGCCTCGGCGACAACGACACCCGCATCCTCGCGGTGGCCCGCAACCTGGCCAACGAGGGGCGGCTCGTCACGATCGTGAGCAAGGACCTCCCGATGCGGGTCAAGGCCTCGGCGTGCGGCCTCGAGGCAGAGGAGTACCGGGCCGAGCTCGCCGTCGAGTCGGGGTGGACCGGCATGGCCGAGCTCGAGGTCACCGTCGAGGAGATGGACCACCTCTACGAGTACGGCCGACTCGAGAGCGTCGCCGCGGCCGAGCTCCCCTGCCACACCGGGCTCACCGTGCTCTCACCGCGCGGGTCGGCCCTGGGCAGGGTCGGCCCGGACAAGCAGGTGCGCCTGGTGCGCGGTGACCGCGACGCGTTCGGCCTGCACGGTCGCAGTGCCGAGCAGCGGATCGCCCTGGACCTGTTGATGGACCCCGACATCGGCATCGTCAGCCTCGGTGGCCGCGCCGGCACGGGCAAGTCCGCCCTCGCCCTGTGCGCCGGGATCGAGGCGGTCATGGAGCGGCGCCAGCAGCGCAAGGTCGTCGTCTTCCGGCCGCTGTACGCGGTGGGCGGTCAGGAGCTCGGCTACCTGCCCGGTGACGCCGCCGAGAAGATGAACCCGTGGGGGCAGGCCGTCTTCGACACCCTCTCCGCGGTGGTGTCGCGCGAGGTGGTCGAGGAGATCCTCGACCGCGGGATGCTCGAGGTGCTGCCCCTGACCCACATCAGGGGCCGGTCCCTGCACGACGCGTTCGTCATCGTCGACGAGGCCCAGAGCCTGGAGCGCAACGTGCTGCTCACCGTTCTCTCGCGCATCGGGCAGAACTCCCGCGTCGTGCTGACCCACGACGTCGCCCAGCGCGACAACCTGCGGGTGGGCCGTCACGACGGTGTCGTCGCGGTGGTCGAGGCGCTCAAGGGGCACCCGCTCTTCGCCCACGTGACGCTCACGCGGTCCGAGCGCAGCCCCATCGCCGCGCTCGTCACCGACCTCCTCGAGGGCATCGACGTCTGAGCACATCGACGTCTGAGCACATCGACTTCTGAACAGGCGATTTCACCCAACGCCGCCTGACCCCGTAACCTTGTGTCTCGATTCGGTAACGACGTGAGTGCTCCACCGGCTGCGTCCAGCCCCCCCTGAGCATCTCCCGCACGAGAGGTCCCCTGCCTGCCCATGGCTCGCTACACCGCGCGTCACGCGCCTCGCCATGCCGCCGCGCGCCCCGAGCGCAGCGGGCTGCGCCGCGCTCTCGCAGCGACCGGTGCGCGACCGGTGCTGGCGAGCGGGGCAGTGGCTGCGGTGCTCGCCGGAGGTGCCCTCGCGGTCTCGGTCGGGGAGAGCCAGGCCCGCGCCGAGGCGATGACCTTCGCGGTCGACGGGCTCACCGAGCAGACCTCGACGGAGCAGCTCGCCGCCGAGGAGGAGGATGCCGCTCGCGTCGCGACTGCGCGCACCGACACCAACGCGGCCCGCTCGGCCGTCGCGGCCCGTGAGGCCGAGCGAGCACGCCTCGCAGCGGCGAAGGCCCTGGCCGCACGTCAGGCCAAGGCGAAGGCGGCCGCACGCGCTGCCGAGCGCAAGCGCATCGTCGCCGACGCCAAGAAGGACCCGAAGGCCGCTGCTCGGCTGCTCATGCCGGAGTACGGCTTCGGTCAGGGCCAGTGGTCCTGCCTCGAGCGCCTGTGGATCGGTGAGAGCGGCTGGAAGTGGAACGCCGAGAACCCGTCATCCGGCGCCTACGGCATCCCGCAGTCGCTCCCGGCCAGCAAGATGGCGACCATGGGCAAGGACTACCGCACCAACCCGGTGACCCAGATCCGGTGGGGGCTGGACTACATCAAGAAGTCGTACGGCACCCCGTGCAACGCCCTGAGCAAGTGGAACAGCCGCTCCCCGCACTGGTACTGATCGTCAGATCTTGCGCAGCCGGATGCCGGTGACCGCGTGGTCGGCGCCCTTGCTCAGCACGAGCGTCGCGCGGTCCCGGGTCGGCAGGACGTTCTCGACGAGGTTCGGCTCGTTGATCTGCTCCCAGATCCGGCGCGCCGTGGCGACCGCCTCGTCGTCGCTGAGAGCGGCGTAGCGGTGGAAGTAGGACTTGGGGTCGGCGAACGCGGTCTCCCGCAGGCGGAGGAACCGTTGCACGTACCAGGTGCGGATCTCCTCGACGGGTGCGTCGACGTACACCGAGAAGTCGAAGTAGTCCGAGATCGCGCCGGTGCTCGTGCCGTCCGGGCGGACCTGTGGAGGCTGCAGGACGTTGAGTCCCTCGACGATGAGCACGTCGGGGCGCCGCACGCTCACGCTGCCGGGGAGGACGTCGTACGTGAGGTGCGAGTACATCGGAGCCTGGACGGACGGCATCCCTGACTTCACGTCGGCGATGAACCTCATGAGCGCGCGGCGGTCGTAGGACTCCGGGAAGCCCTTGCGCTGCAGCAGGCCCCGACGCTCGAGCTCGGCGTTCGGGTAGAGGAAGCCGTCGGTGGTGACGAGCTCGACGCGTGGCGTCTGCGGCCAGCGACTCATCAGCTCCTTGAGGATGCGGGCCGTCGTCGACTTGCCGACCGCCACCGACCCGGCCACGCCGACGACGAACGGGACCCGGGTCGGCCGCTCGCCGAGAAACTCGCTCGTGGCGAGCCGCAGCCCGTGGGTGGCCTCGACGTAGAAGTGCAGCAGCCGCGACAGGGGGAGGTAGACCTCCTCGACCTCGCGCAGGTCGAGCCGGTCACCCAGACCCCGTAGCCGCGCGAGGTCGCGCTGCTCCAGGCTCATCGGGTGGTTCTCGCGCAGCCTCGACCACGCGGCGCGGTCGAGGTCGACGTACGGCGTCGGCGCCGTGGCTCGCTCCTGGGTGGCGCTCACCCGCGCCATTGTTGCGTATGCCGTGCCGCTTCTCGTGGCTGCGCCGCGCTCGGCCCTCCTGCTCGCACTACGCTGGGGTCCATGTGCGGAATCGTCGGCTACGTGGGCCGGACCATGGACGACACGGCCCTCAACGTCGTGATGGAGGGGCTCGCGAGGCTCGAGTACCGGGGGTACGACTCGGCCGGCGTGGCGCTCGTCACCGAGGACGGTGTCGCCACCGAGAAGCGGTCGGGCAAGCTCGAGAACCTGCGTTCGGCGCTGGAGGCGCACCCGCTGGCGCCGTCGCGCACCGGCATCGGACACACCCGGTGGGCCACCCACGGCGGCCCGACCGACGGCAACGCCCACCCGCACCGTGGTGGCGAGGGCAACCGCCTCGCGCTGATCCACAACGGCATCATCGAGAACTTCCACTCCCTGAAGAAGCAGCTGCTCGCCGAGGGCGTGGAGTTCAGCTCCGAGACCGACACCGAGGTCGCCGCCAAGCTCGTCGGCCGCGAGTACGACCGCCTGGGTGACCTGACCGAGGCCATGCGCGCCGTGGTCAGCCGCCTCGAAGGCGCCTTCACGCTGCTGGCCGTGCACGCCGACAGCCCCGGGGTCGTCGTCGGGGCCCGTCGAAACAGCCCGCTGGTCGTCGGCCTCGGGGACGGTGCGAACTTCCTCGGCAGCGACGTCGCGGCCTTCATCGGCTACACCCGCCACGCGCTCGAGCTCGGCCAGGACCAGATCGTCACGATCACCCCGGACGGCTACGAGGTGATCGCCTTCGACGGCACCCCCGCCGACGGCAAGGCCTACGAGGTCACGTGGGACGCCGCAGCCGCCGAGAAGGGCGGCTACGAGACCTTCATGGAGAAGGAGATCTACGAGCAGCCGCACGCGGTCGCCGACACCCTGCTCGGGCGCACCGACGACGAAGGTCGCCTCGTGCTCGACGAGGTGCGCATCTCCGAGGAGCAGCTCGGGCAGATCGACCGCATCGTCGTCGTCGCCTGTGGCACCGCCGCGTACTCGGGGATGGTCGCGAAGTACGCCATCGAGCACTGGACCCGGATCCCGGTCGAGGTCTCGCTGGCCCACGAGTTCCGCTACAGCGACCCGATCGCCGACTCCCGCACCCTCGTGGTCTCCATCAGCCAGTCCGGCGAGACCATGGACACGTTGATGGCGGTCAAGCACGCCCGAGAGCTGGGCGCGCTCACCCTGTCGATCTGCAACACCCACGGCTCGACCATCCCGCGTGAGTCCGACGCCGTGCTCTACACCCACGCCGGGCCCGAGGTGGCGGTGGCCTCGACCAAGGGCTTCACCTCCCAGATCACCGCCGCCTACGTGCTCGGGCTCTACCTCGCGCAGATGCGCGGTGGCGAGCACGCTGTCAACGCCCAGGCGGTCATGCGTGAGCTGCGTGGCCTGCCCGACCACATCCAGACGGTGCTCGACCGGATGGACCGGGTCATCGAGATCGCCCGCTTCATGGCCGACAGCCGGTCGGTGCTCTTCCTCGGGCGCAACGTCGGCTACCCGATCGCGTTGGAGGGTGCCCTCAAGCTCAAGGAGATCGCCTACATCCACGCCGAGGGCTTCGCGGCCGGCGAGCTCAAGCACGGCCCGATCGCGCTCATCGAGCCCGGTCAGCCGGTGTTCATCGTGGTGCCCGGCCCGGACACCCCGCACGAGCTGCACAAGAAGGTCGTCTCCAACATCCAGGAGATCCGGGCCCGCGGGGCACGCACCCTGGTGATCGCCGAGGACGGCGACGAGGACGTCGTGCCCTTCGCCGACGAGGTGATCCGGGTGCCCGCGACGTTGCCGCTGCTCATGCCGCTGCTGACGATCGTGCCGCTGCAGATCTTCGCGCTGCACCTGGCGACCGCGAAGGGCCTGGACGTCGACCAGCCCCGCAACCTGGCCAAGAGCGTCACCGTTGAGTGAGGGGTCGTGATCCTGGGGGTCGGGATCGACGTCGTCGACGTGGCTCGCTTCGGCGCGGCGCTCGAGCGCACCCCGTCCCTGCGTGATCGACTCTTCACACCGCGCGAGCGCGAGATGGCGCTGAACTCCAAGGCGGCGCGGTTCGCCGCCAAGGAGGCCCTGGCCAAGGCCCTGGGTGCACCTGCCGGCATGCAGTGGCAGGACGCCGAGGTCCACCGCGGCCCCGACGGCCGCCCGCACTTCGAGGTGCGCGGCACCGTCGACGCACGGGTGCAGGCGCTGGGGATCACCTCGATCCACGTCTCGCTCTCGCACGACGCCGGGATCGCCTCGGCGGTGGTCGTCGCCGAGGGACCCGGTGCTTCACTGGAGTCGTCGGCGTGAACCGGGCGTGGTCGACGGATGCCGTGTACGGCGCCGAGGCGGCGCTCATGGCCACGCTGCCCGACGGTGAGCTGATGGCCCGGGCGGTCGAGGGGCTTGCCCTCGTGGCGGCCGCCCGCCTCCAGGAGTGCGACGGTGCGGCAGTCGCCGCCCTCGTCGGGCCCGGCAACAACGGCGCTGACGCCCTGTACGCGGTGGCGCGGCTGGCCGAGGCCGGCTGGAACGCGGTCGCCCTGCACGACGAGGTCGTGCACGAGGGGGCACGGGCCGCCGCCGAGGAGGCTGGGGTCCTGCTCACGACCGACCCGGCAGCGTTGGCCGAGGCCGACGTGGTGCTCGACGGCATCCTCGGTATCGGGGCACGCCCGGGCCTGCCGCCGTGGGCTGCTGCCTGGGTCGCCGCGGTGCCCGACACGGCATACGTCATCGCCGTCGACCTTCCCTCGGGACAGGACCCGATGGGCGGGGCGCTCGACCCCGACGGGGTCTTCGCCGACGAGACGGTGACCTTCTCGGTGCCCAAGCCGGTGCACCTGCTGCCGCCCACCGAGCAGGCGTGCGGCATCCTCACCGTCGTCGACATCGGCCTCGAGCTGGCCGCCGACCCGGTGGTGCTGCGCCTCGACCACGACGACGTCGCGGCCCTGTGGCCGGTGCCGACACCGGCCGATGACAAGTACTCGAGAGGCGTCGTCGGGGTCGTCGCCGGTGGTGAGGCGTACACGGGGGCTGCGGTGCTCGCCGTCACGGCGGCCGTCGAGTCCGGTGCGGGCATGGTGCGCTACGTCGGCACGCCCACCCCGAGCGCCCTCGTGCGCGCGGCCGTGCCCGAGGCCGTCCACGGGCCCGGCCGGGTGCAGGCCTGGGTGATCGGACCGGGGCTCGACGTCGAGGCCACCGGCGCCGACGCCGCTGCCCAGCTCGAGGTGGCGCGTGCCGCTCTTGCCGGCGACGAGCCGGTCGTCCTCGATGCCGGCGGGCTCGACCTCGTCGATGCCGACTTCGTGCGGCTGCGGACCGGGCGTGCGACGCTGCTGACCCCGCACGCCGGGGAGTGTGCCCGCCTCCTCAGCCGCCTGAGCGTTGCCGGCCCGGGCGTCCCTGGAGCGACCTCTCGGTCGATCTCGGGACAGGGGGAGGTGACGCGGGGGCAGGTCGAGGCATCCCCGGTCGCCCACGCCAAGGCCCTCGCCGTCGCCACCGGCGCCACCGTCCTGCTCAAGGGCTCGACCACCGTCGTCGTCGGGCCCGGTGAGGGCGCCCCGGCCTGGTCCCAGGCTGACGCGCCCGCCTGGCTCGGCACCGCCGGTGCGGGCGACGTCCTCGCCGGGTTGCTCGGCACGCTCGTGGCCGCCGGGCTGCCGCCCGACTCGGCCGGGGCGCTCGGCGCCCTCGTGCACGGCGTCGCTGCGGACCGCGCCAACCCGGGAGGCCCGGTGCGGGCACTGCGGGTCGCCCACGGCATCCCGGATGCCGTTGCTCACCTGCTGGGTCGCGCCACCAACCGCTCGTCCTAGACTCAACAGGCCCATGACAACTCCTCCCGCTCCCGTGCCCGCGCCCGCGGGTGCTTCGGCGTGGGTGAGCATCGACCTCGACGCGATCCGCGACAACGTCGCCGAACTCGTGCGCCGGGCCGCCCCGGCGCAGGTGCTGGCCGTCGTCAAGGCCGACGCCTACGGTCACGGGCTGGTCGACAGCGCGCGCGCCGCGCTCGCGGGTGGCGCCTCGTGGCTCGGCGTGGCCCAGCTCGCCGAGGCCCTGCGCCTGCGCGAGGCAGGGATCACGGCCCCGCTGCTCACCTGGCTCTTCGCGCCCGGCGCCGACATCGGTGGGGCCATCGACGCCGACATCGAGGTGACCGTCGGGAGCATGTGGTCCTTGGATGCCGTCCTCGCGGCCGTGCGTGAGCGTGGCGCTCCCGCACGCATCCAGGTCAAGGTCGACACCGGACTCGGGCGCGGCGGCATCCTCACCGACTGGCCGCAGATGGTGGCGCGCCTCGCCGCGGCGCAGGCCGAGGGCGCGGTCGAGGTGACCGGCGTGTGGTCGCACTTCGCGTGGGCCGATGCACCGCAGCACCCGACGGTGCGGGCCCAGCAGGTGCGCTTCGAGGAAGCCTGCGACGAGCTTGCTCGTGCCGGGGTGCGACCCCCGCTGCGCCACCTGGCCAACTCCGCGGCGACGCTGACCAACCCGAGCGCCCACTTCGACCTCGTGCGGCCCGGGCTCGCGGTCTACGGGCTCTCACCGGTGCCCGACCTCGGCGACAGCGCGCACTTCGGCCTGCGTGAGGCGATGCGGGTCACGGCTCGCCTCTCCGTGGTGAAGCGGGCGGCTGCGGGGCAAGGGGTCAGCTACGGGCACGAGTACGTCACCGACCGCGACACCGTGCTCGGCCTCGTGCCGATGGGGTACGCCGACGGCATCCCGCGTGCAGCCGGGGGAGCCGGGCCGATGCTCGTCGGCGATCGGCGCCTCACCATCGCGGGGCGGGTGTGCATGGACCAGGTCGTCCTCGACCTCGGGCCGGACTTCGCAGGCGCGGCCGGGGACGAGGTGGTGGTGCTCGGGCGGGCAGCCGACGGTGAGCCGTCCGCGCAGGACTGGGCGCAGGCTGCCGGCACCATCAACTACGAGATCGTCACCCGGATGAGCCCTCGCCTGCCGCGGGTCCTGCTCGGGGGGCCGTTCTGATGGCGCGGTTCGGACCACTCGGGCCGGTGGCCACGGTCGCGAGCGCCGTGGGTGAACGGGTCACGCGGGCGCGCGCCGGCTACCGGTCGGTCGACGCCCCCGACGGCTGGGCGCACACCCCGACCGAGGCCCTCATCGTCACCACCGAGGACGGCGTGGCCCTGCACGTCGAGATCGATGCCCCCGACACGACGAGCCTGAGTCGGCGCCACCTCGCGGGCCGCACTCCGACGGTGGTGCTCGTGCACGGGTTCGCCCTGACCATGCAGTCCTGGGTCCTGCAGCGCCGCTCGCTGAAGCACTCGGGCTTCCGGGTCGTCAGCTACGACCAGCGCGGCCACGGCCGCTCCGGCATGCCCGACCTCGAGCGGTGCACCATCGACCAGCTCGGGCGCGACCTGGCTGCCGTGCTCGACGCCACCTGCACGTCCGGGCCGGTGGTGCTCGTCGGGCACTCGATGGGTGGCATGACGATCATGTCCTACGCGGGGCAGCACCGCGACGTCGTGCGCGACCGCGTGCTCGCGGTGGCCCTGGTCTCGACGAGCCCCGGCGGCGACGAGATGACCGAGTTCGGGTTGGGCACGACGGCGGGACGGGTCGTCGGCTCGTTCGGGCCGACCGTGCTGACCCGGCTCTCGCGGCACGCCGGCCCGATCGGTGCCCTGCGCAAGATGGGCAAGGGTGTGCAGGATGCCGCGGTGCAGCGGTGGGCGTTCGACTCGCCGGTGAGCACCGACCTCGTCCAGCTGGTCGGGGACATGATCTTCGGGACGTCCTTCGACGTCATGGCTGCCTTCCTCCCAGACATGGACGCCCTCGACATCAGTGGGGAGCTGACGGCCCTCGTCGGCGTCGAGACGCTGGTCATCAACGGCGACGGTGACCTCATCACCCCGCCGTCGCACAGCGAGGAGATCGTGCGTCGCATCCCCGGGGCCGAACACGTCGTCGTCGAGGACGCCGGGCACATCCTGCAGCTCGAGCACCCGCAGGTGGTCACGCAGCAGCTGCTCATGCTCATCGGCCGCGCCCAGCGCGCCGTCGCCGAAGGGTTGCCGGTCAGCGACAAGCCGCGGGTTCGCCGCACCGTGCAGGACATCTCCAAGAAGCGTCGGGTGGCGCGGGCGAAGTCCCGCCGGGCCGGTCGCGAGGCGGCGTCGTGACCGCGCGGCAGATCGTGCTGCCGGGGGTCGAGGACACCCAGGCCCTGGGGCGTGCGCTCGGTGCCCTCCTGCGTGCGGGGGACCTGGTCGTGCTGACCGGTGGCCTGGGTGCGGGAAAGACCACCCTCACCCAGGGGCTCGGTGACGGGCTCGGGGTGCGGGGCCCGGTGACCTCGCCGACGTTCGTCATCGCCCGGGTGCACCCCTCGCTCGTCGGGGGCCCGGTGCTCGTGCACGTCGACGCCTACCGACTCGGCGGCGCGCTCGAGCTCGACGCTCTCGACCTCGATGCCTCCGTCGAGGACGGCGTCACCGTTGTCGAGTGGGGGCAGGGGCTGGCCGAGGACCTCAGTGAGAACCGGCTCGAGGTCGTGCTCGACGTCGACCCGGCCACCGAGGTGCGCACCGTGACCGTGACCGGCCTCGGCGGGCGCTGGACGTCCGACGACGCAGCTGCCGCCCTGGCGGCCCTGGGAGGGGAGCCGTGCTGATCCTCGGCATCGACACGTCGACGTCCGCGATCGGGGCCGGGCTCAGCGACGGCCTCGGGGTCGTCGCGGCCGCGCACCACGTCGATGCCCGCGGGCACACCGAGCAGCTCGCGCCGCTCATCGCGACGCTGCTCGCGGACAACGACCTCACCCCGGGCGACCTCACCGGGGTCGTCGTCGGCAACGGTCCGGGGCCGTTCACGGGCCTGCGGGTCGGCATGGTGACGGGCGTGACGATGGCTCACGCCCTCGGCATCCCGGTGTTCGGGCTGTGCTCACTCGACGTGCTGGCCCATCAGGGGGCTGCGGCGACGCACGGCGAGATCCTCGTCGCGACCGATGCGCGGCGCAAGGAGGTCTACTGGGCCCGCTACCGCATCGAGTCGGATGCCGTGGAGCGCCTGTCGGGGCCGGCCGTCGACCGCCCCGCGGAGCTGCTCGAGGACGTGCGTGCCCTGCCGACGCTGGGTCGCGGCCCGGTGCTCTACCCGGACCTGTTCCCGCAGGCCGTGGAGATCCTCGACGTGGATGCCGGTGTCCTCGCGCTCGTCGGTGCCCGGGGCATCGTCGCCGGGTCGCCGATGCCGGTCGAGCCGCTCTACCTGCGCCGCCCCGACGCCCTGACCAGCGCGCAGCGGGGAGCCACCTCGTGAGCACCCTGCGTGACGTGCACTGGACCGACATCGAGCAGCTGGCGCAGCTGGAGCGCGAGCTGTTCGCCGACGACGCCTGGTCGCAGCAGACCTGGTGGGCCGAGCTCGCCGGGCGTCCGCGCCGCGACTACGTGGCCGAGGTCGAGGGTGCTGAGGTGCTCGGGTACGCCGGCCTCGACCACGGCGGCGACGTGGCCGACGTCATGACGATCGCGGTCGCACCGTCGGCACGGGGCCGGGGCCTGGGTCGGCGACTGCTCGACGAGCTCGAGACGCGAGCGAGGGCCGGGCGGGCGGCATCCGTCATGCTCGAGGTGCGCGCCGACAACGCCGCGGCCATCGGGCTCTACGACCGGGCGGGGTACACCGTCGTCAGCACGCGCCGGCGCTACTACCAACCGGGCGACATCGACGCCCTCGTGATGCGAAAGATCCTGTCCGACGCGGAGGTTGGCGGTGAGTGACCAGCCGTTGGTGCTCGGCATCGAGACGTCGTGCGACGAGACCGGGGTCGGCATCGTGCGGGGCGAGACGCTGCTCGTCGACGCGATCGCGAGCAGTGTCGACGAGCACGCCCGCTTCGGGGGAGTGGTGCCCGAGGTCGCGAGCCGCGCCCACCTCGAGGCGATGGTGCCGACGATCGAACGCGCCTGCACCACTGCGGGAGTGAGCCTTCGTGACCTGGATGCCGTCGCCGTCACCTCCGGGCCGGGGTTGGCCGGTGCGCTCATGGTGGGGGTGGCGTCGGCCAAGGCGTTGGCGCTCTCGCTCGGGGTGCCGCTCTACGGCGTGAACCACCTCGCCAGCCACGTCGCCGTCGACATCGTCGAGCACGGGCCGTTGCCCGAGCCGACCTTGGCGCTGCTGGTGTCCGGGGGGCACTCCTCGCTGCTGCTCGTGCCCGACGTCACGCACGACGTGCGCAGCCTGGGGTCGACCATCGACGATGCGGCGGGGGAGGCGTTCGACAAGGTGGCCCGGGTGCTCGGGTTGCCCTTCCCCGGCGGTCCGCACATCGACCGGGCGGCGCGTGACGGGCAGGTCGTCATCGACTTCCCGCGCGGGTTGACCCAGGGGCGCGACATGGAGCGGCACCGGTTCGACTTCTCGTTCTCGGGGCTGAAGACGGCCGTCTCGCGCTGGGTGCAGGCCCGGGAGGCTGCCGGTGAGCCGGTTCCCGTCGCCGACGTGGCCGCGAGCTTCCAGGAGGCGGTCACCGACGTGCTGACCCGCAAGGCCGTGCTCGCCTGCCGGGAGCACGGGGTGGAGAACCTGCAGATCGGCGGCGGGGTCGCGGCCAACTCGCGGCTGCGGGCCATGGCCCAGGAGCGCTGTGATGCCGCGGGCATCGAGCTGCGGGTGCCGCGACCGGGGCTGTGCACCGACAACGGGGCGATGGTGGCGGCGCTGGGAGCGCAGATGGTGCTCAAGGGCCGCCCGGCATCCGACCTGTCGTTGCCGGCCGACTCCTCGATGCCGGTCACCCTCGTGCAGTCCTAGATCGCGGTCCACCCGCGGGCGGGTGCTCCGCTGGACGTGCAACGGCCCGCGAACCGCCATGACTCCAGCCTGAGCGACTCATCTGGGTACCGCTTCTGCACGTCCAGCGAAGCACGCCGGTCGAGCTGCGCCGTCGTTGGTTCTCTACTGATCTCTGCGATCCCGAAGGTCCGCGATGCGCATGGCCCACGGCACGACAACGAACGAGAAGAAGAAGGTGCCGAGTAGGGCGACAAGAGACGCCAACCAGCCAGCGGGGTCGGTGGCCGCCACCCACGCTCCGAGTGGCGCCACGATGATCGCCGCGAAAGCGATCGCTGCCGTGATTCGAGGGACCGGGACGCCGTCGACCCACCACTGACGTTGGTCGCCCCACATGTTGGGCCATGCGGGTAGTTCCTCAGGCAGAGGCCGTTGGTCGTGCTCCTGATCGTGCCGAGCCATGCCGGCCATCTTCGCGCACGCTGGCAGATGATACAGCGGGGTTCGTCACCCCACATTCATGAGCCGATCAACATGGCAAACGTGATCCTGGCTGCTGCGGTGTGCCGTCGCCCGCCGCCGCCAAGCGTGGTCAGGGCGAGGTGTAGAGGACGCTGAAGCGTTCGAGGACGACCGGCATGTCCGGTGAGAAACCACCGTCGGAGTGCTCGGTGAAGAAGCGTTCGTGGGACACCCGCCAGTGCTCGAGGCTCTGGTCACCCTCTCCCTCGTCCCGGGCGTGGTCGGCGTCAACCTCGTCGAACGGGACGACCCGCGTCTCGGTCGTCACGACCAGGGCGCGGGGGTGGCCGGCCCCGTCGAGCACGATGCCGAGCATCCCCGGCGCCGGGAGCGACTCGCCCTCCGCCACGTAGTCCGCGTGCGAGCTGGCGGTGGCGGTCTTCGTCCCGTCGAGGACCAGGCCGAGCAGCTCGTCGGCCTGCTCGGGCGTGGCACCGAAGGCCCACGCCGGGGGACGGAGCGTCCTCACCGGGTCCGGGCCGGAGAAGACGGGCACGCCGCCAAGATTCGCGTGTTCCCGGGCGATCTCCCAGAACGCGTCCAGCTCGTTGTCGTCAGCGGTGACCATGACTCACCATCCCATGCCGTGCCGCTCGCGCCCGACCCGACACATCCGGCCGTCCGTACCGCCCTCTTTGCGGCTTTTCCTTCCTAGGCTGATCCGATGGATGTTGGAGTGCTTGTGATTCTTGGCGGGATCTTGGTCGGCGGCTTCACGCTCGGCATGCTCGTGAGCGGGGCCGGACAGCGCCACGACGAGACGGTCCCGGCCGGGGACTAGTCTCGCGACGTGCCCGAGTTCACCTGGCGAGCGGCCAACGACGCGACGAGCGAGGACGTCGAGGCCGTGTTCGACGCCGGCGGCGCCCGCAAGTGCCGCTGCCAGGCGCTCAAGGTCCCGGGCTGGATCTGGCGCGACACGACCCAGGAGCAGCGCGACGTCGCGCTCCTGGAACAGGCTGGCTGTGGCACGAGCGGCCCCACGTCGGGTCTCGTCGGGTACGTCGACGGTGAGCCGGCCGGTTGGGTCGCCGTCGAGCCGCGGGAGAACTACCCGAGGATCTGGGCCCGGCAGAAGTCGTGGATGCGGATGGACCCCGACCTCGAGGGCGTCTGGTCGGTCACCTGCTTCGTCGTGCGTCCGGGCTTCCGTCGACAGGGACTGATGTACGAGCTCGCGGCAGCCACCGTGGAGTACGGCAGGCAGGTCGGCGCTCGCGTCCTCGAGGGCTACCCCACCGAGCCGGCGCCGGGCAAGACCGTGATCTGGGACGAGGCGTCGGTCGGGCTGCTCCAGGTCTTCCTCGATGCCGGCTACGAGGTCGAGGCGTCTCCCACCCTGCGCCGCAGGGTGGTGCGACACCGACTCGGCGCGCCCTCCTGACGGACTGGTCTACGGCACGCGGAGCTGCTCGCCCTTCCAGCGGCCATGGCCTTCTCGCGGCGTTGCGGCGCACCTCGATGCTCGTGCTTGTGTCCGTGGGTCCGCCCCATCCGGAAGGTTGCAGATCGGTAAGGCGAACAGGCGGCCAAGGGACGCACCCAAGCAGTCCACCCGTGATGCTCGCGTGACCTCATCGGTCCAGCAGCAGTGCCAGCGTCTCGCGGACCTCGTCGAGGGCCGCGGGCCTGACCCTGCCCGAGCGCTCCTGAACCCGAGCCGTGACCACGGATCGCACTTCCGGCACTGCGCCGAGGAACGACCCACGCGCCGGCTGTCTTCATCGGGGGCGATCGGGAGCTCGATGCTGCTCGTGCGGCCGGTCGGCTCAACAGCACGACCTGGACGACAGCACAACGGCACTCGGTGGGGACGGATCCATCTACACCCCTCCGGCCGATCACGAGCAAGCAGGTCATCAGGCGGCGAAAGGACGCAACTCCTCGTCGAGTCGCCGGGCTCACAGCTGGCGCACTCTGCCGTCGAGCGCGACGGCGTAGATGTCGATTTTGAGCACGCCGCGCACTTCTGAGGGCACGCGTGTGACGGCGCGGACGCTTCGAGGGTCGTCTCTGATGACTGCCGCGTAGCGGATCGACGGGTCGTCAGCGTTCTTCATTCGTCTTAGCAGCTGGCCGTAAAGGACGTCGCAATCGATGCCGATGTCGGGACTGCTTCCTTTCGCCTCGCAGAACAGGCGTTGCCCTTGCGGCCCTGTGGCCAGGACGTCGACGAAGTCGACCTGTCGGTCTGTCCGCCAACCCATGGAGGCAAGCCAGCGACAGAACGCGTCCTCGACGGCCTTCTCATCACCCTTCATTCCAGCATCCTCGTGGCAATCTCGCCCGACTCGTGCCACCGGGGTGTGTCACTGAGCGCTGAGGTCGAGGGCGTCGAGGATCGTTTCCGCGGCGGGGGTGAGCGGGTCTTGGGCGAGGTGTTCGTGGCCGGCGATGCGAACTTGGATCTGCTGCAACGGTCGCAGGGTGTTGACGATCTTCTTGATGCTCATCCCGGTGGCGTCTTGCAGGTAGCGGGCGACGGCCAACGCGGCGAACACGATGGTCAGGTGGGCCTCGATCGCGTCGCGGGTGTGGTGGAAGATCGGGCGGGCTCGCAGGTCGCTCTTGCTCATCCGGAACGACGCCTCGACGTGCCACAGCTCGTGGTAGCTGGCGATGACTTCACCGGCGGGCATCACCGTCGCGGGGATGTTGGTGACGTATCCCTTGAGGCCGACCACGCGGCGCGCCCGCGCCAGCGAGGTCTCATCCAGGCTGCGTGAGCCGTTCTTGACGGTCACGAACCTCGGGGTGCGGGCAGCCTTCTCCCCGGCGATCACGGCCTTGGCCCGGTTCTCCTGCAACGTCAGCGTCTTGGCGTCCCTGGCAGCGCGCTTGGCCGAGTACGCCCACACCGCCCGCCACGACCGCTCGTGCACACCCGGGTCCCACACCGGCTCGGCCCGCTTCTTCTCGTCATTGACACCGCGCGCGGTGGTGGTGGACACCCGCGGGGTGATGGTGTCGATGACCTGAGCGTCGGTGAACGCGTCCCCGTGCCAGCGAAAGTGCGAGGCCAGGTCAGCCGGGGCCTTCGTGGCCCGCGAGCCGACGATGAACCGCAGCCCGGCCTCGTGCAGGTCCTTGAGGTTGCCCGCGGACAGCATCCCGGCATCGGCGACCACGACCATGGCCTCAATGCTGTGCCGCTCCTGGAACTGGCGGATGATCGGGAGCATCGTCGCGGTCTCGGCCTTGTTGCCCTCCCAGCAGCCGATCTCCAACGGGAAACCGGCCCGGTCCACCAGCAGCCCGACAATGATCTGCGGGTCCACACGTCGTTCCTTGGAGTAGCCGACCTTGCGCAGCTCGTCCTCATGCTCGGCCTCGAAGTACAACGTGGTCACGTCGTACAGGCACAGCGACACATCCCCGCTGGTGGAGGCGTGCTCGAAGCACGCGGACGCGACCGTGTCGCGGTAGCCGCGCTCCTGGGCGCGGCCCAAGGACCGGAACATCGTGCGTAGCGACCCGTGCACCACCCCGAGCTCGTCGAGCACGCGCAGCGAGTCCGCCTTGCTCGTGGGCTCCACGATCCTGGCCAGCACCAGCTGCTCGAACGCGGGATCACCGATGGTGTCGAACCCCAACCGCGCGTACACAGCCGTGAGCACTTGCCACAGCACCGCGGCCCGCTTGCCCGTGATCACTCCGGGCCGCTGCGGCAGGCCCTCCTGCTCCAGGCCCACCCCGTCCAGATCGAACGCTTCCTGCCCGGGCCGCAGTCGTCGACGGGCCTCAGCCATCAGCACCGCCAACTCGCCCTCGCTGCGGGCAGTGCCTACATGCTCAAGGACGACATCGCGGCCGGCGCGACGCTCCGCGATTTGAACCTTGGTGCTCCCAGTGCGACCCGGGGACTTCCGCACGAACACCACGAACCCGACCCTACCGACCCCGGGGTGTGTCATCCCGACCTCGACCGAGGCCCTGACCAGCACCTTTGCCGTCAGCGCCGAGCTCTATCCGTCAAGTGGCACGAGTCGGGTGGCAATCTCGCGTGGCCTCCAGCACGCGGTCCTCGCCGACTGGCGTTCACGTGGCGAATTGACGCACAGCCACCGGTGAGACACCCGCGGAGCTTCACGTCAAGTGATACACCAGTCTCATGAAGAGAATCGCAATCGAGTTCGATGGCAAGGCCACCGACGCGAGGGCCCTTGCGAGGGCAGTCGCGTACGTTTTCGAGGCAAGCCGCGTCAGTGGCGGATTCACGTACATCGATGGCTTCGTGATGAACCCCAGCGACAAGTGGAAAGTCGGGGATCCTCGAATCACAATTTCAGAGAAGTAGTCACACGTCCCGTGGGAGCGCCGCCGGCGCCAGCGCCTGTCGCGCCCATAGGGCCAGTGGCCGTGGTCTGCGACCTCAGGGTGGGGTCGACTCCTGGGGCCGCCCCTCACAGGTCTCATGAACTCGTGCCAGAGCAGGACCGTTGCACGCCTGGTACCGCTATACCGCGCACCACAGGCGGCGACTCCATTAGGCCCCATGCTGGAGACGGTGAAACGGGGACCGCACAGGGCGCGCGAGTCCATACTGAGGCGATGGGACAGATCGACACGACGTTTGACTTCCGTAGCGACACGCCCGGTTACCCAAAGGCTGACCCGGATTCTGACAGTCCGACGCTGCGGCGATACCACCAACTGCTCTGGTGCAAGCCGTTGCCCGGTGGTGCACTCTTCGACCTGGACGACCACACGCCCCGTGCGTACCTGCACCACCGGTCAGACCTCGGCGAGTTCTGGCTCGGGAGCGACGCGGTGATGCAGACGTTTCTTCGCTGGCCCGAGATGCACCCCATTACGGGGCAACTGTCCGAAGCGGAGAACGACGAGTTCTTTGCCCTTGGCTACACCATCGGCGGGATGATGGTGTTCCCTGGCAACAAGATCGACGGCAAGTGGACGATCAACCAGGCGCGCGGCATGAACAAGTGGACGATCGCGGATCGCATGGACCTCACCCTGGAGTGCATCCGCAGGTTCTATGAAGGTGGTGCCAGCCCACTGCGCGAAACGATCGAGCGACATGCGGACTTCTTTGCACTCTTCGACGACTTCCGTGGGTACATCGAGTTCTTCCTCCTCCAAGACTTGGTAGACGATGACTACGCCAACGTCCGCTTCTTCACACCCTTCGTGGACTTCGGTAGCACCGCTCGCCCCCGCGACGTTGAGGAGTACCGGGTCTTCCGGCAGAGTTCGATGGAGTTCATCTTGGCGCGGAATCTACGGATAGCAGCCCTCGGCCTGTAGGGGTTGTCGCCGTTCGGGCGATCCCGTGGATCGAAAGACAGCCCCGCGCGCACTGGGCCCGTTTGGCGGCGCAGTGACGCTGGTTCGTCGGGCCGGCTTTCTGGGACCGTGCTCGTAGGCTGATCCTCGTGGCGCTGCAGTTCGAGCCGGAGGTGGGGCACGCGCGCTGGTTCGTGGATGGCGACTCGGACTGGCAGCGGTTGTGCTCGATCGGGCCGAGCGGTTTCTCCCGCTACGTGCGTGTGCCGCATCCGGTCGATGACGGTGGGGTGGGCGAGGAGCACCCCGACGGGATCGCGTTGGCCAATCTGCTGCGGGTGCTGGGGCGGCACACGAGCACTTCGCAGGACTGCTTCTTCGGACTGTGGGACGGCTACGGGCACGTGCATGGCGGGTCCGCAGTTGCTGTGCTGTACACGACGCGGCGCCCGCGCTGGCGGGATCTGTGGCGGCAGGGTCCGCAGTTGAGCGTGCCGGCCGCGTTCCCCGCTGAGGTGGTGCAGGGGCCGCGTGTGCGGATCCCGAACAGGGACTACCTGCTGTTCCGTGGGCCGCTACTGGAGGCCGGGCAGTGGGGAGCACGAGGCCCGGCATGGCAGGACGCGCCGCCCAGAATTCCGAACCTGATGTGGCCGGCCGATCACGCGTGGTTCGCCGCCACTGACGTCGACAACGACTGGACCGGGATCGGCGGCAGCCCGGATCTGCTGGTCGAGCTACTCCAACACCCCGACATAGACACGCAGCGGCTGGACCCCCGCCACTGGACGCGATAAGCAATCACTCAGGCCGCGCCCCAGCCACAGCGCGACGCTGACATGGTCAGCCAGACGAGGCTGCCTACCGTCCGGCTGATCAGCGCTATGGGCCCGCACGTGCGTCCCCGCGGGCACCGCCGCGTTGCTGGTCTGGGACCAAGCCCACTCTCTTTGTGATGCGTGCACGCGGCGGAATGACGCAGCAACTTGTCCATGGCTTGCCGCGGCGTCAGCGAGGTGATAAGCCTCAGTCCACTCGCCTCGAATCGAATGGAGGAGCCGTGGCAGACCCCGTGGCAACCAATCCCGAGCTCTACTCCGTGGTTTTCGAGAATGACCGCGTCAGGGTCCTGCGCTACAGCGATCACCCAGGCGACCGGACCCAGCCGCACGAGCACCCGGACAGCGTGATGATCACCGCCGCATCCTTTGAGCGCAGACTCCACCACGACGGCAAGAGTGTCGACGTGACGATCCCGGCGGGCACGGTGCGCTGGCTCGACGCGCAGGAGCATTCGGGGGAGAACATCGGCACAACCGACAGCGTCGCGTTCTTCATCGAACTCAAAGAACCGGGACCACCACGAAACTCTCCGCCAAAGGCCCTGGGGCCGCGCTCCTGAAGCGGCGCAATGACGCTCCCGTCAGGCGGGAGCGGCTGTCTGTTGTTGGCCGTGCGCACAGGGTTCTGCTGGTCGCGGGTCAGCCGCCGCTGCTGTCGCCGAGGTCGCGGTACTGGAACGCGTCGGCCGGTACTGGCGCACCGCCCGGGATGGTTCCGGGCATGATGGCGTAGGTCGGGTCGAATTCGGTCAGCATCCCCGCCAGCGCGGTGAGCACCGACGGGTCGCCCTGCACGGTGGCGGTGCCTTGGGCGACCTGCTGTTGCAGGGGGGCGATGCCGATCATCGCGTTCTCCAGGTCGGTGCGGTCGAGGGTGAGGGTGAGGTCCGGCGCTGAGGACTGGAATCCCCGCAGGCTCGTGAGGGTCGCGTTGCTCAGCTCGACGACGAAGGTCTCGCCGGTGTCCGGGGTGATCAGGTTGACGACGAAGGCGGCGTCACCCGCGCGTGAGGAGTCCAATCGGATGCCGAGGTAGTCCAGGAACTGCAGCGTGCTCAACGCTCGGACGAGGTCGGGGCCGGTGCTCTTGGGCGTGGCACCGGTCGGGATGCCGGAGCGCAGTTCGAGGGCGGCGGCGAGGAAGCTGTTGCGCACACTCGGGCTCTCCTGCTGGTATCCCACCTGCTCGAAGGCGTCCGCGAGTAGGCGTCGGCCCGTGACGTGCTCGGGTTCGCCGTAGACCAGCTTGTTGAGGATCTCGATGGCCAACAGGTAGTCGCCGACGTCCATGAGCTGCTCGGCGCGAGCGGTGATCGCCTGCGCGCCGCCCATCATCTCGACGAAAAGCGGCGCTGACTCCCTGGGGGCGAGCGGGACCAGCGTGGCGGGGTTGCCGTCCCAGTAGCCGAGGTAGCGGTTGATCACGGCGCGCGAGTTGTGTTCCACCGAGCCGTGGTAGCTGCGGGCGGCCCAGTTGCGTTGGAGCGACTCGGGCACCTGGTAGACGCGGTGGATCTCGTTGATGGTCACGCCCTGGTTGGCCAGGTGCATGACGCCGTTGTTGAGGTGTGCGTAGGCGTCGCGTTGGGTGCGCATGACCTCCCGGATCCGTTCGTTGCCCCACCGCGGCCACGAGTGGGACGCGAACATGACCTCGGCCTCGTGCCCGAACAGGTACAGCGCCTTGTTGATCTGGCGCGACCACTCCAGGGCGTCGCGCACCAACGCCCCGCGAAGCGTGTAGATGTTGTGCACCGTGGCGACGATGTTCTCCGCGGCCCAGAACGCCTTGAGGTCAGGAAACCAGGTGTTCATCTCCGCCGGTGCCTCGGTGCCCGGGGTGTTCTGGAACACCATCCGCACCCCGTCGACCGTGTGCTCCTCGATGTCGGCGACGATCTCGATGGTCGGTGGGATCAGGCCCGATGACCCCGCTGCCACTCCCTTGCCGATCGCCTGGTCCACGTGACCGAACGGGCTCCGGTCGAGTAGGGCTCCGTACTGGTAGAACATCCGGCGGTTCATCGCGTTGCCGGCGTACACGTTCTCGGCCACCGCGTGCTCCAGGAACCCCACCGGCGCGATCACGGGAACCCTGCCGCTAGCCACATCCGCTATTCCGACAACACCGTGCGCCCCACCGAAGTGGTCCCCGTGCGAATGGGAGTAGACCACGGCGACCACCGGGCGGGCACCGAGCTTCTCGTTCACCAGGGCGAGCGCGGCTGCCGCGGTCTCCTTGCACGTCAGCGGGTCGAACACGATCCACCCGGTATCGGAGCGGACAAAGGAGATGTTGGCCAGGTCGAAACCACGGACCTGGTAGATGCGATCAGGGACGACCTCGAACAGGCCGTACTCCATGTTCAGGATCGCCTGCCGCTGCAGCGACGGGTGGATCGACGCCAGGTCCTCACCCTCGAGCAGGAAGTCGTAGCTGCCGATGTTCCACGCGACGTGCCCAGCCTCGGCCATGATGCGGCGGTAGTCCGGCGCCGCGATGAAACCGCGCCGAGCCTCAGCAAAGTCGCGCTCGTCGTCGAACGGCAGCCGCGACCGCGCCGCCGCGCGCGCCTGTCGAGTGGACGGCGAGGGCTCCTTGCCCAGTTCGTGGAAATGCTGCTGAGCCATCGATCCGCTCCTCGCCTTGCCGCCATTGGGTCGCGTACGGTGCGCCATCCCGCGACGACCGGGTCCATCGCGAGGTGGTGCCACGGTCAGTGTCCTTGTCCCTACCACTCCGCGCCACAGCTTCATCAAGGCGGCGCCACTCACAGCGCCGCAGTGCCACGCGGCTGCCGTCAAAGGCGGCGGAGTGGGGCAGGTGCCTCATGATCAATCCCGGCCCCCTGTGCATCTCTGGGGTGGGCACTGGCTCGTGCCGTGCTCCGCCGCTACATTGATTTGCATGTTCGGGATCAACGCTGCGGAAGTGGCCGTACTGCTCGGCATCCTCGTCGCATCGGCCCTGGGTCTGTTCCTCATCGTCAAGCTGGCAGTTCGGCAGGGGTCAAAGTAGCCCGAGCTGCGCCAATCAGTCGCTCGATTGGCCACGGCGAACGACATCGGGCCGATCGATACGCGGCGCTAGGACGCGAACGATGGGGAGCTCGATCGCTCTGACCCTGGTCGGGCGTCGGCTCAGGCTCTGGTCTACCGTTCGTCTGCGATTGCGGCGTAGGCGTTGCTCAGTGCCAGGGCGGCCATGACCAGGGACCTGATGATGTCGTGCCGCTGCTCGAGCGTCGAGGTCGGCCCGTCGCCCAGCTCAGGCTCGAGCGGGGCATCACCGAAGGCCTGGTGGATCCGTCGCTTCTCGACCGCGGAAACGTCGAAGAAAGCCCCTTGCAGGACGAATCCGTGAACCACCGACGCCACCTGGGCACGACCCGTCTGGTCCAGGTTTGGATGCACATCGATGGCAACGTCAAGCCAGGACATGTCATCGACCTCGCAGGCCTCGAACTGGTCGCTGATGAGGGAGTAGATCAGCAAGGTCGCGGCCCGCACGCCCGGGGACCCCGCTTCACGCGTGTCGTAGGCCATCTGTGCGGCACGCTGGATCAACTGCTCCGCGCGGTCGGCATCCCCAAAGGCGAGCGCTCGCATCGCCTTGGTGAGCAGGTTCTCCGCCCCGGAGATCTGGGCAAAGCTCAGCTCGTTGAGCATGCGGCCCGACTGGCGGGCCAGCTCGCCGAACTCAGCGCGCTGGCCGGGGACAGAGTCGAACCCCGACGAGAAAGGACCGGTCACCGACGCGACACTAGCGACCACGCCCGGCTCGCTCCAGTCAGCTCCCCGCACGTCGACAGGCCACCAGACGCTCTCGCGCGTCTCGCGGCGATAGGACGCAGTCCGGGGCCGGTTGGCTGAGTGGGTCGCAGAGCCTGACGTCCTGGCGGCTGACCGCAGGCGCAAGGCGGCTGGAGATGAGGAACGTAGGGTGCCATGGCCACGACGGCGCCCGGTTCGGGGTGCACAACCATGAGCCAACAGAAGGACGTGATTCGCGAGCGAAAGACTCCATCGTTGGCCGTCGAACGAGGGCCTTCCCGTAGCCTGATCCAGCCGGATCCGGCGCAATGTCAAGTCGATTTTGGAGCGAGACGTGGGGATCGCGCGAGCGTCACCTGGCAAGCCTCGCTGGAGGTCGGCGCAGGCGGTCGTCGTCGCCACACTCGTGGTGAGCGCCCTGGTGTTCACCGCTGGGGGCCTCGGAGACTCTGGAGTTCGGGACACAGACGCCGACGGGCTCTTCGACCTGGTCGAGACGTCGGGTTGGACGACCCAAAATGGCAGAGTCTTCGTGACCGACCCGAACAACCCCGACACCGACGGTGACGGCCTCTCCGACGGCGCGGAGGCCGGTGCAGTCACCACACACGCGGGTTTTGCAACTGGCTACCTCGGACTGTCTAACCCGCGGGTGCCCGATACCGACGGGGACCAGGTCGGGGACGCTGATGAGTACTTCCTTGATATGGATCCGCAGTCCCGGGACTCCGACTCCGACGGCCTATTGGACAACCTCGAGCTCGATTTCGGGTCCGACCCCACGCGCGCGAACCCTGACGGCGACAGCTACACCGACAAGGAGGAGCGGGACCGGGGCTCGGACCCACTGGCCTACACCCTCACGCGCGGCGAGTTTGTCGCAGCGACCGTGGCGGGAGGGACATTCGGCGACTGTGTGGAATGCGCCCGGAGGGCCGGGATACGAGACGAACAAATCCAGTCGGTTGCCTACCTAGCAGGACATCTGGCTAGCGGTGCTGCTGTCTATGGTGACCTTCGGGACTTGGGCGCTGATCTATGGAAGGGCGACTTCCCCGCTGCGGGGCTGAGCGCCTTCGGTCTGGTGCCGGGTTACGGCGACTCCGCGAAGACGGTCAGGACGCTGGAGAGGTTCGCCAAGCTGGGGGGACCCGCCTCTCACGCAGTCAGGGAGTTTGTCGAAACGCGCCTCTCGTTGCCGCCGGAGGCCAAATCGAAAGTCCTATATAGGATCTTCGGTGCCAAGAAGTGGGCGCCCCTGGCGCTCAAGGGTGAGTTGAAAGACCACGTCGTGTACGTCGGGCGATCGCCAACCGGATCGGTCATCTACGCCGGGATTACCAAGGACTTCGCCAGACGGCAGGTTAACCACGGCGACCGCTTCATGATGGAACCGATCAACGGGGCAAGCGGGCTGTCGTCCGCCGAAGCGCATGCGATCGAAGAGGCCCTGATCAAGCGAGGCGGGTTCGTCGTCAATGGCGGCAAACTCGTGAACAAGGTCCACAGCATCAGCACAAACAGGGTCGACTACGAGCAGGCCGTCGCCTGGGGCGAACAGTGGTTGGTCAGCCACGCTTTCACTGGCCTCTGACGGGCTGGCGCGGCGCGAGCATCACCCTCGATGAGGCATCGCGCTGAGGATTTGGAGATGTTCAAGCCGAAGCTGACGCGTCCTTTACGGCCAAGTCGGCCGCCTACCTGTGCAAGAGGCAGCGGCAGCAACACGGCCGGTGGACCGAGAGTTGACCGCAACCGCGCTCAACAACCTTGCTAAAGCAGGGATGTTGCAGGAGTGGGGCCTCGACGACGACGACGACTACGTAATCGTGCAGCGTGACGGACAGCGAAGGGCGATGTGGGCTGACCAGACATCCGCCTGGGCAACCGGAGTCGCGCATGGCGTAAATCTCGCAAGGGCTGACGGCGCCCACGCCTCGCCTCGAGCGGATCCCGAAGAGCTTGGGCCGCTGCTAGACCTTCTCGTACACCACGACGTCCTATCCGGATGGATAGTCGACGAAGACGGGGACTACCGGCTGGACTCGAGGACCTCAGGGTCTGAATGGGTCTACAACAGCGACATCGCATCTTGGCTCAAGGGCGCCCTGCACACCTTCAGGGCCGCGCGCACGCTCAGCGACGACCAACGAACCACCCTTCGGGAATGGTTCCGCTACCTGCGGCAAGTCGGTCCCCTCGACGGGTGGGAAGCAGACGAGATCGGTGAGTACCGGATCTGGTCAAGAGGCGACACGGACTCCCTGGACGTTCCGGGGAACCTCGCCCTCGCATGGGCAATGGGTGCAGTGGAGGCCACACAGTGGCTCGGGCGACAAAAGGGAGACGAGCCGACCTAGGGGGACGTGGTCAACGCCGGTAATCGAGGAAGAGGGGTCAAGCGTTTAGGGAACGCCGCCGCAGCCACCGGTTATGCAGGGCAACGCCGATCCCGATGCCGGCTATGGGACCGATGGGTTGGGTGATTCTCGGCTTCCTCGTGGCGCTGGTGGTTTTGGGTAACGTGCTGGTACTGGCCAACTGGCGGAACACGGTCGTCTTTAGTGACGAGGGGATCTTCATCCGATTCATGAATGACACGACCGTGCCTTGGGCGGACTACCTGGGGCACTACATCGCCTCGAACGGGATCGTCGAGATCGTCGTGCAGGACCCCGACTCCTACCGCGCTGACTGGCCCACGTGGCGTCGAGCACTGGGTCGGTTCGACCCGACAACCGCCGTCACGGTTTCGCCCAACACACTGACGGTGAGCACCCCCGAGTTCCTGCGAGTCCTGGACGCATACGCTGCTGCCGCCGCCCAGAGCCGCAGCGAGGACGACTCTGAGGCCGACACGCGATCCCCTTGACCCAGCTCGCCGCCCCTTGGCTAGGGTCTGCCGCCCACAGGTCGACCTTTCGCGGCATGAGCGTGCTGTCAGCGATAGCGTCCGAACCATGGCGGAGGGGTGGAGCGTTGTCGACGAGGATCCGGTTCTCAGCGGGAGCGAGGTGCGGGCGCTCCTGTCGACAAATGTCGAGCGGGGCCATCTAGCGACCTACCTGCACAGCGACGCCGGCCGGCTTCTGTCCTTCGTGTCCAACGGCAAGCGAGCAATGCTTGTGCTCATGGAACGTGCCGGCGACCCCGGCGAGCATGCTGTCTCCCCCGAAGCAGTGGGATCCAGCAGCGGCTTCGTCCTGGAGAACGGACAGGAGGACACGTACGACGACGCCGACACCGTCCCTCTGCCGGACGCTCTCGCAGCCGTCTGTTCAATCCTCGATACCGGCCGACCTCCCCGCGGTATGCCCTGGACGGTCGACCGTTGAAGAGGACTGCGGCAGGAGCCCCTGATTCCCTTGGGCGCCGCGCTCCGGTTGGATGTTGCTCATGAGCACTCGGCTGGAGCAGGTGTATCCCGATGTTGCAGCCGGACTGCAGGCGCTCCCCCTCGACCGGCAGTCACGCTTGGTCCAGCAAGTGGCGCTCGATGCGGCCCGGAGCACGGGCCTGCCGGCACCTCATCCTGGGCGCGACCTCGCCGAGTGGTCCGACGCATTGGACTCGCAAGGGTGGTCTCGAGACGCCGAAGGTGAGTGGCGTCAAGCCGAGGACGACTTCGCCCGTGCCCGTGCCGCGGCCGCCCTGTGCCATGCTGCTCAGGCCCGCTCGCGAGCAGGTGCAGCCGAGGACTCCCTCTATGAAAGCATCGCGGCATTGGGGCTCGACGCTATGGCGGAACAACTAGGCCCAGCGATGTAGGAGCAGCTCGCGAATGGCACTGGTAGCGGCATTTCCGGATGACCGGGGGCGCAACTTCGCGTGAGGTGTGAAACATTCTCGGCCTGAGCGACATGGGGGTGGTGTGAGCGGTTACGAGCGGCATTTCGTCGATGTCTTCGAAGCGACGTACGTCGATCTCATGCGATTCGTGGCCAGACGCGTGGACCGGGCCGAGGCCGAGGACGTCGTCGCTGAGGCCTTCACGATCGCGTGGCGGCGCGTGAGCGACCTGCCGACTGACGCCAGCCAAGCCCGCGCATGGGTGTTCGGCATCGCACGGCGACTCGTGCTGGCCCACCACCGGCGAACACACGCCACGGCCGTGGCGTCGCTCGACATCAACCAGCTCCCGACCCCCGGACACGAAGACACCGTCGTCGCGCTTGCAGACTTGGCGCGAGCATGGAACCGGCTGACCGCAGCACACCAGGAGGCCCTGAGCCTGACCTGCTGGGACGGGCTCACCGGCGCCGAAGCCGCCATCGTCCTGGGTATCTCGCCGGTGGCCTACCGGATCCGCCTCAGCCGTGCGCGCCGTGCCTTACACGCGCACCTACGAGCGGTCGAGCAGGCACCGCAACACACGGCCACTGACAACGAGGAAGTGAGCACCCGATGACCCCCGACACACAGCTGAAGCAGATCGACCCTGCGCAGGACATCCCGGACGCTCTCGTCCACGAGCCCGCAGCCCGCGACCTCCTGGCCAACTTGACGTCCCAGCCTTCCCCCTTGGAGCCGGCACGAGCGCGCCCGACCAGCCGACGACGCGTGATGCTCGCCGCAGGCGCCACAGCGGCCACAGTCGCCGGCGTGTTGGGAGTCACTCAAACTCTCGCTCCACCCGACGCCTATGCGTCGTGGACCGCGACGGCACGCGTGGCCACGCCGGCCGAGCAGACCCGCTGGGGACAGGACTGCCTTGACCGTATGTGGCAGGACCAGCCCCACGACTTCGCTGTCCGCCTCGTCGAGATGCGCGGCGACTTCGCGTACACCGTGCTCACCGCCACCGACGGCTTCGAGGCCACCTGTCTGATGAGCGACCCGGGCCCGGGCCGCGAAGTCACCGGCGGTGGGTACACCGGGCCCCTCACTCAGGAGCCGCCCCCCGACGGCCTGGTCACCAACAGCGTTCGCGCGCAATCCGACGACGACGGAAACGCCCAGTTCGAAGTGACCGGCAAAGCCGGCTCGAACGTCACGGCCGTCACGTTCGCCGTCAACGGCACGCAAGTCCACGCCACCCTCCACGACGGCTATTTCGCCGCATGGTGGCCCGGAAGCACCTCCCTCATCCCACGGTTCGGCCCGCCCAACCCTGACGTCACCATCACGCTCGGAGACGGAAGCCAGGTCACTCGGCAAATCCAGGACTACGACGTGTCACCCCTGTAACGCCGCCCAGGTCGCCAGGTACGAACGGCGCGTGGAGTGGCTCAAGTCGCAGCCCGTCGCGCGTTCCGCTCATCGGCATGTCCGCGAGACAGGCCGACGCCGACGTAGCCCTCAGTGGGCGATATGACGCACGTGGATCCGACGGGTGGGCGACGACGTTCGCTTCCCGCTGGCGGCGGCGATCCCTCGGTCAGGGGGTCGACGTGGAGCAGGGCAGCAGGCCCATCCGCTCCTTGAGGGTGAGCACCCGCGCGACCGACGCGTCGACCTGTGCGGCGAAGCCGGCATCCGCCGCCGACTTCGCGGCCAGCGCCTCGAGCATCTCGTCGGCATCGGACGCCGCACCCGTCAGCACGATGTCGCCGCCGGCGCCGATGTGACGCACCGCCCGGTCACCGACCGGCACCGCGTCCAGCGCCTGCGCGTTGACGTCGTCGGTGATGACGACACCCTCGTACCCCATCTGCTCGCGCAGCAGTCCGGTGACGATCTTCTCCGAGAACATCGCGGGGTTGGCCTTGTCGAGCTTGGGGTAGCGGGCCGAGGCCATCATCACCAAGCCCGCGCCGGCCTCGATGCCGTCGGCGAACGGCTGGAGGAACGGGTCATCCGTCGTGGCCACCGAGTCGGTGATGCCGGTCGCCGAGAAGTCGGTGTTGTTGCGCACCCGCCCGAGCCCCGGGAAGTGCTTGACCGTGCCCTCGACGCCGCCCTCGAGCATCCCCTCCAGGAACGCCGTCGCCGACCGCGACACCGCCTTCGGGGTCGAGCCGTACTGCCGCCCCCAGCGCCCGATCGGCTCGTTGTCCTTGCCGATCTCCTTCGGCACCGTGTCGGTCACCGGGGCGAGGTTGACGTTGACCCCGGCGGCCTTGATCTCCTTGGCCCAGCCGGTCGCCTCACGCGTCAGCTCGGCGGGTGACATCTGCGCCTGCTTGGACGCCGTCGGTGGGCGGGTGAAGCCCTCGCCGCGCAGCTGGTGCACGACGCCGCCCTCCTGGTCGGCCGCGATGAGCAGCCCCACCCCGCCGGTGGCCTCTGGCGAGACCAGCCCCTGCAGGTGCGTCGACGTGCGGGTCACCTTCGGCGCGCCCTCCCACCCGCCGAGGTAGATGACGTTACCCACGTGCTCCTTGGCGACCAGGTCATCGAGCGAGTTCAGCGGGGCGTTGGTGTCGAAGCCGACCATGAGCAGCTGCCCGAGCCGCTGCTGCGCCGACAACGACTCGAAGGTCGTCGCCACGCACCCGGCAGGCGATGCGGATGCCGTCGCGCTCACCGTCGGCGTCGCGCTCACGGTCGCGCTCGCCGTCGCCGACGGAGTGGCCGGTGGCGACGACACGACCGAGGCCGCCCCGGGGTCCGGGCTGCCCGAGCACCCGGCGACCCCGACGACGATCATGGTGGCCAGGGAGCCCACCACTGCACGCGTGCCCACTCGGGCACGCTCGCGGGATGGCCGGGACGTCGCAAAGGTCACCGCACGACGGTACGCGACGGCACGGCATCCGCCATGATCGAGCCCATGCCGACCCTGCCCGTGATCCTCGACGTCGACACCGGCGTCGACGACGCCTGCGCGCTGCTCCTCGCCGCGCTCCATCCCGCCCTGGACCTGCGCGCCGTCACCTGCGTCGGGGGCAACGCGCCGCTCGCCGACGTCGTGCGCAACACCCTCACGGTGCTCGAGACCGCCGGCCGCGGGGACGTGCCCGTCGGGGTCGGCGCCGCTCGCCCGCTGCTCGAGGACCCGGTCGACGCCCGGCACGTCCACGGCGCCGACGGCATGGCCGACCTCGGGATGCCGGCCCCGACCCTCGCGCCGGACCCGCGCCCCGCGCTGGACCTCCTGCGCGACACCATCACCGCCGCGGCCGATGCCGGTACACCGGCCACGGTCGTGCCGCTCGCCCCGATGACCAACCTGGCCCTGCTCGCCCGCGTGTACCCCGAAGCCTTCGCGAGCATCGGCCGGATCGTGTTCATGGGCGGCGGGGTCGACATCAGCAACGCGACCGCGGCGGCGGAGTTCAACGTCTTCCACGACCCCGAGGCCACCGCCATCGTCCTCGACGCCTGCGCGAGCGCTGACGTGCCGGTGACGATGTACGGCCTCGACGTCTTCTACGACCCGCTCGTCACCGACACCGACGTCGACGGGCTGCGCGCGCTCGGCACCGCGGTCGCCGACCTCGCCGCCGGGCTGATCTCCTTCCACCACCGTCGGTTCGCCAACGCGGGCGCGACGATCGGCGACGCGGGTGCGGTCGGCATCCTCATCGACCCCGACGCGGTGGTGACCCAGCGGCTGCCGGTTCGCGTCGAGCTCACCGGCACCTGGACCCGCGGGCGCACCGTCGTCGACCGACGGGACTGGGACGGTCACCTGGCGCACGACCCGCACGGCCTGGCCCCCGCGCAGGTCGACGTCTGCCTGTCGATCGACGGCCCGCGGATCGCTGAGTTGTGGGTGCGCACCGTGCGGGGGGAGGCGTCATGAGCGGGCGGGTGCTCGTGCTCGGCTCGCTCAACGTCGACCTCGTGACGCGGGTGGAACGGCATCCGCGACCGGGGGAGACGGTGGCCGGCGAGGGCCTGCAGCGGTTGGCCGGTGGCAAGGGGGCGAACCAAGCGGTGGCTGCTGCGGCGGCGGGTGCACCGGTGGCGATGGTGGGCTGCGTCGGCGACGACGCCGGCGGTGCGGCGTACCGGCGCCGGCTCGAGGCCCTGGGGGTGGACGTCGCCGGGCTGCGCGTCTGCCCGGGGGTGCCCACCGGCACGGCGATCGTCACGGTGGCCGACGGCGGCGAGAACTCGATCGTCGTCATCCCCGGTGCCAACGACCTGCTCGACGAGCGTGAGGTCGCGGCGGTCGATGCGCTCGGCCCCGGCGACGTGCTGCTCGTGCAGCTCGAGGTGCCGCGAGCCGTGGTCTGCACGGCGGTGCGGCGGGCCGCTGGTCGCGGGACGCGGGTGGTGCTCAACATCGCACCGTATGCCGCTCTCCCGCCCGACGTCGTCGCCCTCGCCGATCCGGTGGTCGCCAACGAGCACGAGATGGCGGCCCTGGCCGAAGCGGGCGCCGAGCCTCGATCGCTGCTCGTGACCTTCGGCGCGAACGGGGCTGCGTGGGACGGGGCCACGGCACCGGCGCATCCTGTCGCCCCCGGCGAAGTCGTCGACACGACGGGGGCCGGTGACGCGTTCTGCGGAGCGCTCGCCGCAGCCCTGGCCCGCGGCGCCGATCGGGCCGAGGCGCTCGACGCGGCGCTCGCAGCGGGAGCCGCGGCAGTCCGGCATCCGGGCGCGCAACGCGACCCCGAACTCACCTGACGCGGCCCCGGCCCGCACAGAACTTTCTCGCCCGACGCGCCGCCACCCCGCGCAGAACTTTCTCGCCCGATGCCAGAACCTTCAGCATCGCCCCACAAATGATGTCTTGCGATGGTGAACCCTGTAGCACCGGGCGAGAAAGTTCCGAGGGGGGAGAAGGTCAGGTGGGGTCGACGACGAGCACTGTCGGCTGCCCGGCCA
>Ga0209476_10000334_pt1 | contig 31991 bp, 38 predicted proteins | sample KloWWTrecipitate_FD_187179 | JGI IMG/M metagenome (GOLD analysis project Ga0209476, IMG submission 187179) | Active sludge microbial communities from Klosterneuburg, Austria, studying microevolution and ecology of nitrifiers - Klosterneuburg... | ecosystem: Engineered > WWTP > Aerobic digester... | reverse complement strand
CGGCGGCCGGCCAGGTCGACCTGGCCCCGCTGGGAGGCGCGCGCGAGTTCGCGTTGGCGGCGCGGCTGGCGGATTTCCCCGAGACCGTCGAGGCCGCCGTCGACGAACTCGCGCCGCATGCCGTTGCTTTTTACCTCAAGGACTTAGCTTCGGAACTTCACTCTTACTATAATGCGGAGCGCGTGCTCGTCGACGACGAGACCGCGCGAACCGCCCGCCTGGTGCTGCTGCTCGCGACGCGCCAGGTGCTACGCAACGGGTTGGCATTGATCGGCGTGTCCGCCCCCGAGAGGATGTGATGGTCCACACCGTGGTCACGGCGGCGCCCAGGCGCGTTCGCGGCAGCACGCTGCTCGGGTTCATGATCGGGCTGATCGCCGGCCTTTCGATCGCCGTGGTGGTGGCGATCTTCGTCACGCGCGCGCCGGTGCCGTTCGTCAACAAGGCGAACCGCGCGCCGGAGCGCGTGATCGAACCGAAGTCGCAGGCCGAGGCTCCCGATCCCAACGCGCCGTTGTATTCGAAGGCGCGACCCGCCCAGGAGCCGGCTGCACCCGCGCCGGGCGGCGGTGCCCCGGCGGTCGCGGTGGCCCCGCCGACCGCCCCGCCGTCCGTCGCCCCGTCGCAGCCGCCGGCCGATGCCCGGCCGGACGATCGCGCGAGCTACCTGTTGCAGGCCGGCGCTTTCCGCTCGTCGTCCGACGCCGAGGCGATGAAGGTCAAGCTCGCGCTGATCGGCTTCGAGGCCCGGATCCTGTCGGCCGACGTCAACGGCCAGGCGATGTACCGCGTTCGGATAGGGCCGTACGCGCAGCTCGACGCGATGAATCGCGCGCGTGCGCGCCTGGCCGAGAACGGCATCGAGGCTTCGGTCGTTCGCCAGCGCTGAAACCGAAGGTCCCGCAGGAGAAACGATGATGCAAGCGCGCAGACGATGGATCGCGGCGGCCGGGGCCGCGGCACTGGCAGGGGTGTTCGCCCCGCCGGCGGCTGCACAGGCCACGCCGCGCGACGGTCGCGACTTCCGGCTCGTGAAGCCCCAGCAGGCGACCGAGGCGCCGGCCGGCAAGATCGAAGTGATCGAGTTCTTCTGGTACGGCTGCCCGCACTGCAACGCGCTGGAGCCGGTGATCAAGGAATGGGTCGCGAAGCTGCCGGCCGACGTCGCGTTCCGCCGCGTGCACGTTCCGTTCGGCGACCGTCGCCACCAGCAGCTGTTCTACACCCTCGAAGCGATGGGCAAGGCCGACGCGCTCGGCGACAAGGTGTTCCATGCGATCCACGTCGATCGCGACCGGCTCGACACGGTCGACAGGATGACCGCGATGCTGTCGCGGCACGGCGTCGATCGCAAGCAGTTCACCGACACCTTCGAGTCGTTCGCGGTGCGCACGAAGATGCGCCGCGCGACGCAGGTGTCCGAAGCCTACGGGGTCGACGGCGTTCCGGCGATGGCGGTCAACGGCAAGTACTACACGTCGCCCAGCATGGCCGGCTCGAACCAGGCTGCGCTGCGCGTCATGGATGCGCTGATCGCGCAGGAGCGGCAGGCTCGCAAGTAGCGCGACCGCCCTCCAGGGTGCCGGAGCGCTCATGAGGGTCTTCGTGACCGGTGCCTCGAGCGGGATCGGCGAGGCGCTGGCTCGCGAGTACCACCGCAGGTCCGCCGGGCTGCAGATCGGCCTGGTCGCAAGGCGCGCGGACGAACTCGAACGTGTCGCCGCGCTGCTGTCGGGTGCCGTCGTGCACCGCTTCCCAGTCGACGTGACCGATCGCGAAGCGCTGGCGCGCGCCGCGTCCGACTTCGTGGCGGCGACCGGCGGGCCACCCGACGTGGTCGTTGCCAACGCGGGAATCAGCGCGGGCACGCTCACCGGCGAGGCGGCGGATGCCGAGGTCTTCAAGCGGATCGTCGACGTGAACGTGACCGGCCTGTTCGACACCTTCTCGCCCTTCGTTCCCGCGATGCGGGCGCGCGGGCAGGGCACGCTGGTCGGCATCGCCAGCGTCGCGGGCATTCGCGGGCTGCCCGGGGCGGGAGCGTACAGCGCGTCGAAGGCCGCCGCGATCGCATATCTCGAGAGCCTGCGCGTCGAGTTGCGCGGCACCGGCGTAGGGGTCGTCACGATCGTCCCGGGCTACATCCGCACGCCGATGACCGAGCGCAACCGGTATCCGATGCCCTTCCTCACCGACGCCGACGTGTTCGCACGCCGCGCGGTCGACGCGATCGCGCGCGGTCGATCGTTCGTCGTCATTCCGTGGCCGATGCGCGTGGTGGCGCTGGCGCTGCGCGCATTGCCGAACCGGCTCTTCGACGCACTGTTCGCGCGTGCGCCGCGCAAGCGCCGGCTCGCGGCCGAGGGATCCGGCGACTCGGACGGAGCGCCGCGGTGAGCGTGCGAATCGTCTCGCTGGTGCCCAGCCTGACCGAGCTGCTGTGCGCGCTGGGGCTTCGCGACCAGCTGGTCGGCCGTACCGGGTTCTGCATCCATCCGCGCGACAGCCTGCGTGCGGTGCCGAAGGTCGGCGGCACCAAGGACGTCGACGTCGAGCGGGTTCGCAGGCTCGCGCCGACACACCTGGTCGTCAACGTCGACGAGAACGACAAGTCGACGGTCGAACTGCTGGCGGCGCAGGTGCCGAATCTGATCGTGACGCATCCGCTCACGGTCGAGGACAACCTCGCGTTGTTCGCGCACTTCGGTGACGTGTTCGCGGCTGTCCCCGGCGTCCGCGAAGCGGCGGCGCGGTTGTCCCGGTCGTTCGCCGCGGCGCTCGAGCGGGCGCGCGAGCGCCGCTTCGCCCCGCTGCCGGTGCTGTACCTGATCTGGAAGGACCCGTGGATGAGCATCGGGCGCGACACCTTCATCGCCAGCATGCTGGCGCAGGTCGGACTGCGCTCGGTGATCGAGGACGCCGAACCGCGCTATCCCGAGCTGACGCTGCGGCAGATCGCGGGCAGCGGTGCGCGCGCGGTGTTGCTGTCGTCCGAACCGTACCGTTTCGGCGACGCGCACTGCGCGGCGCTGCACGAAGAGCTGGCGCGACTTCGGCCCGATGCCACTGACCGGGCCGGCCCGCGCGCGCCGGCATGCGTGACCATCGACGGCGAGATGACGTCCTGGTACGGCAGCCGCGCGGTCGAGGGACTGAACTACCTCGTCGACTATCGCGAGCGGCTCGAGCGTGCGCTCGCGCCGCTCGCCGCTGCAGGAGGAAGGTCATGACGACGATCACGATGCGCAGCGCGTGCCGCTCGCTGTTGCCGGCGGCGCTGGCGCTGGCGCTTGCCGCTTGCGCGGGACCGCAGGGCGGGCGCAGCGTGCGCTCGCCCGCCGGCGACGCGACGGCGGCCGCAGCACCGGCGACGCCGCCGGGCTCGCGCGGCGGGTACTACCTCGACGATGGACCCGGTGCGAGCCCGCCTCCAGACCTCGCGTCGATCCCCGACGCCGTGCCTCGCGCAGAGCCGCTGCTGCCGCGCACGATGAGGCCGTATTCCGTCTTCGGACGGCAGTACACGCCGATGACACGGCTGGAGCCGTTTCGCGAGCGCGGCATGGGTTCGTGGTACGGCAGGCGCTATCACGGACAACCGACTTCGAGCGGCGAACGCTACGACATGTACGCGATGACCGCCGCGCATCCGACGCTGCCGATCCCGAGCTACGTGCGGGTGACGAACACCGCCAACGGCCGCAGCGTCGTGGTGCGGGTGAACGACCGCGGGCCGTTCCTGCACGACCGCGTCATCGATCTGTCGTATACCGCCGCCGCCAAGCTCGGCTACGTCGCGTCGGGCAGCGCCGAGGTCGACGTCGAGCTGATCACCGAGTTCGGCGCCGCCGCAGCATCGGTTGCGGCCGTGCCGGCGGCCGAGCCGCCTGCCGTCGTGACGATGGCCGCGGCCGACGCAGCGCCCGCGCTGCCAGCCGTGAGTGCGGCATCGCCGGGCGTGGCCTCCACGACGCGGCCGGGGGGCGCCGTTGGCGTCGGTGCGGCAACGGTCGGCGCCGGCGCTGCCCCGGCGGGCAGTGCCGCGATCCCCACGAAGGGCGAACCGCTCAGGTTCGAGGTCGAGTCAATCCGGGCGTCGAACGAGCCGGCGCGCGCAGAGCGCTTCGACGCCGCGGCTGGGCCCGCTGGCGCCGTCGCGTCACCATCCCCGGCGTCACCAGCCGCGTCGACGGCGGCCGCGCCGCCGGCGGCGTCCCGGCGTGGCTTCTGGCTGCAGCTCGGCGCTTTCGGCTCGCTCGAGAACGCGCGCAGCGCGGTGACGCAGCTGGCGCGCCAGCTCGACTGGCTCGGTGCGGCGTTCGACATTCGCCAGGAGGGCGCGCTGTACAAGGTGCAGGCGGGCCCGTGGATGCGCCGCGAGCATGCCAGCGCCGCGGCCGAGCGCATCCGCGCGGCGACCGAGCTACGGCCCTTCGCGACCTTTCGCTGATTCGAGCGCCATCCGGTAGAGCACGCGATGCGGCAGGCCGGTTGCATGCCCGGCGACCTTGGCCGCCCGGCTGACCGGCAGCTCGTCGAGCAACGCGGCGAGCAGCGCGCCGACATCGACCGTCACGACGCCCGCGCCGGCTTCCGCTTCCTGCGCCGTGAGCGTGCCTGCCGAGCCGGGCGCGACGTCGGCGGTGCCCCCGGCCGGCGCATCGTGGCGGGCGACGTGCTCCGGCTCGTAGTCCGGCGCGGCCACCACCAGCACGTATTCGCCGCGCTCGCGTTTCGGATCGGTCGCGAGCCAGGCCGGAGCGTCGCCGGCGCGGCACACGTGAATCTCCTCGAAGCGCTTGGTGAGCTCGCGCCCTAGCGCGAGCCAGCGCGCGTCGCCGCAAGCCGACGCGATCGCCGGCAGCGTCGCGGCGATGCGGTGCGGCGCTTCGAACAGCACGAACGCGTGCGGCATGCGCGCCAGCACCGCAAGCCGCGCAGCGCGCGCCTTCGCACGCGTCGGCAGGAAGCCCTCGAAATGGAACGGACCTTCGACGAGGCCGCAAGCCGACAGCAGCGCGATCGGCGCCGACGGTCCCGGGATCGGCACGACGCGGTATCCCGCGCGCAGCACCATCGCGACGATCCGCGCGCCCGGGTCGCTGATCGCCGGGGTGCCCGCGTCGCTGACCAGCGCGACGTCGCGGCCCTGCGCCAGCAGCGCGACGATCCGCTCGCCGGCTTCGCGCTCGTTGTGCCGATGCGCCGCGATCGGACTCGCGCGCGAGCCGACGCGCTCGAGCAGGACCCGGGACGTGCGCGTATCCTCGGCGGCGACGACGTCGACGCTGCGCAGTATCTCGGCGGCACGCGTGCCGAGGTCGGACAGGTGCCCGATGGGCGTGGCCACTACATATAATGAACCGCCCGATGAGCCGGCCGCGAGGCCGGCATCGACGATGCCCGAAGAGACTTCCACCATCGAATCCACGATGTCCGTTCGCCGCGACGCCTTGCGCTCGCTGGTCGGCGCCGTGCTGGCTGCGGTGCCGGCATTGTCCGCGCTCGCCCAGACCGAGACAAGCGGGATCAGCGCCGAGAGCAGGGGCGCGGCGTCGCGCGAGCGCAAGCTCGTTGGCAAGGGTCCGGTCGGCGTTGCGTTGCTCGTGCCGCCCGACAACGGCATCTACCGGCGCGCCGCGCAGGCGCTCGTCGCCGGCGTGCGCGCGGCGCACGCTCGCGACGGTGCGACCGTGACGCTCGAGATCATCGAGATCGACGAGGACGTCGTGCCGCTGCGCGCGCTGTACGACGAGTTGCAGCAGCGCGGCTTCTCGATGGTGATCGGCCCGCTGACGCGCAGCGCCGTCAGCCTGATCGCGCAGGGCGGCCCGCCGCCGGTGTTCACGCTGGCGCTGAACCAGCCCGAGGAAGGCGAGGTGCCCACGAACATGCTGACCTTCGGGCTGTCGATCGAAACCGAGGCGCGCCAGGCGGCGTCGATCGCGTGGGAAGAGGCGTCGATCGCCACGCCCTCGCGCCGCGCGCGAGCGGCGGTCGTGCAGGATTCCTCGGCGCTCGGGCGGCGCGCGGCATCGGCTTTCGCCGAACGCTGGCGCGACCTCGGCGGCGACGTCTACGCGCCGGTCGAGATCGCGACGCCGACTGCGGGAAGGGTCCGCTCGGCGGTCGCCAGGCTCCAGGCCGACGTGTTCTTCGTCGGGGCCTCTCCGAACGTGGCGCGAGCGCTGAAGGTCGCACTCGGCGGGCGTGCCACCATCTACGGCACCTCGATGCTCAACATCGGCGCGGTGCAGGGCGCGGAAGGCGCGGCCGCGCTGTTGCGCTCGCCCGATCTCGACGGCGTGCGGCTGGTGGACATGCCGTGGCAGGTGCAGCGCGACAGCGTCGCGGTGATGGCCTTTCCGAGGCCGGCAGACATGCACATGGAGTTGCAGAAGCTCTACGCGCTGGGCATCGACGCCTTTCGCCTGGCGGCGCAGCTGCTCGACCGTGCCGACGAGGTCGACCTCGACGGCGTGACCGGGCGCCTGCGGCTGTCGGCGGGCGGCCGCGGCGCGGTCGATCGCGAGGCCGTTCTCGCCGAGTATCGCGACGGCGTGCTGGTGCCGCTGGCCACGCAATGATCCGGCGCTCGCCGACCCAGGCGACTGGGGACGCGGCAGAGGATCGCGCGCTGGCCTTCCTGTCCGGACGCGGGCTGCGCCTCGTCGAACGCAACGTCTCGAGCAGGCTGGGCGAGATCGACCTGGTGATGCGCGACGGCGACGCGGTGGTGTTCGTCGAGGTGCGCAGTCGCGCGCGCAGCGACTACGGCGGCGCTGCCGCGTCGGTCGGTCCGGCCAAGCAGCGACGATTGAAGCTCGAGGCGCAGCGGTACCTCAACGCACGCTTCGGCGATCGCTGGCCGGCCTGCCGATTCGACGTCTGCGCGATCGACGGCGCGGCCATCGACTGGATTCGCGATGCATTCTAGGCTGCGCAGGACCGGCCGGTATAATCGGCGCCCAGCACCACGACGCGTCCGCACCGCGGACGGTCGTGCCTTGCCGTGCCGTTCATGAGCCTCGTCGATCGCATCTGCCAGCACTTCGAAGACAGTGCCGAACTCAAGCGCGTCGCAGCCGCGCCATTGGCCGGCCCGATCGCGCAGGCGGTCGAGATGCTGACCGCGGCGCTTTCGGGCGATCGCAAGCTGTTGATCTGCGGAAACGGCGGCTCTGCCGCCGACAGCCAGCACATGGCTGCCGAACTGGTCGGGCGCTTCGAACGCGAACGCCCGGAGCTCGCGGCGATCGCGCTGTCCACCGACACGTCGGCGCTCACGGCGCTCGCGAACGACTATGGTTTCGACCAGGTTTTCGCCAGGCAGGTGCGGGCGCTGGGACGCGAGGGCGACGTGCTGGTCGCGATCTCGACGAGCGGAAACTCCGCGAACGTGCTGGCCGCCGTGCAGGCGGCGCACGAACGCAAGCTCTCGGTCGTCGCGCTGACGGGACGCGGCGGCGGTCGCGTCGGCGCGTCGCTTCGCGCCGGCGACATCCATCTGTGCGTGCCGCACGAGCGCACCGCGCGCATCCAGGAAGTCCACTTGCTGATCATCCACTGCCTGTGCGACGGCGTCGACGCGTCGTTGCTCGGCGACTGAATCCGCATACCGAGGAGAAGAGATGAAGACGTCCGCTCGCATGACCCTGATAGCCGCCCTGCTGGCTTCGGCGCTGGCCACGTCCGGCTGCATTCCGCTGGTGGCCACCGGCGCCGCGGTCGGCGCGCTGGCTGTGCTCGATCGCCGTTCGATCGGCGCGCAGACCGAGGACCAGGAGATCGAACTGAGGGCATCGGCCCGGATGCGCGATGCGCTGAAGCAGCCCGGCGGCGTCAGCGTCACCAGCTTCAACCGCAAGGTGCTGCTGACCGGCCAGGTCGCCAGCGACGACGACAAGCGCGCCGCCGAGGCGGCGGTCTCGGCACTGCCGAACGTGCGATCGATCCACAACGAGTTGCAGGTGCTCGGGCGCCCGTCGCTGTCGGCGAGTGCCGCGGATGCGTCGATCACCGCGCGCGTGAAGACGGCGCTCGTCGAAGCGCAGGACCTGCACGCGAACGTGATCAAGGTGGTCACCGAGTCGGGGACGGTCTTCCTGATGGGGCTGGTCTCGCGTCGCGAAGCGGATCGCGCCGCGCAGGTGGCGAGCCGCGTCGCAGGCGTGCAGCGCGTCGTCACCGTCTTCGAGTTCATCACCGAAGAAGAAGTGAAGCGCACGTCGCAGACGAAGCAGTAGCCATCCGGGCCTCGCGGACCCGGCGGACGGATGCCGCCGCCGGTCCGACGAGCGGCACGCGATCGAAGGGCGCCGCGACCGTTTTCGGCGGACAATTTCTCATCGTTCATTGCGCCTGTGCGCATCGGTGAGTCACATGTCGAGCGGACTGATCCTTTTGGTGGCGGTGCTGCTGGCGTTGGTCGCCTGGGGCGTGGTCGTCTTCAACCGTTTCGTCGCGCTTCGCAACCGCTACCGGAACGCGTACGCGCAGATCGACGTGCAGCTCAAGCGGCGCTACGACCTGATCCCGAACCTCGTCGCCGCGACCAGGGCCTACCTGGCCCACGAGCGGCAAACGCTCGAAGCGGTCATTGCGGCTCGCCAACGCGCCAGCGACGCGAGCCAGGTCGCGCGACGCCGCCCGCAGGACGGCGACGCGCTGGTCGCGCTCGACGCGGCCGAGAACGCGCTCGCGTCGCCGCTGGCTCGTCTGATGGCGCTCGTCGAGCAGTACCCGGCGTTGCAGGCCGACGATACGGTGCACCGCCTGACCGAGGAACTCGGCACGACCGAAAACCGCATCGCCTTCGCCCGGCAGGCCTTCAACGACCAGGTGATGGGTTACAACACCGAACTCGAGTCGTTCCCCGCTTCGCTGATCGCGACGACGTTCGGATTCCGGCGAGCCAACACGCTGCGCGCCACGGTCTCGGCGCAGGAGCGCCAACCGGTTCCCATCGCCCTCTGACGCGGGGGCGCTCCGCCGATGGACTTCTACGCCCACCAGGACCGGGCGAGAGCGGCCTCGCGCAGGCTCACCGCGCTGTTCGCGCTGTCGCTGCTCGCGGTCGTCGGCGCGGTCAACGGCGCTGCCGTGCTGGGCTGGCTGGCGATCGGCGGCGGCATGCACTGGCCGCCGTACTTCTTCGCCACCAACACCTTCGTCACGCTGCTGATCGTGTTCGGCGGCGCCTGGGTCGAGCTCCACCGCCTGCGCGAAGGCGGCGCCGTGCTGGCCGAGCGCCTCGGCGCGCGCCCGCTCGACGACTCGATGCCGCTGCACCGCCGGTTGCGCGACGTGGCCGAGGAGGTCGCGATCGGAGCCGGCGTGCCGGTGCCGGCGCTCTACGTGCTCGACGACGAGTCGATCAACGCGCTCGCAGCGGGCGAACGCCCGGGGCTCGCCGCCGTGATGGTGACGCGCGGCGCACTCGAACGCCTGCAGCGCGCGGAGCTGCAGGGCGTCGTGGCGCACGAGTACGCGCACATCGTCGGGGGCGACGCCGACCTGAACCTGCGCCTGACCGGGGCGCTCTACGGCCTGTGCTCGCTCCGGCTGGCCGGCTTCAAGCTGCTCGGTTCGGCGACGTCGTCCGACCCGGGACCGTTGTGGCGCCTCGGCCCGCCGCGGATCGCGGCGTTCGTCGCAGGCCTGTCGCTGTCGGCGGTCGGCATGTTCGGCGTTCTCGCTGCGCAGGTGCTGAAGGCCGGCATCAGCCGTCAGCGCGAGTTCCTGGCCGACGCGCTCGCGGTGCAGATCACGCGCGACCGTGACGGACTGGGCGGCGCGTTGCGCAGGATCGCCGGCGAGGCGGCCGTGCCGCTGAGGTCCGACTACGCGTCGCTGGTCAGTCACTTCCTCCTGGTGCAGCCTGCCGGGCTTCGCGACTGGTTCGACACGCACCCGTCGCTGGCCGAGCGGATTCGCCGGCTCTACGGCCGACGCATGCCGCCGATCGCGGCCGGGGTGGTCGCAGGCGTCGCAGCGCCGGCTGGCGCTGCGACCCACGTCGCGGGGGCCGGCGTGCCGCCAGGCGCGGTCGCGACACCCGACGACACGATTCCCTTCGTGAGGCTGGCGACTCCGCTCGCGGGCGCGGCGCTTGCCGGGTTGCCGCGGGCCGCGGTCGACGACCCTCCCACCCTCCCGCTCGCGCCGCAGGCCGAGAGTGCCGGCGCCGTCGGTGCCTCGGCGTTGATCACGCAGATCCGTTCCGCGTCGCTCGGCTTCGAGACCGCCAGCCGATGGCTGGTCGCGCTGGTCGCCGGGCGCGCCGAGGACGAACCCGACTCGTCCCTGCGCGTGTCGCTGCACTGGCTGGTGTCGCCGGCGGGCGCATCACTGCGCGTGCCGCTGCTCGAACTGCTGCTCGCGCGCGTGCGACGCTGGAGCAGCACCCGGCGTCGCGAACTGCTCGAGCGCTGCCGCCGCGCGGTCGAGTCCGACGGCCAGGTGCACTCGGCCGAGTGGATCTACTTCACGCTGGCCCGGCACCGGCTGTTGCCGAACGTCTCGTCGGCGGCCCGCCAGCGCCGGGCGCCGGCATCGAAACAGGCGCACAGCCGGGCGCTGGCCGCGCTGTTCGCGATGGCCGCCGCCGTCGGCGAGGCCTCGGCGCGCACGACGCGCGACGCGCTCGTCGAGGCGGCAGCGCTGCTCGAGGTGCCGCCGCCTGCGTCGACGCCCGACGAGGTCGGCACCACCGAACTGGCGCTTGCTCTCGACACGCTGCTGCGCTTGCCGCCGCTCGACAAGCCGCTGCTGCTGAAGGTGCTGGTCACGCTCGCCCGCACCCCTGGCGATCCGAACTACGACGCCTTCGTTCGTGCGGTGGCCGCGGCGATCGACTGTCCGGTGCCGCGCGGCGCCGGGCAGCAGGGCGCTGGTGCGCGTCGCGGCGCGCCCGTCGCGGTGTAGTTGCGAGGGGCTGCTGCCGCGGCGCGCTGGATCGGGTACCTTCGGCGACACGATCGGCGACGGAGGCGGCAAGCGACATGGATGCCCGCAACGAGGTCACGCAGCAGAGGGTGGTCAGGATCGGCGGAGCGTCCGGCTTCTGGGGCGACAGCGCGGTGGCCGCGCCGCAGCTGGTGAAGAGCGGGGCGGTCGACTACCTGGTGTTCGACTACCTCGCCGAGCTGACGATGTCGATCCTGGCCGGCGCGCGCATGAAGAACCCCCAGGCCGGCTACGCGACCGACTTCGTCGACGTCGCGATGAAGTCGGTGCTGCGCGAGGTCGCGGCCGCAGGCATCCGGGTCGTCAGCAACGCGGGCGGCGTCAACCCGCACGGCTGCGCCCGCGCGCTGTCCGAACTGGCGGCCGCGCAGGGCGTCGAGCTGAGGATCGCCGTCGTCGAGGGCGACGACGTGATGCCGCTGGTTGCGGCGCTGCGCGCGGACGGCGTGCGCGACATGCAGCGTGGCACGCCTATCCCCGAGCGCATCCTGAGCGCGAACGCCTACCTCGGCGCGCTGCCGATCCGTGCCGCGCTCGCCGCCGGCGCGCAGGTCGTGATCAGCGGCCGCTGCGTCGATTCGGCGGTGACGCTGGGCGTGCTGATGCACGAGTTCGGCTGGTCCGACGACGACTACGATCGGCTGGCTGCCGGCAGCCTGGCCGGCCACGTCATCGAATGCGGCTGCCAGGCCACGGGCGGCCTGCACACCGACTGGGAAACCGTGCCCGACTGGCCGAACATCGGCTACCCGATCGTCGAGTGCCGCGCCGACGGCAGTTTCGTCGTGACCAAGCCCGAGGGCACCGGCGGCAAGGTCACGCCCGAGGTCGTCGCCGAGCAGATGCTCTACGAGATCGGCGATCCCGCCGCCTACCTGCTGCCCGACGTCACCTGCGACTTCACCGGCGTGACGCTCGCCGTTGCCGGCGCGCATCGCGTGCACGTTCGTGGCGCGCGCGGGCGCGCGCCCGGCGATCGCTACAAGGTCAGCGCCACGTTCGCCGAAGGGTTCCGGTGCAGCGCACAGCTGACGATCGTCGGCTTCGACGCGGCCGCCAAGGCGCGGCGAACCGGGGAGGCGATCCTGGCGCGTACCCGCGCGATGTTCGAGCGATTCGGCCTGCCCGACTACGACGACACGCTGGTCGAGGTGCTCGGCGCCGAGAGTTGCTACGGGCCGCACGCGAGCGACGGAGCGCGAGCCACGCGCGAGGCGGTGTTGCGCGTGAGCGCGACGCATGCGCGCAAGGAAGCGCTCGAGCTGTTCGCGCGCGAGGTCGCGCCGGCCGGCACTTCGTGGGCGCCCGGCACGACCGGCGCCGGCGGGCGGCCGTCGGTGTCGCCGTCGATCCGGCAGTTCGCGTTCCTGCTCGACAAGTCACGCATCGAACCGGCGGTCGTGATCGGCGAGCGGCGCCTCGCGGTCGCGGTGCCGGCCGGCCGGTGCGATTCCAGCGGCACGCCAGCGTCGGCGCCCGCGCCCGCCTCGACGGCCGCCCGCGGACCCGCCGCGCCGGCGGGCGGTGTCCCTGAGGTGCACGGCGCGCCGCCCACGCCGGCGGACGACGACGAGCGCATCGAGGTCGTGTTGTTGCGCATCGCATACGGTCGTAGCGGCGACAAGGGCGACACGTCGAACATCGGGCTGATCGCCCGGCACCCCGCGCTGCTGTCGACCTTGCGCGAGCAGGTTACCGCCGCGCGCGTCGCCGCGTTCCTGGCGCATCTGGTCGACGGGCCGGTCACGCGCTACGACGTGCCGGGGATCTGCGCGCTGAACTTCGTCTGCGAACGCGCGCTGGGCGGTGGCGGCATGGCATCGTTGCGCAACGATCCGCTGGGCAAGGGGATGGCGCAGATTCTCCTGTCGATGCCGGTCCGGGTGGCGCCCGGACTTCTCGTACAGGAGCCCGGCGGCGCGCTCGGCCGACCGGCGCCGAGCGCGCGCGCCACTCGCTCGGCGTGATGCCGAAGCGCGCCTTGAGGGCGACCGAAGTGCGCCGAATGGTCGAAGCCGCGTCGCAGCGCGATCTCGGTGATCGAGGTCGCGTCCAGCCGGCGATTCTCGAAGTCGTGGCGGCAGGCCTCGAGGCACCGTTCGGGCACGTAGCGCTTCGCGTTGCGTCGGCTCGCCGTCGCGGCAACGGTACCGGCTTGAACCGCGGGGCGGGCAGGACGCAAAATGCCGGGATCGGGACGCCGTCCCGCCGTCGCGCCGGGGGTCGCCATGCCGTCGCTCGCGCCGTATCCGCTCGAAGGCGGTTGCGCCTGCGGGGCGGTTCGCTATCGCGTCGAGACCGCACCGTTGTTCGTCCACTGTTGCCACTGCCGCTGGTGCCAGCGCGAGACGGGCGCGTCGTTCGCGCTCAATGCGTTGATCGAGGCCGATCGCGTCACGTTGCTCGGCGACGAGCCGGAGGTGGTGCTCACGCCGTCGCAGAGCGGCAAGGGCCAGAAGATCGCGCGCTGCCCGAAGTGCCGGGTCGCCGTCTGGAGCAACTACGCGGGCGCCGGCGACGCCATTCGCTTCGTTCGCGTGGGCACGCTCGACGATCCGGACCGGCTGAAGCCGGACATCCACCTCTACACGTCGTCGAAGCAGCCATGGGTGGTGTTGCCGGCCGGCGTGCCGGCGGTGCCGGAGTTCTATCGCATCGGCGAGCACTGGCCCGAGGAGAGCCTGCAGCGGCGGAGTGCCCCCGCCGCGGCGGCGCCGATCGTCCCGGGGTCGGCGCGCGCCTGATCGTATGATGGACGGCCCTCCATGCCGAAAGACGAGGTGCCCAAGATGAACCATCGACCGATAACCCTTTCCGTGCTGGCCGTTTCGCTCGCGCTGGCCGGCGCTGTCGTTGCCGCGGCGCCGCCGGCGCAGGCCCAGACGCAGAGCCAGGCCCAGGGCCAGGCCCAGGCACAGGAGCGGATCTACGGCAGCCAGCTGATGACGCGCAGCGAGCGCACCGAATACCGGAACCGGCTGCGGAACGCGAAGACCGCCGAGGAACGCGAGCGGATACGGAACGAACATCACGAGCGCATGCAGTCGCGGGCGCGCGAGCGCGGCGTGACGCTGCCCGACACGCCCCCGAGGAGGGGGAGCGGTGCAGGCCCCGGCAGCGGGCGGGGTGGCGGAATGGGTCCCGGAGGCAGCGGGATGGGGCCGCGCGACGGCAGCGGGATGGGACCGCGCGACGGCAGCGGGCGCTGACCTGCGGGCGATGGCGACCGCCTCGATCGTCGCCGCGCGCGGCGATGCCGACTTCGCGGCAGCGTGCGCGCTGTTCGAGGAGTACGCGGCGCAGCTCGGCATCGACCTGTGCTTCCAGGGCTTCGCCGCGGAACTGTCGGACTTGCCCGCGATGTACGGCCCGCCGGGGGGCCGCCTGCTGCTTGCGCGGCGGGGCGACGAGTTCGTCGCATGCGTCGGTGTGCGCCTGCTGTCGGGCGGCATCTGCGAGATGAAGCGCCTGTACGCGCGCGATTGCGTGCGGGGTCAAGGGCTCGGTCGCTCGATGGCAGTCACCGCGATCGCTGCCGCCCGCGAACTCGGCTACGCGCGGATGGTGCTCGATACGCTCGGCAGCATGACCGCGGCGCGCGCGCTGTACGCGTCGCTCGGCTTCCGCGAGATCGCGCCGTACTACGACAACCCGAACGCCGGCGTGAAGTACCTGGCACTGGACCTGTGATGACCGACATGAACGAGGCGCCGATCACGTACCGCGGCACGGTGTATCCCTGGCACTGCGATCACATGGGGCACATGAACGTGATGTGGTACGTCGGCAAGTTCGACGAGGCCACCTGGCAGTTCTTCTCGGGCATCGGGCTGTCGCCGTCGTTCCTGAGGGCGTCGAACCGCGGCATGGCGGCCGTCGAGCAGCGCATCCTCTACAAGCGCGAACTGCACGCCGGCGACACCGTCACGATTCGCACCGAGGTGCTCGACGTGAAGGACAAGGGCATCCGCTTTGCCCACGAGATGCGTCGCGACGAGGGCGACGTGGTCGCCGCGACCACCGTGCTGACCGGTGTGCACCTGGATACGGTCGCGCGCCGTGCCTGCCCGCTGCCGGATGAAGTGAGGCGCCGCGCGCTGGCGCAACTCAGCGCCGATCCGTCTCGCTGGGGCTGACCGGGGCCGCCGCGGTCTCGCCGAGCCGAACGTCGAGCCCGGCCGCGTGCGCCTGCTGGTCCGCGTGATACGACGAGCGCACCAGCGCGCCGACCGCAGCGTGCGAGAAGTCCATCTTTCGCGCTTCGGCCTCGAACATCCGGAACGTGTCCGGATGCACGTAGCGGCGCACCGGCAGGTGTGCGTTCGACGGCGCAAGGTACTGGCCGATCGTCAACATGTCGATGTCGTGCGCGCGCATGTCGCGCATCACCGCGAGGATCTCGTCGTCGGTCTCGCCCAGGCCGACCATCAGGCCGGACTTCGTCGGAACGCCGGGCACGCGACGCTTGAACCCGGCGAGCAGCTTCAGCGAGTGCGCGTAGTCCGATCCAGGCCGCGCTTCGCGATACAGCCGTGGCACGGTCTCGAGGTTGTGGTTCATCACGTCGGGCGGGGCGGCCTCGAGGATCGCCAGCGCGCGGTCCATGCGCCCGCGGAAGTCGGGCACCAGGACCTCGATGCGGGTGGCCGGCGACCGTTCGCGCACCTGCCGGATGCAGTCGACGAAGTGCTGCGCGCCGCCGTCGCGCAGGTCGTCGCGATCGACGCTGGTGATCACCACGTACGACAGCTTCAGCGCCGCAATGCTCTCTGCGAGGTTTCGCGGCTCGGCGGCGTCGAGCGGCGCGGGCCGTCCGTGGCCCACGTCGCAGAACGGGCATCGCCGGGTGCAGGTATCGCCCATGATCATGAACGTGGCCGTTCCCTTGCCGAAGCACTCGCCGATGTTCGGACACGAAGCTTCCTCGCACACGGTGTGCAGCCGGTGCTCGCGCAGGATCTGCTTGATCTCGTAGAATCGCGTGCCGTGCGAGCCGGCACGCACGCGGATCCAGTCGGGTTTCTTCAGCACCTCGGCCGGCTGCACGATCTTTACCGGGATGCGCGCGGTCTTGTCGGCGCCTTTCTGCTTGACGGTTGCCGTACCGGTGGCGGCCAGCGGCCGGGGATCCGTTGACGAAGTCATCGCTTACTTTCCATCCTGCTTTCCATGGATGCGGCCAGTTGCTTGCCGAAACGGGCCGCCACGTCAGCGATGTCGACCTGCCCGACGCAGCTGCGAAGATCGGTCACCGGCAGGCCGGGGAAGCCGCACGGGTCGATACGGGAGAACGGTTCGAGATCCATCGCCACGTTCAACGCTACACCATGGTAGCTGCAGCCGCGGGAGATCCTGATGCCCAGCGAGGCGATCTTGGCGCCGGCGCAGCCGTCGGCCGGCTTCAGGTACACGCCCGGCGCGCCTGGTCGCCGGCCTGCCGCCACGCCGTAGCCGGCGAGCAGCGCGATCGTTGCGTCCTCGATCGACGCAACCAGGTCGCGCACCATTAACGAGCGACGGCGCAGGTCGATGAGCAAGTAAGCGACCACTTGACCAGGGCCGTGATAGGTCACCTGTCCGCCGCGCTCGGTGCGCACGACCGGGATGTCGCCGGGCGCGCGCAGGTGCTCGGGGCGCGAAGCGTGCCCCAGCGTGAACACCGCCGGATGCTCGACCAGCCAGATCTCGTCACGGGTGTCGGGTGTGCGGTCGAGCGTAAACGCCTGCATGTCCTGCAGCGTCGGCAGGTAGGGTCGCCGCCGAAACGACCGCAACTTGGGTGCGGGCGGGGCGCCGCGATCGCCGGCGGGGCTCACAGCACGACGCTGACCAGCGGATGGGTCGACAACTCGCGGTACAGCCCCTCGAGCTGTTCGCGGGATTCGACGCGGACCACCACGGTCACGCTCAGGTAGGTGCCGTGGCTCGAAGTGCGCAGTTCCATCGTCGCCGGGTCGAAGGTCGGAACGTGCTCGCGAACGATCGCCGAAATCGACTGCGCGAAGTCGTCGACCCTGCGTCCCATGACCTTCAGCGGGAAGTCGACCGGGAACTCGAGCAGTTTTTCGAGCCGGTCGAATGCGGCGCTCAGGTCGCGCGGTTCGCTCATCGCAGTCCGTCTCCCGGTGGGATCTTCGTTCGCCGCGCCCGCGCCGCTCATGCGCCGGGTATGCGCCGTGTCTGCGCCGCTTCTGCGCGTCAGCAGGCCGTCGTGGCCTGCTGGTAGGCGGCGTGAAGCTTCGCGAACAGCGGTCCCGGTTTGCCGGTGCCGACCGGGCGCCCGTCGAGCGTCGTGATCGCGAGCACCTCCTTCGTCGCCGAGCTGAGGATCAGCTCGTCGGCAGCCTGCACCTCCTCGCGCAGGATGCGGCGCAGCTGCAGCGGGATCCCGGCGTCCGCGCACAGCTGCGCGATCAGCCCGTAGCGCACGCCTTCGAGGACGAGGTTGTCGGTCGGCGGGCCGTACAGCCTTCCGCCGCGCGCTACCCAGATGTTGCTCGCCGAGCCCTCGGTGAGGAAACCGTCGCGGAACATCACGCATTCGGCGGCTCCCGCCTCCACGGCGGCCTGCCGGGCGAGGACGTTGCCCAGCAAAGAGGTCGACTTGATGTTGCAGTGCAGCCAGCGCTCGTCGGGCAACGCGATCGCTGCCACGCCCTGTTCGAGCTGGGCGGCGGTGGGCAGCACGAGCTGGCTGGACATCGCGAACACGGTGGGACGCACGCCCTTCGGAAACGCGTGGTCGCGGCGCGCGACCCCGCGCGTGACCTGCATGTAGACGAACTGGTCGGGCCACTCGTGGCGCGCGACCAGGTCGGCCACCAGCGTCGTCCACGCTTCGTCATCGAGCGGATTGTCGATTCCGATCGCCGCCAGGCTGCGCTTGAGCCGCGCCAGGTGCTGCGGCCAGCGGAACGGGCGCCGAGCGTACACGGGGACGACCTCGTAGATCCCGTCGCCGAAGATGAAGCCGCGGTCGAGGACCGGAATGCGCGCTTGCTCGAGCGGGACGAAGTCGCCGTTCAGGTAGACCGTCTGTGTCATCCGTCTCTCCGCCGTGTCACTTCGCGAGCATCAGCCGAAGGCCGTCCCAGGTGCGGCCGAACCACCCCGCCGGCTCGACGGCGCCGAGGGCGACCAGCGGCCGCTCCAGCAACAGCTTGTCGTCGACCCTGACGCGCAGCGTGCCGATGCGCTGGCCCTGCGCGATCGGCGCGACCAGCGGCTGGACGCGCTCGATCTCGGCCTTGACCTTGTCGGACTGGCCGCGCGGCACGGTCACGACCAGTTCGCGGTCGAAGCCGCCAGCGACCGTGGCCGCCTTGCCCTTCCAGACCTCGTACTGGCCGGCCGGCTGGTCTTTCGCGTAGACGCGCACCGCGTCGAAATTCTGGAAACCGTAATTGAGCAGCTTCTGCGACTCGATCGCGCGCGCCGCCTCCGAACCGGTGCCGATCACGACCGAGATCAGGCGCCGTTCACCGTCGAGTCCCGGCTGCTTGCGGTGCGCGGAAGCGATCAGGCAATAGCCGGCCGCTTCGGTATGCCCGGTCTTCATGCCGTCGACGCTCGGGTCGATCGCCAGCAGGCGGTTGCGGTTCGGCTGCCGGATGTTGTTGTAGGTGTACTCGCGCCTGGAGTAGAGCGGGTAGTAGTCGGGATGGTCGGCGATCAGCCTGGCCGCCAGCGTCGCGAGGTCGCGAGCCGTCGTGTAGTGCTCGGGATCCGGCAGGCCGGTCGCGTTGCGGAACTGCGTGTTGCGCAGGCCGATGCGTTGCGCTTCGCGATTCATCTGCTGGGCGAAGGTCTCCTCGCTGCCGGCGAGCGCTTCGGCCAGGATGATGGAGGCGTCGTTGCCCGACTGGACGATCATGCCGTTGAGCAGTTCCTCGACGCTCGCAGGCTTGAGCGGGTCGACGAACATCCGCGAACCGATCGCCTTGTACGCCGCCTGCGACACCGGCGGACGCTGGTCCGGTGCAAGCCGCTTCTCCTTCAGCGCATTGAAGGCCAGGTAGGCGGTCATCACCTTGGTGAGCGACGCCGGTTCGATCCTGGCGTCGGGTTCCTGCGCGGCGAGCACCTGGCCGGTCGTCGCGTCGAGCAGCAGCCACGATCGCGCGGCGATCGACGGCGCTGCCACCTGCGCAAGGCTTGCCTGCGAGGTGGTGAAGACGAGCGCCGACAGGACGAACAGGCTACGGAGCATCGATCGGAGCATCAGGGGCCTCGTGTGGGGCGTTGCGGCGACGCGCTCGAGCGCGTTCGGCGAAGCGCCCGGCTCGCGCACGCAAAGCGGCGAACGTGGAAGCCGGGAATTATAGGACGCAGGTCGCGCGGACCATCGTCGAAGGTGCCAACGAGAGGCGCATCGATCGCCCTGGCGGGCCTCAACGTGCGCGCTGCGCCTGCTCGAACACCGGCCGCACCGCCGCGACGATGCGCCGTGCCGCGGCCTCGCCGCTCCTGTAATAAACGACGTCGACCGCCTCGCGCAGCACCCGTCGCAGCACTTCCATGTTGACGCAGTCGGCGACCCGTGCCTCCCAGACCTGTCCGGCGACGCCGAGTTCGGTGTCGAACAGGCCGCGCAAGCCGTGCTTGGCGTCGTTCAGCAGCGTCAGCTCGAGTGCGGCGCGTGCGCGGCGCTGCGCCTCCGAGGGTTCGTCGGCCACGCCGGCCACTTCGATCAGTCGCAGTGACTCGAGCTCGACGATGATCGGGGCGAGCTCGCCCACGCGCGCGAAATCGGGCAGGTCGCCGATGCAGCGCTGGCCGTCGATCAACGCGAGGATCCGGCGTGCGCCCTGGCTCAGTTCCCGGCGCGGCTCGGCCGCCTCGTCGTGGCCGTCGACGGTGCGCGCATAGATCAGCCGCGGATCGGGTTCTGCGCTCATGCCGCGGTCCTCATCCGGCGTTCATGTCGCGTTCATATCGCGCCGCAGCGCTGCAGGAAGCCGTCGACGCCGGCGCGCCCGCCGCAGGCTTCGACCACCGACAGGACCGCCGGCAGCAACGAGCGCAGCTCGTCGACCGAGCGCGTGCGCTCGATGCGTATCGCGAAGTCGTCGCCATTCGGTCCGATCGTGTCGAGCAGCGCGCGCGTGACGCGGGCGCGCAGCGCGCCGAGGTCCTCGACCGGCGCGGCGGCTGGCGTAGCGGCCCCGGCCGCCGGTTCGTCGTCGGAAACCGGGGGGGCGTCGATCGGCCGCGCGACGAATCCGCCGCTCTCGAGCTGGACGAGCTGTTCGGCGAGGTCCGGCGCCGGAAGCATCCGGGCGAGCTCGGCGACGTCGCGCTTGCCATCGATCAGGATCAGCAACTGGCGCAGCCGCGGACTGAGGCCGTGGCGGCGCGTGCGCAACTCCTCGGCGCCCTTGCCCGTCTTCTGGAGCACGTCTTGCGTCGACATCTCCGTCATGGTCGTCCCCCGTGCGCGGACCGGTCCGCCGTGGCGGCGCCATCCCACTCGGAGGGCACGCCGAATGCGGCCAGCACGATGCGCTTGAGCAACGTGAGTTTACGATGGAAAAAATGGTCCGCGCCGGGCAGGACGACGACCGGCAGATCCTGCCGACGGGCCCAGTCGAACACCGCCTGCAAGGGCACCGTGTCGTCGACTTCGCCGTGCACCACCAGGGTGTCCGCAGGCACCGGCTCGACGTCGAACCGCGAAACCGCCGCGCCGACCAGCACCAGCCGGGTCGGGGGACGGCCGAGTTCGCGCAGGCGGGCGGCGACGCGCGACTGCACGAAACTGCCGAAAGAGAAGCCGGCCAGCACCAGCCGCGGGTGCGCCACGCCGATCGACCTCGCTTGCGCGAGCGCATGTTCCACCACCGCGAGCACGTCCTCGGTCTCGCCGCGACCTTCGTCGTAGCCGCCCGCGGAGTCGCCGACGCCACGGAAGTTCGGCCGCCAGGTCACGTAGCCGAGTGCCAGCAACGCCCGCGCCAGCGTCTGCACCACCTTGTTGTCGCGCGTGCCGCCGAAAAGCGGGTGCGGATGCGCCACGACAGCTGCCCCGATCGGCGTGCCGGCCGGCAGGTCGAGCGCCACGTCGATCGCACCGGCCGGACCGGCGATGTGCACAGTCCGGGTGCCGGCGTTCATTCGAGTCGCAGTCGAGCGACCGGCTGCCCGTCCCGGAGGTGGGATTCGACGATCTCGTCGATGTCGCTGCGATCGACGTACGTGTACCAGACCCCTTCCGGGTAGACGACGGCCACCGGGCCCTCCTCGCAGCGATCGAGGCAGCCGGCCTTGTTGACGCGGACCTTGCCCGGGCCGTCGAGCCCCAGCGCCTTCACGCGCTCCTTGGCATACGCCTGCAGCGATTCGGAACCGTGTTCGGCGCAACACCTGCGCCCGTCCTCGCGACGGTTCAGGCAGAAGAAGATGTGGCGCTCGTAGTAGTGGCTCATGCGGCCGATTATAGTCGGCGCCTCGGCCGCGCGTGGCGCAGGCGCGAGGCGCACCACGCCATCGCCACGAACGGCCAGACGGTCGCGACCGCACGGAGCAGGGCATGGAAGTTGGTCCAGGCTCCGCCGCTCCAGCTGGTGCGCATCGACAGGTAGTACGCGTTGGGTGGCGCGAGATTGAACAGCAACGTGGCCGCGGCGAGTGCGGCGATCGCCAGCCACATGCGTGCGCGCCGGCCCACCCACCCCAGCATCAGCAAGGCGACGATGCCGGCGAGCAACCCGCCCTGGGCGCCGGCGTTGAGCCAGCCGAGCGCGCCGGGCCTGCCGAGCCAGACTACCGACGCGACCGTCTCGATCAGGATCGCTGCGACGATCGGGACTGCCACGATGAATCGCGCTGCGCTGCTTGCGCCCGGGCGAAGCAGTTCGTGCCCGATCAGCCCGATGGCCAGCACCGTCATCGAGACGCCTGCCGCTTCCGCGAACGGTTCGAACTCGTGCGGCAGCAGCCACTGGGCAAGCCAGGGGTGCGCCGGCCCGCCGGGCACGCCAGGCCACGCGGCGAGCAGGTCGCCGGTCGCGAACGCCATCGGTTGCGGATTGAGGTGCGAGAGCAACCACGCCAGCAGCAGCACCAACCCCGGCGTCGCGTGCGGAGCGAGCGGGAGCGCGTCGCGCAGCCGCCGCGGCCATCGCTCGATGCGACGCCTTCCGATCGATGCGGCGAGCAGCGCACCGGCCGCGCCGCCGGCGGAGTTCGCGAGCAGGTCGAGCCGGGACGGCACCCGGTCGGGCAACAGCGCCTGCAGGCACTCGAGTCCCAGCGACAGCGCCGCCCCTCCCAACGTGGCGAGCACGGCAGCCGGCGTCATCGCGAGCGACAGCCGCCGGGCGAGCCACACCGTGAGCAGCAGGCCGATCGGCAGGTAGGCGGCGACGTTTGCGGCGACGTCGAAACCGGTCCACCAACGCGGCCACGGATCGGACAGGAACGCGAACATCCAGCGGCCCGGCGTGCGCCAGCCGGACCACGGGTGAAGCGTCGCGTAGACGACGGCGGCGACGTACGCCCCGAGCCATATCCCGACTGCCGGCACCGCAGGGTGCGATGCCGTGAACGGCGGCTGGGGAGCGGCACGGGACACCGCGCAAGCTTACCGTCAAGGTGGCCGGGCCGGCGTGCGGGCCCGGGCTATGATCGCCCTGTCATGAGCGCGCTCGACCCAGAATTGATCCGCGCGGCGGCCGGCTGCGCAAGCCTGGGCGTCGAAACGGTCGAAGAGACCGCGTCGACCAGCCAGGCGTTGATGGACGCTTCGTTCGGCCGCTCCCCCGGCGCGCCGCGTCTGCTCGCCGCGGTGCGCCAGACCGCAGGGCGCGGCCGGCGCGGCCGCGCGTGGCTGAGCCCGGAAGGCCGATCGGTGGCATTCTCGATCGCGCTGGAACGCCGCGTGCTGTCTGACCCGCCACCGACCGCCGTCTCGGTGGCGGTCGGCGCCGCGGCGGCGAGCGTGCTGTCGCGCTGGGCGCCGGACGTGCGGTTGAAGTGGCCGAACGACCTCCAGCGCGACGGTCGCAAGCTCGCGGGCATCCTGGTCGAATCCCGGCGAAGCGCACCGGCCGCCGGCGCGCGCGGCGGCACGATCGAGCGCATCGTCGTCGGGATCGGCGTGAACCTGCTCGCTCCGCCGAAGTCGTGCGCAATTGGCCAGCCTGCCTGCGGGTTGATCGACGGCGAAGCGCTTCCGGCGCAGGCCGGCGAGACGGTGATCGGCGCGCTCGCCGGGGCGGTGGTGCCGGCGATCGATCGTTTTCTCGCCGAGGGCCTGGGGCCGTTCGTCGAAGCCTGGCGGCGCTTCGACGCGCTCGACGGACGGCCCGTCGTGCTGGTCGACGGCGAGCGCGTCCTCGCCTCGGGCCGGGCACTGGGTCTCGACGACAGCGGCGGGTTGCGCTTGCAGACCGCCGATGGCATGCGCGTGCTGCACAGCGGCGAGGTGTCGCTGCGTTTGCGCGGCGCAGCGGACTGAGGGGCAGAGGGGGTCGACGCGCATGCGCTGGCTGCTCGTCCTGCTGGTCGTGGTCAACGCGTTCGTCTTCGCGATGTACCAGGGCTGGCTTTCGCCGTGGGTTCGCGGCGATCGCGAACCGCAGCGCCTGAGCGAGCAGCGCAACGCCGAGCGCTTGCGCGTCGTGCCGCTGGAGCGGCTCGGCGGCACGACCTCGCGCGCCACTGCGGCAGCGCCGCCGTCGGCGCCATTGCCGAACGTGGCGAAGATTCCTCCCGCGGCTCCTGCGACGGCGCAGGCGCTGCCGGTCGTGCCGGCCGATCGCGGCACACGCGGTGCGAACGGCGACGCGGGCCGCGGTGCCGCGCCGCGTGACGACACGGCGACGCTCGCGTCCGCGACCGCGCCGGCCGTTGCGGGCTCGTGCACGGCCTTCGGCCCGCTCGAAGAGCAACGCGCCGGCCGCCTGCGCGAGGCGCTGGAAGCCGCCGGGGCGCGCGTCGAGGCAACGCGCATCGAGCAGGCCTCCAGTTACCTCGTCTACCTTCCGCCGGCCGACAGCCTCGCCGATGCGCAGCGAAGACTGGCGGAGTTGCGGCGCATCGGGCACGACGACGCGTTCGTCATGCAGGACGGCGCCTTGCGGCTCGGGGTCTCGGTCGGACTGTTCCGGTCGGAAGAGACCGCGCGGGCGCTGGTCACGCGACTCGAGGGGCTTGGCGAATCGGGCTTGCGGATCGCACCGCGCGGGGCCGTGACCGTACGCGTTCGTCTGCAGGCGCGCTGGACCGACGCGGCGGCGAACGCCGCGACCGCGATTGCCGGGCGCTTCGACACGCAGCCGCGCGAATGCGACTGAATCGTTCGCGGCCCCGGCAGACCGTCAGGTCTTGGGCTCGGCGCTCGCGCGCATGCGCTCGACGAGGTCGGTCGTCGAGCGCTGGAAACGGAACGGGATCGCGTGAACCGAACCGCCCCAGCTGCGCACTTCGCGTGCGCCGACGATCTGGTCGAGAGGCCAGTCGCCCCCCTTCACGAGCACGTCGGGCCGCAGCGCGACGATCAGCTCGAGCGGCGTGTCGGCCTCGAACCAGGTGACCAGCGTCGTCGACTCGAGCGCGGCGACCACTGCGAGCCGGTCGGCGAGCGGGTTCAGCGGGCGATCGGGGCCCTTGCCGAGCCGCTTGACCGAACCGTCGCTGTTCAGCGCGACGACCAGCGAAGCACCGAGCGCGCGCGCCTCGGCCAGGCAGGTGACGTGCCCGCGATGCAGCAGGTCGAATACGCCGTTGGTGAACACCATCGGGCGCGGCAGCTGCGCGGCCTGGACCGCGGCGTGCGCCGGATCGATGATCTTGCGCTCGAAGCCGACCAGTGCGTTGTTCACGCGGGATTGCCTCGCCAGCCGGCGGGACCGGGGCGGTCCCGATCGCTGCATTCTATCAACGGCGGTCAGTGGCCGACTCGACGCCTGAGCCAGCGCAGCAGGGCGCCGACGAACGGCAGCTTCTCGTAGAGTTCGCCTGCGGCGTCCCAGTAGTCGCGGTGTTCGCGGATCCGCCCGGCGGCGTCGAAGCGCAGCAGCGTGGCCCCGTGGATCCGCTGGATCGTCGCGCGGTCGCCACGCCGGAAGCGGAACTCGAAGTCCCACGTCAGGAACGCCTGCCGGTCGCCCTCGATGGCGTCGCGGATCCTGAAACGGGGCGCGTCCAGCTGCACGAACATCCGCGCGAAGATGGCCTCTATGGCTCGAGTCCCGCGAACGTCGTTGAACGGATCGCGAAAGCGCGCGTCGTCGGCATACCACTGCGCGATCGCCGGCACGTCTTCGGGTCGCAGGGACTCGAAGTACGCGATGACGCGACGCAAGGCCGGCGAGACGTCCCGATCGGCCATTCCCTCGCTCCGGCTTTCAGAGCCCGGTGAAGCGGCGCACGGCCATGAAGTACAGCCGTTGCGGCAACAGCCGCAACAGGCGCATCCACAGCGTGAACCGCTTCGGGAAATGGATCTCGAAACACCCCCTGCGAAGGCCGTCGAGGATCGCATCGGCTGCCTCGTCGGGATCGACGAGCGCGGGCATCCGGAAGTCGTTGGCAGCGGTCATCGGCGTGTCGACGAAGCCGGGACTCACCAGCCAGACGCCGATGTTCTCGGAATGCAGGTCCAGGTACAGCGACTCGGCGAGGTTGATCAGCGCGGCCTTCGTCGGCCCGTAGACCAGCGACTTCGGCAGCCCGCGGTAGCCGGCGACGCTCGCCACCAGCGCGATGCCGCCGTGCCGCTGTCGCATCAGCATCGGGAGCACCGCGGCGATGCCGTTCAACACGCCGCCGAGGTTCGCGTCGACGATCGCGTGTGCCTCCGCGATGTCGAAGTCGTGCGCGCGCATCGGCGCGTAGCGGGCTGCCAGCCAGAGCACGAGGTCGACGCCGCCCCACTCGGCTTCGAGGCGTGCCGCGGCGCCGGCGACGGCCTGCGCGTCGGTCACGTCCAGCGGCAGCACCAGCGCCTGCGCGCCCGTGCGCGCGAGCAGCGCGTGCAGCGGCGCCGGGCGTCGAGCGCTCAACGCCAGTCGCGCGCCGCGCGCGGCCAGCTGGCGGGCCAACGCCGCGCCGATGCCGCTCGACGCGCCGACGATCCACACGCGACGCCCGGTCCAGTCGCGCACCGGCTCGTTGAGCGGGGCGAACAAGCGCGGGCGGCGCACGGGCGCATTGGCGACCGGCGATCGAAGCATCGCGACGTTCACGGTCGCCTCGCGAACGACAGCGTGACCTCGCCCAGCCGCACGCCGAACTTGCTCATCACTGCCCGGTTCAGCATGACCCTGTCGTCGACCAGGTACATCCAGTCGTCCATGTCCACATGCCAGACGCGGCCGTCGACCGGCAGCGCGAGCGTATAGCGCCAGTGGAACGCGTTGCCCGCGACCGTGCCGATGGCCTCGCCGATCACGTCGTCCGCGGTCCCGGTCCAGCCGGCGAGCCCGTTTCGCCGCAGCGTCCACACGCGCCGCCCCGTGGTGCCGTCCGAGTACCTGAACGACTCGTCGAGCGTGCCGACGTCGCCGTCCCAGCTGCAGCGCATCTCGACGACGAATCGCCGTACCACCTTCCCGGACCGGTCCTGGAACACGCCCCACGCGTCGATGGTGCCATCGAAGTAGCGCTTGAGGTCCAGCGCGGGCTGCTCGGCCCGGTACACCGAAGGATCGATCGCCGCGCAGCCCGCCAGCGCCAGCGCGCCGGCAGCGCCCAGCAACAGGCGCCGCCGCGGCGGCTCGGCGCAGGGTCGCTGGTCGGTGCGAGCCGTCGTCCGCGGCGGTGTCTGATCGTTCATGGGGTGGACCCCTGCGTGGCGCCGCGAAGCGGCAACGGTGACAACAGCAGCACGGCGCCGGCCGCGAGCTTCAGCGCGCTCGGCAGCGCGGCATAGGCGAGCGCCAGCGCGAGCGTGCCCTCGGCGCCGCTGCCGGGCTGGTAGCCGAGAAGCGCGAGCAAGGGCAGGCCGAGGCCGGCCGCGGCGGCGAGGTTGAGCTTGGTTGCGAGGTTCCAAACGCCGAAGTAGGCGCCTTCGTGCCGCCCGGTGTCGCCGTTGGCGTCGATGACCGTCGCCAGCAGGGCCGGCGGCATCGCCAGGTCGGCACCCAGCGCCAGGCCCGTCAGCACGCACACCAGCCAGAAGGCGCGCACGTCCTGTGCCCCGAGTCCGAGCGTCCACGCGAAGGCCAGCACGGCGAACGCCATGCCGAGCAGCCACGCATTGCGCAGGCCGATGCGTCCGGCGAGCACGATCCACAACGGCATGCCGAGCGCACCGGCGAGAAAGTAGCTGACCAGGAACAGCGCGGTGTGCGCCTCGGCGTGCAGTACGTCGCGCACGAAGAACAGCAACAGCGTCGCGGGGATCGCGGTCGCGATGCCGTTGAGGACGAAGGCGGCGAGCAGCCAGCGGAAAGCGCGGTTGGCCGCGACGGTGCGCCACCGCGTGTTCCAGGCTACGGGGGTTGGCCGCGCGGCGCCGGTCGGCGCCCAACGCAGCGCGAACGCGGCCAGCGCAGCAAGCGAAGCGAACGCGAGCACCAGCAACGATGTGCGCTCCGGCGTGAGCAGCGCGGCGGCCGCGACCACGCCGACCAGGCCGAAAGCCTCGCGGGTTCCCGTGACGCGGGCCCGCTCGCGCTCGCTCAGCCCGATCTGCGCCCCCCACGCCTGGTAGGCGATCGTGGCGGCCGAATACGCCAGGTAGGTAGCGATCGAGGTCACGGCGAGCCAGGTCGCCAGCTGGGAGCCGGTCGCGCCTCGCGGCGGCGCGAGCATCCCCCAGAACCCGAGGACGAGCACGGGCAGCGCGGCCCAGATCCATTGGCGGTGACCCCAGCGCGCGTGCGAACGGTCGATCGACGCGCCGATGAGCGGATCGGCCAGCGCGTCGACCAGCCTGGCCCCGAACAGCACGGCTCCGACGACCGCGAGTTCGACGCCCAGCGACTGGCTGTACAGGCTCGGCAAGAGGACGAACAGCGGCAGCTCGAGCAAGGCCAGCGGCAGGCGCAGCGAAGCGTAGGCGGCCAGCCCGGCGTTCGAGGCGGCGATCGTCACGGCGGGCAACTTCATTTCGACGCAGCGGGCGCGGCCGCCGCGGCATTGCCGAGCAGCGCGTCGCGAAGCGCCGGCGCCGCGGTGCGCCGGTCGAGCCAGATCGAAAAGAACGCACGCGCGAAGTCGGGGCCGGCGACCTCGCCGAGCGGGCGATCGTTCAGGTAGAACCGGGTTCCGGATGCCGGGTCGAAGATGCCGGCGATGCGGTCGCCGGCGCGAACGTCGGGGAAGAGCACGTTCATGCGGGCGAGCCAGTCGGCGCGCTGCGCTTCGCTCGCCATGCCCAGTCGGGCGATTTCGGCGGCGCTGCGCTCGGCGATCGCGGCGCCCGACAGCGAGCGCGCGTAGCGAAGTTCGAGGGCGAAGGGACTGGCGTCGAGTCGGCCGGGATCGATGCCGTGCTGCCCGACCCACAGCCGCGCGTCGTAGATGCGCAGGCCCAGCCAGCGCAGCGCGCCTTCGCCGGCCAGCGTGGCCGACTCGAGCGCGGCGCGCACCGGGGCGGGCGCGGCCGGTTCGGCCGACACCGGCGTCGCGGCCACGAAGCCGGCGACGGCGAGGCCCGCCGCGACGGCGCGCGCGGCCGCCAGGACGGATTGAACGGAAGTCCTGCTCATCGGTGTTCGAGCGTGAACTGCACGACGTCGGTGTTGCCGTGCCTGAACGCGGCCTCGCAATAGGCCAGGTAGAACTCCCAGGTGCGCACGAAGCTCGAGTCGAAACCGAGCGCGCGCACGCCTGGCAGCGCCTGTGCGAAGCGTTCCCGCCAGTGCCGAAGCGTGTGTGCGTAGTCGCGACCGAAGGCGAAGCGGTCGACGATGCGCAGCCCGGCCTCGCCGGCCAGTTGCGCGAAGCGCGAGGCGCTCGGCAGCATTCCGCCCGGAAAGACGTACTGCTGGATGAAGTCGGTGCCGCGGCGGTAGCGATCGAACAGCGACTCGTCGATGGTGATCGTCTGGACGACCGCGCGGCCGCCGGGCTTCAGGCAACGCCGCAAGGTTTCGAAGTACGAAGGCCAGTAGCGTTCACCGACGGCCTCGAACATCTCGATCGACACGATGCCGTCGTAGCGACCGGATTCGTCGCGATAGTCGCGCAGCGCGAAGCGCGCGCGTTCGTCGTGTCCGGCGCGCCCGATGCGCGCGCGCGCCCACGCGAGCTGCTCGGTCGACAGCGTCAGGCCGGTTACCGACAGTTCGCGCTGCGCCGCCAGTTCGGCGAAAGCCCCCCAGCCGCATCCGATCTCCAGCACGCTGGCGCCGGCCGGCAGCCCGAGCGCGCCGGCGATGCGCGCGTACTTCGCGTGCTGCGCGGCGGCCAGCGTGCGCTGCGGGTCGCCGTCGAACAATGCACTCGAGTAGGTCATGCCCTCGTCGAGCCAGAGCCGATAGAAGCTGTTGCCGAGGTCGTAGTGCGCGTGGATGTTCCGGCGCGAGCCGGCGCGGGTGTTGCGGTTCAACAGGTGGCGGAGCCGGTAGGCGAGCCGGCCGAACCAGTTGCCGTAGACCGCGTTCTCGATCGCGGAGCGGTTGGCCACGAACAGCGACAGCAGGTCCGCGAGCGAATCGGTGCTCCAGTCGCCGGCGATGAACGTCTCGGCGAAGCCGATGTCGCCGCTGCGGATCGAGGCGGCGAAGACGTTGCCGTTGCGAAGGCGCATCGACGCCCTGGGCAGGCCGCTGCCGAATCGCATCGGCTGGCCATCGGGCATCGTCAGGAGGAGCTCGCCGTGCTCGATGCGCTCGAGCAGCCGCAGGACGAGCCGCGCGGCATGCGCAGACGCCGCGGGCTGGCGGGCGGGCGACGGGGCGAACGCGACGGCGTCGGTTTGTTGAAGGCTCATCGTGTTCCTCGGGTGACGACGGCGGACGTCGCGGGAGACTTGCCGCGGAACGGCACGCGCTTGGCCCACAGACGAAGCGCGTGCCAGTGTATGCGGACGATCACGCCGACCGTAAACAGCGGGTAGGCCAGCAGCGCGCGCGCGACGCGGATCGGGTCGACCGGCGCGAATCGCCCGCTCTGGCTGGTCAGCAGCAGCGCGCCGTCGCGGTCCTCGTAGTCGATGCGCGCAACCGCCCGCTCGGCGGTGGTCAGGAAACGGAAGCGATAGCGGCCTTCGACGTCGCAGAACGGCGATACGTGGAAGGCCTTGCCCGCGTGCAGCTCGGCACCGGCGCGGATCGGCGTGCCTCCGGGATTGGCCAGCAGGTAGCAGTGACGCCCGCCGAAGGTGTTGTTGACCTCGGCGATCACCGCCATCAGCGCGCCGTCGCGGCGGTGGCAGAACCAGAAGCTCACCGGCTTGAACGCGTAGCCGAGCACGCGCGGCAGCGCGTGCAGCCAGACGCGACCGTCGGCCACCACGCCTGCTTCGCGCAACATGCCGGCGATCCAGTCGCGCAGCGGGCCGCCGTCGCCGTGGTCCTCGCGCCGGAAGCCGACCAGCGCGGCGCGGTTGACGCCGAACAGCCACGATCCGGCGCGCGCGTCGAGCTGGTCGAGCGGCGCGCGCAGGAAGAAGGCGCGGTAGCGGAACGCGTGGCGAACCGGGCGCACGCGCGCGTGGCGGATTTCGCCGAACGCGAAGCGCCAGTCGGGCAGTCGTGGGTGCATTGCGGCGGCCTCAGGCGGCGCGGCGCAGCGCCGGGGCGCGCTGCAGGATCGCGCTGGCCACCGACAGCCCCGACTTGAGGCCGTCCTCGTGGAAACCGTAGCCGGTCCACGCACCGGCGTACCAGGTATTGAGCCGCCCCTGCAGGCTGCCGAGCCGTTGCTGCGCCGCGGTCGAGCCGGCGTCGAAGACGGGATGCTCGTAGTCGAAGCAGGCGATCACCTTGTCCGGCGCCGGGGGCGTGAGCGGATTCAGGCTTACCAGCACCGGGGTCGTGAACGGCAGCGGCTGGAGACGGTTGAGCCAGTAGGTCACCGAGACTTCCGGCGCCTCGCGGTCGCCGTTGCCGAGGTAGTTCCAGGCCGCCCACGCGGTACGGCGCTTCGGCATCAGCGTCGTGTCGGTGTGCAGCCACGCGCGGTTCGGCTGGTAGGGGACGGCGGCCAGCACTGCGCGTTCGTCGTGTCCGGCATCGTCCAGAAGGCGCAGCGACTGGCTGCTGTGGCACGCGAGCACGACGTGGTCGAAGGCCTCCTCGCCAGCGTGGGTCAGCAGCCGCACCTTGCCGTCGGTGTGCGTCGTGCGCCGCGACACGGCGCGCACGGGCGTGCCGAGGCGCACGTCGTCCAGCCGCGCGAGAATGCGTTCGACGTACTGGCGCGCGCCGCCGGCCACCGTGTACCACTGCGGCCGATCCTCGATCTGCAGCAGGCCGTGATTGTGGAAGAATCGCACGAAGCTGCCCAGCGGGAACTGTTGCATCTGCTTCATCGGGCACGACCAGATCGCTGCTGCCATCGGCAGCAGGTAGTGGTCGCGAAATGCGTCCGAGTAGCGTTCACGCTGCAGGAACTCGGCCAGCGGCCGTGCCAGCGTTGCGGTGTCGCGCGCGTCGCCGTGCGCCAGCGCCGTGGCCTGGCGATTGAATCGCAGGATGTCGTTGACCATGCGCCAGAACGACGGCCGCAGCGCGTTGCGCGGCTGGGCGAACAGCGACGCGAAGTTCGATCCGCACCACTCGAACCGGTGCGGGCCGATCGAGACCGAGAAGGACATGTCGGAGCGGGCCGTCGGAACGGCGAGCTCGTCGAACAGCGCGATCAGTTCCGGGTACGTGCGCTCGTTGAACACCAGGAAGCCGGTGTCGACCGCACAGCGTTTGCCGTCGAGTTCGACGTCGACGCTGTTGGTGTGCCCGCCTGCACGCGGTTCGGCCTCGAACAACGTGACGCGGTGGTGCGCGTTCAGCCGCAGCGCCGCCGCCAGGCCGGAGATGCCGGAGCCGACGACGGCGACTCGCGCTGCCGGCTGCCCATGGTCGTACATCGGTAGCTTCCTCTTGGACAAGTAGTGCCCCAAGCGGCGTGTT
>Ga0209476_10000333_pt1 | contig 32029 bp, 19 predicted proteins | sample KloWWTrecipitate_FD_187179 | JGI IMG/M metagenome (GOLD analysis project Ga0209476, IMG submission 187179) | Active sludge microbial communities from Klosterneuburg, Austria, studying microevolution and ecology of nitrifiers - Klosterneuburg... | ecosystem: Engineered > WWTP > Aerobic digester... | reverse complement strand
ACGTGCTCCTTTCAGTCGCAATCCGCTGCTCGTCGTTCGTGAAGCGCCCTGTACCAGCGACGCTTCACGAGTGACGATTCACGCGTCACGCTAGACTTTAATTTTGATATGTTCACCCTTCAGCCACTTGATCATGAACTCGTTTTCCTGACCCGGCGTGAAGCCGGTCCGGACTGGTTCCCACGGACCACGGGCTCCGATACCGCCATCTTCCGCCTTGGTGATGCGGATCAAGCATTCCTTCGGAACCGTGTTGACCGCGTGGTGATCGATTTCGAATCCCCACTTGAACTTCAGGGAGTTCGCCTGCTTACCCGGCAAAGAGTCCGTTTGGTGCATCGGCATCAACCAGCTTCTAGTGAACGACTGTTGCGCGCCGTACCGGAAGTTGGACTGGTAGCCGGTGTCCACCGCAATGGCGCGTCCGTCCGGCCGCGTCTCGTGCCCTTTCACCGACTTCGCCGTGGATACATAGGGAGCATGTTTGGCCATCGTCACATGATACGGATACGATGGATTGTACTTCGCACGAATCATCAACCGGGACACCTTGTAGAACGGATCCGAGGGCTTCCAGCCGCGATAGGGCCGGTCCACCGGGTTCCCGTCGACATAACAGTAGTCGCCGTCGTTGATGCCGCGGTCTTTCGCCGCTTGCGGATTGATATGGATTTGGTGCTCGCCGACACCCGGTGTCCGTTTGTCCATGCGGTACGGATCGCCGAAGTTCGACTCATAAATCTGCACCCAGTCGTTCACCGACCATTGGCTATGCACCCGATGCCGGGTCTTGGGCGTCACGCAGTAGAACTGGTAGCCCTTCTCCCACAACGGGTTCGGATGCCGCTTGATTTCCGACCACGGCAGCTTAATGTTTCGCACCGTTTTGTCGTCATGGTGCTGCGCCGTCACGGGAATTCCATAGTCCTCCGGTCGGACATAGGGATTGGTCGTCATGATGGCGTTCGGCAGATACGGCGTACACTCCGGGCCTTCCCGGTGTGAAATGAAGTTTTCGCCGTATTCGATCGCTTCCGGCTCAATGCGATAGGTCTCCAAGCGTCCCGATCGCGTCCAGTGCGGCTTGGACTCGTTGGTCTCTTCCCAGAGCGGGTGGCGGGGATAGGTACGGCACATCACCATCCAGCCCTTTTCCGATTTCAACATCACATCGGCGCTGTATCCGTAAAACGTACTCGAGGCATCGAGAATGCGCTGCACGTAAATATCCACGCGATTCTGATACACGAACTTATAGGTATCCACCATCCGCTGGTCGCCGGTAATTTCCTTCAGCTTGGCGGCGACCCCAGAGAAGGAATCGAGATCGTTCCTGGTGTCGTACAGCGGGCGGATACCGCCCTTCCAGATCTGCACCCATGGATTCGACACGGTGGCCGTCATTTCCGGATAGGTAAACTCCATCCAGGAATTCACGGCGAAGGCCACGTCGGCATGGTTGACGTCCGAGGTCATCTCGATGTCCTGCGTGATCAGCATCTCGATGTTCGGATCGACGTTTTTCACCATGTCATAGTGGTGCTTGGCGTTGTTCAGAATATTCACGTTCACCACCCATCGAACCTTGCTGGGACTTGGCATATGGGTCTTGCCGGTGAACACCTTACGGCCGTACTTCGGCGTGTTGACGATCAAGGCATTGTCGCCGTGGTTCCAATAGCCCGGCTCTTCACCGTAATAATATTTGCGATACTTAATTTCCTTGCCGTGGACATCGTCCCTGAGATTCAAATTCCAAGGATCTTCGCCCAAGTAGACACTCGCTCCTGCGCCGGACCATGGCGCCGCCTGCCAGATGCCGACCTTGTAGTTACCGGACCAGGTATGACAACCCGTGCCGAACTTTCCGATATTGCCCGTCAGCATCATCACCAACGCCGCCGCTCGGCCCATTGAGGTCATATGGAAATAGTGGCACACGCCCTCACCGTTGTGGATGGCCGCTGGTTTGACGGTACCGCAGTCCCGCGCCCAGCGAACAATCAGATCCTTCGGTGAACGATTCACCTGGTGCACGGTATCCAGGTCATAGTCCTGGAGGTGAATCGTATACAGTTGATAGATGGGCATGACGTCGACTTCACGCCCGTTGAGCAATTTGATCCGATAGGTGCCCGTTAAGGCCGGGTCGATGCCGCTCTGAGTCAGATGAACCCCGACCTGCTCACGATGGAGCGGCACAGCCTTCCCCTTCGCCAGGTCCCAGACCATCATGCCGCCAAGGCGCTGTACCTGATCTTGGGTTAATCCCTGCACGCGTCCGGAGTATGACTTGGTGAAATCCGGGAGCTGATAGTCTTTCACCACCTCATGCGGATCCAAATACTGCAGCGTATCCGTCCGTACGAGCAACGGCATGTCCGTAAAGCCCTTAATAAAATCGATATCCTGGTAGTTTTCATCGAGAATGATTTTTGAGGCGCCGAGGAACAACGCGCCATCCGTCTCGGGACGCACTGGAATCCAATAATCCGCGCGGCTCGCGGTGGGGTTATACTCAGGAGTGATGACGACGAGGCGAGCCCCCCGCTCCATGCTCTCCAACTTCCAGTGCGCTTCCGGCATCTTGTTCTCGACGAAGTTCTTTCCCCAGCTCGTATTCAACTTGGTAAAGCGCATGTCGGAAAGATCGACGTCGCAGTTCTGCGTCCCGTTCCACCAGGGTTGAGACGGGTCTTGATCGCCGTGCCAGGTGTAGTTGTTCCAGTAGCGTCCGCCCTGCGCCTGGTCCGGATTCACCTTGCGAATCCAACTATCCAATAAAGGCAGCACGCAATTGTTAAACCGGGTATTGGCATGTTTTCCCATCATGCCGAGGATCGGCATTCCGGCACGGTGCTTGAAGCAGCGCACGCCCGCGCCCTTCATCATTTCAATCATTTCCGGCGCATACCCCTGCTCGCGGAGACGACGGGCGCCGGCTTCACCGCTATACCGAGTACCGATGACGATCAATCCCTTGGCGACGTAGGTAAAGGCCGTATCCCAGGACACGCGAAGCATGTCATCCAAGAACCGGCTGCTGAACTTATATTTCCGCTTCGCCTCCGACGTCAGTTCAGGGGAACCGTCGTCCATCCACTGCTTCCAGCCCTTCCGCATCAACGGACCCTTCAAGCGATAGGGACCGTACACGCGACGGTGGAAGGTGAAGCCCTTCAAGCACATGCGCGGATTGTGCGCGAACGTGCCGCGGTTGCCGTAGAGGTCTTCATAGGTTTGGTGATCGTAGTTCTGCTCCACGCGCATGACGACACCGTTTCGAACGAACGCCCGAATGCGACAGGCGTGCGTGTCGTTCGGTGAGCAGCACCAGGTGAAGGACGAGTCATACCGATATTGATCGTGATAGACACGCTCCCACGACCGATCCGGATACTCACCCAAGGGATTGTCGACCTCGACGACCGGTTGCAACGCGGTCAATGCCAAGGCCTTGTCGGCAATGGCAGCCACTGCGACCGTCCCCGCCGAGACCTTCAAGAACTGCCTGCGGGATAACTGCATCATGAATACCTCCTCATAAGAAGACAGGACACCTTACCGACGCCACGATTCATGGCGTCCACACAACACGTCGCCAGTGACCGGAACAGGCCAATGCAAATGAACCCTCCTTCCAGGCCGATGGTTCTCCCGACGCACGAGCGGCCGGTCGTACGACGGCGCAGCGTTTCGCATCTCTCTGCGCGAAGCACAACGAACATCGAGAAGATCGAGAAAATAAAAAATCATGACGACGTCTTGTGCACCTCGCATGCCACGAAGGCCGTTCATGCCGAAATGTCTATGTCATTGAAAAACCGAACGCTGAAGATGAAGAATGCATGAAGTTCTCGCGGCCCATGAATCAGCCACGACAACACGCGGTGAGACACCACGATTCCACCACGATACATCGTGGGATGCGCCATTCATCTGAGCAGAGAAAAAGACGGACGGAGAGGAATTCGTTACGTACGGGAGGGACGCCGAATAGCCAATTTTAGCATCCGGCTGCGGAGCGTGCTCGGGGCCAACCCCAACTGGTCGGCAGCTCCGCCAAGGCCTTCGATGCGCCAATCGAGCAGCGTGAGCGTTTGAAGAATATGGTGTCGTTCCTCGTCATGCAGCGTTCGCCGAGGAGTGGATTCGGTGGAGACGTGCGCATTCACCATCGCCGGATCGATACGCAACAGGCGATCGCGACACAGAATCAGGCCACGCTCCACAATGTTCTCCAGCTCCCGCACATTTCCCGGCCAGGCATAATGCACCAATCGCTCCATCGACAGTCCGTCGAAGTCCTCACACTGTCGCTTCAGCCGTTGGGAATGAACCCGCAGGAAATACCGGGCGAGGATGGGAATGTCCTCCGGGCGCTCTCTGAGCGGAGGCATATGGATGGGAAAGACGTTCAACCGATAGTACAAATCGCTGCGAAAACGCCCCTGCTGGATCGCCCGTTGCAAATCGGTGTTCGTGGCGGCAATCACCCGGACATCCACTGGAATGGCCGTTGCGCCTCCGACCCGATCAACCAGACCGTCCTGGAGGACCCGCAACAGCTTCGCCTGCGCCTCCAGCGGCATCTCGCCGATTTCATCCAAAAACAAGGTGCCGCCATCGGCGAGCTCAAATCGGCCGATCCGTTGCTGTTCGGCGCCCGTAAACGCGCCCCGTTCGTGGCCGAACAACTCGCTTTCGATCAACCCTGCAGGGAGCGCCGCACAGTTCAGTCGCACAAAGGCACGGTCGCGCCGCAAACTTTGCTCATGGATGGCGCGTGCCAGAACCTCCTTGCCCGTTCCGGTCTCCCCCGTTACCATCACGGTGGCGTTCGTCGGAGCCGCCTGGCGAGCGAGCGTCAGCACATGCTCGAAGGTCTGGCTTCGCCCGACGACGATGCCGAAATCCTGACTGGCGTTGAGTTGCTCCTCCAAATACACATTTTCTCGCACCAGCTGTTGTTTCAAACGGTGGATTTCTTCATAGGCGTTGACGTGCGCGATGGCGAAGCCGATCTGCGTTGCCACCTGCTGAAGAAAATCGACTTCGGCCGGGTCCGGATACCCCTCCTCGATGCTGCCGATGTTCAACGTTCCAAGACAGGCCTCCTGAACGACCATGGGAAGGTTGATCATGCGACCAAGCCCTTCCTGCAGATAACTCTCGTCCTCGACAAACAGTCGTTCTTTCTGAAGGTAGGGCCGCACATGCACCTGATGATGATCGTAGACCCACCCTATTGCGCTGCGCGCGTGGGGAATCATCGCATCGCTTCTGAGCACCACCTTCGGGAGATTCGTCTCCATCGCATAAAACCGGAATGCGTCCGATTCCAAATCGTACACCGTGATTCCAGCCCGCTCCCACCGAAGCACTTTCGCCAACTGATCCGTGACGGCGCGAAACAAACTCTGTCGGTTGCGCTGAGAATTCAGCACATTGGTGACGGACAACAGCGTGCGATAGTTGAGCGCAAGGTTATGCAGGACGTGCCCCCCCTCTCGGAGCAAAGACTCTCAATGAACGGATCACGACCTCTGTGTGCTGGAGCGACACGTCGTCAGGAAAGGCACCGACACGCACAGGACTCGCAGGCCCGCTTCGATGGTCGCTATAGCTTGGGCACTGTCGGCATCATAGGCCTGACCGATGGCTGGTTCCAGTCGTTCATCGAATCTTCATCAAACGTTCATGTGTCGCCGGCGGCAGCCAACTGGATCACGTGGTCCGGCACAGCTTGCCCTCGCAAGGCTTCCGCAGTGAAACTACTGACGCCCTACGCCTAAGGCACGCCGCCCCTCATCCATCTCAACGTCCGATCTGAGTCGCGAAGAACGGCGCCCGGACGCGGGTCCCAAGGATCCTGAGTCTGGACCGATTGAGGGCGTAAGAGGATTCGTCGTCGTCCCCAAATCGGGACTTCTTCGGGGAACCAATGCACTCGGGACCGGATCGCGATGCGGACGCATCCGGTCCAGGTCCGGCAAAACCCGCCCTTCAGATGATGGCCGCGGATCGCCTTTCCGGGGTACGATCCGTTGAAGCTCCTCCTCATCGTCTTCTTCATCGAGCAGGGAACCAATCGCTTCTCTGCGATCGCTCGTCACTAAATTCGTCGCGATCACTTCTTTCGCCAGAGATTCCGCCGTGGGCAATTCATCGGCATAGACATCGGTCTCATATTCGGCAGTGGACGGCGTCGCCAGAGAAGTCCACACGGATTGCCCGGACTCGGTGATGTTAATGCTCGTCACGGTCGACAGGCCCGGCCGGATCGGATGTTCCCGGAGTTCGTCCGCGGGTAAGGCGATGCGCACCGGGACACGCTCGACGATGTGAATGAAGTTGCCGGTCGAATTATCCGGAGGCAGCAGGGCAAAGGCGCTTCCACTGCCCGGCACCAGTCCCTCGACCGTCCCATGGAACGTTTGCTTCGACCCATAGAGACTCACATTCACCAACGCCGGCTGGCCGGGACGAACATGTTGCAGTTCCGTTTCACGCAAGTTCGCTTCGACCCACAGATGATCCAGCGGAACAATCGTCATTAGCAGCGCCCCTGGCTGAACGCGATCTCCCACCTGTGCTTTGCGCTTGGCGACGTATCCGGAAATCGGAGCCCGGATTTGTTGGCGCGCATATTCCAGATGCGCTTCGATCAATTGATGCTTCGCGAGATCCACCGCCGGATGGGCCATGACGGTCGTGCCCCCGATCTGCGCATCCAACGAATCCAGCTCGGCCTGGGTCTCCCGCACCTCCGCGTCCAAACTCGCAATTTTGTCTGCGGTATTTTGCAGGATCTGTTTGGAAATCGCGCCGCTCGGCGCTGCCCGTTGATAACGATCCATGTCGTGTTCGGCCAAGTCCAGGCGGGCCCGGCGCGAGTGCAGTTTTTCCGCGAGTTGTTTCCGGTTGATAAACAGCGCCGCAATACGACGCACTTCCTCCCCTAGCCGACCACGGGCCCTCCCCAGGGCGGCATAGGCTTGATGCTCGTCCAAGCGGATCATCAAGTCCCCTCGATTGACAAACTGCGTCTCCTCCGCCAGCACCTGCGTCACGATGCCGGAGGCCTGCGCCGCCACCGGCACCAGATTCCCCGTGACATAGGCGTTATCGGTTCGTACCCAAAACCGGTCATGCGTATACCAGTACACCAGATAGGCAACCGTAGCGACCAGCACCAAGACGGCCACGACCAATAGTTGCCGATTCCGGCGCGCACGAATAGCCTTCGGATGGATGCGGTAGGGGCCAACCTGCGGCGAGCCACCAGGGGATTGTGGAGTCTGGGACGTATCTGTCGTCGTAGTGGTCATAGATTTAGCTCGGATTCTGTTTCGGTCGTTTTGCAATGTCCGGATTGTGATAACCGCCGCCCAAGGATTCGATCAGATCAACTGCCGCCACCAACTGGTCGCTCTCCAAAGCCCTCAACGCATATTCCTGCTCTAGGACCGGATAACGATGCCGCAAGACCTCCCGATCATCATCGAGCCCATTCACGAGTCGCACCTTCGCCAACCGCCAGTCATCACCCAACGAGGCCACCAACCGCCTATGCGAAGCCATGATCTCATTCGTGGTCTGCCAAGCGCTCAAACTGTCGGCCACTTCCCGCATCGCATCCAGCAAGGTATCGTTATAGAGCTCCACCGCCGCATCGTACTCCGCACGTTGCGCCCCCAATTCACCGCGGAGCCGGCCGCCTTCAAACCAGGGCATGCGCAGGCCGGGTGCCAGTCCATAACTGAAGCTTTGACCGCTAAACAGAAAATTGGCCAGCTTATCGGTCCCCTTCGTCAATGTCAGCGCATTGAATCCCACGAATCCCGTCAGATCGATGGTGGGATAGAATTGAGTGACCGCCACCCGGACCATACGCGATGCGGCGTGAGCACGATAGATGGCGGCCGCAAGGTCCGGCCGATGGACGAGTAACCCCAGCGACAGATGGTCCGGCGCCGCAATCTGAGTGGGAACGATCACTTTCGGTTTGGCGAACAGATGCACCGCCTCATCAGGTCCCTTGCCCGCTAATCGCGCCAGCAAATGGCGCTGCACATCCAACTGATCTCGGATCGCCGCCTGGCGTTTGAACGCCGCTTCATACTCGGCCACCGCAATTTTGACTGGCTGGTCGTTATCGAGTCCGAGGCGAAACCGAGTCTCCGCCAGCGTCTTGAGATCCTGGCGGATGCCGATGATGGTTTTGACAATCGTGAGCTGCTGTTGCAGTGCCTGGCCACGGAAATAGGCACGGGCAATGCCCGTGGTCAATCGGAGGCGCACTTCGGCCGTTTCCGCTTCTTCGGCCCCAGCATGGCCAAGCGCTGCTTCCAGCATGGCCCGATTTTTCCCCCAAAAATCGAACTCGTAGCGGAAGCTCAACGGGTTGATAATCCCGTAGGCGATGCGTATGCCGGCCACCTCCGGATTCAACGCCGCAAACACACCGTGTTGCGAAATACGTTCATAGGTCAACGATGCCTCGGCCTCCAGAAACGGCAACAGCCGCGCCCCTTCGACTTTGACAAGAGATTCCGCCTGCCGCAACCTGGCGGCTGCACGTTTTAATCCGGGGTTGTCTTTGAGCGCCTCCTCGATCAGGCTATTCAGTTCCTGATTGCCGAACTGTTCCCACCAGTGATCCTCCGGCCAATTCTGGAGCCGGCTTGTCACCTCTGCGAGCGTCTCCGTCATTTCAGGTGCCTCAAGATATTGTGCCGCTGGATCACCTTTCGGGACCCATGCGCAGCCCCCGAAGAACAGCGCGCAGCCGATCCCGAGATAGATCGGCAATCGGCAGGCAGTTGATACACGGAATCTCATGGCCCCTCCTCAATTAATTCTTCAGCGCGCCGCTCCCTGAGGTCATCAGCTGGACTCGGCGACAACGGCAAGTGGGTCGGATGGGCGAACCACACGAGAATGCCCAATCCGACAAATAGGAAACTCGCGACGAGAAACGCATCGTTGACGCCGAGGATCGCCGCTTCCTGGCGAATCAGCTGTCCAAGCTTGGCCTGAACCTCCGCCGGCGACAACCCTGCCGCACTCAGCTTAGTCGTCAACTGTCCCATCGGATCGAACGAGATCGACTGCCGTCCGCCGAAGTGATCAGCTAGGTGCAGTTGATGAAAGTGGATTCGCCGGAACAAGACGATCCCTTGAAACGTGATCCCGAATGCGCCCGCAGCCACACGTAAAAGGTTGGCCACCTCGGCGGCTCGCAGGATGAGCGGACCGGACAGGCCGTGCAGAATCAACACCGTCACGGGCGTAAAAAACGACCCCAGAAAAATGCCTTCTACGAGCATCGGCCAGAAGAGTTCCTCATAACTATGGGGATCGTCGTACAGGCCGAGCCAGTAGAAGGTCCAGGCAAAGCCCAGACTGTTCAGACAGATCAACCAGCGCGCATCGATGTACTTGCAGAGGAGATGCATCACGGCAATGGCAGGCGCCCCCAACAACACCAACGGCAACAGGGCGAGCCCGGCCAGTTTGGATGAATAGCCGAGAATGAGTTGGATCTGCACGATCAACAGCGACAACAGCCCTTGAATCGAGAAAAACCCGAGCGTCAGACTGATGACGCCGATCACAAAATTACGGTGCATGAACAGGCGCAGATCCAGTGTGGGATGGCGCTCCCCCAATTCCCAAATGATGAAACAGGGAAACGCCACGAGAAGGACGACCGCGATGGCCTGCAGGAAGGGAGAATCCAGCCAATCGAAATCATTGCCCATATTGAGCAGTGTCTGAAGCCCCAGGAGCAACACCGCCAGCAAGATAAACCCGCCCCAATCGAATCGCGAGTACCGACGATGAAAGCCTCGCCCATATAATAAGGCCGCCAGCGTACCGACGATCACGAGCGTCAGCACGAAATCCAGGTAGAACAGAAAACGCCAGCCGAGCATATAGGAGATGTAGCCCCCCACCGGCATCCCGATGGTGAAGGGCGTAATGCTAAACAAGCCCCAGACGGTCAATGCCACCGCCTTCAATCGCTTGGGATATTCGTTGAGCAGCATGGACTGGGCGATCGGCAAGGTGATGCCACCGGCGACCCCTTGCACGATGCGAGCAGGCACAAACTGCGCAAGCGTCTGGCTAGCACCGCACAAATACGAGGCCACGCTATACACCACGAAGGCGCCGATCAACAGACGGTAATCGCCGATCCGCCCCGAAAGATATCGCGCGAGGGGAAACCCCAGAGCCAACCCGACCATAAAGTCGGTCTGCGCCCAGGTGAGAAAACTGGGTAACACACCGCCCAGATCGCCCGACACATGCGGCAGCAGGGCAATGTAGGAACCGGCATTGAACAACACCACGATATGCGACAGGCCAAGCACGGCGTTGAACAACACAAACCGCCACCCATGCAACCGTCTGAGATACACAGTGGCCATCGCCGCGCTCCAGCTCCATCACGTAATCACTTAACGAGGTGACGTATCCCGACTGCTTAGGCCCGGGCGGTCTCTGGTTGAGCAGCAGGCACCGTTGCGGAAACGGCTGGGGTCGCAGCCGACGCGCTCTTATGATGCGCCGCATAGATTGCCAATCCCGTGAACAACATACCCCCGACCAGATTCCCTAGTGTCACCGGGATCTGATTCCAGAGCCACCAGGTCGACACACTGATATTGGCCCCCAGCAACATGCCAACAGGGATGAGAAACATGTTCACCACCGCATGCTCAAACCCTTGCGAAAAGAACAACAAGGTCGGCCCCCAGATCGCGAGAATTTTTCCGGAGAACGACGACGACATGTAGGCCGCAACGACCGCCAGGCTGACCATCCAATTGCAGAGCATCCCTTTGGTAAACGCCGCAAGCAAACCGGCCGTGCCGTGAGAGGCATAATAGTTAGTTTTTGCTTCGGCGATCGCAATGAGTTTGGCCCCGACCGCATTTATTTGCGCGTCTCCTGCGGTGGTCAGCGCAATCGCGAACAAACCGGCATACAAAACGCTGCCGAGGAGATTCCCTAAAAATACCCAGCCCATGTTGGCCGCCACATGACGGAGATCGGCGTTTTTCTGACCATCGGCCACCGCGACGGGGAGCAACGCGAAACTGCCGGTGATGATCTCCGCGCCAAGCAGAATCGCCAGCGCCAATCCGAAGGGGAAGAGCAGACTGCCCAGAATCCAGTAGCCGGTTTCGACGGCCACCGTCACCGCCATGCTGGTCCCGATCCCGAGATAGGCGCCGGCCAGCATGCCGCGGAGCACGAGTTGACGCGGGGGTAAGCTGAGCTTCAGCGCGCCGCCGGCCAGCATACTGTCTACTACACCGTATGGCTTCACATAGTCCATCACATCCTCCTTGTTCGGTTCGCCGGCTATCACTGTCGGCGCGATGCCTGGTACGGTCACGGAGATGTTTCTCTTACAGGCCTTCAGCAAGGCGCGTGCCGCATCGTTTCTCGCTGGCCCGTCTACCTCGTAGACTGGTAGAGACGCTGGTTCCTCGCTGCCGGGACCGAATCCTCATCTACATCACCCGCTCCCTTGACGAAGCGGGTGAATACGGGCGAGATCGCACGGGCGCACGGTGCGAAACCGCTCATTCTGCATCCGGCCGCAAGAACTGCATGAGGAGGAGAGCCCGGCATCCGCGCAAGACGCAATAGATTTCCCCTGGAGGGACGCCTTCCCCGACGGGACGGATCAGGCGACAAAGTTGCACAGAGACAAGCGAGCGGACTACCATATCTACCCTCGGAGAGTACGACCGCCCTTGAGTGACCTGCTCAGCAATCTGCCCATTGCCCGCAAGTTGTTTCTTGCGTCGGTGATTCCTGCGCTCACCGTGCTGCTCCTCAGCGTCTTGACCTACCGCAGCGTCACCACGTTCTCCGACGACGAAGGCCAACTCAATGACATCTATTACTCCCAGCGATTGGCCTCGGAGTACCTGCGGCTCATCGTAGACCTCGAAACAGGGTTCCGGGGGTTCGTGCTCACGAGCCAGGAGCATTATCTGTTCCCCTACCGGACCGCTCAGGACCATGTGCTGAACATCGGCAAGACGCTGGAAGCGCAGGTCTCCACCTATGACGATCAACGCGCGTTGATCACCTCCGTCCAACAATACGTCAGGCAATTCATCGATGAAAAAGAAGTGTTGATCGAAGCCGTCAAGGCCGAGCATCCCGACGAGGCACGGCTGTACATCGAGGAGGGCAAAGGGCGGACCCTGATGTTGAAGATTCGCCAGGACATGGGACGCTTCGAGCATCTCGCCCAGACGGCGCTGAATACCAAACTCGCAAAACTCGCTCAGGATCGCGACACCATGCTCATGACCATCCTGGGAGGTGGGCTCTTCGCGTTGATCTGCATGGTGGCCGCCTTGCACCTCATCGCCCACTCCATCACGACACCGCTCGAACGCCTGGCCAGGGCCGTCGTGGCGTCCGATAGCAACCCGATCCCGCAGGTTCCTGTCATGACGCGAACGGATGAAATCGGCAACCTGTCGCGCGTGATGCACACCATGAGTTCCGCCATCCATTCCCACATTGCCATGGTGCAACAATCGGAAGCGAACTTGCGCCAGCTCAACCAGGACCTGGCCGGGTCAGAGGCCAAGTATCGCAGTATCGTCGACCACGCGCCTTTCGGCATCTTCACCACGCGCGGCATGACCCTCGTCTTCAGCAACCGCTACAACAGCTTCCTCGCGGGTCTCGACCCGAGCGAAGAAAAAGACCCGGACGCAGTCCGCCGCGCCATTCACCCGGAGGACCGAGCCCGGGTCATCGAGGAATTCTCACAGGCGGTGGCGGAAGGACAGCCCTATGAGACCGTCTTCCGATTTCTCCATCCGGATGGCACAGTCAAAAAAGTTTTGAGCCGGCGCATTCCGATTCGCGATCATTCCGGAGCGGTCGTCATGCACCAGGGGTTCAACGTGGACATCACCGCCCTTGACCTCATGCAATCGCGGCTGCGTCGGGCCGAGCGACTGGCCACACTCGGGCAGGTGGCCGCAGGCATCGCGCACGAAATCAGAAACCCGCTCGTCGGCATCGGTTCGACGGCGTCCCTCCTACTCGACGATACCGATCCGACCGATGTGCGCCGCCCCGATCTGGCCGTCATTCTGCGGGAGACCAAACGTCTCGACCGGATCGTGAACCAGATCATCGACTATGCCCGTCCCCGTGAGATCGTGGCCTTCGCCTTCGACATGGCACAGCTGGTGCAGGAAGTCATGAAGGTGTTGGATGAGCCGCTCACGCGCAAACAGGTGACCATCCACCTCTCGGCGCCGGACTCCCCCTACACCATTCAGGCCGACCGCGATCAACTGAAACAAGTGCTGCTCAACGTCTTGCAGAACGCGATCGAAGCCAGCGCCTCCGGTGGGGCAATTGCCATCACCCTGGCCCAGCAAGCACGAGGTGTGGAGCCGGGGCTGGAAGTCGCAGTCGCAGATCGGGGAACCGGGATCAGCCCCACCCATCTCCCACACGTGTTCGAACCGTTTTTCACCAGCGGCAAACCGCGAGGCACCGGGCTAGGACTTGCCATCAGCCGCAACATTCTCGAGGCGCACGGCGGAGACATATCGCTGGACAGTGAATTGGCGCGCGGCACCACCGTTCGCGTCTGGGCGCCCTTGCGACAACAGCCACCCCGACTACAGGAAGAGGAACAGCATGCAGGCCACGATCTACGTCACGGATGACGAACCAGCTATTCGATCCGCCATTGTCAAACGCCTTTCGCGACGCCACCACATCGTGACCGGCTTCGAATCGGGCGAGGATGTGATCCGGGCCGTCACCCAGCATGTGCCGGACCTTATCCTGCTGGATTTGAAGATGCCCGGCTTGGGAGGCGCCGAAACGCTCAGACAGCTCCGCCCGATCGCTCCCCACACGTTGATCATCATGCTGACGGCCTATGGCACGGTGGAGGATGCGGTCGAAGCGATGCGGTTGGGAGCGTACGACTTCCTCATCAAATCGGTCGATCTCTCCAGTGTGGACCCTGTCGTCGAACGCGCCGTCGAGTTCCTCACCCTGCGCCACCGAGTCGAATTTTCGCTTGAAGACCAGAACAATGCCTACGCGTTGGCCAATATCGATGCACGCAGCCCGGCGATGCAGCTGTTGCTCGGTCAGGTTCGGGATGTGGCGGAGAACGCCAAATCCACTGTGCTGCTCCAAGGCGAAACGGGCACCGGCAAGGAGTTCCTGGCGCGGGTCATCCATTGCAACAGCCCGCGCGCCACCGGTCCCTTCGTCGGGGTGAACTGCACGGCCATTCCGAAGGAGCTCTTTGAAAGCGAGCTGTTCGGCCACGAACGGGGCGCCTTCACCGGCGCCCATCAACGCAAACGCGGGCTACTGGAGAAAGCCGAAGGCGGCACGTTGTTTCTGGACGAAATCGGCGACCTGGATCCGGCCATGCAAGCGAAGCTGCTTCGCGTGCTGCAGGAACGCACGTTCAGACGCGTCGGCGGCACGGAAGACCTGTCCGTAGACTTTCGTTTGATGACCGCCACCAATCGCGACCTCAAGAAAGACACGGTGCGCGGCACCTTCCGGGAAGATCTTTTCTTTCGTCTGAACGTGGTCACCTTCGAACTCCCGCCCCTGCGCGTGCGCACGGAGGATATTCTCCCGCTTTCCATGCAAGCCGTGCTGCGATTCGGCAAGGAGTTCGGCAAAGACGTCGTGGAGATTGAGCCGGAGGCGCAAGCCTTGCTCCAACGGTACCCCTATCCGGGCAACATTCGCGAACTCCAGAACATCATCGAGCGTGCCATGATTCTCTGCCACGACAAGACCTTGACCGCCGGCTGCCTGCCGCGTGAATTGCGCGAACAGTCCCCTCAGATCGCCGTGGCCATGGCGCAGGGCGAGCACCCCTCGCTTCGCATTGAAATGGTGCTGGGGCAACAGACGCTGGCGGATATCGAATCGGCCCTGATCGAAGAAGTCGTGCGTCTCTCGGATCACAACAAGACGCTGGCCGCCAAACATCTTGGGTTGACACGATTCGCCCTGGACCGGCGCCTCAAGAAGCAAATGGAACAGGCCTGAACCGACAGTCGGGAAGGAGTGCATCCCGGGGTTGAACCGCATCACCCAGGGACGGATAATGGGCATATGAATCAGGCAGGCGATGGTCGCCAAGCATAATAGCTGGGTCCTCCCAGGCATCGTCGGATTGACCTGCGGCCTCTTCGCGCTCGATCTGTTCATGCCGCTCGGGATCGCCATTGGCGCGCTCTACGCCGGAATCGTGCTGCTGGCCTCATTCTCCACGAATCCACGACTTCCGCTGCTCACCGCCGCATGCGCCACAGCGCTGCTCATTGTAGGGGCCGCGGGAGGGCCCCGCCTGAGCAGCATTCCGCTGTGGGTGGGCGTCACCAATGCGTCCCTCGGGCTCGTCGTCGTGTGGATCTCGGCCGTGCTGCTGCGACAACGACAGCGTGCGGAGATTCGACTACGCCAGGCGAAAGACGAACTGGAGGCGCGCGTGGCCGCCCGCACCAGCGAACTGGCTGACGTGAACCGCACCCTATTGCATGAAATCTCTGAACACGTCGAGACGGAAGAGTCCCTCCGCGCCAGCGAGCGCGATCTTGCCATCAGTCGGCAGGAGTTGCAGGACCTGGCAGCCCGTCTTCTCACGGTCCAGGAGGAGGAACGCCGGCGCATCTCTCGGGATCTCCATGACGACATCAATCAACGATTAGCCATGCTCATCGTTCAAGCCGAGTCGCTGGAGAGCAACCTCCCCCCCTCGGCCGACGACTGCAGCAAGGAGCTGCGCTCGATCCAGGATCGGCTCACCGAACTGTCGGACGATGTGCGCCATCTGGCCTATCAGTTTCACCCGTCGATTCTGGACGACCTGGGACTCACGGTCGCCTTACAGCGCCTGCTCGATGAATGTGCGGTCCGCGCCAACCTCCATGGCTCGTTCGAAGCGCCGCCGACGCCCCTGACCGTGCCGCAAGCCGTTGCTACCTGTCTCTACCGCATTGCCCAAGAAAGCCTGGCGAATGTGATGAAACATGCACAGGCGAACAAGGTGACGGTCTCCCTTGCCGCGACAGCCGATGCCATCACGCTCACCGTGCAAGATGACGGAATCGGGTTTGACACTCAGCGACTAGCGGACAGCCATCGCGGGCTTGGCCTGATCAGCATGGCGGAACGCCTCCGCCTAGTCCACGGGACCGTCACCATCGATTCGATCCCTCACCAGGGCACACGCCTCTATGTCACAGTTCCGCATGCGGAGATTCCCATATGAGCACGCCCCCTCGAGTGTTGCTGGCCGACGACCATACGCTGGTGCTGGAAGGATTCCGGCGGATTTTAGAGCAACGATGCGACGTCATCGGGACCGTGGAGGACGGCCGCGCGTTAATCGAGGCGGCCACGCAGCTGCGCCCCGACCTGATCCTGCTGGATATCTCCATGCCATTATTGAACGGAGTCGATGCCGCCCGCCAATTAAAGAAGCTGCTGCCGGACGTGAAACTCATTTTCGTCACGATGCATGCGGACCCGGCCTATGTCAGCGAGGCCTTTAAGGCCGGCGCCTCGGGCTACCTGCTCAAACGGTCCGCGGCCAGGGAGCTGGAGCAAGCCATCGACTCCGTGTTGAAGGGACAGTATTTCGTCACCTCCCTGCTGACCAAAGACCTGGTGACGACCCTCTCCGAAGCACAGGCCGGCCTGTTTGCGCAACGGCAGGAACTGACGCCGCGCCAACGGGAGGTGCTGCAGCTCATTGCCGAGGGACGCACCATCAAGGAAATCGCCTCGCTGCTGAACATCTCTCCCAAAACCGTGGAGTTTCACAAATCTCAGATCATTTTCCATCTCAACCTCCGTACCACCGCAGAACTGACGAAGTACGCGCTTGCGCATGGACTGACCTCGGCGTAGCTGGTCAACACCCCCCGATCCCTTCGCCAACGGATGCATCCCCGATATGTGCCTCGGTAGATTTCACCGCAGACCTAGGGCATTGCCTAGTTGCCCCCCTTCTTTTTGTTCGTTACTCTACGCGTATGGGTTTGGACGCTTCCATGCTCATCCTTCTTGCTGGCTTGGTATGGTCGACGAAGGGCTGGACGATGAACGATGCAGCCATACAATGTCAGGTGTGTTGGCGCGTGCAGAATGACAGCGCCGACGGAAAGTCCTGTGCGACGTGGTTAGACCTGCAGACGTTCATGGATAATTACAATGCGACATCGCATCTCCCTCGCATGTCCGAAGGATATTGCCCCCAGTGCACCACCTTGTACCACCAACTCACACAAGAACAGCTCTACGACGCGTAACTCATCCATACATGACATGACGGGGCCCTGATCCCACGTGGTGGGGCTCCATCGACAGGTTGTCCTGCAATCGTTACAAAAAACCTGTCCATTTCGTTTCCGTTGTCTCGAAGGGCGACAACGGATCGCTCACAGAGGAATGCTCGCGACCAGATGCATCGAACCATACCGTCGACGTTTTCGCCAAGCCGGCTCCATCGAATCGCACAGTGCTGGACTCGCTTTATCGCAAGTCATTGGGAGACCCCTCCTACACCACACAGACTGGACGCTCGCTGGACACACCGGCTTGGCATCCAACCCTGCCCTCTCCGTACCATACCTCGCAGCACACACTCCTGTGCGCTTGATCGACTTCACTCCGCGAAGATGCTACGTTGGTTGAAGCAGAACAACGGGTTCTCACGTAGTAGTGACGCCCCGTTCAGTGCCTGGCACGGTTCTGCGGAGGGAGGAATGGCGACGATGAGCTACGCAGATCGATGCGGTTCGATGCAGGAGCCGCTGCAGTTATCGGAGGCCGGAGACGGCCGGGTGTGTGGACCGACTTCCATGCCTCAACGATCCACACCATGGGGCCTACGAAGAATGCCGGTGGGCAGGCTCGACGCGACGATCACCGCTTGCGGCCTCCTCGCAGGCCTCTTCCTCCTGCTCCTCAGTCCGATCCCCAGCCGCGCCGGCGACCGGTCAATCGCACCGTCGGCAGGGCCGGCTGAACCGGTCTATTCGCTGGAATCCGTACTGAATTTGGCCTTAACGCACAATCCCGCAGTCGCCAGCGCAGAAGGAACCATCGACCAGAACCGTGGACAGCAGGTCGCCGCCTATACCTATCTCAATCCCTCGGTCAGCGCCAACAGCGGCGTCGGCAAGATGCGCGATCTGGGCCTCTTCGATCCGGCCGTGCGCGAGCGTGTGACGGAATTCAATGTGACGGTGGGACAACCGATTGAGTGGCCGTCGAAACGCGCGGCACGTCAACGGGCCAGCGAAGCAGGCGTGGCCGCCGCCTCGGCTGGACTGGCGGAAACCCAGCTGAATTTGGTCGCCGACGTGAAGGTCGCGTTTTATGATCTCCTGCTGGCTCAGCGCGCGTTGATCCTCGCACAGCAAAACCTGGCCACGGTAGAGGATGTCGATAAGGCCGTCCGGACCAGGGTACGCCTCGGTGAAAGCCCTCAGTTCGAAGCGATCCGGTCCGGAGTGGAGGTGCTGAAGGCCAATCAATCGCTGACGAGAGCAGGCAATCGCGTCCGCGTCAATCGCGTCATGCTCGATACCCTGACGGCTGGCTCGCTCGGCCAGACGTATGCCATTGATGGGCAACTCCACCGTGCAGGCCCTGGATTCGGCATCGATATCTTGACGGAACGTGCGCTGACACAACATCCGACGATCATGCGCTTGCAAAAGGCCGTCGAACAGGCCGACCATAGTTTGGAATTTGAACGTCAGGCCCGCGTGCCCAATATCACGATCGGAGGCAGCTACTGGCGGGAGATCGGGCGGGAAGCGTTCACCGGCGGCGTCACATTCCCGACCCCCGTGTGGGACCGGCGGCAGGGAGAAATCATCTCAGCCTTCGGCAGCAAACGGAAAGGCGAAGCCGAATTTCTTCGTGCAAGGAATGAACTCATCAGGAACGTCAGCCAACATTTCCAGGATGCGAAAACGACCGCGGATATGATCGAAGTCTATGAGAAGGGACTCCTGAAACAGGCCGACGAGGCGCTGCGGATCGCGAAGTTCAGTTTTCAGCAAGGTGCATCCAGTCTCATTGAAGTACTCGACGCCCAACGTGTGCAGCGCCAGATTTTGTTAGACTATGCCCAGGCTCAGTTCGACCTCTCCATGTCGCTCGCGCTCCTGGAACGCGCCGTGGGGGGCGCCATATGATGCACGACACGACACAAGTCACGACCCAATCAAGTTTATTCCGGCCGAATCGTAACCGGCCGTTTCCCCTGAGGCTGCTGGCCGGCTCACTCCTGCTGCTCGCGTTGTCGGGCTGCGAGGGCCCACCTCCCAACGCGACTGGAGCAAACCCGCCGCCGCCCTCCCTCGACAAAAGTCTAGTTCGGTTGACCGCCGAGGAAATGAAGTCGGCAGGCATCATCATCAAACCCGTCATGCGCTCGGAATTTCGCACGATCCGTGACTTCCCCGGCACGGTCGAACCAAATGAACATGCCCTGGCCGAAATCACCACGCTTGTCCGCGGACGGGTCATCGACGTCTATGCCGACTTGGGCCGTGAGGTCAAAGGGGGCACCCTGCTGGCCCTGCTCTATAGCAGCGAACTGGGGATGGCGCAATCGGCGTATCTGAAGGCGACGGCCAAGCTGAACGTCGCCGAACGCGCGTTCAGGCGGGCGGAATCGCTCTTGAAGGAAAAGGTCATCGGCGTGGCAGAGTTGCAACGACGAGAAGGAGAAATGCTCAGCCTTCGGGCCGAGCTGCGAGAGGCTCGCGACCGCCTCTTGATCCTGGGTCTCACGGAGGAAGACTTGCGCAATCTGGATCGCAATCACACGATCCGCTCCCACGTCCCGGTGGTGGCGCCCTTCGATGGCCGCGTCATCGCTCGCAACCTGACCAAGGGCGAGGTCGTAGAAACCACTGAAAAACTGTTCGTGGTCGCCGACCTCTCTGATGTCTGGGTGACGGCGGTCATTCCCGAGAAGGATATCCCCTACATCCGGGCCGATCAGACAGGAGCAGGTCAATCGGTGGAGGTCCATGTGGCCGCCTATCCCGGACAGGCCTTCCAAGGGCGCATCACCTATGTCGGAGACGTGCTCGACCCCGCGACCCGGACGATGCGGCTTCGGCTGGAATTGCCGAATCCCGAACGCAAACTGAAACCCGCCATGTATGCCACGGTGCGGGTCTATTCCGAACCGGAGGCGAACGTGCTGCTCATCCCCCAGGCCGCCGTTCAACGCGACCGAGACCGGCAATTCGTGTTTGTCGAACGCGAGCCCGCCATCTTTGAGGCACGCGATGTGAAATTAGGCAGTTCGAACGGCCGTGAAATCAAGGTGGAAGACGGACTGCTGGAGGGAGAATCGATCGTGACGAACGGTGCCTTCGTGCTGAAATCCGAACTGCTCGGGGAACAGATGTAACCCGATGCTGTCTTCCCTTCTGGCCTTCGCTCTCCGTCAACGTGTTCTGGTCGTTGTGATGGCGTGTATCCTGACCGCCGGAGGGATCTATGCCTTCCGCACCATCGCCATCGATGCCTTCCCGGACGTCACCACCGTGCTGGTCCAAGTCGTCACGAAAGTGCCCGGCATGTCGCCGGCAGAAGTCGAACGGTTCGTCACCTTCCCCATGGAACTCCAGCTCATGGGTGCGCCGGGGCTGACGGACATTCGCTCGTTTTCGAAGGTCGGCCTGTCGATGATCACCGTCGTCTTCAAAGACGACATCGATATTTATTTGGCCCGGCAGGTCGTGCTTGAACGAATCCTCGAGGTCCAAGAGCTGCTACCCCCTGGCTCCTCATCGCAATTGGTGCCGAACACCACCGGCTTGGGGGAAGTGTATCAATTCTACCTTGAGGGACCGCACGACAACGACAAAGACTTTGTGATGAGCGATTCGGACCTCATGGAGCGGCGGACGATCGAGGACTGGGTGATCAGACCGCTACTCAAAGGGCTACCCGATGTCGTGGATGTGAATTCGCTGGGCGGGTTCGTCAAACAGTACCAGGTGATGGTCGAACCAGGGCTGCTTCGAAAATACGGCCTTGCACTCCATGAGGTGTTCGATGCCGTCGCCAATAACAATGCCAATGCCGGCGGGAACATTCTGGAAAAGGACGATGAAAAATATGTGATTCGCGGTGTCGGGCTGATCAAGACGCTCGAGGACATCGAACACATCGTCGTCAAGCAGGTGGGTGGCACCCCCGTCTACGTGCGAGATGTGGCGGAGATTCGAATCGGACACGCCGTCCGGCACGGCGCTGCCGTCCTGAATGGGAAACACGAAGTGATCACCGGCATCGTCCTGATGCTGCGCGGCGGCAATGCCCGGGACGTGGTGCAATCCATCAAGGACAAGATCTCGGAGATTCACCAGAAACACCTGCTGCCGAACGGGTTGCGCATCGTTCCGTTCTACGACCGGATCGAACTAATCACGGCAGCGCTTGATACCGTCTACAAAGCGCTGCTTGAGGGCATTGTGCTGGTGGTCGTGATTCTCTTTCTGTTCCTCGGCAACGTGCGCAGCGCCCTCATCGTGACCGCCACGCTGATCGTGACGCCGCTGGTCACCTTCATCATCATGGACCAAGTCGGCCTCACAGCCAATCTCATGTCGCTCGGCGGATTGGTCATCGCCATCGGCATGATGGTCGATGGCTCGGTCGTGGTAGTGGAGAATGTGTATCGACACCTCGCCGAACAGCGAGACGACCGCTTCAACAAGACCGAGGTCATCTTGCATGCCGTCACTGAAGTCGGACAACCGGTGATCTTCGGCATCCTGATCATTATCCTCGTCTTCCTTCCGATTCTGACCCTGCAGGGCATGGAAGGAAAAATGTTTCAGCCGCTCGCCAATACGATCATCATTGCGCTGCTGGTCTCCCTGGTCTTGTCGCTGACCCTCTCACCTGTTCTCTGCGCGATGACGCTGAAACGGGGAACGGAAGAGGACACCTTCCTGCTCCGCTGGGCCAAGCAGGTCTATCTTCCAACATTGCGATGGGCGATGGGACATCGCGTCACCGTGCTGGCCGTTGCACTCGGACTGCTGGGCGCTAGCCTGGCCCTGTTTCCCTTTCTCGGAGGAGAGTTTATTCCCATCTTGAACGAGGGATCGATTTCGCCCCAGACCATTCGCTATCCCAGCATCTCACTCGATCGATCCATCGAGATCGAAAAGGAGATGCAGCGCGCCGTGATGGAGTTCCCCGAAGTGCGCATGGTGGTATCCAAGATCGGCCGCTCGGAGATGGGAAACGACCCGCAGGAACCTAATGCCAGTGACCCAACCGTGAGTCTGCGTCCGATGGACGAATGGACCACGGCCAAAACCAAAGCCGGACTCGACGATGCGATCCGCAAGCGCATTGAAAAGGTGCCGGGGGCCAATTATCTGCTCAGCCAGCCGATCCAACAACGGGTGGATGAGCTGCTGTCCGGAGTCCGATCGGAAGCCACCATCAAGATACTGGGGGATGATCTGTCCGTACTGAGAAGTACGGCTGAAAAGATTCAGACCATCATGGGGTCGGTCCGGGGCGTGGGCGATGTGCGGGTCGAGCAACTCTTCGGCCAGACCTACCTCACCATCGACATCGATCGCAACAAAATCGCCCGCCATGGCATCAATGTCGCCCATATCCAGGAAATTATTACCACGGCGATCGGACAGGAACCGGCCACCCGCGTCTACGAGGGAAACAAACGATTCGATTTGACGTTGCGGTATCCTGAGCAATATCGAAACAGCGTCGACACGATTAAAAATATCCTGCTGACGACATCCTCCGGGGCTCTGATTCCACTCGGAGATCTCGCCACGGTCGAACTGCAAGAAGGACCGTCCTTGATCAGTCGCGAGGGGCTACAGCGCCGGATCTATGTCGGGTTCAACACGCTGGGCCGGGACATCGAAAGCGTCGTCGCCGAAGCTCAAGCCAAAATCGCGAAAGAGGTTCACCTTCCAGCCGGGTATCATTTTGTATGGGGCGGCTCGTTTGAAAACATGCAGCGAGCTATGGCTCGATTGAAAATCATCTTGCCGATCACGATCGGTTTGATTTTCATCCTCCTGTTTGCCTCATTCAATTCAGTCCGGCATGCGGCGCTGATCATTATGAACCTGCCCTTCGCGATGATCGGCGGAATCGTCGCCCTCTGGCTGACAGGTGAATATTTGAGTGTGCCGGCCTCCGTCGGATTCATCAATCTGTTCGGCGTGGCGGTCCTCAACGGAATCGTGCTGGTCTCCTATTTCAACAAGTTGCGGGAAGACGGCCTTCAAGGCGATGACGCGGTGATCAAAGGGTGCACACTTCGGCTCAGACCGGTCCTGATGACCGCGTTGGTGGCGCTGCTCGGCCTCATGCCACTGGCATTCGCCCATGGCATCGGTTCAGAAGTGCAGCGCCCGCTGGCCGTCGTGGTGATCGGAGGGCTCGTCAGTTCGACCCTCCTCACCTTGATCGTCCTGCCGGTGCTGTATCGATGGCTCGATCCTCCAGACCAACCAGCCGGGCCCGAAGCGGAACCAGCCCATTGACGACGTTTCTCTCGGATGAGGATGGGCATTTCCCACGCCATTCTCACACATCCGCGTAATGTCCCTAGTGATATGCCGAGGTTACCCGGATGAGATAATCGTGTACGATCTCTATCCTGGGGGAGTTTCCATTTTAACGTTGGCGTTGCCCTCTCCGTGTCACACGCCACGAAAGTTGATGCAAGCAACACTATGGCGTGGACGTTTCTCTGTGTCGCCGGGCTCTTTGAAATCTGTTGGGCCATCGGGTTGAAGTACACCGACGGGTTTACCCGACTGTGGCCCACGGTTGGAACCTTGATTGCCATGGCAGCGAGTTTCGGTTGCCTGGCTCAAGCGTTGAAAACAATTCCGGTAGGAACGGGATATGCAGTATGGACAGGCATCGGAGCAGCAGGCACCGCCGTCCTCGGGATGGCCTTCTTCGCCGAAACTGCGTCGACCATCAAAGTGCTTTCATTGCTCTGCATCATCCTCGGCATCATCGGGCTCAAAAGCAGCTCCTAAGCCATTCAGCAGTGATGTTCGTTCACGAATTCACCTAGACCATGTTGCCACTCACCACCCCCGCACAACCAGAGTCTTCAGTATTGCATTTCCCCAATTGCAAGCCCCCGAAGCCGACCGGCTGGACGCTTGGAGAATGGCCACTGCTCCTGCCTATCGGAACGGCCGCCCTATTTTTCCACTATGGCCATGAGTGGCTCAGTGACCTCTCTAATCCCGTGCGACTGAGCGCCATCCTTGGCTGGCTCCTGCTCGTGATTATTCTCTCCGCCTTTGCCGTACTCCGCCATGCGGAGCACCTTGCGAAGCGCCTCGGCGAACCGATGGGAACCGTGATTCTCACCTTGTCGGTTACCGGAATCGAAGTGATGATGATCGCCGCCTTTATGTACACGGGCAACGGCAATGCCTCCCTGGCGCGGGATGCCATGTTTGCCGTGGTCATGATCGTGCTGAATGGTATGGTCGGGCTTTCGCTGCTGCTCGGCGGCTTGCGGTACCACGAACAGACCTACAATCTACAGGGGGCGAACGCCTTCCTCGCGGTCATTGTCCCGCTGGCTGTGCTGGGACTTGTGCTGCCGAATTTCACGATCTCCTCGCCGGGCCCGACGTTTTCCCCCCATCAGTCCATCTTTCTCATCGTCATGTCCTTAGGTTTGTACGGCGTCTTTCTCGCGATTCAGAATCTCCGCCACCGCGACTACTTCGTGGCGCCCCGCAGTCATGGCAAACGCAAAACAGCCCGGCTCCATGATCAGCCTGAACCGGCCCCGAAGACGCCTGTCTGGCACCATACCCTCCTCTTAATGGCCTACCTGCTTCCACTGGTGATCCTCTCGGAACATGTCGCCACACCGATCGACTACACGCTTCGCTTATGGAATGCCCCCCACACCTTAGGTGGCGTACTGGTGGCGGGACTGGTGTTGGCTCCCGAGTCTCTTGGCGCGGTCCGTGCCGCGCTGGCCAATCAATTACAGCGCTCCGTCAATATTCTCCTGGGATCGGTGCTTGCGAGTATCAGCCTCACCATTCCGGCCGTCCTCGCCATTGGATTCTTCACTGAATCGACGATCATTCTCGGCATCGACACGGTCGACACCATTCTTCTGGTTCTAACCTTTGTGGTTAGCATGCTGACCTTTGCCGTCAGGCGCACCAATGTCCTGCTCGGAGCCGTCCACCTACTCCTGTTCCTGGCTTACCTCATGCTGATTTTCGAGAAGTGATCGGATAAGAACCGTGTACGCACAGCAGGGGTTTCGCATCTCGGCTTGTCTCGCCTGATCGTTCGAATTCGCACACCGTGCACAGTGCAACACCATACTTCTGACAATGAAGTGGCGCTCATCGAGACCGGAAACGATCGGGCCGCTGCCCTCAATCAGCTCGGCCAACACACACATTCCGTCCTAGCTGCCTCCTGCGCCGTATCCCAGCGAGGAAGGAACGGAATATGCGTTACCATTCAGTGCACTGCCACAGAATCGCACAGACCCCGACGGCATTCTGATCCGCAGTCAAACAATCGCCTAACAGGGGTGGCCTATGCACACGTTCCCTACGTTATGGCTCACAACACTACTAGTTCTCTCAGCAACCTGGGATCCCAAGTGCGTAAGAGGGACAGAGTCGAACACCAGCGCTCCCGGATCCCCGCTCACGAGCCAGCCGGCCCACTCGCAGACACGGGGCCCCTCCACACTGTCCTCCGTCCGCGCCGCAATGAACAGACACACCCGCACGCTGCTCGCAGTCCCCCGCAGGCAGAATGGGAGGCTCCCGGCAAGCTACAGCACCAGTCAACCACAAACCCTCCGCCTCCGGCCGCTTCCCCCGACAATCAATAGGCCAGGAGGGCTTGAGCCGGAACCGTTCATCGGACCGAGCAGACAAGAACAGGCAACACCGACACTCTCCCCCAACCAGGGCACAAACCTCGTCGACGCATCTTCTCTCACATCGATCTTCGCCTGGTCTCGAAGCAACCAGCTCCCCCTCGCCATGAGCGCGATTCCGCAGCAACGAGAAAACGAATACGAACGGATGAACGAGGCCTCGCACGAAAATATACATGGAGGGAACTAACACCTCCCGGATGACCAACTCCCCCTGTTCGACACAAGATGCCCCCCTCAATTCTGGCCGCAGCGAGGCGCAGAACATGGACCGACATGCGCGCCATCCTTGTGAACACGATCGGACGAAGAGGCCGACGGTTTCATGAGCACGCTACCATCCGAATGCGGACACTACCGTGCAAGCAGTTGATTTCGTTCGCCCTCGCCTCCTAAGATAACCAGCTATGCTGCAGAAAACTGCAGCCCTCACACGCTTCCACCACGCTCCGCTTGTCTGCTCTCGCGCAGGAATCGCGATTGGAGTCGAGCGTTATTCGGAAGGACGGCGAGTAGTTCCCGTAAAGATACGTATGTCTGGAACCAAGCATAAAACCTTCACGATCCTGCTGGTCGAGGACGACGCGGGAGATGTGGACATGTTCTTGCGAACCGTTGAACAGGAGCTGCCACGCCATGAGGACGAGCAGGTCACACTGGTCATCAATGCGACGGCCGAAGGTGCGCTGGAGCGGCTGCAACAACAACCGATCGATCTGATCATTGCCGACGTGCGCTTGCCGGGCATGAGCGGGATTGAACTCCTGCGGCGGGTGCAAGACCTGAATCGACGCATCCCGGTCATCATTGTCAGTGGAGTCCATGCCATAGAGACGGTCATTGACGCGATGCGCCACGGGGCGTTCGACTACATCGTGAAGCCCTACGACACGATGGATCTCTCGGCGCGCATTCACCGCGCCATGCGCATGTCGGAGATCCTGCTGCAAGCTTCACCCGATGAGCCCACCGCGCCGCGGATCCCCTTCAAAAACCTGGTGGGCGTGAGCGCCCCGATCAGAAGCGTGATGGCCATGATCGAAGCCATCGCCCGGGTCCCGTCCACCACACTGATCATCGGGGAAACCGGCACGGGCAAAGAATTGATCGCCAAGGCGATTCACGAACGCAGTCTCGATAGCGACGGCCCGTTTCAGGTCGTCGACTGCACCACCTTCTCGGAAGGCACCGTGGAGAGTGAATTGTTCGGCCATGTCCGCGGCGCATTTACCGGCGCAGTGGCCGACAGAACCGGCTTGATCGAGTCAGGGAGCCACGGCACCGTTTTTCTCGACGAAATCGGCGACCTGCCCGCCAATTTGCAGGCAAAACTCTTACGCGTGCTGGAAGCCGGCGAAGTACGTGCGGTCGGCAGTACGCAACAGCGCAAGGTCAACGTGCGCTTTATCGCCGCGACCAATCAGGATCTGGCAGAGAAGGTGAAGCGGAACGAGTTCAGAAAAGACCTGTTTTTTCGCCTCAATGTCATGGTGATCCGTGTACCGCCCCTCCGTGAGCGGACAGAAGATATCCCTGTCCTCGCGCGACATTTCGTTGCCCGCTATGCCAAGGAATTTACGAAACGCGTGGAAGATCTCCAGCCCTCCGCCGTCACGGAGCTGGTCGCCTATCCCTGGCCGGGGAATGTGCGGGAGTTACGGAATGTGATGGAGCGAGCCGTGATGCTTGCCAAAGGAGACCGCATCGGGATCGCGGATGTGGCCGGCATGCTCGCCGTGCCCGACGAGCGGCAGCGGGAAGCCTCCGATGAGGACTATCTCCATCTGCCGTATGCAAAAGCCAAGGAGCAGGTACTGGAGGCCTTCAATCGACGGTATATTTCAACCAAGCTGACCATCCACCAGGGCAACGTCACCCACGCCGCCCAGGACGCCGGACTGCCGCGCTCCTACTTCCATGAGATCATGCGCCGCTATACAAAAGACGAAAAATAGCGGTGTCAGTAAAGCATGACACTCTCAAGCAAAAACATGGCATAACTCATTGTTTAATTTACATAAATAATACACATATCAACTCGTCCGCCTTTACAGACACATATATACCCATATATTTCAATAAGTTAACAACTTCCCCCTCTATCGTAGTCAGCAGTTACTGCCCCCCCTGTTCCCACCGACGATCATCCCAAATTTTCGCTTACAACCAAACGCATTAAATAATTGTTTTTATTGCGCTTATTTCCCTGTTACCAAAACGAAATGTAACCACATTTTCTGCCCACGACGGCACGTGACTTGTAATACACCTATACCGCGAGCGAATACCCGCTCACCAATTTCGAATTGTGAGGGGCGAATGTTTCCAATTCGACACATGGAAAGGGGGTACACCAGACCAGATTGCATCCACGTGAGTGTAGTGAGGTTGTACGAACAGGTGCATGAGGGACTCATGTGCCTCACAAGGAGGTAGCTATTATGCAGGTTTCCGTTTCACGGAGACAGTTTCTCAAAATCTCGGCGGGAACCGTCGCGGCCGTGGCCGTGGCGGACAAAGTCCTCGCGTTGACCGCGCTGCAGCCGGTCATCGAGGTTGGGAACCCGCTGGGTGAGTACCCGGATCGGTCCTGGGAGCGTGTGTATCACGACCAGTACCGGTACGACTCATCCTTTACCTGGTGCTGCTCACCGAACGACACCCATGGCTGTCGCGTCCGGGCCTTCGTCCGGAACGGTGTCGTCATGCGCGTGGAGCAGAACTACGATCACCAAACCTATGAAGACCTCTACGGCAACCGCGGCACGTTCGCACACAATCCGCGCATGTGCTTGAAGGGCTTCACCTTCCATCGTCGCGTGTACGGTCCCTATCGGTTGAAGGGTCCGTTGATGCGGAAGGGCTGGAAGCAGTGGATGGACGACGGCTCCCCCGAGCTGACGCCCGATGTGAAACGCAAGTACAAGTTTGACAGCCGCTTCCTCGACGACCTCAACCGGGTCTCCTGGGACACGGCCTTCACCTATGTCGCCAAAGGCGCCGTGCTCATCGCGACGCGCTATAGTGGTGAAGCCGGTGCCCGTCGTCTCCGCGAGCAGGGCTACGCTCCGGAAATGATTGAAATGATGAAGGGTGCGGGCGTACGGACGTTCAAGCATCGTGCCGGTATGCCGGTGCTCGGCATCGTCGGTAAGATGATGAACACCCGCTTCAACGGCGGATGCTTGCCGTTGTTGGACTCCTGGATCCGCAAAGTCGATGCCGAAAAGGCGCAGGGCGGAAAGTACTATTCCAACTACACCTGGCACGGCGACCAAGATCCATCCCATCCGTTCTGGAACGGGACCCAGAACTGCGACGTCGACCTCTCCGACATGCGCTTCTCCAAGCTGAACACCAGCTGGGGCAAGAACTTCGTCGAGAACAAGATGCCGGAAGCGCACTGGAAGCTCGAGTCCATCGAGCGCGGCGCGCGAATCGTCGTCATTACGCCGGAGTACAACCCAACGGCCTACCGCGCAGACTACTGGATTCCTCTGCGGCCTGAGACCGATGGCGCGAACTTCCTCGGTGCCTGCAAAATCATTTTCGACGAAAACATGCAGGACATCGATTACATCAAGGAATTTTCCGACCTGCCATTGCTCGTACGGACGGATACGCTTCAGTATCTCGATCCGCGCGATGTGATTGCGGATTACAAATTCCCGGATTTCTCAAAGAGCTATTCGGGACGCATCCAATCCTTGAAGCCCGAGCAGATTGAACGGCTCGGCGGCATGATGGTCTGGGATCTGGCGAAGGGGAAAGCTGTTCCCCTGCACCGGGAACAGGTCGGCTTCCACTTCAAGGAGAGCGGCATTGATCCAGCGTTGACCGGAACCTTCCGGGTGAAGCTGCTCAACGGTCGCGAGATCGATGTGATGTCGATCTACCAGATGTATCAAGTCCACTTGCAGGACTACGATCTGGACACCACGCACCAAATCACCCGTGCGCCGAAGGACCTCATCGTCCGTTGGGCGCGTGATTCGGGCACGATCAAGCCGGCCGCGATGCACAACGGCGAAGGCGTCTGTCACTATTTCCACATGACGGAAATGGGCCGGGCGGCTGCGTTGGTGATGACCATCACCGGCAACATCGGAAAGTTCGGGACGGGCTGCCATACCTGGTCTGGTAACTACAAGGCCGGTATCTGGAACGCCGTTCCTTGGTCCGGCGCGGGACTCGCGGTGCATACCGGTGAAGATCCCTTCAACCTGACCTTGGATCCGAATGCCCACGGCAAAGAGATCAAGACCCGTTCCTATTACTATGGTGAAGAAGTCGGGTACTGGAACCATGGTGATACGGCCTTGATCATCAACACGCCGAAGTACGGCCGCAAGGTGTTCACCGGCAAGACCCACATGCCGAGCCCCAGCAAAGTCCGCTGGGTGACCAACGTGAACATTCTGAACAACGCGAAGCACCACTATGACATGGTGAAAAACGTCGATCCGAACATCGAGATGATCGTCACGCAAGACATCGAGATGACCTCGGACGTCAACCATGCCGACGTGGCGTTTGCCTGTAACTCGTGGATGGAATTCACCTATCCGGAAATGACTGGCACGGTATCCAATCCGTGGATTCAGATCTGGAAGGGTGGTATCCGCCCGCTCTACGATACCCGTAACGATGCGGACACCTTCGCCGGCGTCGCAGCCAAGTTGGCTGAAATGACCGGAGATGCGCGCTTCCGTGGCGTATTCCACTTCGTGTACATGAACCGCGTCGATGTTTATCCGCAGCGGATGCTGGATGCCAGCGCCACCTGCTACGGATACAGCGCTGACGTCATGTTGAAGTCGGAAAAGGGTTGGATGGTCATGGGTCGTACCTATCCGCGCCACCCGCTCTGGGAAGAGACCAACGAGTCCAAGCCCCAGTGGACGCGGTCGGGTCGTATCGAGACCTACCGGATTGAGCCGGAAGCCATCGAATACGGGGAAAACTTCATTTCACACCGGGAAGGCCCGGAGTGTACCCCGTATCTGCCGAACGCGATTTTCTCGAACAATCCGTTCATTCGGCCGGATGACTACGGTATTCCGATCACCGCGCAGCACCATGATGATAAGCACGTGCGAAACATCAAGCTGCCGTGGGCGGAAATCAAGCGGCATCCGAACCCGTTGTGGGAAAAGGGCTACCAGTTCTACTGCGTCACGCCCAAAACCCGGCACCGGGTGCATAGCCAATGGTCAGTGAACGACTGGGTGCAGATTTATGAGTCGAACTTCGGCGATCCGTACCGCATGGACAAACGGACACCGGGTGTCGGCGAACACCAGTTGCACATCAACCCGCAAGCGGCGAAAGACCGCGGCATCAACGACGGCGACTACGTCTTTGTCGACGGTAACCCGGTGGACCGGCCCTATCGTGGCTGGAAGCCCTCGGATCCGTTCTACAAGGTGTCCCGTTTGATGATTCGTGCCAAGTACAACCCGGCGTATCCGTACCACGTCACGATGGCAAAACATGCCCCGTATGTGGCCACGGCGAAGTCGGTGAAAGGGCACGAGACGCGGCCAGACGGACGCGCCATTGCGGTGGACACCGGCTATCAGTCCAACTTCCGGTACGGCGCACAACAGTCGTTTACCAGAAGCTGGTTGATGCCGATGCACCAGACCGACTCACTCCCCGGCAAACACACGATTGCCTGGAAGTTCAAGTGGGGCTATGCCATCGATCACCATGGCATCAACACGGTTCCGAAGGAATGCTTGATCCGCATCACCAAGGCGGAAGATGGCGGCATCGGAGCCCGTGGTCCGTGGGAACCAGTCCGGACCGGCTTCACGCCGGGTCAGGAAAACGAGTTCATGATCAAGTGGCTGAAGGGTGAACATATCAAGATCAAGGTCTAGGACAGAGGTACACAGTCTGAGGGGTACGCCTCTCGGCACTTCGTCCTCGATACTTGAAACGAATGCGAACCATTAACTACATGATCATGTTCAGAAGGAGGATTCA
>Ga0209476_10000332_pt1 | contig 32085 bp, 30 predicted proteins | sample KloWWTrecipitate_FD_187179 | JGI IMG/M metagenome (GOLD analysis project Ga0209476, IMG submission 187179) | Active sludge microbial communities from Klosterneuburg, Austria, studying microevolution and ecology of nitrifiers - Klosterneuburg... | ecosystem: Engineered > WWTP > Aerobic digester... | reverse complement strand
GCCCTTGCGCTTGCACGTGCCGGAGCCCACCGGGCGCCCTGGCCACCCGACCGACTTCTCCTACCTGCACCTGGCCCCCGCGGGGGCCGCCCGCCGGCCACCGATCCAGGTGCGGCCCGCCGACACCGCCGACCTGGCCGCGTCGCTGGTACGGGTGCTCGACGACGACGGCCACGCGCTGGGGCAGTGGGCGCCGCAGCTCGACGCGGAGCGCCTGCGCGCGGGCCTGCGAGCGATGCTGGTGACGCGGACCTTCGACGCGCGCATGCTGATTGCGCAGCGGCAGAAGAAGATCTCGTTCTACATGCAGTGCCTCGGCGAAGAGGCGATCGCGGTCGCGCATGCGATGGCGCTGCGCAACGGCGACATGTGCTTCCCGACTTACCGGCAGCAGGGCCTGCTGGTCGCGCGCGGCGTGCCGCTGGTCGAACTGGCCTGCCAGCTGCTGTCCAACGAGTGCGACCCGCTCAAGGGCAGGCAGCTGCCGGTGATGTACTCGCGGCGCAAGGACGGCTTCTTCTCGGTCTCGGGCAACCTGGCCACGCAGTTCGTGCAGGCGGTCGGCTGGGCGATGGCCTCGGCGATCAGGGGCGACACGAAGATCGCGTCGGGCTGGATCGGCGACGGCTCGACCGCCGAGCCCGACTTCCACAACGCGCTGACCTTCGCGCACGTCTATCGCGCGCCGGTGATCCTGAACGTGGTCAACAACCAGTGGGCGATCTCGACCTTCCAGGCGATCGCCGGCGGCGAGCGCGCCACCTTTGCCGCGCGCGGCGTCGGCGCTGGCATCGCTTCGCTGCGCGTCGACGGCAACGACTTCCTCGCGGTCTACGCGGCCTCGCAGTGGGCTGCCGAGCGCGCGCGGCACAACCTCGGCCCGACGCTGATCGAGTGGGTCAGCTACCGGGCCGGCGCGCACTCGACGTCCGACGACCCGTCGAAGTACCGCCCGGCCGACGACTGGCAGCGCTTCCCGCTGGGTGATCCGGTGGCGCGGCTCGAGCGGCACCTGATCGCGCTCGGCGAGTGGTCGGCGGAGCAGGGCGTGACGCTGAGAAAGGAGATCGAGGCCGAAGTGATCGCCGCGCAGAAGGAGGCCGAGCGCTACGGCACGCTGCTCGACGGACGGGTGCCACCGGCCGAAACGATCTTCGAGGACGTCTACGCGCAGATGCCGGCGCACCTGCGCCGGCAGCGTGAACAACTGCGGAGCGGAGCATGAGCACGCCTGCGGAAGCGTCGCCGGTCGCGGGCCCGCGGACCCGGATGACGATGATCCAGGCGCTGCGCTCGGCGATGGACCTGATGCTCGAGCGCGACGGCAACGTGGTCGTCTACGGCGAGGACGTGGGCTACTTCGGCGGCGTGTTCCGCGTGACCGAGGGGCTGCAGGCCAGGCACGGACGCACGCGCGTGTTCGACGCGCCGATCTCGGAGGGCGGCATCGTCGGCACCGCGATCGGCATGGCGGCCTACGGACTGCGCCCGGTGGTCGAGATCCAGTTCGCCGACTACTTCTATCCCGCCTACGACCAGATCGTGTCCGAGGCGGCGCGCCTGCGCTACCGCTCGGCCGGCGACTTCACCGCGCCGATCACGATCCGCATGCCCTGCGGCGGCGGCATCTACGGCGGGCAGACCCACAGCCAGAGCCCCGAGGTGCTGTTCACGCACGTCTGCGGGCTGCGCACCGTCATGCCGTCGAACCCGTACGACGCCAAGGGGCTGCTGATTGCCGCGATCGAGTGCGAGGATCCGGTGATCTTCCTCGAGCCCAAGCGGCTGTACAACGGACCGTTCGACGGACATCACGACCGTCCGGTGGTGCCGTGGTCGAAGCATCCGCGTGGCGAAGTTCCCGAGGGCTACTACACCGTGCCGCTCGAGTCGGCGGCGGTGCATCGCCCGGGCAGCGAGCTGACCGTGCTCGCCTACGGCACGATGGTCTACGTCGCCGAGGCCGCAGCCGCCGAGTCCGGCATCGATGCCGAGATCATCGACCTGCGCAGCCTGTGGCCGCTCGACCTCGACACGATCGTCGCGTCGGTGAAGAGGACCGGCCGCTGCGTGGTGGTGCACGAGGCCACGCGTACCAGCGGCTTCGGCGCCGAACTGACGGCGCTGGTGCAGGAGCACTGCTTCTTCCACCTCGAGGCGCCGATCGAACGGGTCACCGGTTGGGATACCCCGTATCCGCATGCGCAGGAGTGGGCGTACTTTCCGGGGCCCGGCCGGGTCGGCGCGGCGATGCGCCGCGCGATGGAGGCCTGAGATGGGCCTGCACGTCGTCAAGGTGCCGGACATCGGCGAGGGCATTGCCGAGGTCGAACTGGTCGAGTGGCTGGTCGAGCTCGGCGAGACGGTCGCCGAAGACCAGCCGCTGGCGATCGTGATGACCGACAAGGCGAGCGTCGAGATTCCGTCGCCGGTAGCGGGAACCGTGGCGAGGCTGGCCGGCAAGGTCGGTCAGATGCTCGCGGTCGGCGCGGAGTTGATCGGCATCGAGGCGGGCGCGCGGGAGGCGGTCGTCGCCGGGGGCGCGCTGGCCGCTGGCGCCGCGGTGGTTCCGTCGGGCGAAGTGGCCACGCCTGGCGCGGCCGCTACGGCGGAGGCCGCCGCGACGACGACGGTGGAATCGGAATCGCCCGTGCGCGCCAGCGGCGAAAAGCCGCTCGCGTCGCCGTCGGTGCGCCGGCACGCGCGCGAGCTCGGCATCGATCTGTGGCGGGTAAGCGGCAGCGGTCCGGGCGGCCGCATCCGTCACGACGACGTCGAGCGCTTCGCGGCGCGCTCGGCCTCGGCGCCCCCGGTCGCACATCCGGCCGCGCATCCGGTCGCGCATCGGGCCGCGCATCCGGTCGCACATCCGGCCCCACATCCGGCCGCACATCCGGCCGCTTCGGCGCCGGCCCGTGCGAGCGCGAACTACGCCGAACGCCACGACGAACAGGCGGTTCCGGTCATCGGCTTGCGCCGGCGGATCGCCGAGGCGATGCAGGAGGCCAAGCGCCGCATCCCGCACTTCAGCTACGTCGAGGAGGTCGACGTCACCGAGCTCGAGGCGCTGCGTGCGCAGCTCAACGCGAAACACGGCGCCGAGCGCGGGCGACTGACCGTGCTGCCCTTCGTGCTGCGCGCGCTCGTTCTCGCGGTGCGCGAGCTCCCGCAGGTCAATGCGCGCTACGACGACGACGCCGGCGTGGTCACGCGCCACGGCGCGGTGCACGTCGGCATCGCGACGCAGACCGATGCCGGACTGATGGTGCCGGTGCTGCGCCACGCCGAGGCGCTCGACCTGTGGGCGACGGCGGCGGAAATCGCGCGGCTCGCGCAGGCGGCTCGCGGCGGCAAGGCGCTGCGCGAAGAGCTGTCGGGGTCGACGATCACCGTCACCAGCCTGGGCGCGCTCGGCGGCATCGCGTCGACCCCGGTGATCAATCGACCCGAGGTGGCGATCGTCGGCGTCAACCGCATCGTCGAGCGGCCGGTGATCCGCGGCGGCGCGGTGGTGGCGCGCAAGATCATGAACCTGTCGTCGTCGTTCGACCATCGCGTGGTCGACGGCATGCACGGCGCCGAGTTCGTGCAGGCGCTGCGCGGCTACCTCGAGTGCCCGGCGACGATGTTCGTCTGACGCGGCGACCCGGCCTCGCCGCGCGGCGACGCCCTCGAAGCCGCGTGGGTTTGCGTCAGGCCTGGAATCGGTAGGTGGCCGCCAGCCCGGTGCGCGACGGCATGCGTGCCGAAGGCACGATCACGACTTCGCCGCCGGTCGCGATGACCCGCTCGCCGATGTCGTCGAGCAGGTCATCGAGCTCGGGATTGCCGAGGTCGCCCTCCACGATGCTGCCGTCGCCGGCGTCGAAACGGCCCGGAACGATGCGGTCGGCTTCGATCAGCAGCGTGGCGACCTGGCCGGCGGCCGCGGCCTTGGCGACATCGGCGAGGTCGTCGCTGCCGAGCTGCTTCGCCCTGGCCGCCTCGAATCTGTCGACCAGGCCGGAGAGCCGCGCGAGGTACCACGGCTCGACGAGTTGCCACGCCCGCGTGCGCAGTTGCTCGAGCGAGAGATCGTCCGGATGCAGGTCGATCGCCTGGGCCGCCAGCATTGGATTGCGGCTGATGCCGCGGAACTGGTGATGATGTTCGGGCAGCGCTGCCAGCAGCAGCGGCAGGCCCGTGGGGCGCGAGTAGTGCTCGAGCACGTTGGCATCGACCGTGCGGAAGAAGCGCTCGGTCTCGTTGTCCCGCGCCGCCTGTTTCACGTCCGTGCCATGCCGCGTGGTCGCGCCCAGTGCGCCCGAGCCGTATACCCGCGTGGCGCGCTCGCGTTCCGCCGGCGGCGCCGCCGCGTCGATGGCCAGGTCGATCTCGTCGATCGTGTCCCGGTTGCCCTCGAAGAGCGTTGCCTCGTGCCGATTGAGTCCGAGGATGTGATAGCGATCGGCCGACTGCAGGATGCGCAGCAGCGGCTTGGTGTGGAAACTGTCGGCCACCACGGCCAGTTCGGCCACTGGCCGCTGCAGCCGGTAAGCGCGAAAGAAGCCCGGCGCCGCGAGAACGGCCAGTCCGTCCAGGGTGTGATTCCAGAACTCGCGATCGGCAGCCAATTTCTCGAACGGCGCCAGCAGCGGCGCGGTTTCGCGCGCCGGATACTTGCGCTGCAGAGATTCGGCCAGCGCCTTCGTCAGGTTGCGAAAGCGGATTGGATCTTGCTGGTTGTCGGGGTGGCGTCGGTGCGTCGGCTGGTACACGGAAAGGCACGGCGGCTCGTGCCGGCCCGATAGCACCTCGGCGTAGTCTTCGGCGGGTGAATGCATGGTGCAACCTCCTGAGAACAGCAGAACTCGTATCCGGCCGTGGATTGCAGGCGGCGCGCGCGGAGCCGTCCGGCGCGGCCGGCGGGATCAGCGATTCGCGTCTGGCGCGGATGGCGCGCGCGGCGCGACGCTGCCCTGCGCGGGCTCGACAGTCGGCGCGGGAATCTCGCGCGTGACCGTCTCGCGATAGATTCCGCCGGCTTCGACGCTTCCGCGGGCGGTGCCGCCGCCGCGCACACGGTACTCGCAGTCGGCGCGCTCGCCGGGCGGCAGCGGCTCGCAGCGCTTGAGCGCGTTCTCGATGTAACGAATCGGGTCGTCGGGACGGTCGGCGAGGCGTCCGTGCCGCGCCTCGGCGCGCGCCGCGGCCGCTTCTCTGACGCAGGTCGCGCGATCCGCGGGTGGCTCGATGCGCTCGCAGCGCTCGCGCTCCTGGCGGTAGCGCGCCTCGGCGTCGGTCACGCCGTTCGCCTCGGCGGCCTGCGCTGCGACCGCGCCGTGCAGCGCGCCCGCAGCGAGCAGCGCGATCGCGTTCGCGATCAGCGGGCCGCGGCGACGAATCGCCGGCCGTCCGCCGCGACGAAGCCGGACCGGCGGCGCGCCTCGCGCGTGCGTCTTCCCGTCAGTCCAGCGTGAAGCCGACATTGATCGTCACCTGCCAGTGCGCGACCTTGCCGTCGACCACGTGGCCGCGCGTCTCGACGACGCGAAACCACTGGATGTTGCGGATCGACTCGTGCGCCTTGGCGAGCGCATTGCGGATCGCGTCGTCGGTGCCGGTCTTCGCCGAGCCGGTGATCTCGATGTGCTTGTAGACGTGGTTGGTCATGGCCGGCCTCTTCGGGTGGGGCCGTCCAGTTTATCCCGTACCCGGTCAGCGGGCGACCTGCCTGCGACCCGGCCGAATTCCCCGCAGGGTGGGCGGCCTTCCGTCGGGCCCGCCGTAGGGCTCGGCCGCGTGCTCCTCGATCGAGTGCGTGAACGGGTTGCGGATCCTGACGCCGTCGACCAGCGCGCCGTCCTGCAGGTCTTCGGTGAGCAACACTGCACAGCCCTGCTCGCGCGCTGCGGAGACGACGAGCGCATCCCACCAGCTCAGCCGATGCCGAACCTCGATCGTGCGCGCGCGCGCCATCGTGGCGCGATCGATCGGCTGCGGACTCCAGTGCATCAGCGCTTCGACGTCGTCCCAGGCTTGCTCCGCCGGAAGGCCAGGCCTGAGCTTGCGCGTGACGGTCACGTAGTACTCCGAGAGCACCTGCATGCTGGTGCGACCGAGTTGTTCGCGCCACAACCATTCGAGCCACGACTGGGCTCGCGGCTGGCGCGTCGCGTCGCCCGCGTCGCGCGCGTACACGAGGACGTTGGCGTCAACGAAGACCGGCGCGGTCATGGAGTTCGTCACGCGCCGGAAGCTTCGACCCTGCGGCGTTGATGCGAGTCGGCCGACGGTCCAGGAAGCGGCGCATCGCGTTCGCATAGTCGCGCGACTCGCGCATCCGCTTCTCGAGCAACTCCGCGATGTAGCGCGAGACGCTCTTGTCCTCGCGCGCCGCCGTGACGCGCACCCATGCGGCGGTCTTCTCGTCGACCGTGATGGTGACGTTCTTCAAAGCCCATCCTCCCCGCAGCGTCCCCGCGGCGCAACGACACGAAATCAGTGTAACACGGATTCCGTGTCGTTGCGCCGGCGTGGCGTGGCGGTCGGGTTCGCCGCGGGCCCTTCAGCCCGCGCCGCCCTGCCACGGCGCCGCGCCCTCGACCAGCTTCGCCAGCACGTCGGCCGGCGCCTGCACCGCGCTGCGCTGGTGGTAGAAGCCGAGCGCGCGCAGCCCGCCGAGCTCCTCGCCGCCGCCGGCGCGCCCGGGGCCGCCGTGCAGGGACATCGGCATCACGTTGCCGTGGCCGGTGTGCACCTTGCCGACCGCCGGCGTGACCACGTGCAGCCTGCCGTGGGCGTGCGCCATCTCGATCGCGGCGCGCGCGATGAATTCGGCGTCGTCGCTGAACACCGACGCAACCAGCGAGCCGTAGCCGCGGCGCGCGAGCCGGTACGCGTGCTCGGGATCGCGGTAGGGCACGACCGTCGCGACCGGCCCGAACACCTCGACGTCGTGCACCAGCTTCGATGCGTCGCCGTCGTCGACCCGGAACAGGTGCGGCATCACGCAGGCGGCTACCGCCGGGTCCACGTCGACAAATTCCGATTCGTCGCCGGCCCACGCGAGCGTGGCTTCGCCGCCGAGGACGCCGAGTCCGTCGCGCACCGCCGCCCGCTGCGCGCGGCTCGCGAGCGCGCCCATGCGCACCGACTCGTTGCGCGGGTTGCCGACCTTCACCGCGGCCAGCGCCGCAGCGATCGCGTCGGTCGCCGCGGCTGCATGTGCCTGCGGCACCAGCACGCGGCGGATCGCGGTGCACTTCTGCCCCGACTTGACCGTCATCTCGCGCACCACCTCCTTGACCATCAGCGCGAACGCCTCGCTGCCCGGCGTCGCGTCGGGGCCCAGCAGCGCGCTGTTCAGGCTGTCGGTCTCGGCGTTCACGCGGATCGCGTGGCGCAGGACGATCTCGTGACCGCAGATCGCGCGCGCGGTGTCCGCCGAACCGGTGAACGAGACCAGGTCGAAAGGCTCGAGCGCGTCGATCAGTCCGTCGGATCGCCCGCAGACGATCGACAGCGCGCCGGCCGGCAGCACGCCGGCGTCGATCACGTCGGCGACCATCCTCTGCGTCAGCCAGGCGGTGGCAGTCGCGGGCTTGACGACCACCGGCACGCCCGACAGCAGCGCCGGCGCGGCCTTCTCCCAGAGACCCCACGCCGGGAAGTTGAATGCGTTGATGAACAGCGCCATGCCGCGCTGCGGCGTGAGGAAGTGACCGGCCTGGAATGCGCCGTCCTTGCCGAGCCTGACCAGTTCGCCGTCGGCGAGCCAGCGCGCTGCGCCGAGCTTCGCGCCCCACTTCGCGTACTGCGACAGCGTGTAGATCGCGCCGTCGATGTCGACGGCGGAATCGTTGCGCGTCGTGCCCGAGTTTTGCAGTGCAATGTCGTAGTAGGCGTCGCGCTGGCCTTGCAGCACGTCGGCGATGCGCGCAAGCTGTGCCGAGCGTTCGGCATAGGTGAGCGCGCGCAACGCAGCGCCGCCCTTCGTGCGCGCGAACGCGAAGCCGTCGGACAGGTCGAGGCCGGCGCCCGAGACGCGGACGAGCTCCGTGCCCAGCACCGGGTCGAACAGCGGAGTGCCGGCGCCGCTGCCTGCTTGCCAGCGGCCGGCGAGATGGTTGTCGAGCAGTCGGGTCATGGTTTCGATTCCTTGGTTGGAAAGCCCCTGCGATCGCGCGGCGGGGCTTGACGCCGGCGGAAGTATGCATCATTATGCATTGACGCACATCAATTCGGCAATATAATTCCTATTCGGGGGCCGGCCCCCGGTCCGATTCCCCCTCACCGCGAGGAGCGCCGCATGAGCGAATCCCCCAGGGTCGACTACCAGACCGACCCTTCGAAGTACCGTCACCTGAAGCTGGCCTTCGACGGACCGGTCGCCACGCTGACGATCGACATCGACGAGGACGCCGGCATCCAGCCCGGCTACAAGCTGAAGCTCAATTCCTATGATCTCGGCGTCGACGTCGAGTTGCACGACGCGCTGCAGCGCATCCGCTTCGAGCATCCCGAAGTGCGGTCGGTCGTCGTGACCAGCGGCAAGGATCGCATCTTCTGCTCCGGCGCGAACATCTTCATGCTGGGCCTGTCGAGCCACGCGTGGAAAGTGAACTTCTGCAAGTTCACCAACGAGACCCGCAACGGCATCGAGGACGCCAGCCGCCACTCGGGCCTGAAGTTCGTCGCCGCGCTCAACGGCGCCTGCGCCGGCGGCGGCTACGAGCTGGCGCTCGCCTGCGACGACATCGTGCTGGTCGACGATCGCTCGTCGTCGGTGTCGCTGCCCGAGGTGCCGCTGCTGGGCGTGCTGCCGGGCACCGGCGGCCTCACGCGCGTCACCGACAAGCGCAAGGTGCGCCACGACCGCGCCGACATCTTCTGCACCACCACCGAGGGCGTGCGCGGCCAGCGCGCGAAGGAGTGGCGGCTGGTCGACGAGGTGGCCAAGGCGCAGGACTTCGCGCGCGTCGTGAAGGAGCGCGCGCTGGCGCTGGCCGCGCAGAGCGATCGCCCGCCCGACGCGAAAGGCGTCGCGCTCGTGCCGCTCGAGCGCGCGATCGACGACGCGGGATACCACTATCGCTTCGTCGACGTCCGCGTCGATCGGGCGCGCCGCACCGCGACCTTCACCGTCAGGGGACCGCACGGGCAGCAGCCCGCCGGCATCGACGCGATCGTCGCCGCCGGCGCCAGCTGGTGGCCGCTGCAGATGGCACGCGAACTCGACGACGCGATCCTGTCGATGCGCACCAACGAGCTCGACCTCGGCGTGTGGCTGATGAAGACCGAGGGCGACCTCGCGGCGGTGCAGGCCGCCGACGCGACGCTGCTCGAGCACCGCAAGCACTGGTTCGTGCGCGAGGTCATCGGCATGTTGCGCCGGACGCTGGCGCGGCTGGACGTCAGCGCGCGCAGCATGTTCGCGCTGGTCGAGCCGGGTTCGTGCTTCGCCGGCACGCTGGCCGAGATCGCGTTCGCCGCCGACCGCAGCTACGTGCTGGCGCTGCCCGACGAGCCGGACAAGGCGCCGCGCATCGCGCTGACCGAGATGAACTTCGGCACCTATCCGATGGTCAACGGCCAGTCCCGGCTGGCGCGCCGCTTCTACGAGGAAGAGGCGCCGCTGGCCGCCGCGCGCGCGGCGATCGGCAAGCCGCTGAGCGGCGAGGAGGCCGAGCGGCTCGGGCTGGTGACGGCGGCGCCCGACGACATCGACTGGGCCGACGAGATCCGCATCGCCGTCGAGGAGCGCGCCGCGATGTCGCCCGACGCGCTGACCGGCCTCGAGGCCAACCTGCGCTTCGCCGGCAAGGAGACGATGGAGACGCGCATCTTCGGCCGGCTCACCGCCTGGCAGAACTGGATCTTCATCCGCCCGAACGCCGTCGGCGAGAAGGGCGCGCTGAAGGTCTACGGCAAGGGCGAGAAGGCCGCCTTCGACTGGAACCGCGTCTGAGAACGTACGAATGAACCTACTGCGCGACCCGATCTCGCACCTGCGATGCTCGCCGTACTCTAGTACGGCTGCGCTTCTCGGTGCGACCTCGGGCCGCTCGCTACGGTTCATTCGCACGTTCTGGAATTTCAAAGGAATATGGAGCGAACCATGAGCAGCATCGACTACAGCGACAAGATCCCCAACAACGTCAACCTGTCCGAGGACCGCACGCTGCAGCGCGCGCTCGAGCAGTGGCAGCCCAACTACCTGCACTGGTGGCAGGACATGGGTCCGGACAACTCGACCGGCTACGACGTCTACCTGCGCACGGCGGTCAGCGTCGACCCGAGCGGCTGGGCGCAGTTCGGTTACGTGAAGATGCCCGAGTACCGCTGGGGCATCTTCCTGAACGCGCCCGAGAAGGACCGCAAGATCCACTTCGGCGACCACCTCGGCGAGCCGGCCTGGCAGGACGTGCCCGGCGAGCACCGCGCCAACCTGCGCCGCATCATCGTCACGCAGGGCGACACCGAACCGGCGTCGGTCGAGCAGCAGCGCCACCTCGGCCTGACCGCGCCCAGCCTGTACGACATGCGCAACCTGTTCCAGGTCAACGTCGAGGAAGGCCGCCACCTGTGGGCGATGGTCTACCTGCTGCACCGCTACTTCGGCCGCGACGGCCGCGAGGAAGCCGAAGCGCTGCTCGAGCGCCGCTCGGGCGACAAGGACCACCCGCGAATCCTGGCCGCGTTCAACGAGAAGACACCCGACTGGCTGTCGTTCTTCATGTTCACCTACTTCACGGACCGCGACGGCAAGTTCCAGCTGTGCGCACTGGCCGAGTCGGGCTTCGACCCGCTGGCGCGCACGACGAAGTTCATGCTGACCGAGGAAGCGCACCACATGTTCGTGGGCGAGTCGGGCATCTCGCGCATCATCCAGCGCACCTGCGAGACGATGAACCAGCTCAAGACCGACGACCCGGGCAAGCTGCGCGCGGCCGGCGTGATCGACCTGCCGACCATCCAGCGCTACCTGAACTTCCACTTCAGCGTCACGATCGACCTGTTCGGCGCCGACCAGTCGTCGAACGCCGCGACCTTCTACAGCTCGGGGCTGAAGGGCCGCTTCGAGGAAGGCAAGCGCACCGACGACCACCTGCTCAAGGGTGCGACCTACAGGCTGCTCGACGTCGTCAACGGCGCGCTGGTCGAGAAGGAAGTGCCGATGCTCAACGCGCTCAACGAAGTGCTGCGCGACGACTACATCAAGGACTCGGTCGCCGGCGTGCAGCGCTGGAACAAGGTGATCGAGAAGGCCGGGATCCCGTTCCGGCTGAAGACGCCGCACAAGGCCTTCCACCGGCAGATCGGGACGCTGGCCGGCATCAAGGTGTCGCCGGAAGGCCAGGTCGTGTCCGAGGCGGAGTGGAACGCGCGCAAGGACGAGTGGCTGCCGAGCGAAACCGACCGCGCCTACGTCGGTTCGCTGATGGGCCGCGTGGTCGAGCCGGGCAAGTTCGCCAACTGGATCTCGCCGCCGGCGATGGGCATCAACCGCCAGCCGGTCGAATTCGAGTACGTCCGCTTCAACTGAACGGAGAAATCGCCGTGGGCGCCGCGCCGGAAGTCCTCAAGCAGCACCTGATCGACCCGGAGATCTGCATCCGCTGCAACACCTGCGAGGAGGCGTGCCCGGTCAACGCGATCACGCACGACTCGCGCAACTACGTGGTCGATCCGTCGATCTGCAAGGCGTGCATGGCCTGCGTGCCGCCTTGCCCGACCGGCGCGATCGACAACTGGCGGACGGTGCTCAGGAGCGCGGCCTATCCGGTCGCGGCGCAGTTCGAGTGGGACGAGTTGCCGGCCGAGGCGCCGCTGCCCGAGGGCGCCGCGGCCGGGGCGGCGGCAGTGCTCGAGGCTGCGACAGCGGCCCCGGCCGTGGCTGCGACGGACGTGCAGGGCTTCGAAACCGCGGTCACCGCCACGTCGTTCGGCGCGACGGTTCCGCCGTGGTCGGCGGCGCATCCGTACACGAACCTCTACGGTCCGAAGAACCCGACGACCGCGACGGTCGTGGGCAACTACCGGGTCACCGAGCTCGGCACCGAGAGCGACACGCACCACGTCGTGCTCGACTTCGGTTCGATGCCGTTCCCGGTGCTCGAAGGCCAGTCGATCGGCATCCTGCCGCCGGGCGTCGACGATCGCGGCAAGCCGCACGTCGCGCGGCAGTACTCGATCGCCAGCCCCCGCAACGGCGAGCGACCCGGCTACAACAACCTGTCGCTGACCGTGAAGCGGGTCACCGTCGACCACGACGGCAAGCCGGTTCGCGGCGTCTGTTCCAACTACGTGTGCGACCTCAGGAAGGGCGACACGGTGAAGGTGATCGGGCCGTTCGGCGCGTCGTTCCTGATGCCCAACCACCCGCAATCGAACATCGTGATGATCTGCACCGGCACCGGCAGCGCGCCGATGCGCGCGATGACCGAGTACCGCCGGCGACTGCGCGGCAAGTTCGAGGGCGGCAGGCTGATGCTGTTCTTCGGCGCGCGCACGCAGAAGGAGCTGCCCTATTTCGGCCCGCTGATGAACCTGCCGCGCGACTTCATCGACGTGAACTTCGCGTTCTCGCGCGCAACCGATTCGCCGAAGCGCTACGTGCAGGACGTGATGCGCGAACGCGCCGCCGACCTGGCGGCGATGCTGAAGGACGGCGACACCTTCGTCTACGTCTGCGGGCTCAAGAGCATGGAGGCGGGCGTGCTCGCCGCGCTGCGCGACGTGGCGACGCAGGGCGGCCTGCAGTGGGAGGAACTCGCAGGGCGGCTCAAGCGCGAAGGTCGGCTGCACCTCGAGACCTACTGATCGCGTCGCATCGCGAACCCGTTGGTCGTCGAAAGGGTGGGCTCTCCGGTCATCCTCTTCGGCGCGTTCGACCGGCACAACCTGGGCGACCTGCTGTTTCCGCACGTGCTGGCAGCCCTGTTGCCCGGGCGCGAGCTGAAGTACGCCGGCCTCGCGGACCGCGACCTTCGGCCCCACGGCGGGCACCGGGTCGAGGCCGTCGGCCGGGTGATCGCGGAACTGGGTAGGCGGCCCGCGACGCTGGTCCACGTCGGCGGTGAACTGCTCACCTGCGACGCGTGGCAGGCGGCGGTGATGCTGTCGACTCCCGGCGTCGCGCAGCGCGTGGTGGCGCGGCTGGACGCGCGGCCGCTCGACCGGGCGGACTGGGCGCGCGGCGTGCTGGGTACCGACGCGCTGGCGCCCTACGCGATCTCGCGCAAGCGGTATCCGGGCCTCGCAGGCGTGCGCTTTCACGCGGTCGGCGGCGTCGGGCTCCACGAACGGCCGGCCGCGTTGCGCGCCGAGGTACTGGCCGCGCTCGCAGCGGCCGACGACCTCAGCGTCCGGGATGCGCAGACGCAGGCACTGCTGGCGAAGGCGGGCATCGCCGCGCGCCTTGTCCCGGATCCCGTCACCCGGGTCGCCGAGCTGTTCGGCGAGCGCATTCGCCGGCAGGCCGGCGCAGGCGAGGTCGCGGGCATTCTCCGCGCCTTTCCGCGCGGGTATCTCGCGGTGCAGTTCAGCGCCGACTTCGGCGACGATGCGACGCTGGCGGCGATCGCCGTGCAGCTGGACCGCGCGGCGGCAGCCACCGGCCTCGGCGTCGCACTGTTCCGTGCCGGCGCCGCGCCGTGGCACGACGACCTCGATGTGCTGCGCCGCGTCGCCGCCCGCGCGCGGGTCGCCCCGCTCAGGGTGTTCGAGTCGCTCGACGTGTGGGACATCTGCGCGCTGCTCGCCAGCAGCCGGGGATACTGCGGCAGCAGCCTGCACGGCAGGATCGTCGCGACGGCCTTCGCGCTGCCGCGCTTGACGCTGCATCACCCGTCGCGCGCGGCGTGCCCGGGCAAGCACGCGGCGTACGCGGCGACCTGGGAGCCCGCGGTCGTGCCCGTCGCGGTCGGCGTCGACCACATCGCGCGAGGCATCGAGGACGCGCTGGCCGTCGACCCGCGACGGCTCCGGGAGACCGCCGACGCGCTGGCCGCCCGGCACCGCGAGGGCTTCGACGCGATCGCCGTGGCGCCGGCCGGCTCGCCGGGCGACCCGGGCGGTCGGGCGTGATCCTCGATCGGACCAGCGACCGGAGCCCGCTGCGTGCAGGTCGCGGACTTCACGGCCTGGCCGGGTTCCGCGATCATGCGGGGTCTCTCGAAGCATGGGGTGCTCGATGCGCCGTTCCGCACTGATCGTCTCGCTGTCGCTCGTCGCCCTGGCAGGCTGTGCGTCGCAGCCTCGCCAGGCCGAAACCGTCTGGGTGACGGTGGTCGAGGTCTACTCGCCCGAGAGCCTGCGCCAGTCGTGGAACCGGCCGCTCGCGGCAAGGGCCGGTGCGGCCGGGCTCGGCGAGGCCGACGTTGCCGCCGGGCGACTGCTGCGGGTCGCGTGCGGGCTCGGCAGCGACTACGTCTGGGGCAGCTACGCGCGACTGCCGGCCGGGATGGCCGTGCGCAGGGACGAGATCCTCGAGTTGCGCGTCGACGACCCGGGCACCGACGACCGGATGGGCCTGAATCCGGTCGTCCGCCGCGTCGCGGAATTCCCGTTTCCGGGCTCGCTGCGTGCCTACGAATTCATCCCCGACTGGCGCGAGCGCGGGCTGAGCGCGAACATCGAGCGGATCGCGCTCGCGCCGGCGCAGCGGGGGCGCTACGTGATCTCGCACAGCTACTACTCGATCAAGTGCCGGCAGCAGTGAGTGCGCCGAGCGGAGCGCGGCGCGCCGCCGGGGTCCGACTTTCGCGCGATTGCTACGTGACCCGATCGAATGTGCGTTACGCTTCACCAATGGATCCTTCGACCAGGTCGGGCCGGGCCTGCACCGGGCAGGGCCGCGCAGGGGGCGCGCCGCTGGCGAGCTGCTGCGCGCGGCCGCTGCGCTGGCTGGCGATCCTTGCCGTCGCGACCCTGGGCGCCTGTGCACACGTGAGCCTGCTCTTCGACCGGCACCCTCCGGTGGTCTTCGTCCACGGCAACGGCGACTCGTCGGCGCTGTGGCAGACGACGCTCTGGCGTTTCGAGTCCAACGGCTGGCCGCGCGAGCGGCTGCATGCCATCGACATGCCGTACCCGCTCGCGCGCGACGTCGACTCGACGCCGCAGCCCGGCCGCTCGTCGACCGATGATCAGCTCAAGCACCTGTCCGCCGAGGTCGACCGCGTGCTGGCGCGCACGGGCGCGCGCAAGGTCGTGCTGGTCGGCAATTCGCGCGGCGGCTATGCGATCCGCAACTACGTCCAGAACGGCGCGGGCGCGCAGACGGTCAGGCGCGCGATCCTCGGCGGAACACCGAACCACGGCATCTGGGCGAGCGACTTCATGCCCGGCAGCGAGTTCAACGGCAGGGGGCCGTTCCTGACCGCGCTCAACGCGCCGAAGGGCACGCGCGAGTTCGAGATCGCCGCAGGCCCGAACTGGCTCACGCTGCGTTCGGACAACAACGACAAGTACGCGCAGCCCGACGGCCGCTGGATCGGCCGCCCGGGCATGGCGACCCACGTCGGCTACGACGGCCCGGCGCTCAGGGGCGCGACGAACGTCGTTCTGCCGTCGCTGGATCACCGCGAAGTGTCGTTCCACACGCGCGCGTTCGAAGAGACCTGGCTGTTCATCACCGGCGTGCCGCCGTCGCGGACCGCGATCGTCCCGGAGTCCTCGCCGGTGCTCGACGGGCGCATCAGCCAGCCGGGGACCAACCTGCCGATGGCCGGTGTCTCGGTCGAGGTCTACGAGGTTGCACCGCAGACCGGCGAGCGGCTCGGCGCGGCGGTGCATTCGCGAGTCACCGGTGCCGACGGACGCTGGGGTCCGATGCCGGCGCGCTCGGATGCGCCGTACGAGTTCGTGGTCGCTGCCCCGGGCTTCGCGACGATGCACGTGTATCGCTCGGCGTTCCCGCGCTCGTCCAGCGTCGTGCACATGCGTCCGATCCGTCTCGCCGACGCCGACCGCGGCGCCGGAAGCGTCGTGATCATGACTCGCCCGCGCGGCTACTTCGACTTGCGGCGCGATCGAATGAGCCTCGACGGAGCGCCGCTGCCGGGCGTCCCGCCCGGCACCGCGGGCGTCTCCGAGTCGAGACTGCTGGTGCGGCCGGGCCCGGCACGCACCATCGTCGCCGAGTTCAACGGCGAGCGCATCGCCGTGCGCACCTGGCCGGCGAGCGAGAACCGCGTGGTGATCGCCGAACTCCACTACTAGCGATGTCCCGCTTCTGGAGCGCGATCGTTGCGGACCTGAGCCCGTACGTGCCCGGCGAGCAGCCGAAGCGCGCGGGCCTGGTCAAGCTCAACACCAACGAGAATCCGTATCCGCCTTCGCCCGCGGTGCGCGACGCGATTCGCGCCGAACTGGGCGAGGGCGCCGAGGCTCTGCGCCTGTACCCGGATCCGCAGTCGGGCGCGCTGTGCGCGACGATCGCGGCGCGCGAGGGCGTGTCGCCCGGCCAGGTGTTCGTCGGCAACGGCTCGGACGAGGTGCTGGCGTTCGCGTTCCAGGGTCTGCTCGCGCACTCGCGCCCGGTGCGCTTCCCCGACGTCACCTACAGCTTCTATCCGACCTGGTGCAGGCTGTACGGCATCGCGTTCGAGACCGTGCCGCTGGCCGGCGACTTCTCGCTGCGCGTCGACGCCTACGCCGGCGGCGGCCCGGTGATCCTGCCGAATCCGAACGCGCCCACCGGTCGCGCGATCGCGCGCGCCGACGTGGCGCGACTCGCCGCGGCCAACGCCGACTGGCCGGTGGTCGTCGACGAGGCCTACGTCGAGTTCGGCGCCGAGAGCGCGGCGCCGCTGATCGCCGGGAACCCGAACCTGCTGGTGGTGCGCACGCTGTCGAAGTCGCACGCGCTGGCCGGCCTGCGGGTCGGCTACGCGCTCGGCCAGGCGCCGCTCGTCGAGGCGCTGGTGCGCCTGAAGGACAGCTTCAATTCGTATCCGCTCGACCGCCTGGCGCAGGCCGGCGCGGTGGCCGCGCTGCGCGACGACGCGTGGTTTGCGAGGTCTCGCGACGCGGTAGTGGCCAGCCGCGAACGGCTGACCGGCGACCTCGCGCGGCTCGGCTTCGAGGTGCTGCCGTCGCTGGCGAACTTCGTGTTCGCCCGCCATCCGGCGCACGACGGCGCGGCGCTGGCGCGCGCGCTGCGCGAGCGCGCCATCGTCGTCAGGCACTTCGCGAAGCCGCGCATCGACCAGTGGCTGCGCATCACGATCGGTACGCCGCAGCATTGCGACGCGCTGGTCGCAGCCGCGCGCGAGATCGTCGCCACGATTGACGGCGCGTAGCGCCCGGGATCAGCCGCGCGCGTCGACCAGCAGCCGCGCGAGTTCGGCGAAGCCGGCGCCGCAGCGCGACGGCGTGACCCACGCGGGTAGCGCGTCGAGCCGGTCGCGAAAGTCGACGACGTTGGCGACGCCGACCGCGTTCGGGAAGAACGCGAACATCGGCGCGTCGTTCGGCGAATCGCCGACGAAGACGCAGCGTTCGCGCTCGACGTCGAGGTCGAGCCCGAAGCGCTCGCGCATCATCAGCCGCGCGGCGGCGAGCTTGTCCCAGGCGCCGAACCAGCCGTTGACGTGGATCGAACTGACCTTCGCGGTCATGCCGGCCTCCTGCATCAGCGCGACGATCCGGTCGACCGCTTCGCGCGGCAACGGTGCGACGTCCTCGCGGAAGTCGATCGCCAGGTCGTAGAGCCGGCAGAACTGGTCGGAGGCCACCGCGCAGCCCGGCACCTCGCGCAGGATGCGCTCGCGCACCGCACCGAGCCGGCGCGCGCAGTCGGCGCGCTCGACCGCGTCGAGCAGGTGGCGCGCGCGCAGCTTGCCGGCGCGGTCGTCGTGCCACATCCAGAAGGCGCCGTTCTCGCCGATCACGGCGTCGACCGGCCACATCCGCGCAATGTGGTCGCACCAGCCGGCGGGGCGCCCGGTGACCGGCACCACCCGCAGGCCGGCGTCGCGCAACGCCTCGAGCGCGCCGAAGGCCTGCGCGGTCAGGCGGCCTTCGGTGCTCAGCGTGTCGTCGATGTCGGCGAGCACGGTGTGCACCGCCGACGCGGCGGCGCGCGGGAAGCCGGACAGCGGCCGCAGGCTCATTGCGGCGCCTTCAGTGGAACTCCACCAGCATCGGCTGGTGGTCCGAGGCCTGCGTGTCGGCGTCGACGCACACTGCGCGCAGCCTCGGCGCCAGGTCCTCGCTGACGAAGACGAAGTCGCAGGTGTACGGCGCCGGCCACTGCTCGCGGTCGTGCACGCCGTTCGTGTGCGGGTGCGGCGCGTGCGGGTGCAGCGCCTGCCAGGCGTCGACCAGCGCGGACGAGCCCTCGCCGAGCGGGACCTGCAGCCGCCCGTGCAACGGATCGTCGGGCCGGAAATTGAAGTCGCCGGTCAGGATCGCCGACGCGGTCTGCGGGGTGTTGCGGAACGGGCCGTCCGACTCGTCGAGCTTGCGGTCCACGCGCGCGTGCCCGCAGGCCTCGGCGTGGCGTGCACGGATCGCCTCGACCTGCGCGATGCGCTGCAGCCCCGAGTAGTACTCGAGGTGCGTGGTCATCACGCGGATCGCGCCGAGCGGCGTCTCGACGGTCGCCTCGAGCAGCACCCGCGGCATGCTGTTCGCCTGCGGATCGCTCGGCCACGGCAGCTGGAACCGCAGCGCCTGCGCGACCGGATAGCGGCTCAGGATCAGGTTGCCGAATGCGCGCCGCGCGCCGCCGGGCGCAGGCGTGTCGACCGCCGCGGCCGGGATCGCCGTGTAGCCCGGCAGCAGCCGCGCGAGCAGCTCGAACTGGTTCTCGCCGCCGCTGCCGGGGAGGCCGGGAAAGTTCGCCGCGACCTCCTGCAGGCACAGCACGTCGAAGTCGGCCAGCGCGCGCGCGTGCGCGACGATGCGCGCCGGGTCGACGCGACCGTCGCAGCCGCGGCACCACTGGATGTTCCAGGTGATCAGCTTCATCGTCGGACTCCGTTCAGCGTATCCCCGCGCGCATGAACGACTGCACGAACTGCCGCTGGAACAGCAGGAAGCCCAGCAGCAGCGGCGCGGACGTCATCAGCGTGGCAGCGGTGATGATCGACCAGTCGACGCCCTGGTCGGTCGACGAGAACACCTGCAGGCCGACGGTGAGCGGGCGTGTCTCGACCGAGTTGGTGATGATCAGCGGCCACAGGAAATTGTTCCAGTGGTGGCTGACCGACACCAGCGCGTAGGCGAGGTAGACCGGCCTCGCGAGCGGCACGTAGACCTTCAGCAGCACCTGCAGAGCGCCGGCGCCCTCGACGCGCGCGGCCTCGTCGAGCTCGCGCGGGACCGTCTTGAAGGTCTGCCGCAGCAGGAAGATGCCGAACGCCGATGCGAAGTACGGCAGGCCGATCGCGACGATCGTGTCGCGAAGACCGAGCGCGTTCATCGTCGCGTAGTTCTCGACGATCAGCACGTCGGGCATCACCATCAGCTGCAGCAGCACGAGGAAGAACACGAGGTCGCGGCCGCGGAACTCGTAGCGCGCGAACGCGTAGGCGGCGAGCGTGCCCAGCACCATCTGCGCGGCCAGGATCATCGTCACCAGCGCGAAGGTGTTCAGGAAGTAGCGCGCGAACGGCGCCGCGTGCCACGCGTTGACGAAGTTTTGCAGCGTCAGCGGCGCGCCGAGCTCGAAGCGGGTCGAGAACTCGGACGGGTGGAACGCGGTCCACACCGCGTAGGCCAGCGGCAGCAGCCAAAGCAACCCCAGCATCCACGCGGCGACGGACTCGAGCGCGTGGGCCCAGGGGCCCGGACGGAACGCGTCGTTCATTGGTAGTGCGTGCGCCGGTCGAGGATGCGGAACTTCACGAAAGCGGTCGCGCCGAGGATCGCCAGCACGACGACGGTGAGCGCCGCCGCATAGGCCGAGTCCCAGAAGCTGAAGCCGACCTGGTAGATGTAGTAGAGCAGCAGCGCGCTGGCGTTGTCGGGGCCGCCGCGGGTCATCACGAAGATGTGGTCGACCAGGCGCACCGAGTTGATCAGCGCGTTGATCAGCACGAAGAGGGTCGTCGGCATCAGCAGCGGGAACAGCACGCGCCTGAAGTACTGCGCGCGCGAGGCGCCTTCGAGCGCCGCGGCCTCGGCGAGCGTCGGCGGGATCTGCTGCAGCGCGGCCAGGTAGAAGATCATGAAGAAGCCGGCCTCCTTCCAGATCGCGACGACCATCGTCGCGCCCAGTACGGTGCTGCGGTCGCCGAGCCAGTTGCGGCTCGGAAAGCCGAGCGCGCCGGAGATCTGCTCGAGCAGCCCGTATTGCGGCGTGTAGAAGAACAGCCAGATGTTGGCCACCGCGATCATCGGCAGCACGGTGGGCGTGAAGTAGGCCAGCCGCAGGAAGCCGCGGCCGGCAATGCGCCCGTTCACCCACAGCGCCATCGCGATCGCCAGCGCGATCGACGCCGGTATCGTTCCGAGCGCGAACCACAGGTTGTTCCACAACGCCTGCCAGAAGACGTCGTCCTCGAGCATCAGCCGGTAGTTCTCGAGGCCGACGAACGCGGCCGGCCTCGCGCCCTTCGGCGTCGAGAAGAAGCTGTGCCAGGCGGTGGCGACCGCCGGGTAGTGCGTGAACGCGACCAGCAGCACCATCGCCGGCAGCAGCAGCAGCCAGCCGGTGAGCTGCGGCTGGCTGCCCGGGCGCATCGCGTTCACGCTCGCCGCGCCTTCAGGTCCTCAACGCTTGTACGACCTGAGGATGCGGGCCGCCTCGCGCTGCGCGTCCTTCATCGCGTCGGCCGGCGACTTCGCGCCGGTCAGCGCAGCCTGCAGACCGTCGTTGAGCGCCTTGGTCACCCGCTGGTTGTCGTGCGTCGACAACTCGGCGACCGAGAACTTCAGCTGGTCGCGCGCGACCGTGGCCTGCGGCACTTCCTGCACGTACTTCTTCATCTCCGGCGTCTCCCAGGCCGCCGGCGTCACCGCGACGTATCCGGTCGCGATGCTCCACTGCGCGGCGCGTTGCGGCGCGGTGGCCCACTTCGCGAACTTCAGCGCCGCCTGCTGCTCCTCGGGCGAGGTCTTCTTGAAGACGTAGAAGTTGCCGCCGCCGGTCGGGCTGCCGCGGCGCTTCTTCTCGGGCAGCATCGCGACGCCGAACGGGAAGCCGGCGTTGGTGCGGATGTTGGTCAGGTTGCCCGTGGTGGTCCAGATCATCGCCGCCTTCTTCTCGAAGAAGTCCTTCGGCGTCGTGCCCCACTCGATCACGCCGCCGGGCATCACCTTGTGCTTCGCCGACAGGTCGACCCAGTACTGCAAGGCCTCGATCACCTCGGGCTTGTCGAAGTACGTCTCGGTGCCCGCCTCGTTCATCAGCAGCGCGCCGTTCGGCGTGGTCAGGCCCTGGAACAGCCAGTACGGGAACCCCGACGACGGGATCTTCACGCCCCACTGCGTGACGTTGCCGCTGGCGTCGGTCTTCGTGAGCTTCTTCGCGTACTCGACCATCTGGTCCCAGTTCGCCGGGCCCTTGTCGGGGTCGAGCCCGGCCTCCTTGAACAGCTCCTTGTTCCAGTAAAGAACGATCGTCGAGCGCTGGAACGGCACGCCCCAGGTCTTGCCGCCGGTGCGGCTGTTCATCATGAAGCTCTCGAAGAAGCCGCTGAGCCACTTCTTGTCGTCGGCGCCGGTGGCGAGCCCGTCGATCGGCACGATCGCGTCCTCGTCGATCAGCGTGAACATGTCGGTCGACAGCAGCACCGCGACGTGCGGCGGCTGGCCGCTCTTGAACGCGGTGAGTGCCTTGACGATGCTCTCCTGGTACGTGCCCGAGTAGACCGGCTTGACCTTGATGCCGGGGTTCTCCTTCTCGAAGTCTGCGGCCATCTGGTCGATCGTCTTCGTGACCGGGCCGCCGACCGCGACCGGGTAGTAGAAGGTCAGCTCGACCGGCTTCTGCGCATGCGCGGGCAGCGCCGCGGCGATCGTCGACGCGGCGAGCGCCTTCAGCAGGTTGCGTCTCATGGGGTGGGTCTCCTCGGGGGTTGGCCTGCGTGGGAGGGCGCGAAGGAGCGCCCCGATCGGATGTCGCCGCGCCGTCGGCCGGTCGCGGCGTCGAAGAAGTGCTCGGCGTCGGGGTCCCAGTCGAGCCAAACCGGCGCGTCGGGCGCGAGTTCGTGCCGGCCGGGCACGCGCGCGGCGATCGTGTCGCCGTCCGCCGAGCAGGTCACGATGGTGTCGGCGCCGAAGTACTCGGTGCTCAGCACGGTCGCGGCGATGCGTCCTGCGTCGGCGACGCGCACGTGTTCGGGGCGCACGCCCAGCTTCAGCTCGGCGCGGCCCGGTACCGCGACGATGTTCATCGGCGGCGTGCCGATGAAGCGCGCCGCAAACAGCGTCGCGGGGCGCGCATAAAGTTCGGCGGGCGCGGCGTCCTGCTCGATGCGTCCGGCGTTGAGCAGCACGACCTGGTCGGCCATGCTCATCGCCTCGGTCTGGTCGTGCGTGACGTAGACCATCGTGATGCCCAGCTTCCTCTGCAACGAGCGGATCTCGCGGCGCATCTCGTGGCGCAGCTGCGCGTCGAGGTTCGACAAGGGCTCGTCCATCAGGCAGACCGATGTCTCGGCGATGATCGCGCGACCGAGCGCGACGCGCTGCTGCTGGCCGCCGGAGAGCTGCGCGGGCTTGCGATCGAGCAGCTGCGACAGGCCGAGCAGGTCGGCCACGCGGGCCAGGCGCCGCGCGTGCTCGCGCGCCGGCTCCTTGCGCACCTTGACGCCGAACAGGATGTTCTCGCGCACGTTCAGGTGCGGGAACAGCGCGTACGACTGGAACACCATCGCGATGCGCCGCTGTGCGGGCGGCAGCCGCGTGACGTCCTGGCCGTCGATCAGGATGCGACCCGCGCTCGGCGTGTCGAGCCCGGCGATCATCCGCAGCGTGGTCGACTTGCCGCAACCCGACGGGCCGAGCAGCACGACGAAGGCGCCGGCCGGCGCGCAAAAGCTGGCGTCGTCGACCGCGACGGCGGTTCCCCAGTGCTTGCTGACATGTTCGAGTGCGAGGGTGCTCATCCGGAAGTCCGCTATTCGATCACCCGATTGTTGCAGTCCGGTGTCGTTGCAGCCCGACGGCGGTGCCGGTCGAACCAGCGCGCGAAATCGGCGCGCTGCGAGACGTTCATGTGCAGCCCGGCCTTGGTGCGGCGCCACAGCACGTCGTCGGCGCAAGCCGCCCACTCGTGTTCGACGAACCAGTCGACCTCGCGCTCGTACAGGTCGCCGCCGAAGTCGCGGCCGAGGTCGCTGACGCCGCGTGCGTCGCCGAGCACTTCGTCGGCGAGCGAGCCGTGGCGCCCGAACAGCGACTCGAGCAGCGCGCGCGGCAGCCTCGGCCGGCGCGCGCGCAGCAGGTCGCAGGCGACGGCGGTGTCGTCGACGGCCCCCGGCAGCGGCTCGAGGTGCGTCCAGCGGCCGCGGCACCGGCGCAGCCAAGGCTGCAGCTTGTCCAGTGCGGCTTCGGCGAGCTTGCGGTACGTGGTGATCTTGCCGCCGAACACCGCGAGTTGCGCGATGCCGTCGCGCTCGTCGACGACCAGCGTGTAGTCGCGGGTGATCGCCGACGGATCGTTCGCGCCGTCGTCGTACAGCGGCCGCACGCCGGTGTAGCTCCACACGACGTCGCGCTCGGCGAGCGGGCGCGCCAGGTAGCGGTTGACCGCGTCGAGCAGGTAGCGGGTCTCCTCGATGCCGATCGTGCGCGCCTCGGCCAGGCTCGCGACCGCGACGTCGGTGGTGCCGATCAGCGTGAAGTCTCGCTCGTACGGAATCATGAACACGACGCGCCGGTCGTGGTTCTGCAGGATGTAGGCGTGCTCGCCGACGTAGGCGCGCGGCACGACGATGTGGCTGCCCTTGACCAGTTGCACCTTCGCCGGCACGCGGCCGCCGGTGCCGTCGAGCACCGGCTTGACCCACGGACCCGTGGCATTGACCAGCGCCCGCGCGCGCAGCGCGCGGCGCGCGCCCGTCCTCGCGTCCTCGATCGTTGCATGCCAGCAGCCGTCGCTGCGCTCGGCCGACACGAAGCGGGTGCGCGGCATCACGGCCGCGCCGTGCGCCTGTGCCGAGCGCAGGTTCAGGATCACCAGCCTGGCGTCGTCGACCCAGGCGTCGGAATAGGCGAATCCGCTGTCGATCCGCGGATCGAGCCCGGCGCCGTAGCCGTCGCTCGCCAGCTGGATCGATCGCGACTTCGGCAGGCTCGTATGCCCGCCGAGGCGATCGTACAGCCACAGGCCCGCGCGGATCATCCACGCCGGCCGCAGGCCTTCGACCTGTGGCATGACGAAGCGCAGCGGCCTCGTGATGTGCGAGGCCAGCCGCAGCAGCACCTCGCGTTCGGCCAGCGCTTCGGCGACGAGGCGGAACTCGTAGTGCTCGAGGTAGCGCAGGCCGCCGTGGATCAGCTTGGTGCTCGCCGATGACGTCGCGCCGCCGAAGTCGCCCTTGTCGACCAGCGCCACGCGCAGGCCGCGGCCCGCCGCGTCGCGCGCGATGCCGGCGCCGTTGATGCCGCCGCCGACGACGAGCAGGTCGACCTCGCAGGCAGGCTGCGTCACGTCGACCTCCCGGAGCGGGTTCGCCGCGACGGCGCGTCGCGCAGCAGCAGCCGCGCCGTCGGCTCGTCGACGACCAGCGTGTTGACGAAGCCGCCGGCGAGCGCGGCGCGGACGCCGGCGGCCTTGCCGGTGCCGCTGGCGACGCAGATCGAGTGCCTCGCGCGGCGCAGCAGCGCGAGGTCGGGGCCGCTGGCTCGCGCGTTCAGCGCGATGTCGGCATGGCTGCCGTCGGCCCGGAAGAACACCGTCGCGATGTCGCCGGCGACGCGGTCGCGGCGCAGGCTGCGCAGGTCCGCGGGCTCGAGGAAGCCGCCGCTGTGGACGTGGCTCGGCACCTGGCCCGAGAACGCCCCGACGCTGAACACCAGTACCCGTGCGCGCTTCTGCAGCTCGAGCAGGCGCCTGACGCTGCGCTCGCGCCACAGCGCGGTGCGCGTCGCGGCATGGTCGAAGAACGCCGGCACCGGAAAGGCGTGCGGACGCGCGCCGTAGTTGCGCGCGAAGCGCGTGACGATGTCGCTGCTGAAGGTGCTGTCGATGCTCTGCGCCGTTCCCGAGCCGTTGAGCGCGACCACGTCGACGTTGGCGACCTGCTTCGGTGACAGCTTCGCCGCGACCTTGCGCAGCGTCGTGCCCCACGCGACGCCGACGACTGCATCCGCTTCGATCACCGTGTTCAGGTAGCCCGCCGCGAAGGCGGCGACCCGCTCGAGCCATTCGTGCTCGTCGGCGCTCTCGGGCACGGACACGACGTGCGCGACGCGCAGTCCGTAGCGGTCGCGCAGCTGCGCCTCGATGCCCTGCGGGTGCTGCGCGGGGTCGTGGACGCGGATCTCGACCAGGCCGCGTTCGTGCGCGCGCGTGAGCAGCCGCGAGACCGTCGACCGCGACGTGCCGAGTTCGTCGGCGATGCGTGTCGTGGTCAGGTGCTCGTAGTAGTAGAGCCGCGCGACGCGGACGGCGGCGGCGTCCTGCGCATGTGTCGGGTGTGTTGGGTGTGTTGCGTGTGCTGCGTCCGGCGGCGCCGGATCGCCCGGCGCCCCGGCGTCGGCACGATCGGCTCGGCTCGCAGGCATGAACGAATTCTCATTGACTTTGCACGAACGTGCAAGCCGCCGGCGGCGTACGCGTGTGCCAGACTGCGCGCGAACCCCCGTCGAGCGGATCACGAACCATGCCCGTCGTCACCAACCGCGTCCTGAACACCTTCGTCACCGGCCTGCTTGCCGCCCTGCCGCTGGCCGCGACGCTGCTGATCTTCGCCTGGGTCGTGCGCCTGCTGGTCGCGTACCTCGGCCCCGACAGCCTGGTCGGCCACCTGCTGACGGCGCTCGGTGTGGGCATCACCGGCTACGGCGTGACCAGCTACATGATCGGCATCGCGATCACGGTGGTCGCCATCTTCCTGCTGGGGGCGGTGGTGCAGACGCGCCTTCGGCGCGTGCTCGCCGCCGCGCTGAACGCCGTGGTCATGCGGATCCCGGTGGTGCGCAGCGTCTACGAGATGGCGAGCAAGCTCGTCGAGCTGCTGTCGCAGCGCGACCGCGAAGGCATGCGTTCGATGAGCCCCGTGTGGCTGCACTTCGGCGGCGTCGGCGGCGTCGCGGTGCTGGGCCTGCTGTCGACGACCGAGCCGGTGCGGGTGGGCGAGCTCGACTACCTCGCGGTGCTGGTGCCGACCGCGCCGGTGCCGGTCGGCGGCGGGCTGCTGTACGTGCCGAGCGGCTGGGTCACGCCTGCCGACGTCGGCATCGAAGGGTTGACCAGCATCTACGTGTCGATGGGCATCACGTCGAAGCAGCACATCGGCGCGGCGCGGTAGATCCGCTCGTCCATCGTCGCCAGCGTCGGGGACACCGCCACCGGCGCGCCGCAGTGCGCCAGCACGTCGCGCTGCAGCTCGACGCCCGGCGCGATCTCGACGAGCACGAGCCGGCCGTCGACCAGCCGGAACACCGCGCGCTCGGTCACGTACAGCACGTCGGCGCCGAGCCGCGACGCGTACTCGCCGTTGAACGACAGGTGCGACACCCGCGGCACCAGCTTGCGCGATCGCCCTTCGCGCAGGATCCGCAGCCGGCCGTCGCCGGCCTCGACCTGCAGCCCGCCGGCGGTCAGCGTGCCCATGAACACCAGCCGGCGCGTCGACTGCGTGATGTTGACGAAGCCGCCGACGCCCGCCAGCAGCCGGTGCTCGCCGTCGCCGAACAGGCTGACGTTGACGTTGCCGTGGCCGTCGAACTCGGCCAGCCCGAGGAACGCCATGTCGATGCCGCCGCCGTCGTAGAAGTCGAACTGCGCCGGTTCGTCGACGATCGCTTCGGGGAACTCGGAGGCGCCGAACGACAGCCCGTCGGCGGGCGTGCCGCCGATCGGACCCGACTCGACCGTCAGCACGAAGCCGCCCACGCCTTCCTCGCGCGCCACCGCGCCGACGCCGGCCGGCATGCCGACGCCGAGGTTGACCACCTTCGGGCGGTGCGCGGCGAGCTCGATCAGCGCGCGGCGCTGGATGATCCGGCGCGCGTCGAGCGCAGGCGATTCGCGCAACGGCGGCGCCGGCGCCAAGTCGACGCCGGGCTGCGCGCCGGCGCCGCGATCGCCCCGCGGCGCAGCGCGCGTGTAGTCGAGGTTCAGGTACTCGCCGAAGGTCATCGCGTGGCGGTCGGGATCCTCGCCGACTTCGACGACGTAGTCGACCAGGATCCCCGGCACGCGCACCGGCTGCGGGTCGTCGTGCGCGTCGACGACGCGCTTGACCTGCGCGATCACGATGCCGCCGCTGTTGTGCGCCGCCTGCGCGATCGCCAGCATTTCGTGGTGGAAGGGCTCGTGCTCGGTGGTCAGGTTGCCGCGCGCGTCGCTCGTCGTTGCGCGGATCAGCGCGACGTCGATGCGCAAGGGCCGGTAGCGCAGCCACTCTTCGCCGTCGATGACGAGCAGGTCGACGAGGTCGGCGGTCGTGCGCGCGTTCAGCTTGCCGCCGCCGTGGCGCGGGTCGACGAAGGTGTGCAGGCCGATCTTCGTGATCACCCCCGGCGTGCCGCCGGCGATCGCCCGGTACAGGTGCGTGATCACGCCCTGAGGCAGGTTCCAGGCCTCGCAGCGATTTTCCAGCGCGAGCCGCGACAGCTTCGGCGCCGAGCGCCAGTGCCCGCCGACGATGCGCCGCGTCAGGCCCTCGTGGCCGAAGTGGTTGACGCCGCGATCGCCGCGGTCGCCCTGGCCGGCCGAGTAGACGAGCGTGAGTTGCGACGGCGAGCCGTTCGCGAGGAAGTGCCGTTCGATGGCGGCGGTGACCGCCTCGGCGTGGCCGGCGCCGACGAACCCGGCGCACGCGACGGTCGCGCCGTCGCGGACCAGCCGGACCGCGTCATCGACGCCGACTCGCTTCAATAGGTGACCATGCCGGCGTCGGCTTCGACCCGCACGACGTCCCGGCCGAGCGCCGCGACCACGCTGGCCGCGTAGCGATCGGCCCACGCGGCGTCGCTCTCGAACAGCCCGGCCCCGGCAGCCGCCGCCACCGCGAGGACCTTGTCGGCGATCAGCACCTTGCCCGACGCGCGCATCGGCTCGGCGCCCAGCGCCACGAACTGCTCGTCGAGCCAGCGGCGCGCCTCGTCGCTGCCGATCCTGTGCCTGGGGCTCAGGCTGAACTCCCGTCCGGGCGCGAATCTGACGCTGACCTCGATCGTCATCATGGTCTCCGTGGGTTCGGGCGCCAGTCTGCCAGAAGCGGCGACCCGCTGCGCGGACCTTTTACACCCCCCAGGTCACGTCCTTGCCGGCCTTGTGCGCCGCCTCGAGCATCTCGATGAACGGGAACGCGCGCTGCGCGAGCGACACCGGGTACGCGTCGGCCTCGTCCTTCGTGGCGCCTTCGGCCTGCGCCGCGCTCGCGTCGCCCTGTCCGGCCTCGGCGCGCAGGGCCTGCCGCTCGTCGTCGATCGCCTTGCGAAGCGCGGCGATCGCCCCCGGCATCTGCTCGACCGTGAAGATGCCCGTGGCGCCCGGCGCCTTGCCGACGATCTGCAGGATCCACTCCGCGACCGGTTTCGTCATGATGACCGAGCCCGTTGCGCGCGACTTGAATTCGTAGATCATGTCCTGCCCTCCGATCCGGGTCTCGCCCGGTTGATACCATTGCGGGATGTACCCCCGATTCGGGATGCGCCGGCGACGCGCGCTGCCGGCCGCAGCCGCCTGTGCGCTCGCGCTTTCCGCGTGCTCGCCCGACTACAACTGGCGCGAGATCCGTCCCGTCGACGGTGGCTACCACGTGATGCTACCCGCAAGGCCGGCGTCGATGTCGCGGCAGATCAATCTCGATGGCCTGCCGGTGACGATGACGATGAGCGGGGCGCGCGTCGACGAGCAGCGCTTCACGGTCGGTGCGGCGGTGTTGCCCGACGACGATCCGGCGACGCGGGAGAAGGCGACCGCGGCGATGCGCGCGGCGATGGTGCGGAACATCGACGGCCGCGAGAGCGCGCTGGCCGACGTGCAGGTGCCGGTGCTCGACGGCGCGGGGCGGACGAAGGCGACGCAGCCGGGCGTGCGAATCGACGCCACGGGGCGCCACGGCGAGCGGCCGGCGCACATGAGCGCGCAGTTCGTGGCACGCGGCAGGCGCGCGTGGCAGGTCGTGGTGATCGGGCCGGCCCCCGATCCGGAGCACGCCCGGCAATTCCTCGATTCGTTCCGGATCGTCGAGTGACGCGATGACGGCCGCGACCGCCGCGACCACGGCCGTGCTGCCGACAGCGCTGGCGATCCGCGTGTTCGCGGCGTTCGCGAGCGGCTATTTCATGTCGTACGCGCTGCGTTCGGTCAACGCGGTGATCGCGCCCGACCTGATCGCCGAGTTCGGGCTGACCAACGCGCAACTCGGCTCGCTGTCGTCGATCTACTTCTTCGCGTTCGCGGCGATGCAGATGCCGCTCGGCATCTGGCTCGACCGCTTCGGCTCTCGCCGCGTCGACGCGGCGCTGCTGCTGGTCGCAGCGTGCGGCTGCGCGGTGTTCGCGCTGGCGCACAGCGCCACGCTGCTCTGGATCGGGCGCGCGCTGATCGGCGTCGGCGTGTCGGGTGCGCTGATGGCGTCGCTGCGCGCGTTCCGGTTCTGGTATGCGCCGGCGCGCCAGCAGCAGCTGGCGGTGTGGATGCTGGTGGCGGGCTCGCTCGGCGCGCTGGTCACCACGGTGCCGGTGCAGTGGGCCTTGCCGCTGATCGGCTGGCGCGGCGTGTTCTGGGTGGCGGCGGCATTGCTGGGTGCGGCGAGCGTGGCGATCTTCCTGCAGCTGCCGAGCGAGCCCGCGCACGCGGCGCAGCGCGACGCGTCGCCGTGGTCGGGCTACCTGCAGGTCTACGGCGAGCGCTATTTCTGGCGCTTCGGGCTGGTGTCGCTGACCGTGCAGTCGAGCTTCATCGCGTTCCAGGGACTGTGGATCGGGCCATGGATGCGTCGCGTGCTCGGCATGGATGCCGCCAGCACCGCGCAGGCGCTGTTCGCGTTCAACCTCGTGCTGATGCTCTGCTACGTCGCGCTGGGCTGGGCAGTGCCGGGGCTGGTGCGCCGGGGCTGGACCACGTTGCGGCTGGTCGCGATCGGCACTACGCTGATGCTCGCGCTGGAACTGGCGATCGCGCTGGTGCACGGCAGCTGGGCCTGGGTGCTGTGGCTCGCGCTGGCAGCGGCCGCCACCGTTCAGACGCTGGCGCAGACTCACGTCAGCCTGTCGTTTCCCGAGCGTCTGACCGGGCGCGCCTTCTCGGCGTACAACCTGATCGCGATGGGCGGGATGTTCCTCGCGCAGTGGCTGTTCGGCGTGACCGTCGACGCGCTCGGCGGCGGCGGCGAGCACGGCAGCGACGCGTTCCGGCACGCGATGCTGGTGTGGGTCGCGGTGCAGGCCGTCGCGCTGATGGTGCTGGTGTTCTGGCGGGTGCAGCCGCCGAGGGGGGCAACGTGAGCACGACGGGGCAGTACGCAGGCGGCGCGCCCCCCGACTCGCTGGCCGAGCGCTTCGTCGGTCGGGACGGCCTCGCGCTGTGCGTCCGGCCGCTGGGGCCGGCCGACGTCGCGAGCGAGCGCGTCTTCATGGAGGGCCTGTCGCCGGAGTCGATGTACCGGCGCTTGCTGGGCGTGGCCAGGGAGGTCAGCGACGCGGAGCTCGCGGCATGGCTGCAGCAGGACTGGCCGCGCGGCGTCGCGTTGGCGATCTTCCGCTGCGACGCGCCGGCTGCAACGCGCGACGGACCCGACGCGTCCCGCGAGATCGAGATCCTCGGCGTGGCGCGTTTCGCCGCGTCCCGCCAGCCGCAGGTGGGCGAGTTCGCCATCGTCGTGGCCGACGCGTGGCAGCAGCGCGGCCTCGGCTACGCGCTGTTCGAGCGACTCATCCGCGCGGCGCGCGCCGCCGGGTATCGCCAGCTGGTCGGCACGACCTTCGCCGACAGCCGCCGCATGATCGACCTCGCGCGATCGCTCGGTTGCGAGGCCTCGGCCGAAGAAGGCGAGCCTACGCTGCGGCGTCTGACGCTGACGCTCTAGGAGCGGTCGGCGTCGCGCCCGTCCACGTACCGGTCGAACGCGATGACCTCGGCCGGCTGCGCGAAGGGCGCGTCGCGGAACAGCCCGTTGGCCCGGTTGTGCGGATGGCGCGCCGCTTCGGCGAAGTCGAGCACCGGCGACAGGCACGCGTCGTGCGCCAGCGCCGCCTGCGCCCAGTCGTCGCGCCCGCGCGTCGCGAAGCGTGCTGCGAAGCGCTCGGTCGTCTGCGGCCACGTCGCCGGGCGGTACTGGTCGCGCGCATCGATGTCGGACTCCAGTCCGGTCACCGCGAGCAGCTGCGCGTAGAACTTCGGCTCGAGGGCCCCGACCGCGACGAAGCGCTCGTCGGCGCAGCGATAGACGCGATAGAACGGCATCGCGCCGTCGAGCAGGTTGTTCGCGCGTCGCAGGTTCCACAGGCCGCCGGCCAGCAGTCCGTGGAACATCGGCGTGAGCCCGACCGTGCCGGCGAGGATGCTGGTCTCGGCGACGCCGCCGCGCTGCGTGATCGAGCGCTGGACCAGCTTGGCGAGCACGCCGACCAGCAGGTGCATCGCGCCGCCGCCGAAGTCCGCGACCAGGTTCAGCGGCGGCACCGGCGCCTCGCGGTCGCCGATCGCGTTGAGCACGCCCGCGAGCGCGAGGTAGTTGATGTCGTGGCCGGCGCGCTCGGCCAGCGCACCTTCGCGGCCCCAGCCGGACAACCGGCCGATCACCAGCCGGGGGTGCGCGGCGAGCAGCGCAGCCGGCGCGCAGCCGAGGCGCTCGAGCACGCCGGGGCGGAAGCCCTCGAGCAGCACGTCGGCGTCGGCGAGTTCGCCGCTCAGCGCGGCGCGCCCGTCTTCGCGCTTCAGGTCGATCGCCAGCGTCCGCTTGCCGGCATTGAGCAGGTCGTATTCGGGGCCGACGCTCACGCCGAGTCCCGGGTCGCTCGGCG
>Ga0209476_10000328_pt1 | contig 32244 bp, 20 predicted proteins | sample KloWWTrecipitate_FD_187179 | JGI IMG/M metagenome (GOLD analysis project Ga0209476, IMG submission 187179) | Active sludge microbial communities from Klosterneuburg, Austria, studying microevolution and ecology of nitrifiers - Klosterneuburg... | ecosystem: Engineered > WWTP > Aerobic digester... | reverse complement strand
CGACCCCGCGAACAGGCGCGAACGTGCGGGGGTCACCGACCTGCCTTCGGACGTGATCCCCTTCAGGAAGATCTCACGGCGGGGGCTTTCGGAAGGCCCGGCAAGGGCGGGCTCGTAGGTCACGGAGAGCCGCCTGGGACCCGGCGTCACCCGGGTGGAAACGCGGTGCGAGCCGCCTTCGACGATCTCCGCATCTCCCAGGCGCGCGGAGGCGACGCCATCGCTCTTCAGGACGATCTCATCGAAACCGGGCGCGGGGACGTCCCAGTAGCCGGTCCACTCCGCGCGCAGGGCGCGCGGCTCCCGGGCCAGGAGCGCGTTGATCCGGAACGGGTCGAGGACCGCATGGGCATGGGAGGCGACCACGCCGGAGTCCCCTTCGCGCACCTGGAGGGTGAGCCCGGTCCGGGCCAGGCGCTCGCCCCAGGCGACGAGCGCCAGAAGGCTCAACCCACAGGCCAGAAGGCGCAGGCGGGTTCCGCGTGTGCCGGGGCTCAAGGGCGCCGCCTACAGCTCCTCGAGCCGGGGCAGGCCGTCGAGGCCGCCCACCGAGCGGGTCGACCGGGCCCCCACCGCGTTTCCAAGGCGCAGGGCCCGGCGCGCGGGCAGACCGCTCAGGAGGCCGGCCAGGAAACCCGCGTTGAAAGCATCGCCCGCGCCCGTGGTGTCGACCGCGCGAACTGCGGGGGCCGGCTCCTCCACCATGCCCCTCGGGGAGATCCAGCGGCTTCCCTTCGAGCCGAGCTTGATCACGGTGTGGCGGGCATGCTCCTTCCAGAACGATTCCGCCTGGGCGAGGGTCCGCCGCTTCGAATACAGCTTCGCCTCGTCCTCGTTGATGAGGAGGTAGTCGGCCTCGGCGATGAGGCTTTTCAGGTGCGGGTCCTTCGCGAGATGCAGGTCGTAGCCGAAGTCGAACGAGACCTTGACCCCGCGCTCGCGCAGCGCGCGGAGGGCCCGGGCCAGAGGGGGGATGTCCCGCGGGCACAGGGCGCAGTGAACGATCCGCGCCTGGACCCGGCCAAGCGCCCGGAGGAAGCGCGGCCCGAGCTCGGCATTCACGCCATCGAAGGTGGCGAAGGCCCGGTCCTTCGGAGTGGAGAGGGCGGCGGTGATGGCATGGAGTTCGTCCCCCTTCCGCAGGTTCGTGATCCGCACGCCCTCGGCCCGGAGCCGGACCACCGCCCCGTCGGACAGGCCGCTCACGATCCGGGTCGAGACCCCGAGACGGGCCGCGGCCACCGCGGTGATGGTGGCTCCCCCGCCGTAGGTCCGGACAAAGGACTTCGTCCGGAGCTCCTCCCCGAGCCGGGGCAGGCGCGGGAGGCCGGCGAAGATCAGGTCCTCGAACGACTCCCCGACGCAGGCGAGATCAATGGTGCTCATGCATCAGAGCCTACCTGCTCATTCTCAATTACAATTTTCAGCGGGGCGCGTCAGTCAGGACACCGGTTTCTTCGGTCTTCCGCGGCGCCCCGAGGCAAATCGCGCCCGGTGTGCGCGGACTATTGAAGGAGACGACGTCCATGGCGATCAGAGTAGGCATCAACGGCTTCGGCCGCATCGGTCGAAACATCCTGCGCGCAGCGCTCCCCGACAAGAATCTCGAGATCGTCGCGGTCAACGACGTCACCGACGCGAAGACCCTCGGGCATCTCCTCAAGTACGACTCCATCCTGGGCAACCTGTCCCATGAGGTCCGGGTCGAGGGCGACACCATCCTCGTGGACGGCCGGAAGGTCAAGGTCCTCTCCTCCAAGGACCCCGCGGCCCTCCCCTGGAAGGACCTCGGCGTCGAGTACGCGATCGAATCGACCGGCCTCTTCACCGACGCGGAGAAGGCGAAGGTGCATCTGGCGGGCGGGGCGAAGAAGGTCATCATCTCCTCCCCGGCCAAGGGCGAGGACCTCACCATCGTGATGGGGGTCAATAACGACAAGTACGACTCCTCCCGCCATCACATCATCTCCAACGCCTCGTGCACCACGAACTGCCTGGCCCCGGTGGCCAAGGTGCTCCACGACTCCTTCGGGATCGTGAGAGGCCAGATGACGACCATTCACTCCTACACCAACGACCAGAAGATCCTCGACCTGCCGCACAAGGACCTGCGCCGCGCCCGCGCCGCCGGCCTGTCGATGATCCCCACGTCCACGGGCGCGGCGAAAGCCATCTACCTGGTCATCCCCGAACTCAAGGGCCGCCTCGACGGTGTTGCCATGCGCGTTCCAACCCCGAACGTCTCGGTCGTCGATCTCACCGTGGAGCTCAAGGGCGAGACCACGGCGGAAGCGATCAACGCCGCCATGACCAAGGCCGCCGCCGGGCCGCTCAAGGGCATCCTCGAAGTCAGCACCGAGGAACTCGTGTCCATCGACTTCCGCGGAAACCCCGCCTCATCCATCGTCGACGCGCCGCTGACCCGGGTGCTCCAGGGCAACATGGCCAAGATCTTCGCGTGGTACGACAACGAGTGGGGCTTCTCGTGCCGCATGATCGACCTCATCCGGTTCATGGCGAGCAAGGACCGCGCCTAGCCGCAACCCCTCGCGTCCCGCCGCACCGCAGGCGGGGAAAGAAGGAAATCATGGCAGCCAAGCAGACGATCCGGGGCCTCCAGAATCTCAAGGGCGCGCGCCTCTTCGTGCGCGTGGACTTCAACGTGCCGATGGAGGGAACGGCGATCACCGAGGACACGAGGATCCGGGCCGCCCTTCCCACCCTCATGTTCCTTCAGCAGGCGGGCGCCGAACTGGTCCTCGCCTCGCATCTCGGTCGTCCGAAGAAGGGCCCCACCCCGGCCCTGTCGCTGGCACCCGTCGCGAAGCGTCTCTCCGAACTGATGAAGTGCGAGGTCGCCCTCGCGAAAGACTGCATCGGCGATGACGTCCGCGAACGGGCGAAAGCCATGAAGCCCGGGAGCGTCCTCCTCCTCGAGAACGTCCGGTTCCACCCCGAGGAGGAGGCGAACGATCCCGCCTTCGCGAAAGCGCTCATCGCGGACTCGGGCGCCACCGTGTTCGTGAACGACGCCTTCGGCACCGCCCATCGCGCGCACGCCTCCACCGCGGGTGTGGCGCCGTTCGTCAAGCAGCGGGTCGCGGGCCTCCTGATGGACAAGGAGATCCACTACCTCGGCATGGCCCTCGCCTCGCCCCCGCAGCCCTACATCGCCATCATCGGCGGAGCCAAGGTGTCGGACAAGATCGGCGTGATCGAGAACCTGCTGCCAAAGGTGGACACTCTGCTCATCGGCGGCGGCATGGCCTACACGTTCTTCAAGGCCCTCGGCTACGAGACGGGGAAGAGCCTGGTCGAAGAGGACAAGGTGACTCTCGCCGGAAAGCTCCTGGACGCGGGGAAGGGCAAGATCCTCCTGCCCTTCGACCACGTGGTGGCGAGTGCTTTCAAGGCGGACGCCGAGACGAAGACCCTGCCCGTGAACGAAACCCCCGAGGGTTGGATGGGCCTCGACATCGGTCCGGAGACGGTGGCCGCCTTCCGACATGAGATCGAGAAGGCCGCGCTCGTGCTCTGGAACGGCCCCATGGGCGTGTTCGAGATGAAGCCCTTCGCCTCGGGCACCTTCGCGGTGGCGAAGGCCCTCGCCGATTCGAAGGCCACCACCATCGTGGGCGGCGGCGATTCGGTGGCCGCGATCGCGGAATCGGGCCTGATGGAGAAGATCACCCACGTGTCCACCGGCGGCGGCGCCTCCCTCGAATTTCTCGGGGGCGACACCCTGCCCGGCGTCGAGTGCCTCGACAATGAACCCGGCGCGGCTTCGGCCGGCGGTTAGGGGCCCAAGACCATGCCCCGCCCCTTCGTCGTCGGCAACTGGAAGATGCACAAAACGGTCGCCGAGGCGCGGGCCCTGGCCGCCGCGGTGCGCGACGGTGTGCGCGACTTCGGCGACATCGATGTCGCCCTGGCTCCTCCCTTCACCGCCCTCGCCGCGGTGGGCGAGGTTTTGAAGGGATCGGCGGTGGGCCTCGCCGCCCAGACCATGCACGAAGCGGCGAAGGGGGCCTTCACCGGCGAGATCTCGCCCGCCCTGCTCAAGGACGTGGGCTGCACCCACGTCATCCTGGGCCACTCGGAGCGCCGTCACCTGTTCGGGGAAACCGACCAGGCCATCATGAAGAAGGCGCGGGCCGCCCTCGATCACTCGCTGATCCCGATCCTGTGCGTGGGCGAGACCCTCCAGGAGCGCGAGACCTCGCGAACCTTCGACGTGGTGGAGAGGCAGACCGAGCACGCGCTTCGTCATGTGACCCCGGAAGAAGCCGCCCGCTCGGTGGTGGCCTACGAGCCGTTCTGGGCCATCGGGACCGGGAAGACCGCCTCCCCGGGGCAGGCCCAGGAGGTCCACACCTTCATACGGAAGCTGGTGGCCCGGTCCCATGGCGACGGCGTCGCCCGGGTCATCCGGATCCTCTACGGCGGCAGCGTCAAACCGGACAACGCCTCTCTGCTCATCGCCGAGCCCGACGTGGACGGGGCCCTCGTCGGCGGGGCGTGCCTGGAAGCCCCCTCCTTCCTGGGCATCATCGCCGCCTCCCGAACCTGAGAGTTCGATATACTCTCCCTCTTTCGGCGATTCGAACGACTGCACCCGAGGCTATAAGGCAACAAAGCGATGACCGTTCTCTACTACCTTGTTCTGATCCTGCACCTGATTGCGTGCTTCTTCCTGATCGCCGTGGTCCTGCTCCAGCAGGGCAAGGGACAGGACCTGGCGAGCGCGTTCGGCGGCGGCGGCACCCAGGCCGCCTTCGGTCCCCGGGGCTCGGCCACCCTGCTCTCGCGCGTGACCACCGGCCTCGCCGCGGTCTTCATGATCACCAGCATCTCCCTGGCCGTGCTCAAGCAGAAGCAGGCCTCGGTCCTCGACGCGATCCCGGCCGCGGCCTCCCCGACCCCGGCCGCCGCTCCCACGAACGTCCTGGGGATGCCCCTTGCGCCCGCGAGCTCCCCGGCGCCGGAGGCTCCCGCCGCGGTGGCGTCGCCGTCGGCCGCAACGGTTCCCCCCGCCGCGTCCCCCACCCCGGGGAAATAACACGACGGGCCGGGCATGCCCGGCCCCTACGGTACGAAACCACCGGACACACCGCGCATCGTAGGGGCGAGGCCTGCCTCGCCCTGGTCGGGGGCCATGCCCCCGCCCTTGTACCGGGCCTACCGGCCTCCGCCCATCAACCTCCTGTGTTCGACCATGATGCAGCGGTCGTAGATCACCGTCCTTCCCGCTTCCACCAGCGCCCGGATCGCTTCCTCGTTCACGCAATCCAGCTGAAACCACACCGGCGGGGCGTTGGGATGGGGGCTTCTGAGGATGTCCGCGGCCACCTCGGGTAGCTCTTCGGCGCGGCGGAAGACGTTGACCAGATCCACCGGACCTTCGATCTCGCTGACCGAGCGATAGACGCGCGCGCCGAGGATCACATCCTCACGCGGGTACACGGGCACGATCTCGTAGCCCGCGCGCTGCATGTAGGCGGAGACCCGGTGGGAATCCCGATGCGCCTTGGGTGAAAGCCCCACCACCGCGATCCGTTTCACGCGATCGAGAAGGGCGCGGACTTCCTGGTCGTCGGGACTGTCCGGGATGTTCAAGACGCGCGCTCCTCTACTCGACGAACGTCACCTTGTTGATCTCGCGCAGGCTCGTGGTGCCGTCGAAGACCTTGTCGATGGCGCCCTCGCGCAGGGTGCGCATGCCCGCCCCCCGGGCCTTCTTCTTGATCTCGCCCACGGGGCGGCGTTCCAAGATGAGCTGGCGGATGTCGTCGTGCAGTTCGAGCAGCTCGCCCACCGCGCGGCGGCCGAAGAAGCCGCTCGAGGCGCAGGTCTCGCAGGCCCCGCGGTCGTAGACCGCGTGGCCCGCGAACCGGATCGGGTCGATGCCCGAGGCGCGCCACTCCGCGTCCGAGATCACAACCACCTGCCGGCAGGAGCGGCACAGCACGCGCACCAGGCGCTGGGCCAGCACCAGGGTGAGGGCGGAGACAAAGTTGTAGGGATCGACTCCCATGTGCAGGAAGCGGCCGATCACGTCGAAGACGTTGTTGGCGTGCACGGTGGTGAAGACGAGGTGGCCGGTCAGGGCCGCCTGCACCGCGATCTGCGCGGTCTCGGGATCGCGCACCTCGCCCACCATGATCTTGTCCGGATCGTGGCGCAGGATGGAGCGGAGGCCGCGCGCGAAGGTGAGGCCCTTCTTCTCGTTCACCGGCACCTGGGTGATGGCGGCGATCTGGTACTCGACCGGGTCCTCGATGGTGACGATCTTCTCCTCGGAGCTCGCGATCTCGTTGAGGGCCGCATAGAGGGTGGTGGTCTTGCCGCTGCCCGTGGGACCGGTGACCAGGATCATGCCGTAGGGCTCGGCCACGTATTTCCGGATGGTGGCGAGCTGGGCCTCATCGAATCCGAGGGCCTGGAGGCGAAGCTCCTGGAACTCCTTGGAGAGGGACTCGCGGTCGAGGATGCGGATGACCACGTCCTCGCCGTGGATGGAGGGCATCACCGACACCCGGAAGTCGATGGTCCGGCCGCCCACCCGGAGCCGGAAGCGGCCGTCCTGGGGAATGCGCCGCTCCGCGATGTCCAGTTCGGCCATGACCTTGATCCGCGAAACGATGGTCTCGGCGTGGCGCTTCTCCACCGGCGCGGTGGCCTCGTAGAGCGCGCCGTCGATCCGGTACTTGGCGAGCACGGCGCGGTCCTTCGACTCGATGTGGATGTCGGAGGCGCGGCGCTCGATGGCGCCGAGGAGCAGGGTGTCGACCAGCCGGACGATGGGACTTTCCGACGCCATGGTCTGGAGATCGACGACCTTGCCGTCCTCTTCGGACACGAGTTCGAAGCCCGAGCCGAGGTCCTCGCGCGCGCGGTCGAGGAGGGTCTCGCCCCCGCGCTTGCGCCGCAGACCCTCGGCGATGTCCTGGGCGGTCGCCACCACCGCGTCGATCGGCCGGCCCACCGCGAATTCGGTCTCCGAGATCCGTTCCAGCGACAAGGGTGGGGCGAAGGCGAGAACCAGTCGCGCGCCCGAGCGGCCGTAGGGGATGCAGGAGAAGCGTACGAGGGTCTCGAGGCTCAGCCCCTCCCAGAGCCCCGGGTCGGAGGCGTCGTGATCGATCGACACGAAGGGGAGGCGGAGCGCCTGGGCGTGCTGGGCGGCGCTCTCTCTCGGCGACTCCGGAGAGGTCATGTTCCTACTCTAATCGGCGCACCCGGTCACCGGCACTTCGCGATGGCCTCGATGGATGGCTGGACCATTGGACCGCAGGGGCTGGAACGTTCCAATCTCCTGGACACCTTCGGGCCTTGGGAGTAATGTTTCCACACAACCGACAGCGGCCTGGGCGGGGGGCCTGTCAGGATGCCTGACACCACCCCATGTTCGAGCCCCCATCCCTTCAGGAGTGATCCCCATGAACCCCTTCCTCAGGACCGCGTCGCGCGCGCTCCCCCTGGCCTCCTCTCTGGCCCTGGCTCTGGCCGCCTCGATGACTCTCCTGCCCGCGACCGCCCGGGCCCAGATCGATGCCGGCTCCATCGTGGGCACGGTCACCGACAGTCAGGGCGGCGCCCTCCCCGGCGCGACCGTGGTGGCGCTCCAGGAGGACAGCGGCTTCAAGCTGACCGCAACCACGAACAGCAAGGGCCAGTACACGTTTCCAAACCTGAAGATCGGCAGGTACCTCATCACCGCCGAGATGTCGGGCTTCAAGAAGGCCGTTCGTTCCGGCCTTCAGCTCCACGTCCAGGAGCGGCTGCAGGCCGACTTCAAACTGGATGTAGGCGTCATGACCGAGGAAGTGACGGTCGTGGGCGAGGCGCCGCTGCTCAACACCCAGACCGGCGAGATGGGCCACGTGGTCGATCAGAAGCAGCTCGTCGACCTGCCCCTCCTCGGCCGCCGTTACGCGGAGCTCTCGCTCCTGCAGACCGGCGTCGTTCCCGGCGGCCGCCAGCTCGCCTCCCTCGGGGAAGACACCTCCTTCAACGCCAACGGCAACCCCGGCACCTGGAACAACTACTCCCTCGACGGGGCCGACAACAACTCCGGCTCCACCAACCTGCAGGAGCGTTCCGCCCAGGTGGTCCAGCCCCCGGTCGATGCGCTCGAGGAGTTCCGCGTCCAGACCCGCACCTATTCCGCCGAGTTCGGCAAATCGGCGGGCGCCGTCATCAACGCCTCCATCAAGCAGGGCACGAACGCCTACCGGGGGACCGTCTTCGGCTTCCTGCGCGACGAGAAGTTCAACGCGAACACCTTCGAGAACATCGCGGCCGGGCGTGAGAAGGGGCCGTACAACCAGTACATCGGGGGCTTCACCCTGGGCGGACCGATCAAGAAGAACCGGCTCTTCTTCTTCGGCGACTACCAGGTCACGCGCAGCGACAAGGCGGTCACCGACCTCGCCACCGTCCCCACCGCGCGCATGCGCCGGGGCGACCTCTCCGAGTTGTCCCGCGCTCTCACCGCGAACTCGTTCGTGACCCCCGGCTGCGTCAACACCGCCACCAAGGCGATCAACCCCGCCTGCTTCGATCCGATCTCCGCGAAGCTCATCAACCTCTATCCCCTGCCCAACGTTCCCGCGGCCCAGGCCATTGAAGGGCAGGCCGGCCGGTTCGGCTCGGCGGGCGCCAACTACATCAGCAACGGAATCCTCCAGAACGACGTGAACTCCTTCGACATCCGCCTCGACGGCAAGCCGAGCGACAGCGGCAAGGACTCGATCTTCGTGCGCTACAGCCGCTACAACAACAAGCGCAACGAGCCCCCCGTCCTCGGGCCGATCGTGTCCGGCGACTTCAACAGCGATATCGATATCACCGGCCAGAGCGCCGTCCTCGGCTGGTCGCGCGCCTTGAAACAGTCGATGTTCAGCGAGGTACGGCTCGCCTGGAACAAGATCCAGGGCGACACCTTCCAGAAGGCCTTTGGCACCGACTCGAACAAGGAATACGGGATCACCGGCATTCCCGCGGACCCGCGCTACACCGGCGGCCTCGCGGCCATGAACATCGCCGGCCTCTCGAGGCTCGGCGGCCCCTCGTTCCGTCCTCAGTTCCAGACCGCGCAGGTCTTCCAGTTCTCCGCCAACACCACCTGGCAGCGGGGCAGCCACTCCTTCAAGTTCGGGGCGGAGGTAAGGCGCGACAAGGTCAAGTACATCGACCTCGTCGCCTTGAACGGCGCCGCCAATTTCAGCGACGCTCGCTACACCGGTTCCGGGATCGGCGACTTCCTCCTGGGCATGGCCTCCGCGCAGCGCATCACCCTCTTCCACGAAGCCAAGCTCTTCACCGATGGCATCCAGTTCTTCGCCCAGGACTCCTGGCGCCCGACCAGCAAGCTGGCGATCAACTACGGGATCCGGTACGAGTACTTCACGCCCACCCAGGACGAGGATCACAAGCTGACCAATATCGACCCCGCCACCGGTCAGCGGATCCTCGCGAAGGAATCGGGGAGCATGTACGAACAGACCCTCGTTCATCCCGACAAGAACAACTTCGCGCCCCGGCTGTCCCTCTCCTACTCGGCTTCCGAGAAGCTGGTGATGCGCGCGGGCTTCGGCATGTTCTATCAGAACAGTGATCGCTACGGTTCAGAGGCCCAGATGGCCCTGAACCCGCCTCAGCTGGTCGACGTCAACGTGACCGCGCCCAACGCGAATACCGCGCCGGTGTTCATCCTCAAGAACGGCTTCACCACCCCGACCATCGCGAACGTGAACCCGGCCCTCCTCCAGTGGCGCATCCAGGACCCGGACCAGAAGACGCCGACCGTCTACCAGTTCAGCGCGGGCCCCGAGTACCAGGTGTTTTCCGACACCGTTCTCTCCGTGGAGTACGTGGGCAACCTGATCCGCAACGGCCGGAGACTTCGCAATCTGAACCAGGGCCAGATCACCGGACCGTCGACCGTGGTCTTCCCGTATGCCCAGTACGGCTACGGCACGGCCTTCCTCGAGCAGATCGTGACGAACGGCCGCTCCGACTACCATGCCCTCCAGACGAAGCTCCAGCGCCGGATGACCGGCGGCCTCGGATTCACCGCCTCCTACACATACTCCAACGCCAAGGCCGACTTCCTCGACCACCTCTCCGCCGGTTCGGGCGCCTCGGGGAACTTCCCCGGCAACGCCTACAACATGGCCGCGGACTACGGCCCGGTGGCCTTCGACGTCCCCCATCGCTTCGTCCTGAGCTTCGTGGCCGAGCTTCCCGCGGGCAAGGGGCGCTCCAAGGAATTCCACGGCGTGGGAGCGGTGCTCAACAACTGGAGCGTGAACGGCATCCTCTCCCTCAATTCCGGACGGCCCTTCTCCGCCACCGCGACCAACACCTCCGGCACCACCGGGCAGGGGCAGCAGATACGCGCCAATTGCCTGGGCGACGCCCAGCCCGACGGCTTCGAGAAGACCAACGACAAGTGGTTCGATACCTCGAAGTTCGCTCAACCGGCGCCCTTCACCTTCGGAACCTGCGGCTCGAACACCCTTCGCGGCCCGGGTCAGAAGAGCATGAACGCTTCCCTGTTCCGCAATTTCCCGATCGGAAAAGACCGCCGGCTCGAATTCCGGGTGGAGGCTTTCAATCTCTTCAACTGGAAGAACTACTCCCTGCCCGGCGCGAGCGTGGCCAACCAGGCGACGTTTGGAAGAATCACCTCCACCATCGGCGACGTCCGCGAGATGCAGTTCGCGCTCAAGTTCTACTTCTGAACATGAAATCACTGAAGCTGTCCCTAGCCGTTCTCCTCGCGCTCCTCGTCACCAGCCGGCAGCCCGTTCTCGCCGGCGCCGAAATCCCCCAGGATCAAGGCGCGGCCGGCGTCTTCCAGAAAATCCTCAAGCTCAAGACCACGGCCAGCGCCATGCACACCACCGCGCATCCCGACGATGAGCACGGCGGCGTCCTCTCGCAGTTGTCGCGGGGGCAGGGCGCGCGCGTTTCCCTCCTCACCCTGAACCGGGGCGAATCCGGCGACAATGCGATCGGGTCCGAGCTCTTCGACGGCCTCGGCCTCATCCGCACCGAGGAGCTGATCGACTCCAACCGCTACTACGGCGTCGACGACCAGTACTTCACCACCGTCACCGACTACGGCTTCTCCAAGCGAATCGACGAAGCCTTCGAGAAATGGGGCCGGGACAACGTGCTTCGGGACCTGGTGCGCGTGATCCGCATGAACCGGCCCTTCGTCCTGATCTCGCGGTTCCAGGGAACCCAGCGGGACGGCCACGGCAATCACCAGACCGCCGGCCTGCTCACCGACGAGGCCTTCAAGGCGGCAGGCGACCCGAAGATGTTCCCCGAGCAGATCGCCCTTGGCCTGCGACCATGGCAGCCGATGAAGGTCTACCTCGGCGGACAGCGTGAGAACGAGGAGTGGGCTATCCGCGTGGACCCGGGCGCCTACAGCCCCTGGCTCGGCGAGACCTACTCGAACTTCGCGCGCATCGGTCTCTCGTTCCAGCGTTCCCAGACCAGCGGAAGGCTCCAGCTTTCCCGCGGGCCGCAATACGGCTACTACAAGCGCTCCGGTTCGACCGTGACCTCGGCCGCGAAGGAGGAGAGCTTCTTCGAGGGGATCGACACCACCCTCCCCGGCCTCTTCAAGGCGCTGGGGCGGACCGCGCCCGCGGGCGCCGAGGCTGCCCTGCAGGCCATCGACCGGGAGGTCACGAACGCGGTGGCGGCCTTCTCCCTCACGAACCCGTCGGCCACGGTGCCGTCGCTCGCGCGCGGCCTCAAGGCCACGCGCGACGCGCTGGTCGCCATCGGGTCGGGCGAGCCCGACGCGACCTTCATCCTGAAAATCAAGGAACGGCAGTTCGAAGCCGCCATCACCGCGGCTCTGGGCGTGGATTTCAAGGCCATGGCGCAGGCCGCGGGCCTGCCCGAAGCCACCGGTCCCTTCGCCGAGTTCGCTCCCCCGCCGGTCATGGGGGCACCCGTCCCCGGCCAGACCTTCGAGGTGCGCGCCTTCTTCACCAACCGCAGCCCGCTGGAAGTCACGGTGCGCGGAATCGCCCTCGCCACGGGTCCGGGCTGGCAGTCGAGCCCCACCGGGGCCGCGCCGGCGACATCGCTCAAGTACAACAACACCTCGTCCCAGCGCTTCTCCGTCTCTCTCGCCAGCGACACGCCTCTTTCGTCTAAGCCGTACTTCAACCGGCCCGGCATCCAGCAATCGCGCTATGACGTCGCGGACTCGTCGCAGCTCCACCGGCCGGCCTCCGAGGCGCCCGCGGTAGCGGTAGCCCGCTACACCGTCGAGGGCATCGACGTGGAGACGCGGGAGGTGGTCACGCGCCGCGAGGGCAACCTGCCCTACGGTTACGAGATGCGCGAACTCCGCGTGGTTCCGGCCCTCGCGCTCACCGCGACCCCGGGCTCGGCGGTGGTGCCGCTCCAAGCGCTCCGGAAGCGGGTATCGGTCGAGGTCGACCTGCTCAACAACGTCGAGGGCGACATCGCGGGAGATCTTTCCCTCAAGCTGCCCAAGGGTTGGACCGCCTCTCCCGCGAGCCAGCCCTTCAAGTACGCCCGGGCCGGCGAGCGCGGTGTCTTCAAGTTCACGGTCTCGATTCCCTCCCTCGAGAACAAGGGCTACGAGATCCAGGCGGTGGCCCAGGCAAGCGGCCGCGAATACACGGAAGGGTATTCGGTCATCGCGAAGCGCGACCTCGAGACCCGGCTGCTCTACCGTCCGTCCACCATCGGGGTGCGCGGCATCGACGTGGCCGTGCCCGCGGGCCTCAAGGTCGGATATGTCATGGGGGTCGGGGACCAGGTCCCGGCCGGACTCGCCCAGCTCGGAGCCGCCGTCACCCTCCTCGGCGAGAAGGAGCTCGCGAGCTCCAACCTGGCGCAGTTCGACACCATCATGACCGGCACGCGCGCGTACGCGGTCCGGGAGGATCTCAGGACCTACAACCAGCGCCTCCTCGACTACGTGAAGGCCGGCGGCAACATGGTCGTCCTCTACAACACCCAGGAGTTCATCCCGAACAAGTGGGCTCCGTATCCGGCGCTGCTGCCTGCCCGGGCCGAAGAAGTCTCCGAGGAGGACTCTCCGGTCGAGATCCTGGCTCCCCGGGAGCCGGTCTTCAATTATCCCAACCGGATCACCGCCGCGGACTTCGAGAACTGGGTCGAGCAGCGCGGGTCGAAGTTCTTCACCGAGTGGGACAAGGCCTACACCCCGATGATCGCCACCTGGGACAAGGGCCAGGAAAAGCAGCGCGGGGGGTGGGTCCACGCCAGGCACGGCAAGGGCCACTACACCTACTTCGCCTACGCCTTCCACCGCCAGCTTCCCTACGGGGTGCCGGGCGCGTATCGCCTCCTCGCGAACGTTCTCTCCCTGAACAAGGCTCCGGCGGCGAAGCCGAAGTCGTAGGCGCTGCGGCCTACCGGGGCAGGAGCATCCGCTCCCTCACCAGTCCGAGGAGGTCCTGAAACCCTCCGAGGAACTGGTTGAGGGTGTGGACGCTCGCACCAAACGACGCGAAGACCTCGGGGGCGATGGCGCCCTCGTCGTAGGCCAGATTGAAGTCCTTGAACTTGCGCTGAAGCGCCTCCACCATCTCGGGCCGCACGGGCCGATCGAGGGTCTCCTCGACCTCGATGTCCGAGGCTTCGAACTGCTTCCACCACGGGTAGGGCATGGTGAGGATCACGCCCGGGCCGATGAGCTGAGACCAGTGAAGGTGGTGGCGATAGGCGGCGGCGAGCAGCGAAGCCCGGAATCCGCGCTTCCTGAAGATCTCGTGCGCGCGCTTGAACACTGCGATCCCCGCCCAGGCGATGTACCCGGGATCGATCGCGATCTGCTCCTTCACCATCACCCGCTGCAGGAGGTCGTCGAGGCGGCCCACCATCAGGGTCATGTAGGGGTGGAGGCGGGTCATATCGGCGCCGCTCTTCTTCGCCCGGTCGAGGCCGCGCTCGAAGGCCTCGCCCAGGGCCACCGCCTGCGAGACGGTGAAGCTCACGGTGGCGTTCACGTTGATGCCGCCGGCCACCAACTCCTCCGCCGCCTTCACCCCGGCCGCGGTGCAGGGGATCTTGATCGCGATGTTGGGCGCCAGCGCGGCCAGCGCGCGCCCGTGCTCGATCATGCGATCGGCGTTCGCGTGGAACTTCGGGCTCACCTGCATGGACAGGAAGCCCTGGCGGCCGTGGGTCTGGGCGTGGACGGGGGCGAGGATGGCCGCGGCCTGCCGGCCGATCTCCTCGATCAGGAGCCAGGCGATCTCGTCCTCGGTGGCGGTCTCGTGCGCGCGGATGATCGCGTCGAGCACCGGATTCCAGGTCTTCGGATCGGCCTTCACCACCGCGGAGACGATGACGGGGTTAGAGGTGGCGCCGGTGGCGCCGTGATCGACGGCATCCTTCAGTTCGGAGAGCGAACACGAATCGTTCCAGAACTCCGCCCCGCGAAGGATGGTGAGGCGCATGCGGCTTGGTTGTGTCATGAGGTCGACCTCAATCTCGCGGTCCCCGGGGGCCGCGCTCAGTGCTGGATCATCTCGGTCAGGCGGCGGCGGGCATCCTGCAGGGGATAGTCGATCCCGAGCAGGAGCCCGAGCGTGGGTGCGATGTCTTCCGGCGCGGCCTCTCCCTCGTACGTCCCGGCCCTGACCTGGGAGCCCATGAAGACCACGGGCACGTGGCGGTCGTATTCATAGGACGAGCCGTGACCGGTGCCTCCCGGGTAGGCGGTGAGATACGTGTACTCCTTCAGGCGCGCGATGACATGCGGGCTGCGGGGCGCGAAGTACGAACGCCGGATGGTGTCGAAGTAGGGATCCTCGGAGAGAGCGGGAATGTCGCCCGCGAACGACGAGGCCGTGTAGACCTTCGCCACGTCGCCCGTGGCGAGGAGGGCGTCCGCGAGCGTCTGTTCGACGTCCATCCGCCGCAGTCCCTGACGCGCGATCGAATCGAGGTTCAGGTAGAAGTCGGGTGCGAGATAGGAAGCGATGAGGTCCTTCGCCCGGGGGAAACGCTTCTCGATCGCGGTCATCCCCGCCGCCTGAAGGGCCGAGGGGGACACGCGCCGGGCCGGCAGGCCCTGCTTCTGAAGCGACTCGACCAGGGGCATGACCGAATGGTCGGACGCGAGGACCACGAGGACGCGGCCTGCGCCGGCCTTCGCTTCCGCCGCATCCAGGAGGCGCTTCAGCATCAGGTCGAGGCGCAGCATCTGATCCATGATCTCGTGCGAATCGGGACCGAAGGCGTGGCCGATCACGTCGGTCGCGGAGAAGCCCACCGCGAGCACGTCCGGGACCGCGTCCTCGCCGAGGGCGTGCGCGTTCATGGCGCCGAGCGCCACCTCCAGGGTCAACTCGTCCATGAAGGGCGTGCGTCGGAAGCTGTCGTAGAGCGCCGGCGGGCCGGCGGGAAGCGCGTGGGGAAACGTGGTGTTCTTCGTATCCGCCTCGTTGGGGACGTTGTCCTCGCCTGCATACTTGAGATAGAGACTCGCGTCGTCCAGCAACCGGGTCCAGGCCTTGCCCGCCCAGGAATCGGGGACGCGGCGGGTGTTGATGGCGTCGAGCCAGGGGGGCGCCGTCTTCGTGTAGTACGTGCTGGTGATGAACCGGCCCGTCGCTTGCTCGTACCAGTAGGCGGCATCGCCGCGCGGCCCGGCCATGAGGATGGCCGCCCGGTCTTTCATGGCGACCCCCACCACCTTCGCGTCCGGCGACGCCTTCTTGAGCATGTCGCCAAGGGTGAAGCCGATGAAGTTGGCGGGCGACGCGCCTCGCCCTTCACCGCCCACCGGACGAACGGTGGGATCGTCCACCACGTTCACCGTCCGGCCCAGGGAGAGATCGAACCACGAGTTGGCGACGATGCCCGACTGCCAGGCGTTGCGGCCCGAGAGGATCACGGAGTGGCCGGGGCCGGTCTCGCAATTGGCGTGCCGGTAGCGGGCGTTCGAAAACACCGCGCCCCGGTCAATCAAGGTCTTGAGCCCGCCCTGGAAGAGCGATTTGAAGCGGACAAGGTAGTCGTAGCGCATCTGATCGACCGACACCACGACCACGAGCCTTGAACCGGACACGGGCGGCGCACCCGGGCGTTCTGCCTGCCCGCTTCCCGCGCGGGCCAGCGCCAGGACCAGGACCGGAACGAGGAGCGCGTTCTTCATGAGGCGAGGCTAATCCTTCCTTGACGTCCAAGACGACCGCCCCGAATAGAAACGACGCGCCGTCTCTCGCGTGAGACGGCGCGCCGGTCCGGACCGCCCTCTAGAAGGTCAGGCGGATGGACAACTGCATCAGCCTGGGATCGCCGCCGAGGCTGGAGATCGTGCCCACGTTCGCGGCGTCGGTGAGATTGCGATTGGGCAGGCCGAAGTTCACCGTGTTGAGGGCGTTGAACACGTCCCAGCGCAGGACCGTGGCCACGCGCTTCGAGAAGTTGATCCGACGCTGCAGGGTGAAGTCGAGGCTCTTGTAATCGGGCCCGCGCAGCTGGTTCCGCTTCTCGTTGCCGAAATTGCCGGAGACCACGGCCTGGAACGCGGCAGGGTTGAACCAGCGCACCGCCGCCGGACAGTCGGTGGTGGAGGAACAGCTGCGATCGACGCCGGTCTCGGGGTCGCCGATCTGGTTCGGCAGGCCGGTCATGTTCTGGCCGACGTTGTTGCCGGACTGGTTCACGGTGAAAGGCCGGCCGCTGCGGTACGTGTAGATGCCGGAGAGCGTCCAGTCGCCGAGGAGGGCGGCCCCGAACCCTTCGGTGGCCCACTTCTTGCCCTTGCCGAACGGCAGCTCGATCACATAGTTGATGGCCAGGCGATGGCGGACGTCGTAGTCGCTGGGGCCATACCAGGCGCTGGTGTCGCGCGAGTTCTGGGGGAAGGCGTTCGAACCCTGGGTGGAGAGCTGTTCGGAGGCGCTGTCCTTGGAGTCGCCCAGGGTGTACGCGATCCCGAAGCTGTACCCGTTCGCGAACCGGCGCTCCAGACCGACATCGACGCCCTTGTACTCCGACTCCGCGTCCTGGGCCCGCCACTCGATGAAGCCGAAGTTGGGATAGGGCAGGGGGCCGAGGGCGTTGTTGCCGCCGTCCCTGGGCAGAGGCTGGTTGAGGTTGATGAGGGACGCGAGGTTCGTGCCCTTGCTGTAGACGAAGTCGGCGTTGAGGACGATGCCCTTCATCAGCTCACGCTGGAAGCCGAAGCTCGCCTGGGTCATCGTGGTCTTGGGGGCGTCCTCCGACACGGCGCGAAGGCGCTTGGTCTTGAGCTGACCCGCCGCGGGATCGAGATTGGGCGCGGTGAGGAAGCTCGCGGGGATGCCGTTCTTGAGGAAGAACACGGGCGATCCCGAGGTCTGGGTCACCGACGAGTTGTTGAGGCCAGGCAGGTTCAAGGCCAGCTGGTCCTCGCTGCCCACCCGGTCGAAGAGGTTGTAGAAGATGCCGAACCCGCCGCGCAGGACCGTCTTTTCGTTGAGGGTGTAGACCACGCCGACCCGGGGCGCGAAGTTGTTCTTGTCCGCCTTGACCAGGCCGCGTTCTTCGAGCGAGCCGTCCTTCGCGAACACGAGGCTGCCGCCACCCGCGGGATTGAAGTTGGTCTGGGCGTTGCTTGCCTCCAGGGCGGGAGTGATGAAGTCGTAGCGGAGCCCGAGGTTCAGGGTGAGTTTCGAGTTCACCTTCCAGTCGTCCTGCAGGTAGAACATGGACGCCCAATGCTCCTGGTTCACCACCCAGACGTTCGAGAGCTGGAAGTCCGAAACGTAGCCGAGGAGGTAATCGCCCATGGAGTTGCCGGTGAAACTGTTGCGGAACCGCATGGCGCCGCGGCCGGCGGGGACGTCGTAGTACTCGTTCTTCATGGGCGTGATGATGTCCGCGCCGATCTTGAACGCGTGGTTACCCTTCAGCCAGGACAGGCTTTCCACGAACTCCATCTGGTTGGTGTGCTGGAACTTCGGCAGGAAGTCCGGCGAACCGAGGCGGCCAAGGCCGGGGCCGCCGAAATAGCCGTCGATGCTGATGCCGGGGAAACCGCCGGCCACGACCGGGTCGGTGATGGAGCCGGGGATGGTCGCGTTCGCGGGGGGCGCGATTCCGTAGGCCTGGTGCACCGCGTCGGAGTCGGCCTTCGACCAGGAGAAGCGGAACTCGTTCACCATGCTCGGGGAGAGGATGTGGGTCCACCCGAGGACCATCGCGTTGGTCTTGATCTTCTGGTCGCCGAAGCCGGAGGTTCCGGTTCCGTCGATGACGCCGCCGAAGGCGCCGGGGATCTGGCGGTCGCGATTGGAGTAGATGTAACGGGCGAAGACGCTGTCTTTCGAGGACATCTTGTAGTCGATACGGCCCAGGATCCGGTCGGAGTTGTCGATCAGGTCGGCCTGGCGGAAGAAGTTGTTGGCCCCGGGCTGGTTTGGAAGGGGAACCAGAGCCATGATGTTGACCGCATAGGGATCCATGCGGCTCGCGGGAATGACGCCGCCAGGAAAGGGCTGACCGGTCAGGGGGTCGCGCACGCCGGGGATGATCCCGGCGCGCTGGTCGGCGGTGGGGACCACGGTGAGCCGGGTGACGCCGCGGGTGATGCGAGTGCCCTCGTAGTCGACGAAGAAGAACGCCTTGTCCTTGATCAGGGGACCGCCGAGGTTGCCGCCGAACTGGTTCTGGTCGTTGGTGGGAACCTTCTGGCCCGCCCGCTTCGAGAAGAAGTCCACGGTGTCCATCGACTCGTTGCGGTAGAAGTCGTAGAGGGTGCCATGGAGCTGGTTGGTGCCCGACTTCGTCGACACGCTGATCGCCGCGCCCGGAGACCGGCCGTACTCGGCCGAGTAGGGGCTGGTGACGATCTTGAACTCCTGGATCGCGTCGACCGAGGGGCGGGACACCTGCGAGGTCAGTTCCTGGACGTTCTCGGAGATGGAGTTGTTGTCGACGCCGTCGAGGAGGAAGTTGTTCTGGAGCGAGCGGGCGCCGTGGACGTTGACGCCGCCGGTGCGGCCGAAGGAGGTGCCGCCGCCCTGCTCGGTGTACCGGTCGCCCTGAACGCCCGGCACCAGGGCCAGAAGGTCGTCCCAGTTCCGGATGGCGAGGGGAAGGTTCGCCACCGAGTTGTTGTCGATGACCGTGCCCAGGGTCGCGTCCTCGGTGTTCAGCAACCGCCGGGCGCCCTCGACCGTGACCGACTCGGTCAGCCCGGCCACATTGAGAGTGATGTCCACGCGGCCGCGCTGGCCGATCTCGAGAATGACCGACTGCACGGCCTTCTGCAGGCCCGGCGCCTCGGCCTCGACGAGATACTGGCCGGAGCGGAGGTTCACCACGAGATAGGCGCCGCTGCTCGAGGTCGTGGTCTTGTCCACGACGTTGGTGGCGATGTTGGTCACGGTGACCGTGGCCCCCGTGAGCACGCCGCCCGCCGTGTCCTTGACCGTTCCGGAAAGGGTGGCTCGGTCGACCTGGGCCTGCACTGCGGGAACGATGCACAGCATCGCCATCACCGCAACAAGAACTCGCTTCATCATGTCTCTCCTCAGTGGTTGATCGGAGGACGAATCATCGCGAGGTGCCAAGACATCCCCGCTACGTCCTCTTGACGGTTGTGGGGCAACATACGCTGCGGCCTTCCCGGCTGTCAACCCGGTTCGGCCTGAAGCGACGCGCCTTGGAACGTTCCAGATCTTTGAACGCGTCAGGCGAGCCGGCGTCCGCTCTCCCCGTCGAAATACAGGGCTCTACCGGGGGCGATGGAGAAGAACACCGGGCTCCCGGGGCGCACGCCGAAGTCGGCGGAGGCGCGGGCGACCACCCTCGCCCCCTCGCTGATCAGGGTCACGATGGTCTCGTTCCCCATGGGCTCGGAAAGGAGCACCGTCCCCTCGACTTTCGAAGGGCCGGCCTCCGCGAAGACCTCGACGTCCTCGGGGCGGACGCCGATATCGAGCCGGGCGGAGAGGCCCTGCGGACCCGGGCCGAACCCGACCCCCGCGGCCCGAAGACCGCCGTCCGCTGCCGCCGCCGCGGGCCAGATGTTGATCGGCGGACTTCCCAGAAAGGCGGCCACGAAGCGGCTGGCCGGCCGCCGATACAGCTCGAGGGGCGGTCCCACCTGTTCGAGGGCGCCGTCGCGCAGGAGCGCGATCCGGTCGCCCAGGGTCATGGCCTCGCTCTGGTCGTGAGTGACGTAGACAGTGGTGGTGCGGAGCTCCTGCTGAAGGCGCCGGAGCTCGGTCCGGGTCTGCAGGCGAAGCTGGGCGTCGAGATTGGACAGGGGCTCGTCCATCAGATACACGGCCGGGTTCCGGACCAGGGCCCGCGCGAGCGCCACCCTCTGCTGCTGGCCTCCGGAGAGCTGGCTCGGCTTTCGGTCCGCCAGGGGTGTCAGTTCCATGCGCTCGAGGGCGGCGCGGACCCGGCGGTCGAGTTCCTCGGGGGCGGTACGCCGGGCCCGCAGGGGGAACGCCACATTCTCGAAGACGGAGAGGTGCGGGTAGAGCGCGTAGTTCTGGAAGACCATGGCCACGTCCCGATCGGCGGGCCGGACCTCGGCCACGTCCCGATCGCCGATCAGGATCCGGCCGGTGTCCGCGTCTTCGAGGCCGGCGAGGAGCCGCAGGAGGGTGGTCTTGCCGCAGCCCGAGGGGCCGAGGAGCACCAGGCACTCGCCGGGCTCGATGTCGAGATCGATATCGCGCAGCGCGCGATGAGCGCCGAACCTCTTGCCGACTTTCTCGAAGCGGACTCTCATGGTTCTGGTTGACTCGTGGGGCGCGACTCTATACTCCCCGCCACCCAAAAATGATGAGACCCTGGTTGCGCGCCGCGTTCCTGAGCGTCGTTTCCGCCGTCGCCGCCGGGGCCGCTCCTTCCGCGGACACCGTCATCCGGGACGAGGCCTTCAAGCTCGAGGAGGGCGCCGAAGTCATCGCGAGCATCACCGCCTCCTGCGACGGCTGCGACTGGGGCAGGCCCGGACACGAGGCCGCGGTGCTTCGGCTCGAGGTGGACGGGAAGTACTCGCAGCATCTGTTCCTCACCCGCGGCGCTTCGGCCTCGGAGTACAAGGTCATGCTCGGTCCGCTCCCCGCGGGAAAGCACTCCCTGACCCTCGCTCGCGACACCGGAGCGTGGCTCAAGGCGCCGAAGTCGGTCGAGATCTCGCGGGTGACCCTGACCGCGGTTCCCGCCGCGAGCCCGGAACGCGCCGCGGTGGAACTGGCCCCCATCCTCTACGCCCGGCCCAACACGGTCGGCCGCTTCACCGACGTTCCCCTCCTCATGTGGTACGAGATCGACCGCACCGAGCGTGGCTCGCGAATCCGGTATTCGGTGATCTTCAGCAACGAGGATGGAGGCACGCCCGCGGACCGCCTGCTCGCCACCTGGGGGCGGCTCACCGACATCGAGTACGTGTACGGCATCGAGTTCGACGGCGCGGGACGGGTGATCGAGGAAACCTTCCAGGGCAAGGACCACGAGATCGTGCCCTTCAAGGGCCGGCGCGAGGGCCGGCATCCCCTGCTCTACGTCGTCACCGACAACAACATGGTCAAGGACGCCGGGACCACGGAACAGCGCTTCGCGCCCGCGCCGGTGGCGTTCGACCTCACTGACGCCTCCCGCGAGAAGGTCATGGATGAAAACCCCTGGACCTACGCGGTCACCGCCCAGGAGGCCCGACGGGAGCGGAGGGTGGCGGCGTCGCCCCGGCCCGGCTCCAAGCGCATCTTCGACCCCAGCCGGTACGCGGTGGTCGAACTGTGCACCGCCTCCGACGACACCACCTTCGCCACCTTCACCTTCTCCCTCGGCGTCTCCGGCGGGGGCCGGGCGCGGCGGTTCTTCGACTCGACCTACGGCGTGAAGGAGTTCCGGATCTCGCGGTCGCCCGACAACTTCCCGAACAGCTGCTTTCGGGGGTCGGTGGCGCTGCCCCTCGGAACCACAGCCGCCGAGATCGTCTCCCTGCAGGTCCGCGCTCACGCCCGGCCTCCAAGGAAGGATGAGGCTCCTCCGCAGAACCCGCCGGGCCCGGCGTATCTGCGGCGAGTCAACAAGGTATTCCTGATGAGCGCATCGGACCTGCCGGAACCGAGTCTCTTCTCCTGGGCGGGCAGCGCGGCGCTGCCCCTGGACGGCGCCCCGGTGACCCTGGAGATCGGCCCAAAGAGGACCACACAGAAATGAGGAAGACATGCTGACGGGCACGGCGCGGGAAGCGCTCGCGGAATTCCTCGGAACCTGCGTCCTCATCATCTTCGGTTCGGCGGTGGTGGCCCAGGTGGTTCTCTCCGGTGGCGCCAACGGGTCCTACCTCTCCATCAACCTGGGATGGGGTCTCGGGGTCACCATGGCCATCTACGTTTCGGCCGGAGTCTCCGGCGCGCACCTGAACCCGGCCGTGACCGTGGCTCTCGCCGTTCACCGCGGCTTCGCCTGGTCGAAGGTGATCCCCTATTGCCTCGCGCAGACCGCGGGTGCTTTCACCGGCGCCCTGGTCACGTTCGTGACCTACCGCGACGCCTTCAACCATTTCGACGGCGGCACCCGCTTCGTGACCGGAGCCAAAGCCACCGCGGGAATCTTCGCCACCTACCCGCAGGACTTCCTGAGCAACGTTCCCGGCGGTCTCGTCGATCAGATCGTCGGCACCGCTCTCCTCCTGCTGTTGGTCCTCGCCCTGGGTGACCAGAAGAACTTCGCGGCGGAAGGACGCCTCCAGCCCATCCTGGTCGGCGCCGCGGTCGTGCTCATCGGCATGACCTTCGGCTTCAACGCGGGCTACGCCATCAACCCCGCGCGCGACCTCGGCCCCCGCCTCTTCACCTCGCTCGCCGGTTGGGGCGGCGAGGTCTTCACGGCGGGAAACTCGTGGTGGTGGGTCCCCATCGTGGGTCCCCTGATCGGCGGCGTGCTGGGCGGCTACGTGTACGACCTCTGCATCACGAAGCACCGGAAATAGCCGCGCCCGGTAGCGTCCGGCGGAGTTCCGCCAGCAATTGGTCCGGGGCCTCCATGCTCACAAAGTGTCCCACCGCAGGCAGAGGCCGCCACTCGACGTCACAGTGCGCTTGCTCGTGACTCTTCCTGGCCACGTCTTCGCTCAGGAATTGGTCCTTCTGCCCCCAGAGGAGCGTGCAGGGAACCGGAATGGGGCGCGCAAACTCCGTAATCAACCGAGTCCGCTCTGCCTTGTTGAACTGATTCCGCACGAACTCGCGATAGAAGTTGAGGGGGCCGGTGAGGTCACGGTTTGTCCTGAAACTCTCCATCAGTTCGTCGACCAACGCCGCGTTCATGGCCCCCTTGGTCCCTTCCGCGAGCTTGAAGCCTCGTCGGAGCAACCAACAGCCCGCGCCCGTAAGCAAGGTCTCGGGCAGCCACGGGATCTGGAAGAACACCATGTAGCTGCTGCGAAAGCGTTGCCAGTCCTGTCCTCCGATCACGGCCTTGAGAAAAGTGTGCGGGTGGGGGCAATTGACCACCACCAACTGGCGCAACGTTTCCCCAAAGCGATGCCCATAGATCCACGTGAGTGCCCCGCCCCAATCTTGACCCACCAAAGTGATGGGCTGGTCCGTGAGCTGGTCGACGAGGTCATGAATGTCGTCCGACAACGTCATCAGCCCGTACCCGTCTGCGGGTTTGTCGCTCTGTCCGTATCCTCGAAGGTCGGGGGCGAGGACGAAGTAGTCATCCGCCAGGGCTTCCATGATGGAGCGCCACGAAGACCAGCCCTCAGGGAAGCCGTGGAGGAACATCACGGCTGGTCTCTTGGGATCTCCCGCCGTGGCGACGTGCAAGCGGATGCCATTGGCCTGTACCTGACGATGTTCAAGTGAAGTCACGTACGCTCCCGCGAATGCGCGCCGTCAACAGGGCGCTGGCATGTGTCTGCAGGCCGTCACCCGCCCCCCTCAACCACGATGCCGCGTCGTGGGGAGAACCCTGCGTTGAGCCGCGATGGCCGCTCAGCGGCTGCAATGCGGACCTCTTCGGCCCCAGGTGTCGTCGGGCGCTTCTGGCATGACCCTAAGGCTATGCCATGTGAAGGCCGGGACATTCTCGCCGCGGGATTGCTTCGGGCCGTCGCGGGACGGCTTGGGCCCTCGCAATGACGACCATGGGTTCTCGCGGCACGTGCGCTCGGAATCTCCGCGTCTGGTCAGTGGCTTTCGAGGTCGAGCGTCGCGATCTTGCGGGGGCCGAGGGCGAGGGTCACGCGACCGTCCTTGACCTCCGCGGGCTGCTGGCGCTGCTCGCGAAGGTTGGTCCGGAAGGCGGCGGTCAGGGGGCGGGCGGTGATCACCCGCGCTTCAACCGGGCGATCGCCCGGGTTGAAGAGGCGAAGGATCACGCTGTTCCGATCGTCGGCTTTCTTGAGGGCGCTGAGCGCCACGGCTGCCTCGGGCTCGCAATCCAGGGTCAGGAACGAGTGGCGGCGTCCCAGGGGCGAGCCGCCCGCGGGGCCGCCCGTACCGACCACCGCGCTCGGAGGCGCCAGGAACCGCCGGCCCAGGTCGCACAACTCGGCTTCCGAGGGCGGCTCGGCCCGCGGTACGAACGCGAACCGGAACTCATGGACGCCGAGGCACTGGGCGCCCGGGGTCGGAAGGCTCGGGCCGGCGTTGCCGCGTCTGGTGGCGAGGTCTTCGCGTGAGAGCCAGCCCACGGAGCGCAGCACGGTGAGCCCGATGGTGGCGGTGTCGGAGGCGGCCGGGAGGACTTCGTATTCCATGAGGCCTTCGCTCAGCACGGTCATGCCTCGGGTCGCATCGCCGGCATCGACGAAGGACTGCAGGGGCGCCGCGTTCACCGGTAGCTCCGGCATGGCGGCGGTGGGCACGAAGCGCTGAGCCGCCCTCCTCGCCACCCCGAACGCGGTGTCGGCGCGCGACTCGGTGACGGCGCGGGCGCCGGTCGGGAAGAGGACGCGGAGGCGATGATCGCTGGCGCGGTTGTCCACCTTGAGGCGGCACCCGACCACAGGCGATCCCTGGTCGATTTCGATTTCGATGACGGTTTCGAGGGTCGTGGTTTCGGCGCTGCGGCCATGCCGGTCGGCGGTGGCCGCGCGCGGCACTTCGAGGGCGGTGGCGACGCGCAGAACACTGCGGCGAGGGCCGCGGGCGAGAACGTGGATCGCGGCCCGTCTCGCTCCTCGGGTGGCCTGGCGCGAGTCGTTTGCGGGGGGCGAGAAGTTGTACTCGTCGCCCACGTCGCCCACGTCCTCGACCTCGAGCACGTTCACGTAGGACGCGCCGGATCTCTTGTCGAGCACGTGGAGCGTGCCGTCGTCGTTCGCCTCGATCCGGAGAAGGTCGTTCTCGATGGAATGCCCCGAGGCGGAAGGCGACCTGGAAGGCGCTGGCCGCGCGCCCACCAGCGCGTCGCACGCGATGAATCCCGCGGAAGGAAGCGAGACCGCGCAGGCGAGGTGGAGGCGCTCGACCCGAACCGCGAGGGGCAGCTCGATGCGGCTCGTCCACTGTTCGATCCGCTCCTCGCGCCGGATCTCCTGGAATGGCACGTCGCGGCCCTCGGGATCGGTGATGGCGAGAATCGCGGATCCGCGGGGGAAGAAGGCGAGGGGCGCGTCGAACAGGCTGGAGTCGAGCATGCGGCCCGGCTCGGCGCTCTCCACGGGCAGATCCACGATCACGTCGACGGGGCCGTCGAAGGAATGGATGTCGGTGTTCACGACCAGGAAGCGGACCGAGCCCTCGGGTGCCGGCTCCACGCGGCGGGCCAGGTGCCTGAGGGAACGCGTCTTCTGCCCCTCCGCGGCTTGGAGCACGCGCGCGAAACGCGTGTCGTTCTCGTCGTGGACCTCGTCGATGCTGCAGCCGCAGATGCTGTCGTGCGGGTGGTTCTCGATCAGCGTCTTCCAGGCGTAGGCGAGGACGCCGGTGGGATGGGCCTCCCCCGCGAGCCAGGCGAACAGGGCCAGGGGCTCGACGACTTTCTCGAGCAGGGCCTGGGCGCGCACGTTGCTCTTCTTGAGATAGGTCCGCGCGGACAGAACTCCGGGGAGAAGATTCGAGTAATCCTCGCCCGCGCGAAGCTCGCCGTGCACGACCTCGAGCGCGATCTCGCGGGCCGCCACCGCGGAACGGACACCATCGACGTAGGCAGGCAGGGTCGAGAGAGCCGCGGCCACTCCTTCACCGCCTCCGATCTCGCCGATCAGGGTCAGGAGTTCCGGGTGGGGTTCGGTGTGATCGATCCCGGCCATGAGGAGCACCGCCCCGACCGCGGAGCGGGCGCGCTCGCGCTCCACCACTTCGGCGGCCTCCAGCGCGCGAACCGGGGGGGGAAGAAGGGGAAGCCGGAACGCGTTGCAGTAGCCCTCGCGCGGGAAGTGGAGGAGCAGCGTCCTCGTTCCGTCGTGGCCCTCCCAGATGTACTCCGAGCGGGGTCCGCCGAAGCCGCGCCAGAGGATCGCGTTGTCGAGACCGAACCCGGCGAGGATCTGCGGCATCTGGGCGACGTGGCCGAAAGGGTCCGGCGTGTAGCCCGCGCGCATGACCCCGCCGAACGACTCGGCGATGCGATGACCGATGGCGAGATTGCGCACCAGCGCTTCCCCGCTCACCAGGAACATGTCGGGCATCACGTACCAGGGGCCCACCAGCAATCGCCCGCCGCCGATGCGCCGCCGCAGGCGCTCCTTCTGATCCGGCCTGACCTCGAGGTAGTCCTCGAGCACGATGGTCTGGCCGTCGAGATGGAAGAACGTGAACTTGTCGTCCCGGTCCATGCGGTCGAGCACGCCGTCCACGAGGTCGATGAGGCGCAGCCGGTAGTCCTCGCGGGTCAGGTACCACTCGCGATCCCAGTGGGTGTGGGAGATGACGTGAACCTGGGTTGTTTGCGGTTTGACCAAGACGAGACTCACCCTTTCGTGGCGCCCGCGGTGAGGCCGGCGACAAAGAACCGCTGCAGCATAATGAAGGCGAGCAGCACGGGCAGAAGTCCGATGAAGCTCGCGGCCGCGACCAGGTGCCACTCCGTCTCGTAGCCGCTCTGGAAGCTGAAGAGCCCGACGGGAATGGTGAACCGGGCCTGCGAGTCGAGAAGGACGAGGGCGAGACAGAACTCGGACCAGTACGCGGCCAGGTTGAAGATGGCGACGGAGGCGAGACCAGGGCCGAGGAGGGGCAGGGCCACGAGGCGGAAGACCGAGAAGCGCGAGCAGCCGTCGAGGCGCGCGGCCTCGAAGAGCGACGTGGGCAGGCCGTCGAAGAAGCTCTTGAGCACCACCACCGTGAACGGAATCTGGATGGCCGAATAGACGAGCACGAGACCCGCATGGGTGTCGAGCAGATGGAGCTTCGCCACCAGGCCGTAGATGGGCACGAGCAGGATGAGCGGCGACACCATCTGCGCGGCCAGGAAGAGGAACACGATGCCGTCGCGGCGTTTGAATCTCTCGCGGGAGAGCACGTAGGCGGCGGGGATCCCGAGGAGCAGGGTCAAAGCGGTGGCGAGCACGGCCACGCGCGCCGAGTTCCACAGGTAGAAGGGAATCTGTGTCTTCTCGATCACCGCGGCGTAGTTCCGCAGCGACGCGTTTTCGGAGATCAGCTTCGGCGGGTACTCGTAGACCTGGGCCTTGGTCTTGGTGGACAGGGAGAAGAGCCAGAGCTGCGGCAGCAGGAACGCGGCCGCGACCAGGAGGAGGGCCAGCTGCATGGGCCGATCGGCGCGCTTCTTCATGAGGCCGCCTGACGCCGCATGGCCCGCACCGCCACCAGGGCGAGGGCGAGGTTCACGACGAGCATCACCGTGGCGATGGCCGCCGAGCGCCCCGCCTCCAGCGAGAAGAATGCCGAGCGGTACATGTAGAGCGCGATCACCTCGGTCTGCCGGGCCGGACCCCCGCCGGTCAAGGGCAGGATCATGTCGAACGTGTTCAAGGTCGAAATCGTGATGAGCACCAGGTTCAGGGCGAGGATGGGTTTGAGCTGGGGCAGGATGAGCCAGCGCAGCCGCTGCGAGCGGGTGAGACCTTCGAGATCCGCGGCCTCATGGAGTTCCTTCGGTATGCGCATCAACCCCGCGAACTGGAGGATCATGCTGAACGCGGACCCGCGCCAGACGTTCGCGGCCACCACGGAGGCGAGCGCGAACGAGCCCGAGGACAACCAGGGCAGGGCGGGAAGGCCGAACATCGAGCCCGTGTAGGTCACAATCCCCGCGCGGTTCTCCATGAGCAGGATCCGCCACAGCACGCCGATGAGAACGCCGGGAATCACCCAGGCGCTCACCACCGAGGCCCGCGCGAACATGGTGCCCCAGGTCCCCCGCCGCCGCGCCGCGTCGATGAGCACGGCGAGGCCGAGGCCGAGGACCAGTTGGAGCACGACCGAGGCGGTCACGAAGAGCAGGGTCACGAAGATCATGCCGGGCAGGCCCGGGTCGGTGGCCACGGACTGAAGGCTCGTCGAGGTGTACGAGTACCCCGCCCCTTCCGTGGTGGTGTTGGTGGCGGAGAGGCGGATCAACTCCAGCATCGGATAGAGAAGGAACGCGGACGCGAGCGCCAGCGCGGGGGCGAGCCAGGCCACGAGCGCGCGGTTCTCGCGCCACACCGCGAGGAGGCCGAAGGCGAGCAGAAGCACGGTCAGCAGACCCGGCGCGAACATCAGCGGATCGAAGGCGGGCGGTGGCGCCGCGCCCGCATTCTGACGCTCCGCCACCTTCAAGACCTCGGCCCACGCCCCATCGACCGCCTGTTCCGGGGTCTTGTCGCCGGAGACCGCGTACCCGATGGCAAGCTGGAGCTGTTCGGAGATCGTCGGATAGATGAGGACCGCGGGGCGGGCGCGGGCGCCCGCGAGCCACTCCCCGAAGCGCGCGTGGAACGGATCCTCGCTGAAGAACGGGAACTGCCGATACACGCTCTTCCGGGCCGGAAGCTGGTGCGCGAGCTGGCTGATCACGCCCACGTTCTTCGAGGACTCGATGAACTGGATGAGTTCCGCCGCCGCCTTCGCTTTCACCGGGTCCTGCGCGAAGCTCACCCAGATCCACCCGCCCGCGCCGGTGGAGACCACACCCGCCTCGCGCTGCGGAATGGGGGCCACGTCCCACAACGCGAACTGTTCCTTCGAGAGACTCGGCTCCAGATCGCGAAGCTGCCAGCTGCCGCCGAGGAACATCGCGGTGTCGCCCGAGATCGCGGCCGAGGAGAGCTGCTGGTAGTCGTTGTTCGCGAGGACCGAGCTTGGCGAGGCGCCCTTCGTGATGGTGTCCCGCATGAACTGCAGGACCCGGACCATCTTTTCGCGATTCGGCGGGAGGCCGAAGACGGGCGCGCCTTTCCCGTCCACGAGTTCCCCGCCCTGGCCCCAGAACATGGGCAGGTGATCGAACACCGCCCCTTCCCAGCGGCCCGCATTGAAGACGTACCCGGAGATCTTCTTCTCGCGGGAGATCCGGCTCGCGATCTCGATGAGCTGGTCCCAGGTCTGCGGCGGTTTCGGAACCAGGTCCTTGCGGTAGTAGAGGACACGGCAGTCGGTGCCGTGCCACATGCCGTAGACATGGCCCGCGGCATCGGACAGCGTATCGATGGTGAAGGGAAGGAAATCGTCGCGGTCTTCCTTCGGCCAGTACGGATCGAGAGGCTGGATCTGTTTGCCGGGGGTGAACAGGGGCACCCAGAAGCTGTCGATGGAGGCCACGTCGGGAAGCCGGTCGTTCGCGGCGGCCATCAGGAGCTTCGCCTTGTGCAGCTCGAGGGCGGGCATCACCGAGATGTCGATCCGGATGTCGGGATGAGCGAGCGCCCACTGCCGGAAGATCTCGTGGAAGGTCGCGGCCATGTCTTCGCGGGCGGCGAGGTGCGAATACTCCTGCTGCGCCCACATCGAGATGACGAGGGGCGCGTCGGCGCGTCCGATGCGGACCGGTGTGACGAGTTCGTCGCCGGGCGAGGCCGCGCCCCGCGCGGGCGAGAGCAGCAAACCGCACGCGAGTCCCGCGGCCAGGCGCAGCGGGAGGGACATCAGCGGCCGGTCGTCCGGATCCAGACCGGGTTGGTGACCGCAAGAGGCGCGCCATTCGCGGCCAGGATGTGGACGCGCAGGTAGCCGCTCGTGGAGGCGAAGCGCTCGATCCGGAACTTCCCGGCGTCGACCTCTCCTCCCGCGATCCGCTCTCCGTTCCAGAACACCTCCGCCTTCGCCCCGCGGTAGAGCGGCGCATCCACGGCCACCGCGACATCGAGGGCATAGGCGTCGCCGCGCGCGAGAGTCAGCGTATCGCCCACGCGCGCTTCTTTCGAGGCCCAGGTCACGCGGACATCGGGAGGCGCGGTCGCGGCATCGGCCATGACGATCACCCGGCCGGCGCGGATCGAATCGAGGATCGCCCGGGTCGACAGCTCGTTCGCCCACACCCGAACACTGGCCGCGCCGATGGGCGTATCGCCCCGGTGCCAGTCGCTCACGCCGATCGCGGTCACCCGGCGGCCCGCGGTGAGCAGCATGTCCCACAACGCGACCGCTCTCACGATCTCCGCGGGCTCGCGGCCCGTGATCTCGATGGTGTTCACCGCATCCGGCACCGGGTGAGTCCAGGAACAGGCGACGCAGGCCGAGTACGGGTGGTTGATGCCGATGAGGGCGCCGCGTCCAGCGGCCGCGCGGAACAGGGTGTGGATCGCGGGATCACCGGGCGAGACGCGGAAGTCGACGAAGTCGCGCGCGCCGCCGAGGCCCCACACGTTGGCGTGACCGCCCGGGGTCGTGACCTCCTCGCCAAGGAGGGTGAGGAGGCCGGGAACGTCGATGATCTCGCGCTGGGACGCGGTGTTGTTGTGATCGGTGATGGCGAGGAAGTCGAGTCCTTCAGCTCGCGCTTTCTGCGCGAGGGCCTGCGCGGAAAGAGCGCCGTCGCTGTGGTGGGTGTGCGCGTGGAGGGCTCCCGAGTACCAGGCGGGTCCGGTGCGGATCGGCTCTTTCGCGCGGGCCGGCAACGAGGGCATCGCCGCGCTCAGAGGTGCTACGGAGGTGCGAACCGTGACCTCGACATCGACTCCGGCGGCTCCGACCTTGTAGAGGCCGAGACCGACGTTCCATCGGCCGGCCTGGATGGGGCCGGGCCAGTAGCCCGGCGTCGCATCGGTGGCGCTCACGAAGATCGCGCTTCTCTCCCCGCCCGTCCAGCCGCGGAAGGCCCGGGTGCCCAGTTCGAGAGAGCCGGGTTCGAGGAGGCCGAGGTCCACCACGTTCTCGCCGTTCGAACGGTCGTACTTCAGTTCGATGTCGATGCGCGTCGTGCCCGGCGTGACGTCGAAGGGCACCTGGACGTAGCGATCGACCTGTTGCTGTTTCGGGGTGAAGTGGGCCTTGATGACGCGGGGGGCATCTTCGGCGGCTGCGAATGCCGTCGACGCGACCAGGAGCGCGCCCGCGAGAGCGTTCCTCTTCAAGCGACTCCTTCGTGGTCGGCGAGCATGTTGAGGACGAGGCCGGTCCAGGAGAAGGCGTGGGCTCCGAAGCCCTCGCCCGTGCCGGGGTCGTAGTACTCGCGGAAGCCGCCCTTCTCGATGAGCTCGCCCGACCTATCTTCGATGGTGCGGGCGAGGTCGCCGAAGCCGTGGCGCCTGAGGCCGCGGGCGATGTACCAGTTGGTGTTGATCCACGACGGGCCGCGCCACAGCAGCTTCGAATCCAGTTCGGGGCGGCCGTCCGAAGGCGCCATATAGAGCGGTTCGTTGAGCGCGGTGGAGGGGACGGGGTACTTCGCGGCGTACTCCTTCGGATTCGCGATGTGCTTCGCGAGCGCCCCGGCCATCTCGCGGGGAAGATCGGGAAGGAGGATGGGCATGAGCGAAGTCACGGTGCTGACCTTCAGGAGCTCTTCGCGCCTCCCCGCGAGGTCGTAGAACAGACCCGTCGCCTGGTCCCAGCACTTGTTCACGAGCGACGCGGTGGTTTTCGCCGCGCGTTCGCGCATGACCTTGCCCGCCTCCCGGTCCCCCGCCTCCTCGTGCAGCTCGGCGAGCACGCGCTCGTTCTCCGCGTAGATGGTGTTGACCAGGACGTCCTCCACCACGAAGCGATCGGCCGCGAACATCTTGTCGTGATCGCGCTGCATCTCCGCGTAGGGGCCCACCGCGCGCTGCCAGGCCGCGGTGAATTCGTCCCGGGTGGGGTTCGTGACGCCGAGATACCGGTCGTACTTGGGAATGTGGTCGAGCCCGGA
>Ga0209476_10000325_pt1 | contig 32558 bp, 35 predicted proteins | sample KloWWTrecipitate_FD_187179 | JGI IMG/M metagenome (GOLD analysis project Ga0209476, IMG submission 187179) | Active sludge microbial communities from Klosterneuburg, Austria, studying microevolution and ecology of nitrifiers - Klosterneuburg... | ecosystem: Engineered > WWTP > Aerobic digester... | reverse complement strand
CGGGCCGGAGCTGCTCCGCTCGCTCGCGGTGACGGGCTACTTCGCCATCGACGAATCGCCGTACGTCGCGCAGTTCCCCGCGTGGCAGTACGAATCGGCGCCGGCCGGCGCCAAGCGAGCCCGCGCGACCTCGCCCCTCACCTTCGAGGCGTCGATGCACGACCGCGTCGGCCTGCAGGTGGCCTACTCCCTCGAGGGGCAGGCCCTCGCGCCGGGAATGCTGCCCTCCGGCATGCTCTACCTGCCGCTGGGCGCCCGCAACGGCCCGGGGCTCGGCCTCTACGTGCTCGCCGGGCCGTCGCGCACGACGGGCGCGCAACCCGACCTCGCGGCGTGTACCTTCAGCGGCGATCTCCACGCGCCGCTCGCCAGCGCGCAGGGCGGCCGGCCCGACTTCGACTACGTGACGGTGATGATCCGCCGCTCGGCGGCCTGAGCGGGCCTCCGGGGGCCGTGGCGGGTTTCCTCGCCTTCGCTTCGGCGGGGCTCGCCACCGCCGGCGTCACGCTCCGCCCGGCGCGGGAGGAGGACGCGGCCTTCATCGCCGCCGTCTACGCCAGCACCCGCGAGGAGGAGCTTCGCCCCGTGCCGTGGACGGCGGAGCAGAAGAAGGCCTTCACCGACTGGCAGTCCGCTCAGCAGGAGCGGCACTACGCCCAGCACTACCCCGGCGCCGAGCGCCTCGTGATCGCGCAGGGCGAGCCCATCGGCCGGATCTACGTCGACACGACGCGCGTGGAGGTGCGGCTCATGGAGGTGACGCTGCTGCCCGCCTTCCGCAACCGCGGCATCGGCTCGCGCCTCATGGACGAGCTGCTGCGCTACGCCGATTCGCTCGGCCTCGAGCTCTCGCTGCACGTCGAGCCCTTCAACCCCGCGAAGCGCATGTACGACCGGCTGGGGTTCGCGACGCGCGAGACGCGCGGGCTCTACGCGTTCATGGTCCGCCCGGCGGGCGGGCGCGCCGCTAGTTGAAAGTCGCCTCGTAGCGGGTCGCGTCCGCGTCCTGCCCGATGGGGACGAGGAAGACCTCGATCGCGCCCAGCGCCGGGTGCCTGAGGGCGTAGGTCGCCTGCGGCAGGAGCGGCGCGCGCGGGCCCGCGAGCACGAGCGAGAAGGGCTCCTCGCGAAAGCGGTGCGCGGGAAGCGTCTCCACGGACTGCACCCGCAGCTCCACGGCCATGGCGGCCCCGTCGCGCGCGAGCTCCACGCGAAGCGGCTCGCCGAGGTCGCGGAAGTGGTCGGGCTTGATGACGATGTCGGCCATCCCGCGATTCTAGCCGAGGGCGGCCGCGCCCTCGATGGTGATAGGCTTGCGGCATGTACACCGACACCTGGAACGCCGTCGACGACTACCTCACCGCCACGCTCGTGAAGCCCGACGCGGACCTCGAGGCCGCGCTTCGCGACAGCGAGGCCGCGGGCCTGCCCGCCATCGCCGTCTCCGCCCCGCAGGGCAAGCTCCTGCACCTCCTCGCGAGGATCCAGGGGGTGAGGAACATCCTCGAGATCGGCACGCTGGGCGGCTACAGCACCATCTGGCTCGCCCGCGCGCTGGCGCCCGGCGGGCGGATCATCTCGCTCGAGATCGACCCGAAGCACGCGGCGGTGGCCCGCGCCAACCTCGCGCGCGCGGGCTTCGCCAACCAGGCGCAGGTGCGGGTCGGCCGCGCCATCGATTCCCTCGAGGAGCTCGCGCGCGAGTCGGCCGGCCCGTTCGACTTCGTCTTCATCGACGCCGACAAGCAGTCCAACGCCGAGTACTTCGCCTGGGCGCTGAAGCTCTCGCGCCGCGGCACGGTGATCGTCGTGGACAACGTGGTGCGCAAGGGCGCCGTGGCGGACGCCGCGTCGGACGACCCGGCGGTGCAGGGGGTGCGGCGCCTGAACCAGGCGATGGCGGCCGAGCCGCGCGTTTCCGTGACGGCGATGCAGACGGTGGGCGCCAAGGGCTACGACGGCTTCGCGCTGGCCCTGGTCGTCGCCTGATGGCGAAAGTCTTCATCGCCGGCGCGGGCTACGTCGGCACGGTGGCCGCGGCCTTCCTCGCGCAGGCCGGCCACGCGGTCGCGATCGGCCGGCGGACGCCGCGCGGCGAGCCCGGCGCCCACGCGATGGATGCCCTGCGCCCGGAGACCTTCCCCGCGGCCTTGCGCGAGGCCGGGTGCGTCATCTACTGCGTGTCGGCCGACGGCTTCACGGAGGACGCCTACCGCGACGCCTACGTGACCGGGCTCGGCAATGTCATGGCCGCGGCGACCGCGGCCCGCCGCATCATCTTCGTCTCGTCCACCGGCGTCTTCGGCCAGGACGACGGCAGCGTCGTGGACGAGGCCTCGCCCGCCGTGCCGAAGGGGTTCTCGGGGCGCACGCTCCTCGATGGCGAGGCGCTGCTCGCCGCCGCCCCGCTCGAGGCGGCCGCCATCCGCTTCTCCGGCATCTACGGCCCCGGCCGCGACCGGCTCGTCCGGATGGTCCGCGCCGCGGCCCCGGTCTCGGCGAAATCGCGCGCGGCGATCACCAACCGCATCCACCGCGACGACTGCGCCCGCGCCCTCGTGCACCTGGTGGAGCGGCCGGCGGTGCAGCCGCTCTACCTCGGCAGCGACGAGGCCCCCACCCCCATGGGGGAGATCCTCGACTGGATCGCCGCCCGCCTGGGGGTTCCCCCGCCCCCCGTGGGGGAGGATTCGGCGCAGGTGCTGCAGCGCGGCGGCAACAAGCGCATCTCCAGCGCCCGGCTGCGCGCGGAGGGGTTCGGTTTCCGCTATCCCACCTACCGGGAGGGGTTCGAGGCGATCCTCGCGGGGGGCGGCTGACCCCGGCGGGCGGGGTTGAGGCCCCGCAAGCGCGCGGCGCCGACCCGTGGGACAATGCCCCCACAAACACCCCCGGAAGGAGCGCACGATCTTGGCCAAGCCCAACTACGCATTCGAGAAGCGCAAGCGGGAACTGGAACAGAAGCGCAAGAAGGAAGAGAAGCTGCTCAAGAAGCAGCAGGCGAAGCTCGCCAAGAACGGCGAGGGCGCCGAATCCGCGCCTCCCCCCGAGGCCGACCCCCCCTCCCCCTGAGTCCCTTCCCCCGACTGGGGCCGCCGGCGATGTACCACGGCGAACGATTCAACGGCTTCACCCACCTCTCCGGGGCGCTCCTCGCGATCGCCGGGGCGGTGGCGCTCATCGTGATCGGCTCGCTCGAGGCCGACCCGTGGAAGATCGTGAGCTTCTCGATCTACGGGGCGACGCTCGTCTTCCTGTACCTCTCCTCGACGCTCTACCACTCCACGCGCGGGCGCGCGAAGCTCGTGCTGCGCAAGATCGACCACGCGGCCATCTACCTGCTCATCGCCGGGACCTACACGCCCTTCACGCTGGTCACGCTGAACGGCCCGTGGGGGTGGTCGCTCTTCGGGATCGTCTGGGGTCTCGCGGCCGTCGGCATCGTGCAGGAGATCTGGTTCGCCCGCGGCGCGCGCGTGCTCTCGCTCGTGATCTACCTGCTGATGGGCTGGGTGGCGCTGGTGGCGGTAGCGCCGCTCATCCGCGCCCTGGGCTGGCCGGGCTTCGCGTGGCTGGCCGCGGGCGGGGCGGTCTACACGGCGGGCATCGTGTTCTACCTGTACGACGAGCGGATCCGGCACTTCCACGGCATCTGGCACCTCTTCGTGCTCGCCGGGAGCGCGTTGCACTACGTCGCCGTCCTCTTGTACGTGGCATGAAGCCGGGTCGGTGATTGCCTTTTCCCGACTCCGCGGAAAAAGGCAATCACCGACCCGGCCGCGCCGTGCCTAGAGGACGTCGAAGGTCCACGCGCCCTTGGCGAAGACTTCGGCCTGGTGGCGCTTGGCGCCGGAGCTGGCGTCGAGCGAGCGGCCGACGGTGGCGCCCACGTAGACGGTGAAGCCGATGCCCTGGCGGTGGCCGTAGACGAGCGAGAGCGTGTCGGACTTCTCGCGGTGCGGCACCGGGGCGCTCCAGAGCGAGGGCGCGCGCTTCACCCAACCCGACTGCCAGATGGTCCGCAGGCTGTCCCTCGCCGTGAAGTGCCAGATGGCGAGCAGCTGCTGCGAGCGCTGGTGGATGATGCGCCGCGAGCCCTCGACGTCGTCGTGCGAGTCGACGGTGTCGTCGTCCAGCCGGTACTCCACCTCCATGCGCCGGTGCGGCCGCACGTTGGCCGTGAGCCCGTAGTACCAGCCCTTGCCCATGCGGTTGTTGGCGATGTCGGCGCGGTCGCCCCAGGCGAGCTCCGAGTACAGCCGCGAGAACCAGTCGAAGGGGTTGCTCTCGATGCCGACGTAGAGCTGGTCGCGCTTGCGCAGCCCGCCGCCCTCGCGCACCGCCACCAGGTTGTTGGGCCGCCACTCCAGCCACAGGTTGGTCGCGCGAGGCAGGCCCAGCAGCACGCCGAGGTTGTTCTGCTGGTAGATCACGGTGCCGTCGCGGTCGGTCTTGTACTCGGCATTGAGGTAGGGCGAGACCTCGTTGAACGGCCCCACGCGCAGGAACCGGCGCTGCGTCTCGCTGTAGACGCCGCGGTAGCCGCTCTGGCCGAAGAAGCCGTTGTCGGCGCGGAAGCCTTCCGCGACGTCGGCGAGCACGAGGAACTCGCGCCACGCCGGCCCGCCCAGGCTCCAGTCGACGCGCGCGGCGTGCCCGTCGGTGCGAGGCCCTTTCGCGAGCGTCCCCGAGGCATCCGGCTGCGCCGTGGTCCACGACGCGAGGTACTGCGCGCGCACGCGGTTCTCGCCGTTCGCCCACCACGCGAGGTCGGGACCCGCGACGCGGTTGTGGCCGCCGCCCTCGTAGCTGCGGTCGGCGACCACGAGCCCGGCCGTCATGCCGTTCACCTGCGCGCGCAGCCGCCCCATCGTCGCCTGCGACTTGCGGTCCTGCGCGGCGAAGCCCGTGCCGTAGGTGCCCGGCAGCAGCACGAGGCCGCCGCCGTCGTCCTTCGCCGTGAGGAGCGTCCAGTCCAGCCGCTCGGTGCGCCGCGTGGCGCGCGCGCCCCAAGCCGGGTCCGTGACGGTGCGCGTGTAGAGCGCGTTGGTGGGCGACTGCAGGATGTCGGCTCCCTCGAGGAAGAACGGCCGCTTCTCGTTGAAGAAGAGCGCGAACTGCGTGTTGCCGGCGAGCTGCGGCGTGTCCAGCTCCACCTGCGAGAAGTCGGGGTTGAGGGTCGCGTCCACCACGAGGTCGGCGCGCGGCCGCCACTTGAGGTCCACGCCCGCGACGACGTCGTTCTCGCGCGCGCGCCCCCCGTCGGCGCGGTCGCGCGTGCCGCGCACGGTGAGCTGCGGCGTCACGGCGAGGTGGCGCGTGGAAGGCAGGTCCGAGAGCCCGGTGAGCGGCAGGTTGAGGCAGAGGAAGCAGTTGGCGTCGCGCGCGAGCGGGCTCGAGGCCATGCGGTAGCGCTGGTCGCGCGGGTAGTTGCGGAAGACCAGCACGCTCCACTCCGGGCTCGGGGGATCGGTGTAGCGAAGCGAGGAGAACGGGATGCGGAATTCGGCCGTCCAGCCGCCGTCGAACCGGCCGGTGGCGACGTCCACCTCGAAGTCGGGCGAGAAGTCCTCGCTGCCCGTGTCCTCGTTGTAGAGGCCGTCGGCGATGACGCCGCGCGGGTTGGCGCGGATGAAGTGCGCGAATTTCCGCGTGCCGATCGGGTCGATGAAGATCACGATCATGTCCTGGTCGGCGAGCACGCTGTCGCGCCGCGCGAAGGGCGCGCGCAGGTCCGCGGGGTTCGGGTCCCAGGCGCGCACGGCGGCGTAGAGGGCTGCGCCGTCGTAGGCGAAGCGCACCTCGGTCGCCACGGACGCCGCGACCTTGTCGCGCGGCGAGATCTCGTAGAACGTGCCGTGCGGCGGCGCCTTCGCCCACGCGGCCTCGTCGAATTTCCCGTCGAGGACGATCCTTTCGCCCGCGACCATGCGGTGGGCCTCCATCGCCAGCGCCGCGGGCGCGAGCAGGGCAAGCAGGGGGAGCAACAACGCGGCCGGCCGAATTAGCTTCATGTTTTCAGGCGCTTGTGAGGTGCGCGCAGGGTAGCCGCGCGCCCGTCGCCGCACAACCCCAAGGCGACGAAGTGCGCGGATCGTACCCTGGGCGGCAGGGGCGGCCGGGGAGCCGGGTCATTGTGCAGCGCAGCAAGGCGGCGTATAGTCCCGCCCCACTTGCGCCCGGCCTCCCCGGGCGCGGGAGCTTCCATGAGTTCCCCCGACGTCCCGGCCCCCGTGGCCCATTCCTCCCGAGCCGCCCTGCCGGCGCTCGTCGTCGGCGCCCTCGGCGTCGTCTTCGGCGACATCGGCACGAGCCCGCTCTACGCGCTGAAGGAGTGCTTCAGCCCCGAGCACGGCATCGCGCCCACGCCGGAGAACGTGAAGGGGATCCTCTCGCTCATCACCTGGTCGATGGCCTGGGTCGTCGCCTGGAAGTACCTCTCGGTGATGATGCGCGCCGACAACAACGGCGAAGGCGGCATCCTCGCGCTCCTCGCGCTGGCCCTGCGCGGCCTCGACCGCGAGCCGCGGCTGCGCTGGTTCGTGATCATGCTGGGCATCTTCGGCGCGGCCATGTTCTACGGCGACAGCATGATCACGCCCGCGATCTCCGTGCTCTCGGCCGTCGAAGGCCTGGAGATCGCCACGCCCGTCTTCTCGCGCTGGGTGATCCCGGCGACGCTCGCGATCCTCGCCGCGCTCTTCCTCATCCAGCGTCACGGCACCGGGCGCGTGGGCGCCTTCTTCGGCCCCGTCACCGCGCTCTGGTTCGTGGCCATCGCCGTCGCCGGCGTCTCGCGCATCGGCGACCACCCCGACATCGTCCACGCGCTCGACCCCGCGCAGGCCGTGGCCTTCCTCGCCGCCAACCCCCTGCCCGGGTTCCTCGTGCTGGGCGCGGTGTTCCTCGTCCTCACCGGGGGCGAGGCGCTCTACGCGGACATGGGGCACTTCGGCAAGCGCCCGGTGCGCATCGCCTGGTTCGGGCTCGTGATGCCGGCGCTGCTCCTCAACTACTACGGGCAGGGCGCCTTCCTGCTCGCCAACCCGGCGGCGGTGAAGAACCCCTTCTACCTGATGCTGCCGGGCTGGGCGCTCCTGCCTATGGTCGCGCTCGCGACGGCGGCGACCGTCATCGCCTCGCAGGCCGTGATCTCGGGCGCCTTCTCCATCACGCGCCAGGCCATCCACCTGGGCTACATCCCCCGGCTCAACATCCTGCACACCTCCGACCGCCAGATCGGGCAGGTGTACGTGCCCTTCATCAACTGGATGCTCTTCGCGGCCGTGGTGCTGCTGGTGCTGGGCTTCCAGTCCTCGGGCCAGCTCGCCAACGCCTACGGCATCGCGGTGTCGGCCACGATGGTGATCGAGTGCGCGCTCGCGATGGTGGTGGCGCACCGGCTGTGGAAGTGGCACCCCGCGGCGACCGCAGCCGTTCTGGGCTCGATGCTCGCGGTCGACTTCGCCTTCTTCGCCTCCAACGCGGCCAAGTTCCTCTCCGGCGGCTGGTTCCCGCTCGCCATCGGCGCGGCCTGCTTCACGCTGCTCGTCACCTGGAAGCGCGGCCGCACGCTGCTCATGCGCCGCATGAGCGAGGAGGGGATCCCGCTCGAGCCCTTCCTCGACGCGCTGGCCGTGAGCCCGCCGCAGACGGTGCCCGGCACGGCCATCTTCATGACCAGCACGCCGGGCAAGGTGCCGCACGCGATGCTGCACAACCTCAAGCACAACAAGGTGATGCACGAGCGCGTCGTCTTCCTCACCGTGGTCACGCACGACGTGCCGGTGGTGCCGGTGGAGGACCGCGTGCAGCTCTCGCGGCTGCGCGAGGGCTTCTGGCAGATGGAGGCGTGGTACGGCTTCAAGGAGCACCCCGACGTGGGCGAGGTCTTCGCCTCCTGCCGGCGCCAGTACGGGCTCGCCTTCGAGCCGATGGAGACCTCGTTCTTCCTCTCGCACGAGACGATCGTCGCCGGCGAGCGACGAGGCATGGCGACCTGGCGCGACCACCTCTTCGCGTGGATGAGCCGCAACGCCACGCGCGCCACCGACTTCTTCAACATCCCCATCAACCGCGTGGTGGAACTCGGCACGCACGTGGACATCTGACGAACCGTCAACGATTCCGGCCCGCCGCGCGTTAAGCTTCACGGGATGCGGCGTTCGCGCCGCGGATACGAACAGGAGAAAGCCATGAGCACCCCCGCCCCCGGCGCAGCGCCCAAGTCGGGCCTGCATCCCGGTCTCGTCGTCGGCGCCATCGCCGTCGTGGTCTTCGGCGCAGCCGGCGCCGCGTCCTACCTCGGCCTGCTTCCGGGCCAGCCGAAGCCCGCCGAGCCCGTCCCGGTGCCGAGCGTCACGACCCGCACGACGCCCGCGCCGGCGAGCCCGGTGACCACCGCCTCGCCCGCGCAGCAGGCCGGCGTGGTGGCCGACGCCACCGTTGCGCCGGCGCCGCAGCCTGCCCCTGTCCCGGCGCCCACACCCGAGCCGGCACCCGTGCCCGTGGCCGCCGCTCCTGCGCCGCAGCCGGCGCCCGCTGCCGCAACCCCCGCGCCGCGACCCGCGCCCGCCCCGGTCCAGGCAGCCCCCGCTCCGCCCAAGCCGGCGCCCGCGAAGCCCGTCGTGGCCAAGCCCGCCCCGGCACCGGCGCCGGCGCCCGCCCCGGCCGTCGCCCGTCCCGGCCCGTCGACGCCCACCTATGCATCCAGCGCCCCGGCGTACGCGCCCGCTGCGCCCGCTCCGGCCGCGCCGGCGAGCGTCGCGCCGCCGCCCGCGCCGAAGATCTGCGCCAACTGCGGCACGGTGAGCGAGGTGATTCCCATCGAGAAGAAAGGCGAGTCGAGCGGCGCCGGCGCCGTGCTCGGCGGCATCGTCGGCGGCGTGCTGGGCCACCAGGTCGGCGGCGGCCGCGGCAAGGACGTCGCCACCGTCGCGGGCGCGCTCGGCGGCGCCCTCATCGGCAACGAGGTGGAGAAGAACCGCGGCACCACGGCCGCGTGGGACGTGCGCGTGCGCCTCGAGGACGGCACCAACAAGGTGGTGCGCTACACGACCGAGCCTTCCTGGCGCGCGGGCGACAAGGTGCGCGTCGAGAACGGCCGGCTGGTCAGCGCGGCGCGGCCTTGAAGTCGAGGGCGCCCGCGGATCCGTCGATCCGCAGGGCGTCGCCCGTCACGCGCACGTTGGTGGAGGTGCGAAGCACCGCGAGGAGCCGCTCCTCCACCGCCATCACCGGGCCCTCGCACAGCTTCTTGGTGGTCGACACCGCCGAGAACACGATGGCGCCCGCGCCGACGGTATCCTGCAGGTAGCGGCCCATCACGCGGTTGCAGCCGGAAAACCCCGTCACCGCGCCGTCGCCGAACTCGAGCCACGGCGCCTCGCCGGAAAGCGCGCGTTCCGTCATCAGGATCCACTTCGTCCCCGTGAAGGGGCGCGGCGGCGGCTCGCGGGTCACCGGCGCGTTGGCGCAGGCGCCCGAGAGGGCCGCGGCAGCCATCGCGGCGAGGGCGGAAAGGCGGAAGCGCTTCATGGCGTGAGTCCTTTCAACGGAAGAGCTGCGAGAGCCCGTCGACCAGCAGGTCGACGAGCACCGGGGAGGACCGGTTGGGGGTGATGGGGCGCGTCCACACGCTGCCCCGGGCGCGCTCCTTGCGATGCGTGGCGAGCACCGACTCGAAGGCCGCGCCGAGCTCGTCGGCGCCGGGCGCGGTGCGCTTGCGCTCCGCGGCGGAGAGCGACGCGAGCGCCGTCTCCACCGCCTTCGCGTCCAGCACCGAGATGGGCGAGCGGCAGAAGCTGCACGCGGCGTCGCGCGCGAGGTCCACCGTGGCACCGCAGCCGGAGCAGCGCACCTGCTTCACGGTGGCCCGCAGGCCCTCGATCTCCGGGCCGGTGAGCGAGCGCACGAAGTGCTTCTCGCGCAGGAACTGCACGAACGTCGTGAGCCGGCCGTGGCCGCGCGTGCAGCGGTGGTAGGTGAAGCGGTTCGACTTCATCACGTCGTGCGTGGCGGCCAGGCGCGAGCTGCAGTGCGGGCAGCCCATGCTGTCCGCCAGCGGCCGCGCGGGCCGGTCGCGGTGCTCGTGGATGAGGCGGAAGAGGTCGATCACCGAGCGCGGGGTAAGCGCGGTGCTCTCGTACTGGTCGAACCACAGCGCGTGGCAGTCCCAGCAGATGTCGATGATCACGTCGCCGGCCGGCTGGCGCCCGAAGCGCCGCTTGTCCATCGGCGAGCGGCAGCTGGGGCAGGCGTGGGTCGTGGGCATGGTCGCCCCGAAGGTTACCGGCCGGCACGGGGCGCGGCAACCCTGTGCAATACTTGCGCCGCATGTGCAGCCGCTACTTCCTCGACGCCGACGGCAACGTGATCGCATACACGTTCAGCGTGCCGGTGCACGACCGCATCCGCAAGCGCTTCAACATCGCGCCCACGCAGGAGGCACCCGTGGTGCGCGTGGACGAGGCCGGCCGCCGCGAAGTGGCGATGCTGCGCTGGGGGCTGGTGCCCTTCTGGGCCAAGGACCTCGCCATGGGGACGAAGCTCATCAACGCGCGCAGCGAGACGGCCGCGGAGAAGCCCTCCTTCCGCAATGCCTTCCGCAGCCGCCGCTGCGTGATCCCCGCCACCGGCTTCTTCGAGTGGCAGGGCGAGCCCGGCCGCAAGCAGCCCTACGCCATCACCGCGGCCGACCAGCCGCTCTTCGCCTTCGCCGGGCTGTGGGAGCGCTGGCAGGACAAGACCCGGCCTGGCGCCGCGCCGGTCGAGACCTTCACGATCCTCACCACGGAGGCGAACCCCGCGATCGCCCCGGTGCACGACCGCATGCCGGCGATCCTGCCGGCCGATCGCGTGCAGGACTGGCTCACGGCGCCGCCGTCGGAGGCGCAGCGCCTGCTCGTGCCCTATGCGGGCCCGGTCGCGATCCGCGCCGTCTCGAGGCTCGTGGGCAACCCGAGGAACGAGACGCCCGACGTGCTCAAGGACGCCTGAAGGCGCGCAAGGCCCGCAGCGCCAGCCGCGCGACGGCGATGCCCCGCCCCGCGACCCACGCGAGCCGCGCGAAAGCGACCCCTTCGCGAAGCTCGCCGGCGTCGCGGCGGATGCGCAGCCGCAGAAGCCCCGCGCGCGCCACCAGCACCTGCTTGCGCAGCGCGAGGACCTCGTCTTCGCGGGAACTCACGGCTCCCCCTTGATCATCTCGAGGTCGCGCTCGAACTCGGCGAGCGTGGCGCCGAAAGGCGGCGGGGCGTTGCGCACGATGTCGAGCAGCCGCGCGAGCGCCCAGCCGCCCGCGCCGAGGTAGGCCGCGCAGACGGCCGCGAGCGCGGCCACGCGGTGCGTCTCCCAGAACGCGACGACCACGAGGACGGCCAGCGCCAGCAGCCCGGCGGCGAGCAGGAGCGACGCGAGGACCGCGAGCCAGAGCATGCGCTTCTGGCGCCGCGATTCCTCCTTGAGCTCGACCGCAAGCAGTTCCAGGCGCACGCGCGCGAGCGCGAGGACATCCCCGCCCAGCGCGCGCAGCGGCGATCCCGGCCCCGGATCAGGCTGGTCGGTCATGGGAGCCGCACCGGCCGGCCGCGACCTAGCGGCGGTTCAGCAGCATCCCGACCGCGAGCCCCACGAGCACGCCCACGCCCGCCGTGATGCCGATGGCGTGCCAGGGCTTCTCGTGGACGTACGCGTCGGTCGCCTGCGCGGTGGCCTTCGCCTTCTCGACCGCCGCATGCTCGAGGCTGCCGAGGCGCTCCTTGGCGGCCTTCAGGTTCTGCTCCACGCCGACGCGCCAGCTGGCGACCTTGTCGCCGCCGACGGTGGCGGTGTCGCGCAGCAGCTGCTCGGTCTCGGCAACCACGGCGTTGAGATCCTTCAGGAGTTTTTCCTTCGTGACTTCGGCTTGCACGGTGTCCATGGCTGGCTCCTTCGGGTGCACCCGGGCGATGTCGGGCTCCGGGGTTCGAGGCCCCTCGCCGGCGGGAGTTCCCCAGATCCAGCCTGTTCCCGCCCGCGCGGCCGCGTGTTGACTCGGGTCAACCGGGCGCGTGCAGGGGCCGCGCGCGGCCCGGGTGCTCCGCGAGCCAGCGCCTGAGCACCTTGAGGACGTCGGGATCGAACTCCGGAAGCCGCCCCGACTCGGCCAGCGCAAGGAGCTCTCCCTCGTCGCGAGCGGTGCCGAGGTGGCGCCACTGGTGCACGACGTGCGCCTCCTCGAGGCCGCGCGCGGCATCGCGTTCGACAATGGCCACCGGCCCCGCGAAGGGCCAATCGGGAACGCGTCGCGCCTCGAGAGCCGTGGCGAGCCGCACGTTGTGGGCTTCCGGCGTCTCCTCGCCCACGCATGCGCCGCGGCACTTGCGCACCTGGCGCGCGAAGCAGGGCCCGCCGCGCTTCTCCCAGCCGAGGAGCCGCCAGCACAGGCCCTCCCCGGCGGCGATGGCCTCCAGCAACTCGCGCGCCGCCCGCGGCGACGAGAACGGCCCGTAGAGGGGCTCGGCGCCAGGGCCGCGCGCGTCCCAGTCGATGGCGTCCAACTTCACGAACTCGGGCGCCTCGCGAAGCGACGGCAGCCGCAGCACGCCGAAGGTGCGGCGCCGGCGCAGGAGCGCGTTGTGCAGCGGCGCGACCTCCTTCACGAGGCGCGATTCCAGCAGCAGCGCGCCCAGCTCGCCGGCCGTCTCGATCCAGTCCAGGCGCCGGATCTCCGCGGAAAGCCGGTGGTCGTTGGCGTTGCGGTAGTCCGAGGTGAAGTGAGAGCGCACGCGGTCGCGCAGGTTCACGCTCTTGCCGATGTAGAGCGGCAGGTCGTTCACGCCGAAGAAGCGGTAGACGCCCGGGCACTCCGGCACGCCTTCGAGCGCGTCGGCCGGCAACTGCGGCGGCAGGCTCGGGATCTTCAGCAGCCGCTTCACCGCGGCGACGATCTCCTCCGCGGGCCGCTCGCGCTCGACCACCCGCACGAAGCGCCACAGCGCGCGCGCATCCCCCAGCGCCGAGTGCCGGCCCGTGCGCGCGGCGGGATCGATCGCGTCCAGCGGGTCGGCGAGGCCGTGGCGGGCGATGAGGGCGTCCAGCCCGTGCCCCACGGCGTCGGGGTAGAGCCGGCGCGAAAGGCGCACGGTGCAGAGCACGTCGGCCGTGAACGGCACATCGAGGCGCGCGAACTCGTTCTTGAGGAAGCCGTAGTCGAAGCGCGCGTTGTGCGCGACGAACAGGTGGCCCTCGAGCCGCTCGAGGACCTCGTGGCGGATCTCGGCGAAGGTGGGCGCGCCGCGCACCATCTCGTTGGTGATGCCGGTGAGGACCTGGATGTCGGGCGGGATCGAGCACTCGGGGTCGACGAGCGTGGACCACTCCTCCACGAGCTCGCCATCGACCACGCGCACGATGGCGACCTCGGTGACCCGGTCGCCCGTGGCGGAGGTGCCGGTGGTCTCGAGGTCGACGAAGGCGACGGCGGGAGCGAGGAGCGTCACGGCCGCGCCATCGGGGCGCGCCATGGCGCCGCGGAGAATTTCTCGAGCAGGAAATCGACCAGCGCCGCGACGCGTGGCGAGCGGTGGCGGCCGTGCGGGAACACCGCGTGCAGCGGCAGCGGCTCCACGTGGTGCGCGTCGGCGAGCACGGGCACGAGCTGCCCCCGCGCGATGGCGTCGCCCACGATCACGTCGGCGAGGCGGATCACGCCGAGGCCCATCACCGCGAGCTGCACGAGCGTCTCCGCACTGTTGGCCGACACCGTCCCCGCGACGGCCACCTCGCGCACGCCCTCGTCCGTGCGGAAAGGCCAGCGCTGCAGGTGCGGTGCGCCGGCGAAGAGCAGGCAGTCGTGGCCGAGGAGGTCCTCCGGTCGGCGCGGCGTGCCGTGGCGCGCGAGGTAGGCGGGGGAAGCGCAGATCACGCGCTCCATGTCGCAGATCTTCCTCGCCACGAGCGAGGAATCGGCGAGGTGCCCGGAGCGGATGCCGACGTCGGCGCCCTCTTCCACGAGGTCCACGACGCGGTCGGTCATGGTGATCTCGACCGCGATCTCGGGGTAGCGCGCGAGGAATTCGGGCAGCGCCGGCACGAGCTGGTGGCCGCCGAAGGCCGTGCCCACGTTCACGCGAAGCTTGCCGCGCGGGCGGCCGCGGAACCGCGCCACCTCGTTCTCGGCCTCCTCGATGTCGGCGAGGATCCGCTGGGCGCGGTGGAAGAACGCCTCGCCCTCGGGCGTCAGCGCGAGGCGGCGCGTGGTGCGGTTGAGGAGCCGCACCCCCAGCCGGTTCTCCATGCGCGTGACGAGCTTGGAGATGGCCGAGGGCGTGAGGCCCAGCTCGCGCGCGGCGGGCGAGAACCCGCCCCGCTCCACGGCGCGGACGAAGGCCGCCATGTCGGAAGGAACGCTCACGCTATATGTGCCTTTTATTCATCAATAATTTGCCAATTTCATGGATTGTATATGAGAAGCCGCGGAATTAAATTGCCTGCATGGGCGCCCCGGCGCCAACCCTGCAGAAGGAGCCGCACATGAACCCCCACGACCCGTTCTCGCTCGACCGCGAGGCCAAGGCGCTTCGCCACGAGGAACTCGCGCGCCTGGCGGGGGCAGCCGCCTGCGCCTTGCGCAAGGCGTGGTCCCGCCTCTGGCAGCGCCCCGCGCCGGCCTGCCCGCCCCTGCCCGCCCGCGGCTAGGGAGACTCGCGGCTGGGGCTCGCGTCCCAGGCGTGTTGCTTGAGGACCTCCAGCGGCACGAGGTCGAGCGCGCGCTCGTGGGTGGCCTCCAGCACCAGCGGCGGGGCGACCCCCGCCTCGAGCGCCTCGAGCCAGCGCAGCGCGCACAGGCACCAGCGGTCGCCGGGCTGGAGCCCCCGGAAGCGCATCTCCGGGCGCGGCGTCGAGAGGTCGTTGCCGCGCGAACGGCTGAAGGCGAGGAACTCGCGCGTCATGCGGGCGCAAACGACGTGCAGGCCCCCGTCCTCCGGCGCCTCGCTGCACGAGCCGTCGCGCCAGTAGCCCGTGAGCGGGTCGAAGGAGCAGGCGCGCAGCTCGCCGCCCAGGACGTTGAGGGCTGCTTCAGGCATCGGTCGCGGCTCCGGTCGGGGTGTCCCGCAATGATAAAATACCTGCCCGACGATTCGTCACCGCTGGCCGGCGCTTTGCGCCCGGCCCACCCTCCATGGCCCGCACCCGCAGCAAATCCGCGCCCCGGCTCACCCGGGACGCAGAACGACTCATCGCGCTGGCCAACGGCCTGCACACTTCCGGCAGCCTCACGGAGGACCGCTTCTGGGAATCCGAGATCGCGGCCCTGGTGGAGAAGCTCCTCGACCACGGCAACGACGTGCCGCTCGACGGTGCGCTCGACCACCTGTGGCAGTCCAACACCGGCGCCTACGACGTCCTGATCGAGCGCGTCGAGGGCATCAGCGAATCCGTGACCGTGATGCAGGGCGACCTCGCTTGGGAAACACTCCTCGTGGCCGCGCCCGTGGTCGCGTGGTCCAAGTACGCGATCCCTTCGGGGCCCATCGCCAAGGAGGATGCGCAGGCGCTGCGCGTGCAGCTGCAGGCGCACGTGGCGGCGGCGGACACGCGCCTCGTGCTCGTGCCCTACCTCTATTCCATCGACCAGCTGCCGCGGCACTTCTCCGAGCTGCGGCGCCTGGCCGCGAAGCTGGGCGACGCCGCGGTCTCGGGCGAGATCCCGCGCATCGACTTCGGGCGCATGCCGGAGACGGCGCAGCTGCTCTCGGACTCGCGCTTCGTGATCGCCTCGGTGGCGACCCCGCGCGGCAAGCCGATGTTCCGCTGGCAGGAAGACGCAAGCGGCCACGCCGGGCGCACCACGAGCCTCGAGCAGTGGATCGCGCAGGCGCGGCCGACGATCGCGAGGATGCTGCCGGGCTGCGTGTTCGAGTCGCTGCTGCCGGACGCCTACTACGTGAACTGCCGCGAGGCGGACCGGCGCGTGCGCCCCTACGCCGTGCGCGCGGGCGTGGCCTACCTCGAGAGCGCGCTGCAGGTCGAGCCGGCGCAGCTTCGCGCCGTCATCGCCGGGTTCGGCGAGGAGCGCGTGGACGAGTACCGCGTCGGCTTCACCGTGGACGGCGACAGCCACGTGGCGCACGGGGTCGTCTGGCCGCTCTACGGCCGCGAGGACGAGGGTGCGCGCCCCGGCCCGGTCGAGGATCTCGTCGCCGAGCTCGCGCAGTGCGGCGTCACCGAGCTGAAGAAGCTCACCGGGACCTTCGCGCCCGAGTACTGCGAGGACTGCGGCGCGCCCCTCTTCGCCAACCCCGAAGCCGAGATCGTCCACGCCGAGCTTCCCGAGGAAGCCGACTCCCCCGCCGCCCACTTCCACTGACGCTTGACCGGGTCCGCAGACCGGTTCCGCGGAACCGGTCTGTTGACCGGGTCCGTGGACACGGTCAAATTGGAGGCCCATGGACGCCCTATCGGAGGTGCTGCGCGTTTCGGGCCTGGCCGGCGCGGTGCTGGCCGACGCGACGGCCGGCGGCAACTGGTGCGTGGCAGTGCCGGCTTCCGCGACGCGCGCCTTCGCGCACGTCGTTCTCGAGGGCGAGTGCAGTCTCAAGGCCGGGGACGCCGAGGCCGTCGCGCTGCAGCCGGGCGACGTGGCGTTCCTGCCGCGCGGCGAGAGCCACCTGCTCGCCACCGACCTCGCCCGCGAGCCCACGCCTTTCGCCACACTCCTGCGTCCTCCCGTCGCCGGAGAGCTCGCCCCCGTGACGCTGGGCGGCTCCGGGCCGCGCACGCGCTGGGTCACGCTCGCGATCACCGCAGACCGCCACCTCGCCGAGCCGCTCCTCGCCGCGCTGCCTCCCGTGATGCGCGCGAGCCTTCGCGGCACCGCGCCGCTTGCCTGGCTGGCCGACTCGCTGGGCCTCACGCTCTCGGGCACCGACGCGCCGCGCCCGGGCGGCACCGCCGCGCTCTCCCGCGTGGCGGAGCTGGTCCTGATCGAGGCGCTGCGACGGCACGTCGAAGGCCTGCCCCCGGGCGGCACGGGCTGGCTCGCGGGCCTCGGCGACCGGCACGTGGGCGCGGCGCTCGCCCTCGTGCACGGGAGGCCCGGCGAGCACTGGACGGTGGAGCGGCTCGCGCGCCAGGTCGGGCTCTCGCGCTCGGCGCTCGGCGACCGCTTCTCGCTCGTGATCGGCGAGCCCATCATCGGCTTCCTCACGCGCGTGCGGCTGCAGCTCGCGGCCCACGAGCTCGCCACCACCGGGCACGCGATCGAGGCGGTCGCAAGGGGCGCGGGCTACGAGGCGGTGAACTCCTTCTCGCGCGCGTTCAAGCGCGCCTTCGGCAAGCCGCCTTCGAAGTGGCGCCGCGGCGCGCGGCGCCGGCGCTGAACCCTCAACCCGCGGGCCGGTAGAACGCGAGATTCGCCTCGAGGCGCGGCCGCTCGCCCTCGGGCACCGACCCCGAGGCCAGCGCCCGCTCGAGGGCCACGCGACCCTCGTCGATGGCGCCCACGTACCAGGCCGCCGCGCCCAGCTCGTCGAGCGCCCGCCACGCGTAGGCGGCCGCGTCCACGAAGAGGATGTCCGCCGGGCGCGGGATGGCCGCGGCCTGCCGCGCGAAGAGATGCGCGAGCGCCCATTCGCCGCGCTCGCGGTGCAGCCGCGCCAGTTCCACCAGCGGCTCCGCCCGGGCAGGCCGCGCCTGCCACGCCTCCAGATACGCGCTGCGCACCTCCGCGATCGGCGCGCCGAGGCGCTCCACGAGACGCGCCGCCTCGTACAGCGCGCACCACCTTTCCTCTTCCCACCCCCCCATGCCCGCGCGGCGAAGGTACGCCTCGCGCGCCTTCGCGGGCTCGCCCGCGTCGCGCCAGCTCTGCGCGAGGTAGAAGGCGTGGCGCGCGTTGCCCGGCTCGGCGGCGAGGGCCCGCTCGAGCGCGGCCGCGTCCTTGCGGAAGGTCTCCGGGTCGCGGCTTCGCGCGCCTTCGTGGCGGCGGTCGATCCACGGGCCGTCGAGCGGCACGGCGCGGTGCGCGGGCGTCGACTCGAGGTACTCGTGCACCACGCCCACCCAGCGCCACTGAAGCCTGTCCGAGACGAGCAGGCACTGCCGGTACTCGCTGCCTGCGCTTCGCAGGGCGAGGAGGTACGCGTCGGCCTCCAGCGCGGGCCACGCCCACCCCTGCGGCGCGTGGAAGACGTTGTCCGCGTCCATCGTGAGGATGTAGCCGGCCTTCCCGCGCGCGAGCGCGATCGCCTCGCTGCGGTTGTGGCCGAAGTCGCGCCATGGCCGCTCGTGCAGCTCGCCGGGGATGCCCGCGAGGTGGGCGCGGATGATCTCCTGCGTCCCGTCGGTCGAGCCGGTGTCGACGATGACCCAGTGGTCGATGAACGCGCGCACCGAATCGAGGCAACGCCGGATGACCGGCGCCTCGTCCTTCACGATCATGTTGAGGCAGACGGTGGAGTGCACGCGGGAGGTGGGAAGCGCGGAAGTTCGTCGCGGAGCCGCAAGGATAGCGCGTTAGAATGCCCTGCTCGATCGCGGCACGCGCGTCCCGCCCGCGAGACGACCCGCACAGACCATCCATCCAGGGAGCTTCCATGAAGAACAACGACCGCCACGGATTCGCACCCCGTCCCCTCGCGCTGGGCATCGCGCTTCTCTTCGCGGCACCGGCCGCGCTGGCCTCGCAGGGCGCGCACGACCCGCTCGTGGCCATCGACCGCAACCGCGCCGCGATCATCGCCGACATCGCTCAGGGCTTCCAGGGCGAGTACGCCCGCGAGGCGCAGCTCACGCCCGAGGGCGCGGCCGCTGCGCTGCAGGGTCGCCTCGCGAAGCTGCGCGCCGACCGCCTGCTCGCGGCGAGCCTCGCCTCGAGCTACGCCTCCCTCAAGGCGATCCTCGCCGAGGCCGATTCCGGCGCGGCCACCGCCTTCGCCGCCGCGCGCAACAAGGCGCTGGGCGACGCCAACCGCGACCTCGTCTACACGCCGCTCGCGCCCTGCCGGCTCATCGACACGCGCGGCGAGGGTGCGCCCATTCAGGGCGGCGCGTTCGCGCCGGGCGAGCGCCGCGCCTTCGTGCCGGCCGGGGCCTGCGGCGTTCCCGCCACCGGCGTCTCGTCGCTGATGGTCTCGTTCACGACCTGGAACCTCACGCCGACGAGCGGCGGCTACCTGTCGCTCCTGGGGCCGGGCGCACCGGTCGCGATGACCACCGACATCTTCGAGTTCGGGCGTGCGTGGTCTGCGGCGAGCACCGTCGTGCCCGCCGGCGCGTCGGGGCAATTCGACGCGTTCGTGGCCAACGCGTCCGCGCACCTCGTCGTCGACGTGCTCGGCTACTTCGGCCCGGCCGCGGTTTCCGTCGGCACCGCGCAGATCGCCGACGGCGCGGTGACCGCCGCGAAGCTCGCCTCGAACGGCTGCGGGGCGGGCCAGGTGCTGCAGTTCAATGGCACGGCGTGGGTTTGCGCGGTGGCGGCGGGGCCGACGGGAGCCACGGGGCCGACTGGCGCCGCGGGCCCGACCGGGCCGCTGGGACCGACCGGCCTGCAAGGCCCCACCGGCCCGCAGGGCAGCCCCGGCCCCACCGGCGTGCCTGGCGCCCAAGGCCCGACGGGCCCCCAAGGGCTGCAAGGCGTCGCGGGCCCCACGGGCGCCCAGGGCCTGCAAGGCGTCCAGGGCATCCAGGGAATTCCGGGGCCAACGGGGCCCACGGGCCCGATGGGCTTCGCAGGTGCCGACGGGCGCACCATCCTCAATGGCCCGACCGGCCCGACGGCGGGCGATGGGGTCGATGGCGACTTCTGGATCGACACAACCAGCCAGGTCCTGTACGGACCCAAGGCTACGGGCACATGGAGCGGCGCCGTATCGCTCGTGGGACCCGCCGGGCCGACGGGCGCGCAAGGGCCCACCGGGCTGCAGGGCCCGACGGGCACGACGGGCCCGGTCGGACCCACCGGACCCACCGGGCCGCAGGGCCTGCAGGGAATCCAGGGGCCGCAAGGCATCCAGGGGCCGGTCGGGCCCGTTGGCGCAGTGGGTCCGACCGGGCCCATGGGGCCGACGGGGCCGACGGGGCCGACCGGTCCCGCGGGCGCCGCGCTCACGCTCTCGACCTTCAACGCGCTCGACAATTGCGACTCCACGACGAAGACCGTCGTGGCGACGTGCGGCGGCGCGACGACGCAGGTGGTGTCGGGGGGGTGCCAGATCACCAACACCGGCAACGGCCTGCTGCTGTCGACCTTCCCGAGCTCGGCGACCCAGTGGACGTGCGTCGGCTACTGCGACGCCGGTTTCACGATCACGGCCTACGCCATCTGCAAGTGATCGGGGAATGGCGCGCGTCTCGGTCCTCGTCCAGAGCCACGAGCGGCCGGAGGGGCTGAGGCGCGCGCTGCTGTCGCTGCAGATGCAGTCGTACCGCGACTTCGAGGTCGTGGTCTCGGACGACAGCGCGCAGGGCGGGGAGATCCGCGCCGTCCTCGACGGCCCGGCGGCCGCGGGCCTCGACCTGCGGGTGGCGTTCACGCCGCCCTGCGGCGCCGCCGAATCGATGCGCGAGGCCTTCGGGCGCGCGCGCGGCGAAGTGGTGAAGATCCTGCACGACGACGACTGGCTCACGCCGCATTCGCTCGCCTGCCAGGTCGCGGCGCTCGACCACCACGCGGACGCGAACGCCGTCTACGGGCAGGCCCTCATCAGCTATCCCCACGGCGACCGCCTCTACGCCTGCTTCGGCGAGCAGGCGCTGAAGGTGGAGTCGGCGCAGTGGGTGGCACGGTACGCGCATGACGGGATGGGCCCCATCCAGTCGCCCGTAACGGCGCTCTACCGCCGGCACACGGGCTTTCGCGTCATGTGGGACGAGTTCCGGGACCCGCGGCTCCGCGAGGCGGCGCGGAAGACCGGCGCCGGCACCGACGTGAGCCTGCAGGTGGACAATGCCGCCAGCAACCGCTTCGTCGTGCTGCTGCCCTATGTCGTGTGCGTGCTCGGCACGGACATGGGCTCCACCACGCAGGTCGACCCCGGCATCCCCGAGTACTACCGGCGCTGGAAGGCGGAGTACGACACGCACCCGCCCTGGCGCAGGACCTAGGCAAGCCCCCGGGGAGCGTCCCTAGCGCAGCGCCTTCGTGAGGAAAGGCAGCGACACGTCCATCCGGTAGTCGATGTCGGAGTGCGTGTCGTCGAACTCCTCGTAGCGGTGGCGGATGCCGGCCTCGGCCAGGCGCTTGGAGAGGATGCGCGTGCCGTAGTGGATGTGGTACTGGTCGCGCGCGCCGCAGTCGACGTAGATGCCGCGCAGCGATTTCAGCGCCTTCGCGTGCCCCGCCACCATGTGGATGGGGTCGTGCCGCTGCCAGCGCCGCCAGGCGTCCTCCAGCATCTCGCCCGTCTCGAGGTTGAAGGGCAGGCGGAAGCCGTTGGGCGCCTTCGGGTCGGGGTCGTAGGTCGCGGCCATGCACAGGTTCATGAGCGCGTGCCCCTCGGCCATCGTGAGCTTGGGCTTGGCCCACACCGCCTCGAGGAAGCGGCGCACGCGCCCGTCGTCGCGGCCCTTGTCGCAGCCCTTCTCCATCCTGCGCACGTCGTACGGCCCCGGCACGGGCTTCTTCGCGCGGTATCGCGCCAGCTCGTTCAGCGTGTTGGGCCAGTCGTGGTGGTAGACGAAGTCGAAGTACGCGTCGCCAGAGTGGTCGGCGATGGCCCCCCAGGTCTCGGGGTGCTTCATGCCGTGCACGATGGCGCCGTAGCCGCCGGAGGATTTCCCGAAGCAGCCCCGGTGATCCCGGGAAGCGAGCGTGCGGAAATGCAGGTCCACGAAGGGCACGATCTCCTTCACGAGGTAGTCGGCGTAGCGGCCGATGGCGGAGGAGTTCACGTACTGGTTGCCCCCCAGCGCCGTGAAGCAGTCCGGGAAGACGATGATCGCGGGCGCCATCTTCCCCTCGTGCACGAGGCGGGCGGCGCGCTCGGGCACGTTCTCCGCGAAGTTCTTCCACGCGATGTGGGATAGCCCCGACCCGGTGAACCCCACCATGTCCACGAGGACCGGGAAGCGCCTGCCGCGCCCGCGCGTGGCGCCCTCGTCGTACTGCGGCGGCAGCCACGCCGCCACGTTCCTCACGAACGGGTCGCGCAGGGGGTTGTCCTTGAGGACCTTCGAGACGTGCTCCAGCACGACGACGGTGCCGGGGTTCCACTTGGGGCGCTTCAGGGCCATGACGGAAGGCTCGGTGGGGGGCGAAGCGCGAAGCTTACCGGAACCCGGCCGCGGCCCGTATGCGGCGGTGCGTCATGAAATCGTCGCGAAACGGGCCTAGGATGTAATCGTTTACACGCCATCCCCGATGACCCGCCCATCGATAAAGGACGTCGCCCTGGCCGCCCGCGTGTCGGTGGCCACGGTGTCGCGCACGCTCAACGCGCCCGCGTCGGTGAGAGGGCCCACCGCGCTCCGCGTTCGCCAGGCGATCGACCGGCTCGGGTTCCGCCCCAATCTCGTCGGGCGGAACCTCCGCGCCGGCCGCACGCGCACCGTGGGGATGGTGCTTCCCACCTTCTCCAACGCGGTCTTCTCCGAGTGCCTGCAGGGCCTGGAGGCGGCCGCCCGCGAGCTCGACTACGCCGTCGTGCCGACCGCGACGGACTACCGCGTCGACGACGAGCAGGAGGCCTGCGAGCGTCTGCTGCGCCACCGCGTGGACGGCCTGGTGCTCACGGTGGCCAACGCGCGCGCGAGCCGTCTCCTCGACCGCCTCGACCGGGAGTGCGTGCCCTACGTTCTCGTGTACAACCCCGTGGCGCCCGGGCGCCGGCTCGCGGTGTCGGTAAACAACCGCCGCGCGGCCGCGGAAATGACGGGCTACCTCGCCAGCCTGGGCCACCGCCGCATCGTGATGCTCGCCGGAAGCCTCGTCACCTCCGACCGCGCGGCGCAGCGCCACCTCGGATACCGCGACGCGATGCGCGCGGCAGGGCTCCCGCCCCGGCCGCTCGTCGAGATGCCCGACCACATCGGCGGCAACGTGGCGCGGCTGCGCGACCTGCTCGCCGGGCGCGAGGCGCCCACCGCGCTCTTCTGCTCGAACGACCTGCTCGCCCTCGCCGTCATGCGCGACCTGCGCGCCTGCGGCCTGCGCGTGCCCGACGACGTCTCCGTCGCCGGGTTCGACGGCACCGCCTTCGCGAGCCTAGCGACGCCCGCGCTCACGACCGTCGCGCAGCCCTCCGCCGACATGGGCGCCCGGGCGATGCGCCTGCTCGCCGCCCGCCTCGACGGCAAGCGCAACCTCGATTCGCTGGAACTGCCGCACCGGCTTCGCGTGGGGGAGTCCACGCGCGCCGCCCCCCCCTCGTCCGCCCGACAAAGGAGACAACGATGAAACGACTCGCCCGCCTCGCCGGCGCCGTCGCGGCCTTCGCCGCGACCGCCGCGTTCGCCCAGACCGCCATCTGCTACAACTGCCCGCCCGAGTGGGCCGACTGGGGAACCCAGCTCAAGGTGATCAAGGAGAAGACCGGCATCACCGTCCCGCAGGACAACAAGAACAGCGGCCAGACGCTCGCGCAGCTCGTGGCCGAAAGGGCGAGCCCGGTGGCCGACATCGCCTACTACGGCGTCACCTTCGGGATCCAGGCGAAGAAGGAAGGCGTCACCGCGTCCCACAAGCCGGCGCACTGGGACGAGATCCCCGACGGGCTCAAGGATCCCGAGGGACACTGGTTCACCATCCACTCCGGCACGCTCGGGTTCATGGTCAACGTCGACGCGCTGCGTGGCAAGCCGGTGCCCAAGTCCTGGAAGGACCTCACGAAGCCCGAATACAAGGGAATGGTCGGCTACCTCGACCCGGCCAGCGCCTTCGTGGGCTACGTGGGCGCCGTGGCGGTGAACGGCGCGCTCGGCGGCACGCTCGACGATTTCACGCCGGCGATCAACTGGTTCAGGCAGTTGAAGAAAAACGACCCGATCGTGCCCAAGCAGACTTCCTACGCCCGCGTCCTTTCAGGCGAGATCCCGATCCTGCTCGACTACGACTTCAACGCCTACCGGGCGAAGTACAAGGACAAGGCCAACGTGGCCTTCGTGATCCCCGCCGAGGGCACGGTGATCGTGCCGTACGTGATGAGCCTCGTGAACAAGGGCCCCAACGCCGCCAGCGGCCGCAAGGTCCTCGACCACCTCATGTCCGATGCCGGGCAGGCGGTGTGGGCCAACGCGTTCCTGCGCCCGATCCGCCCCAGCGCCATCTCCAAGGAGGCGCAGGCGCGGTTCCTGCCTGCTTCGGAGTACGCGCGTGCCAAGCCTCTCGACTACGGCAAGATGGCTGCCGTGCAGAAGGCGTTCAGCGACCGCTACCTCAGGGAAGCGCAGTAGCTTGGACGTCGCGGCCCGCGACCGCACCCGGGCGCTGGCGCTGGCGCTGCCGGCGCTCGTGGTGTTCCTGGCCTTCTGGCTCCTGCCGATGGCGCGCCTCCTGCAGGTCGGAGGCAGCGGCAAGGAGGGGCTCGCGGCCTACGCGGCGGTCGTCACCAACGCGCAGTACTTCAAGAGCCTCGTTTCCACGGTCGCGCTGTCGGCCGCGACGACGGTCGCGACGCTGGCCCTCTCCCTGGTGGCGGGGCTCTTCCTCCAGCGCAACCGGTTTCCGGGGCGCAGCATGCTCATGGCGGTGCTCACGCTGCCCCTCGCGTTTCCCGGCGTCGTGGTGGGCTTCCTCGTGATCCTCTTCGCCGGCCGGCAGGGGCTCATCGGGGACCTCACGGAATGGGCCTTCGGCGAGAAGCTCGTCTTCGCCTACGGGATGGCCGGCCTCTTCACCGGCTACCTGTACTTCTCCATCCCGCGCGTGATCCTCACGCTCATGGCTTCCATCGAGAAGCTGGACCCCGCGCTCGAGGAGGCCGCGCGGTCGCTGGGCGCCACGCCGTGGCAGGTGACGCGCGACGTGATCCTGCCGGCACTTCAGCCTGCGCTCCTTTCCTCCGGTGCCATCTGCTTCGCCACCTCCATGGGCGCCTTCGGCACCGCCTTCACGCTGGCCACGCAGATCAACGTGCTGCCGATCACGATCTACAACGAGTTCACCAACTACGCGAACTTCTCCATGGCGGCGGCGCTTTCCATCGTGCTCGGGCTCATCACGTGGGCCGTGCTCGCGCTGGCCCGCACCGCCTCGGGCGCGGGCGTGGCGGCGTCGGCATGAGCCTGCGCGCGCGTCCCCTGCGCTTCTGGGCCCAGGCGGCCGTGACGCTCGCCGTGTGCGCGTTCCTCGTGGTGCCGGTGGGGCTGTCCATCCTCGCCGGCATCACCGAGAACTTCTTCCTGGGCCTGAAGAGCGGCCTGACGCTGCGCTGGATCGGCGAGGTATGGTCGCTCTACTCCGGCACGGTGGCGATGTCGATTGGCGTCGCCCTCGGGTGCCTCGCCATCACGCTCGCCATCGGCATCCCCGCCGCCTACGCGCTCGCGCGGGTGCAGAACCGCTGGACGCGCGCCTTCGAGGAACTGCTCGTGCTGCCGGTGGCCGTTCCCGGGCTCGCGACCGCGCTTGCGCTGATCCTCCTCTACGGCGGCTGGCGCGACTTCCGGGCGAGCCCGATGTTCATCCTGGTCGGGCACGTGCTCTTCACGCTGCCCTTCATGGTGCGCTCGGTGCTCGCGGTCATGCTGGCCGTCGACCTGAGGACCCTCGAGGAGGCCGCCGCGAGCCTGGGCGCCGGGTTCGCGCGGCGATTCCTGTCGGTGGTGCTGCCGAACGCCGCGCCTGGCATCCTCGCCGGCTCGCTCATGGTGGTCACTCTTTCGCTGGGCGAGTTCAATCTCACCTGGATGCTGCACACGCCACTCACGCGCACGCTGCCCGTGGGCCTCGCCGACAGCTACGCCTCGATGCGGCTCGAGATCGGCTCGGCATACACGCTCATCTTCTTCGTCATCATCATCCCGCTCCTCGTCGCCATGCAGTGGGCATCGCAGCGGGCGCAATCGCGGAGGGCCTGACCCGTGGCCATCGCCATCCGGCTGGAGAACTGCGCCAAGACCTTCGACGACGGCACGCGCGCCCTCGAGCCGCTTACCCTCGACGTCGCCGCCGGCGAGACCATCGCGCTGCTGGGCCCCTCGGGCTGCGGCAAGACGACCACGCTGCGCATCGTCGCGGGCCTGGAGACGCCGGACACGGGTGGGCGCGTGCGCTTCGGCGAGGAGGACGTGACGCCCCTGCCGATCGAGAAGCGCGGCGTCGGCATGGTCTTCCAGAGCTACGCCCTCTTCCCCAACATGAACGTGGCCGAGAACATCGGGTATGGGCTGAGGGTGCGTGGCCAGGGCGAGGCCGAGCGCCGCAGGCGCGTGGAGGAGATGCTGGACCTCGTGGACCTGCGCGCCTTCGCCACGCGCGGCGTGGACCAGCTCTCGGGCGGGCAGCGCCAGCGCGTGGCGCTCGCGCGGGCGCTTGCCGTGCATCCGCGCGTTCTGCTCCTGGACGAGCCCCTCACCGCGCTCGACGCCAAGCTGCGCGAGCAGCTGCGCATCGAGATCGACCGGCTGCTTCGCGAGCTGGGGGTCACCGCCATCTACGTCACCCACGACCAGGCCGAGGCGATGTCGCTGGGCGACCGCATCGTGGTGATGGAGAAGGGCCGCATCGCGCAGGTGGGCACGCCGCAGGACATCTACTACCGGCCGTCGTCGGCCTTCGTGGCGGAGTTCATCGGCACGATGAACCGCCTGTCCGGCCGCCGCGAAGGCGGCGAGCTCGTGGTGCCATCCGGCCGCCTGCCGCTCGAAGGGCTCGACGCCGACGCCGTGCAGTTCCGCCCCGAGGACGCCCGGCTCGTCGACGCCTCGAAGGGGCAGCTCAGCGGCAAGGTCCTTTCCTCGTTCTTCCTCGGCGACCACACCCGGCTCGTGATCGACGCGGGCGCCGAGGCGCCGCTCATCGTCGAGACGGCGGAGCGGCGTACCTGGCCCAGCGGCGAAACGGTGCACCTGCGCGTCGAGCCGGGCGCCCTCCTGGCGCAGCACCCGCGTGCCGCATGAACCGGTTCCTGCTCGCGCAGGTCACGGACCTGCACATCAAGGCCGAGGGAAAGCTCTCCTACCGTCGCGTGGACACGGCCGGCGCGCTGCAGCGATGCGTCGAGCACCTGCTCGCGCTGCCCCAGAGGCCCGACGCGGTGATCCTCACGGGCGACCTCACCGACTTCGGACGGCCCGAGGAGTACCGGCAACTCGCCCGCTGGCTCGCCCCGCTGCCGATGCCCTGCTACCTGATGCCGGGAAACCATGACGACCGCGACGGCATGCGCGCGGCCTTCCCCTCCCACGCCTACCTGCGCCAGCGCGCGGAAACGATCGACTACGCGATCGACGACTGGCCGGTCCGGCTGGTGGCACTCGACACGGTCGTTCCCATGAGGAGCGGCGGCGCCTTGGCAGCGCACCAGCTGGAGTGGCTGGAGGCGACGCTCGCGGCAGGACGCCCGCGACCCACCATCGTGGCCCTCCACCACCCGCCCTTCTCCACGGGCATCGGCCACATGGACGACATCGGCCTGGACAACGCCGCGGCGCTGGACGCGGTGATCCGCCGGCACCCCCAGGTGGCGCTGGTGATCGCCGGCCACCTGCATCGCGCGATCCAGACCCGCTTCGGAGGCACCATCGCCTCCACCTGCCCGAGCCCCGCGCACCAGGTGGCGCTCGACCTCGACCCGCGGGCCGCCTCGCGATTCGTGCTGGAGCCGCCCGGCTTCCAGCTGCACCTGTGGCGCGAGGGCCTCGGCGTGGTCACGCACACCGCCGCCATCGGCCGCTTCGACGGGCCCTACCCGTTCTACGAGGGCGGCAAGCTCATCGACTAGGGAGAGGGGCGCCGGGCGCCCTGTCTCCCGTGGGCTCGCGGGTCCGGTCCGGGAAGCCCAAGGCAAAGGCGGGGGAACCGCGGATGAACGCAGATGAACGCAGATGGTCGGTGAACCTTCCTTGCATCGTGGCCGTGGCGCGATGGGCGCCGAAAGGCAGGGCGCCACCGAACTCATGAACCATCTGCGTTCATCTGCGTTCATCCGCGGTTCCCCCGCCTTTCATCTGCGGTTCCCAAAAAACAAGGGGCGCCGAAGCGCCCCTTGCGAACACCGAGCGGCGGCAATGATCAGTTCACGCGGCGCTTGTACTCGTTGGTGCGCGTGTCGATCTCGATCTTGTCGCCCGTGGCGCAGAAGGCCGGCACCTGCACCTCGTGGCCGTTGGCGAGCTTGGCGGGCTTGAGCACCTTGCCCGAGGTGTCGCCGCGCACGGCGGGCTCGGTGTAGGTGACCTCGCGCACGACCGTGGTCGGGATGTCCACCGAGATCGCGCGCCCCTCGTAGAAGGTCGCCTCGCAGGGCATGCCTTCCTCGAGGTAGGCGAGCGCGTCCGTGAGGACTTCCTTCTCGATCTCGTACTGGTTGAAGTCGCCGTCCATGAACACGTACATGGGGTCCGCGAAGTAGGAGTAGGTCACTTCCCGCTTCTCGAGCATGAGGAGCTCGAACTTCTCGTCCGCCTTGTACACGGTCTCCGTGTTGGAGCCGGTGAGGAGGTTCTTGAGTTTCATCTTTATGGTGGCGGCGTTGCGCCCGCCCTTGTTGTACTCCGCGCGGAGCACGACCATCGGGTCCTTGCCCACCATGAACACGTTGCCGCTGCGCAATTCCTGAGCCGTTTTCATAATTCCGTCCGAAATATCCGCCGCCCACCGCCCGGTGGGAGATCGAAAAAGCCTTTCATTTTAGCACGTTATCGGTGAACCGGACCAGCTGCGTCGCGAGGTCCGGCCGCAGGGCCAGCCGTGCCGCCCACTCCTCCGCGTGCGCGGCCGCCACCGGCAGCGCCGCGTCGAACGCCGGCCACGCCCGCGCGAGCGCCTCGCCCCCGTTCCACGCTTCCCACAGCGCCGTCACCTTCACGGCGTGGGCGCGGTCCATGCCGGCCGTGTACCGAGCGAGGAAGGCGGCGAGCTTCACCCAGTGCGCGTTGTCGTCGGTGGGGTAGATGTGCCAAACGAACGGGCGCGCCGCCCACTGCGCGCGCACGAAGGAATCCTCGCCGCGCACGAAGTTCAGGTCGCAGGCCCACAGCAGCTCGTCGTAGCGGCCCTGGTCCACGAAGGGCACGGCAAGGGCCCGCACGCCGCCGCGCTCTCCGGGGGGGTTGCCGCGAAGCCACGCGGTGACGGCGGCGGAGGCGACCCCTTCGGGCGCCACCACCCACACGGGCCCCGCGTGGCGGGTGAGCGCGGTGAGGAGCGACTCGTACGGCGCGCCGGCGTAGCCGAAGAGGCTCACCTTGAGCGCGCCCTCGGGCGGGGCGGCGCCCGCGAGCAGTCGCCAGAACGCCGCCTGCGCGGCGCGGTCGGCCTGGAAGGCGTCGCGCCGCTCGAGGAGGTCCTTCTCGCGCAGGAGCCCGCCGGTGCGCGCCGTGAACCCGGGAAAGAAGAAATGGCGCGTGAGCGGCGCGTACTTCGGGTGCGGCGAGGGGAGCGCGTGGCTTCCCTCCACCCAGTCCTCGGCGCTCAGGTACTCGAGGTTGATCCAGCGCGGGTGCGGCTCTCGCGCGGCCATGGCGCGCACGTAGGGTTCGGGCGTGTCGCAGCCGAAGGTCTCCACCACCACGTCGGCGGTCTCCATTGCGCCGCCTTCAAAAAGACCCGCGTCCCAGCGCCACACGACGACGCCGTCGATCTCCCGGCGCGCAAGGGCGGGATCGGCCCCCGGGCGAAGCCGCGCGAGCACCGTGAGGTCGTCGAGGAAGAGCCGCACGGCCTTGCCGTGCTCGCGCGCGAGGCAGCGCGCCAGCCGCAGCGCCACCGCCACGTCGCCGAAGTTGTCCACGACGCGGCAGAAGACGTCCCAGCGCTCGGGTCGGGCAGGCATGGGGAAATTCTATCCTGCGCTCGATGGCGCGTTGCGACGGCAGGCAGGGAAGCGCCGCATGCGTCGTCCAATGCCCCCACGGAAGCCGGGGCATTTGTTGTCCACGATACCGGATCGATGCATGATCGTCGCACCGCATTGCCGCGCAGCGTGATGCCCATGGACCATGGCGTGATCACCCCGAGCGCCCCGGGCGCGCCGAGCCAGGCGCAGACCCTCGCGCTGCTCGGCCCGTCCCTCGACCGGTTGCCGCTCGCCATGATCCTGAGCGGCTCTGACGGGCGCATCGCGCTCGCCAACGAGCAGGCGAGCGTCATGTTCGGCTGGCCCCGCGGCTCCCTGGTGGGCGAGCCGCTCGATTCGCTGGTGCCCGAGCGGTTCCGCCACGCGCACCCCGGATTCCGCGCAGGCTTCTTCGCCGAGCCGCGCGCGCGCATGATGGGCGCGGGCCGCGATCTCTTCGCGCTGCGCCGGGACGGCACCGAGTTCCCGGTGGAGATCGGCCTGAACCCGGTGCCGGTCGAGGGCGGGATGATGGTGCTCTCGGCGATCGTGGACATCACGGAGCGCAAGGAGCGCGAGGCCGCCGTCCAGCGCAGCCTCGAGGAGAAGGAGCTGCTGCTCGCCGAGATCCACCACCGCGTGAAGAACAACCTGCAGGTGATCCACAGCCTCCTCGACCTGCAGGCGATGCGAAGCACCGACCGGGGCGTGCGCGGCATCCTCCTGGACAGCCAGAACCGGGTCCGGTCGATGTCGCTGATCCACCAGACCCTCTACCAGTCGAAGGACTTCGCGCGCGTGGACTTCGACTACTTCCTGCACGCGCTCGCGCCGGGCCTGAGCGACAGCCTGAGCGGCGGCCATCCCCGCGTCGCGATCGAGATCGTGCCGTCGGGAATCGCGCTGCCGATCGCCATCGCCATCCCCTGCGGCCTCATCGTGAACGAGCTGGTGAGCAACGCGTTCAAGCACGGCTACCCCGACGGGCGGTCGGGGCGCGTCGTCGTGGGGCTGCGCCGCGAGGCAAGCGCGAGCGCCGTCCTCGAGGTCGCGAACGACGGCGTGCCGATCGCCTCGGGAACGGCCCTGGAGAGCGGGCAGTCCCTCGGCATGACCCTCGTGACCCTTCTCACCCAGCAGATCCACGCCACGCTCCACGTGCGCCGCGCCGACCCTGTGCGCTTCGAGATCCGGATCCCCATGGAGGCCCCATGAACGACCTTCCCCGCACGCGGCTCATGCTGGTCGAGGACGAGCGCGTCGTCGCGATGAACCTGAGCCAGCGCCTGGGCATGCTGGGCTACGACGTGCACGCGGTCGCCTCCTCCGGCGCGGAAGCCCTCGAGCGCGCAAGCCAGGCCTGGCCCGACGTGGTGCTGATGGACATCCGCATCGACGGCAACATCGACGGCATCGAGACCGCGGAACAGCTCAACAGCATCCGGCCGGTTCCCGTCGTCTACCTCACGGCGCACTCCGACGAGGCGACCCTCGCCCGCGCGCGGGGATCGAGGCCGTTCGGCTACCTCCTCAAGCCCTTCTCGGAGCGCGAGATGCACGCGACCATCCAGATGGCGCTCGCGCGCTTCGAGGCCCAGGAGACGCTCCGCGCCAGCCGCGACGAGGTCCGCCGGCTCGCCGACGAGCTCGACCTGCGCGTCCGGGAGCGCACGCGCGAGCTCGAGGAGATCCTCGAGGACCACCGGGGCTTCAGCCACGCGGTGGCCCACGACCTGCGTTCGCCGCTGCAGTCGATCTCGGGGCTGGCGCTGCTGCTGCTTCGCGACCGGTCCCTCGGCCTGCCCGAGCAGGCCTTGGCCCGGCTCACGCGAATCAAGGAGACGGTCAACCACATGGACCGCATGATCGCCGGCCTGCTGTCGCTCTCCCGGATCACGCGCGAGCCATTCGCGCGGCGCGACGTGGACCTCGCGATGTTCGCCCGCGAGACGGCGCGCGGGCTCGCCGAGCGCGATCCGCAGCGGGTCGTCGATCTCGTGATCGCGCCCGCCGCGATGGCGAAGGCGGACCCGCACGCCGCGGAGGTGGCGATCGAGAACCTCGTGCAGAACGCCTGGAAGTTCACTTCCACGCGCGACCGCGCGCGCATCGAGTTCGGCGTGCGGCGGTTCCCCGACGAGAAGGTCTTCCACGTGACCGACGACGGCGTCGGGTTCGACATGGCGGTCGCCACCAAGCTCTTCCAGCCGTTCAGCCGGCTGGACAATTCCCGCGGCTTCGAAGGCAGCGGCATCGGCCTCGCGACCGTGCGCCGGATCGTCGAGCGCCACGGCGGCCGGATATGGGCGGAGTCGGCGCCGGGGCGGGGGACCACCGTCTACTTCACGCTGGCGCCGGCGATTGCCGCCTCCTCGCCCGCCGGGATGCCGAACTGAGCGGGCCAGCGCCCGCTTGACAGGCCCACTGCCAATATGTCACCTTTCGGTGACCTATGCCCCCCCCCGGCCTCAAGAACGACGAGATGGACGCGGTCTTCGCCGCCCTGGCGAGCGAGCCGCGCCGCCGCATCCTCGACATCCTCAAGAAGGAGCCGGGCGCCAACGTCGGCCGCGTCTGCGAGTTCTTCGCCATCGGGCGCGTGGCGGTGATGAAGCACCTGGCGGCGCTGGAGGGCGC
>Ga0209476_10000324_pt1 | contig 32651 bp, 29 predicted proteins | sample KloWWTrecipitate_FD_187179 | JGI IMG/M metagenome (GOLD analysis project Ga0209476, IMG submission 187179) | Active sludge microbial communities from Klosterneuburg, Austria, studying microevolution and ecology of nitrifiers - Klosterneuburg... | ecosystem: Engineered > WWTP > Aerobic digester... | reverse complement strand
TGTATCGGCGGCCGTGATTGCCGATTCGGTGACGTTCCTGTCGAACGGATGGAACGACATCCGCTCGTTCGTCAACCCGCACAACGCCGGCACCGCGAACTTCACCAACATGGACGCGAACGGCAAGTACAACGCCCGCGAGGCCTCGACCACCTGGTACCGGGTGGCCATCATTGCCGGGAAGGGTGAGAGCTTCGTCAAGCCGACGAACAACGGCAACGACCACACCGACTTCGGCACCGACGGCGGCGCGCACAACTTCATCCGCTACATTGAGAACTGGGGCGGCTCCACGCTGAACTACCGCGGCTCGCTCATCAGCTTCTACACTAGCCGCCAGGCCGTAGGCACCTACAAGTGCTGCAACATCGTCTACGGTCCGCCTGGCCGCGGCTACAACTTCGACACCGACTTCCTGACGCCCATTCTGCTGCCGCCGCGGACGCCCATGTTCCGCGACCTCAACACCCTGACGTTCCGTCAGATCCTGAGGCCGACGCAGTAGCAGGCGGCCGCCCTGACGGAGGCGACCACAAACCCCGTCAGTTGGATTAGAGTGGGTGATTGCCGGCGCCGCTCGAGCGAGCGGGATCGGCGGTCACCATGCAATTTCGTGCAATCCGCGGCGCACTCGGATTCACCTACCTCGAACTGCTCTTCGTCGTGGGCGTCATCGGGGTGGCGGCGGCGGTATCGGTTCCGGCGCTCAACAACGCGCTGGGCCGCAACCGCGTGTTCACCAGTTCGGAACTGCTCGCCGCCGAGATCCGCGAGGCCCGCCTGGCCGCCATTTCTCGAAACACCACGTTCCGGGTGGTGTTCGATTGCCCGGACGGCGCCATCCGCTACCTGGTCGTCACCGGAGTGCCGGTGACCGACGAAGCCGCGGACCGCTGCACCACACGTCAGCCCAACGACGGCCTGCCCGTCTACTTGCCCTCGGCCGTGTCGCTCGGCGACGAGCCGCCGTCCGCGCTCGAGATCAACGGCCGCGGCCAGATTTCCGCCGTCGACGGCGGGCCCATGCCCCAGAGCCTCTCGGTGACCTATGGATCGTTCACGCGCACGCTGGTGGTCACGGCAACGGGCCGTGTCGCCTCGCCCGCTTCGTGACGAGCGCGGCTTCACCCTCATCGAAGCCCTGATTGCTGCCGCCATCCTGACGGTGGCGCTCGTCGCGCTGGCCGAGCTGCTGGCGGTGAGCGTGCGGATGCACCAGCTCGGGCGCCACAGCACCACGGCCGTGCGACTGGCGCAGGACAAGTTCGAAGAGCTGATGAAGATGAACTTCGTGACCGGCCCGGCGATTCAGGTGAGTGGCACCGATACGCTGGCGTCGAACGTCACCAACTACTTCGACAATCCAGACGCGGGCATCACGCGACGATGGCTCGTGCAGCCCGGCCCGGCGGCCGGTCTGCGCGTCGTGACGGTGCGGGTCATCCCGGGCACTCCCGACGGGCGCGTCGGAGGGCCCTTCACGCTGACGACGGTTCTGCGGTCATGGTGAAGGAGCACCGCGGCGGCGGGGCGCCGGCGGGTCGGACAGCGGAGACCGGATTCACGCTGGTCGAACTGCTGCTCGCCCTCTTCGTGTCGCTGGCCGTGGTCGGCGGCGCAACGCTGCTGGCCGGCCGGATGCAGGGCGCCTATCGCGCCCAGCTCGACGCCGCCACCGCCCAGCAGGAGGGTCGGTACATCATCCAGGAGATCGAGCAGTACCTGCGGGCCGCGGGCAACAACCCGTATCGCGTGGAAACGACGCCGTGCCCCGTGGCCGGCACTCCGGTGTTGGCCATCCGGATCGACCCCAACGGCGACGGCATCAACGACGATGTGCGGCTGCAGTCGGACGCTCGTCCGACCAACGGGCTGATTGGCGGTGCCGCGGGCGCCTGCAACGAGCCCGGTGAGGACGTGAGCATCGGGTACGATGCGGCCGCCGGTGCGGTGACCATTGCCGACAACAACGCGGGCGACGGGCCGCGCCCGATCGGGGACGCGATGGTGACCGGACTCGAGTTCGTGTTCCGCACGCCCGAACGTGCGGTCACGGCATTGCCGGCCTCGGTCGCCTTCGTGGAGACGCGCCTCACGGTCCGTTCGCGCAGCGTCGATCTGAACCAGGGGACACCGCTGACCTACTCGCTGAGCTCGGAAGTCCGGATGAGGTCACGGTGAGCGAGCGCGGCATGGCCCTCATCTCGGCCTTGATCCTGCTGCTCGTCGTGTCGGGCCTGGCGCTCGCCCTGACGACCAGCGGCCGCATCGAGGTGGCCATGAGCGGCAACGAGGAACTCTACGCCGGCGCCCGGGCCGCCGCCGAGTCGGGACTCAACCACGCGGCGGTCGTGATTCTGCAGGCGACCAACAACCCGACGTTTCCCCTGAGCAACCTGCTGCGTGGTCCGGACAATGCCATCGACCTCGGCAACCAGGCCGCGTCGGAGAACGCGGACAACGGCATCATCTCGCACCTGATTGGCGGCACCCCTCCCTGGCCGGTTGCCTCCGGGTCTGCCTACTCCTACAACGTGCGCCTGTTCGACGACGACGACCCGGCCATGAAGGGCACGGCGTTCACGGCCGCGGAACTGGCGGCCATGGCAGGCGGCCCGGTGCCGCCCAACCAGCCGGAAGACGGCAACCGCTACAACGACATCAACAGGCGGCTCGTCATTCGCGCCACGGGCTTCGGGCCGCGCGGCACCCGGGTGGTGCTGGAGCAGATGCTGACGCCCATCAAGATGCCGGCCCTGCTCGTGGACGGAGATGTGCTGGTGGGCGGCAGTGTGCAGATCGTCGGGTCGCAGGGGAGCGTTCATGCCAACGGCGACCTCACCATCGGCGGCACGGGCGTGACGATTGCAGAGAGCGCCACCGCCACCGGGACGGTGACGGCCGACGTGAGTTGGGATCCGGGCGGCCTCGCAGCCGGGGGGATGCCACGGATTCCGGTACCAGACGTTCACGCCATCGATTATTTCCTCGACGCCGATTTCGTGTTGGAGGCCGACGGACGCATCACGAATCCGTCTGGCGCCACCGTGTACTGCGACCTGGCGCACCCCTGCCGCGATGTCGTGCCGCCTGGCGCGCAGCCGCCGGGCACCGCCTTCGGCTGGACTTTCCAGGCCGCCACGGGGTGGAGCCTGTCGCAGAACAGTGCCAACTCGGCGACCTACTACGCCAGAAGCCAGGTCCGGATCACGGGCGACCCCGGCACCCCGGCCACGCCGATCTTCCTCACCATCATTGCGGAAGGGAACATCGAGATTGTCGGCAATCCGGAGTTGAGGCCCGAGCCTGCCTCCGAACTGCAGTTCGTTACCAACCAGGACCTGCGCATCGAGGGCGACCTCGGCGTGCCGCTCGCCTTCGAGGGCCGCATCCTCGTGCGCGAGCAGGTCGAACTCGCGGGTAATCCGGCCCTCGCCGGACAGGTCATCGTGCAGGACGTACCCTCCGTGAGCACGCTCGTCACCAGCAATTCCGTCACCGGCAGCGTGACGCTGTCCTATACGGGACTGGTCGAGACCGTGGCCTACACGGTGTCGGGCTGGCGGGAGAATCCGTGATGGGCAGACGTCTCGTGACGGCGATGACGATCGTCGTCTGGCCGATCGCCGCCTGGTCGGCGGGGGCGCAGTCGCTGGGTGTGCTGGCCCAGCAAGAGGCCGAGCGGCGGGCCACGGTGGCACAGCCCGGGAAGGTGTACACGAATGCGGACCTGACGCCGGACTTCACCGTGCCTCCGCCTGCCCCGGCACCTGCGCCCGAGTCCGACCCCGCTGCGGCACCGGCACCCGCCAGCGGTGGTGCGTCGCCCGTCGAGGTGACGGTCGAAACCGGAGCCGAGCCGGGCGATCGGGATGGGGTCACGCCACGCGACGAGCAGGAAGCCCAGCCTGCTTCGGATCGGGGAGAGGCCTACTGGCGCGCCCGCGCCAGCGCGCTAAGCTCGCGCCTGAGCGTCAAGAACAGCGAGATCGCGGTGTTGCGCCAGCGCGTGGCGTCGTTTGGTGCCGATGCCTCCGATCCGGAACGGGACGTTGCGGCCCGGGCGCTGACCCGTGCCGTCATCGACCTCGAAGCCTTCAACCAGGAGTGGCTGCTCTTCGAGCGCCAGGCAAGGGAGCAGGGCATTCCAGACGCCTGGATCCGCTGATCGGGTCCCTTTCCGTCCGCATCCGGACCTGCTATTGTCGAGACAGTCACATGCGCCGTCATCATGAAGCCGCGACCGCGGCGGCCGTGCTCTGGGTACTGGCCGGCGTGCCGGCGGCCATCGCGTGGACGCAGGCCATCATCCAGAAGATCCGCCGCCCGCGCTGATTCCGGCGCGCCCGCCTCTCGCCCCGGCCCCACCGGTGGCGCCGGGCGCGCAGTCCGATCGACCCGATAATCGGCGCCCCGTCTCAGTCGCCGCCGGGCACGGCGAGACCGACCGTTCCCAGCAGCGCCTGCATGTCGTCGGGGAGGGGCGCGACGATGGCGAGGGCATCGCGCGTGACCGGATGGGTCAGCGCGACACGCCAGGCGTGCAGGGCCTGCCGCGGGAAGGGCACCGACGGCCCGGACAGACCGTAGGTCGAATCGCCGACCAGCGGCCAGCCCCGGTGTGCCAGGTGCACTCGGATCTGGTGCATGCGTCCCGTGACGAGCCGGCAGCGGAGGAGCGCGACGCCGTTGGCGGCGCCAAGTCGCTGGTAGCGAGTCACCGCCCGCTGGCCGCCGCGGTCGGTGACCGTCACCTTTCTCCGGTCCCACGGGTCGCGGTCGAGCGCGAGGTCGATGGTGCCGCGCGCGGGCGCCGGCACGCCGTGTACGACGGCCAGGTAGTCCTTCTCGATGCGCTCCGCTCTCATCTCACGCTGCAGGGCGGCGACCACCGCGCTGCGTTTGGCGATCAGCAGCACGCCAGACGTCATCTTGTCGAGACGTGTGAGCAGGGCTGGCGCGTCGCCAGAGGGCCATCCGGCGGCGTGCCACAGCAGGCCGTTGAAGAGCGTGCCTCCCGCATGCTTGTACGACGGATGGACCACCAGCCCCGCGGGTTTATTGACGGCCAGCAGGTGCCCATCCTCGAAAAGGACATCGAGCGCCATGGGCTCGGGTCGCGGGCGCGATCGACCGCGCAGGTCCCGCGTCTGCAGCCGAAGCACATCGCCGGCGGCCACGCGCCAGGCGATGCGAGGCGCCGGCTCGCCGTTCACCGTCACCCGGCCGGCGGCAATCCACTTCTGGATACGCGCTCGCGACACGCCTGGTTCGTCGGCCAGGTGTCGCAGCAGGACGAGATCGACACGGATGCCCACATCACCGCGGTCCACGGGAACCACGCGCCACCCGTCGTGACGGGGCGCGGCGCGAGAGGTGCGGTATCTGGTGCGGGACATCGATGGGAAATGCCGGCCGCGGGCTGTCCAGGTTCGCGGCCCTCCGCGTGCTACTGGGCGCTGATCAATTCCACGTCGAACACGAGCATGCCCTTCGGGCCGTTGCTCTGGCCCTTGTAGGCGAGGCGCTCGGGAATCCAGAAGCGTGTCCGCTCACCCGGCGTCATCAACTGCAGCCCCTCGGTCCACCCCTCGATGACGTCGGTGAGGGCGAAGGTGGCGGGTTGCCCGCGCACCAGCGAGCTGTCGAAGAGCTTTCCGTCGGTCGTCCATCCCGAGTAGTGCACCGTGACGCGGCTCCCTTTACCGGGGCTGGAGCCGCCACTTGCGCTCGGGCGCAGCACCTTGTACGCCAGGCCAGAGGCCGTGCGCTGGGCGTCGCCTGGCACGGCCGCCACGTCGGGTGGGGGCACCGTCGGCGAGGGCAGAATGTCGATCAGTTCGACGTCGAACACCAGCATGCCCTGCGGCCGGCCCGACTGACCTGCGTACGCCAGCTCTGCCGGAATCCAGAGACGCCGCTTTTCACCCGTCGTCATCAACTGCACGCCTTCGCCCCAGCCCTTGATGACGCGGTTCACGGGAAACGTGCTGGGCGACTTGCGGGCGTACGACGAGTCGAACATCTTGCCGTCGGCGGTCCAGCCCGTGTAGTGCACCGTGACGAAGTCCTCGCTGGTGGGCCTGGCGCTGCCGGTTCCTGCCTGCAGCACCTTGTGCGCGAGACCCGACGCGGTCGTCGCCGCGTCGGCCGGCGGCTTGGCCACGTCGGACGGTGCGGGGATGGATTCGAACGCGGGCGGTCGGGCCTGCTCGGCCGCGAGGCCGACGCCCACCATCATGGCCAGGGCGACAACAAACGATTTCATTCCCATATCCTAGACTAGCCTCTGGTAGCACTGATGACTCACGTGATTCCCGGGCGCTCAGCCCTCGACGAGCATCAGCGCCGGATCCTCGATGAAGTCCTTGATCTTCACGAGGAACTGCACGGCTTCGCGTCCATCCACGAGGCGGTGGTCGTAGCTGAGCGCGAGGTACATCATCGGCCGCACCACGACCTGCCCGCCCATCACCGTCGGGCGGTCGGCGATCTTGTGCAGACCGAGGATGCCCACCTGGGGCGGATTGAGGATGGGCGTGCTCATCAGCGAGCCGAAGACGCCGCCGTTGGTGATGGTGAAGGTGCCGCCCTTGAGGTCGTCGAGCGTCAGCGTGCCGTCGCCGGCCCGCCTGGCGAAGTCGCGGATGCCGAGCTCGATCTGGGCGAAGGACATCGTCTCGACGTCGCGCAGCACCGGTACCACCAGGCCGCCCTCGGCGCCCACGGCCACGCCGATGTCGTAGTAGTGCTTGTAGACGACCTCGTCGCCCTGGATCTCGGCATTGACGGCGGGAAACGCCTTGAGCGCGCCGACGGCGGCCTTGACGAAAAACGACGCGATGCCGAGCCCGACGCCGTGCGCCTTCTGGAACGCCTCCTTGCGCCGTCCGCGCAGGGCCATGATGGCGCTCATGTCCACCTCGTTGAAGGTGGTGAGCATAGCGGCCGTGCGCTGCGCTTCGACGAGGCGGCGCGCGATCGTGGCGCGACGCTTGGACATGCGCTCGCGCGTTTCGGCACGTGGGCCCGCCGGGGCTGTCGGGTCCGCCGGGGCTGAAGCCCCGGCGCTCCGAGTGGGCGGCCGAGTGGGCGGCGTTGGGCGGCGCGCCGGGACGGGCGATGGATGGAGCGCCGGGACTTCAGTCCCGGCGGTTGGATGGGACGCCTGGACCGGTGATGGATGGAGCGCCGGGACTTCAGTCCCGGCGGCCGGGGCAACTTCAGTCCCGGCGGCCGCTGCGACATCAGTCCCGGCGGCAGTGCTCGGGCTCGCCGCGCGCAGGACGTCGCGCTTGGTCACCCGGGGGCCGGTGGCGGGCACCGATTCAATCTTCACGTCGTGTGCCAGGGCCACGTTGCGCGCGGTCGGCGTGGACCGGATGTCAGCGGCGGGTGCGGCGACTGCGGCAGGTGCAGCAGGGGTGGCCGGAGCGGCAGACGCGGCAGCCTCGACGGCGCCCGCCCGCTCGTCGAGCACCGCCAGCACCTCGCCCACCTTGACGTCCGCGCCCTCGGGGTACGCAATCGACTGAAGCACACCGGCCCGGTCGGCGCTCACCTCGAGATCGATCTTCTCGGTCTCGAGCTCCACGAGCGCTTCGCCCACGGCCACCTCGTCGCCCACCTGCTTCAACCACTTCGCGACGCGAGCCTCGACGACCGACTCACCCAGCTCGGGCACGACTATGTTCGGCATATGAATTCTTTCACGATCGCATTCATCCGGCGTCCGGCATCCGGCACCGCTCAGACCTGTTTGGACAGTACCCGATCCATCTCTTTCGAGTCGGCCTGCTGATTGAAGGCCTGCTCGACAATCGCGCGCTGGTTGGCCGCGTGCCAGGTGGACGACCCCTCGGCGGGACTCGAGTTGCGCGCGCGTCCGATGTAGCGCAGCGGCCAGCGTCCGTCGATGAGCTGCTCGAGCAGGGGTCGGGCGAATTCCCAGGCGCCCATGTTCTCCGGCTCCTCCTGCACCCAGCAGACATCGCGCAGCTTCGGATACCGGTTCAGCACGGACCGGATCTCGTCGGCCGGGAACGGGTAGAGCTGCTCCACGCGGACGAGCGCGACCGCCTGATTGTCTTTGCGGGCCTCGCCTGACGCCAGGTCCACGTGTACCTTGCCGCTGCAGAGCACCAGGCGCTTCACCTTCAGGGGCTGCCGGATGGTCTCGTCGTCGATCACCAGGTGGAAGCGGCCCTCCGCCAGCTCCTGAGACGCGGAGGCGGTGTTCGGATGGCGCAGCAGGCTCTTGGGCGTCATCACGATGAGGGGCAGCGGATCGGTGGCGAGCAGCGCCGCCTGACGCCGAAGGAGGTGAAAGTACTGCCCTGCCGTCGTGCAGTTGACGATGCGCATGTTCGTGTCGGCGGCGACGTTCAGGAAGCGCTCGAGCCGTGCGCTCGAGTGATCAGGTCCCTGGCCCTCGTAGCCGTGCGGCAGCAGCAGCACCAGCGACGACGCCAGCCCCCACTTGGCGCGGCCCGAGGTGAGGAACTCGTCGACCACCACCTGCGCGCCGTTGATGAAGTCCCCGTATTGCGCTTCCCAGACCACCAGGCGCCCCGGCTCCTGGATGTTGTAGCCGAACTCGAAGCCCACGGTGGCGTTCTCGCTGAGCGGGCTGTTGTGGATTTCGAAGGCGACCTTCGCGCTGGGAATCGATTGCAGCGGCACGTACTCGTCGCCGGTGACCGCGTCGTGATACACGGCGTGGCGATGCGAGAAGGTCCCGCGCTCGACGTCCTCGCCGGTCAGGCGAATCGGCACGCCGTCGGCGAGAATCGACGCCAGTGCCAGCTCCTCGGCGGCAGCCCAGTCCACCGACCGCTCGGTTGGGGCGTCGAGCATCGCCTTGCGGCGCTCGCGTCCCCGTTCGAGCTTGCGGTGCACGGTGAAGCCGTCGGGCACAACCATCAACTCGGTATTGAGCGCCCGCAGCCGATCGAGCGGCACTGCCGTGGCTGCGCGCCGGGCCGCGCCTCTCGGCGGAATCTCGGGCAGCGGCGGCACGAAGTCCTGCTCGGGCTTCAACCCGGCGTAGGCGCGCTCCATCGCCCCCATGTGGGCCTGCACCATGGCCGCGGCCTCTTCGGCCGGGACGTCGCCGCTCTCGGCGAGCGCCCGCGCGTACTTCTCGCGGACGGTCGGATGGGTGGCAACGATCTGGTAGATCTGCGGTTGCGTGAACGCAGGCTCGTCGCCTTCGTTGTGCCCGTGACGACGGTAGCCGACCAGGTCGATGATGAAGTCGATGGCGAAGCGGTGGCGGAAGGCCCACGACAGCCGCGCGGCCTCGATGCACGCCACGGGATCGTCGGCGTTGACGTGCGTGATCGGGATCTTGAAGCCGCGCGCCAGCCCGCTGGCGTAGCTGGTGCTGAAGGATTCCTCGGGCAGGGCGGTGAATCCGAGCTGGTTGTTCGCAATGACGTGGATGATGCCGCCGACGTCGTAGCCCTGCAACCGTGACAGGTTCAGCGTCTCGGCCACCACACCCTGTCCGGGGAATGCCGAGTCGCCGTGAATGAGAATGGCCAGCACGCGGTCTTTGCGGAACCGCGGCGCGCCCGGCTCACCGGTCTCGGTGGCCGCCGCCCGCGCCATGCCGTTGAGCACCGGATCCACGGCCTCGAGATGGCTCGGGTTCGGGGGCATCGACACCACGAGCGAGCCGGGCCGATCGCGGCGCTCCACGCGGGCGCCGGCATGGTACTTCACATCGCCCATCCAGCCCAGGTCATCGCGCCACGACCGCGAGAAGAGGGGATCCTTGAACTCGGCGAGGATCTGCGCGTACGGCTTCTGCAGCACGTGCGCCAGCACGTTCAGCCGGCCGCGGTGGGCCATGGCCATCATCACGTGGCGCACGCCGCCCGCGGCGGCGTCGCAGATGATCTCGTCCAGGATCGGGATCATCATGTCGAGCCCCTCGAGCGAGAAGCGCGTCTTGCCCGGGAAGGTGCGGTGGAGGAAGCGCTCGAAGGTTTCGACCAGCGTGATCCGGTCCAGCAGCTCGCGCGGGTGAACCGGGTCGGCCGGGGGCCGGAACTGCCCGGACTCGACCGCCTGCCAGAGCCACGCGCGTTGCTCGGGCACGAACACCTGGTTGTAGTCGTGCCCGGTCCCGGCGCAGTAGATCGCACGCAGACGTTCGATCGCCTCCAGCGCGTGGGCGGCGCCCGTCGCCGCCGGACCGCCGACGATGTCAGCCGGGAGCGCCCGCAACAGCTCGGGTGTCAGGCGGTGCGCCCCCAGGTCGAGCGACGGGTCACCCACCGGTTCGGAGAACCCGAGCGGATCCAGGCGGGCCGCCAGGTGGCCGAACCGCCGGAGCGACTCGGCCAGGGTGAAGGTCGCGATGCCGGCCTGCAACGAGGCGCCGGCCGCCGCGGACGGTGCGCCAGAGAAGACCTCGCCCTCATCGATCGGGGGCGCCCATGTCGCAAACGCCCGGCGCGTCGCCTCGTCCACCGAACCGGGATCGCGCTGGTAGCGTTCGTACAACTCCTGCACGTAGCCGGCGTTGGCCCCGGTAAACTGGTCCCACGGGTTCATGACCTTCCTATCTTAGCGAAGCGAAGGCCGACTCGCATTCACGAGCAACGCTGGTACAATCCACCTCGCGTATGCATCCCCGACCTACCTACGACGATGCCAACCTCATCCTGCGGCTGTACGACATGCGGCGGGACGACCGCATGCGGCAGGCCCGAGCGTGGTTCACCGAGAAGTGCAAGGGCGTGCACGCCTATGACGAGCTGCTGAAGGTCGCGCCGTCCGGTAGCGACGAGAACGCCTCGTACCGCATGGTGGTCTCCTACTGGGATCTCGTCGCCTCGTTCATGGTGGCCGGCATCCTGCACAAGGAACTGTTCTTCCAGAGCGGGCGCGAGCTGCTGCTGGTGTGGGAGCGCGTGCGGGACTTCCTGCCGTCGATGCGCGAGTCCTACCAGGATCCGCTCTACCTGAAGAACCTCGAGACGATCGGGACCGAGTTTGCCGCCTTCTTGAGCAGCCACGGCCCCGGGGCGTACGAGGCGTTTCAGAAGCGCGTGAAATAGGGCGTGGGACGCCGGGGCTGAAGCCCCGGCGCTCCGGGCTCCGGGCTGACGCGGCGCTCCGGGCTGACTGGGCGCTCCGCGCTGAAGCTCCGGCGCTCCGAACTCCTACCTCGTCAGCCGCACGCCCAGCTGCACGTGGGCATTGGGCGTGGAGCGCCCTTCGCGCCAGCCGATGTCGATGCCCAGGCTGAACACCGTCGCGTTCAGGAACCAGCCCGCGCCGTAGCCCCACTCGAGCCGCCGATCGGCCAGCCGCTCGCCCGCCGCGTACACCGCACCGCGGTCCACGAAGACCTTGAGCCCGGCGTGTGCCAGCGTGAGGGGTGAGGTCAGCGGCGCCAGCACTTCCACCGACACCGCCGCCAGGTTGTCACCCACCTGGCTGCCCACATCGTGGCCACGCAAGGATGCGGCGCCGCCCAACATCTGTTGCTCGTATTCCGGCAGCCGGCGCGACGCGGTGACCGACTGGGCGCGCACGGCCAGGACGGCCTGGCCGATCAGGCCGAGATAGCCACGGACGTCGAGCGACAGGCGGCCCGCTGCGCGGGGGCCGGTCGCGCCGCCCACGGCGAGCGAGCGCGCGTCGAAGGCGAGGCGCTCGATGCCCGCCGAGGCGTAGACCGCGTTTCTGGGCAGCGCCGGGTCGCGGCGCGTGTCGAGCGTCACGTCGACGCCCGAGGTGACCAGCGTGTCGTCGACGTCGCCGAACGACACGCGCGCCCGGCGCGCGCCCGCGCCGCCCCTGAGCCAGGCACGCGGCGCGGTTTCGACGCGCCCCCAGATGCCGCGCCGCGTATCGCCGACCTCGTAGAACGGATGTTCGCGCCGGGTGACCTCAGCGCCGCCGACGACGCGCGACAGGCGGCCGCCCGCGAACGCGCGCTCCACCTCGAGGCCCGCCTGCCGCCCGCCGCCCCAGGTGAGCGGCACCGAGATGCGGGAGCGCGGGCCGAGCCGGTCCACGAACGACACACGCGCACCGTAGGTGAAGCCGTAACCCTCCTGATAGTCGAGCACCGGCAGCCACATGCCGCCGGCCCTGAAACGCTTGAGCGGCCCGGGTGTCAGATCCTCGTCCGAAATGCCCTCGTGCTCGTCAACGACGATCACCACCAGGACACGTGAGTCATCGTCGAGCGAGAGCAGCCGGCGCCGCACGTCCACTCCGGCAAATCGGCCGCTCTGCACGAGCCGCGCCGTCACCTCCGCGAAGAGGGCATCGGTCGCTTCGCGGCCCGCGAGGTCGCCCGCGATGGCGAGCACGTCGGCGGTGGGCGTCGTGTGATTGCCGTGGACGATCACCGACTCCACCACGCCGGTCTGCACCATCGCCGCCACGGCCAGCGCGAAGAACATCAGCGGATCTTGTAGGTGACGTCCGCCAGGCGGTAGTCGTGATACTCGACCCGGTAGCGAGCGTCGACCGAGCCGACAGCCAGGGTCATGCGGAACCGCATCTCGATGTCGCGCGGCAGCCACACGTCCGGAAACGGCTGTCCCATGCGCATGGTCGCCTTCACATCGTCCACGCGGGCGATGGAGCGGCCCGGCAGGAAGTCCATGTCGATGTCGTCGAACGTGTACTTGAGAATCTGCTGCCGCTCGCGGTCTATCCAGAGCGTGATGAGCGACACCTTGTTCATCTTGTTCTCGACCTCCTCGTCGCGATCGCGCGCGCGGCGGTTGGGGCGCGTCCGGCCCTCGTGAAACAGGCCCTCGGGGTAGTACTCGATCTCGAGCGCACTGCGGCCGTCTACGGTTTCGCGGCCCGCCAGCGCGTAGCGGCCGGGCTCGAACTTGAAGCGCAGGAAGTAGGCGAACGACACGAAGCCGGGCTCGAGCGCGGCGGCGGTGGTATCTGCGCCGGGCGTGGATTCGGCGCCGCCCGCCGGCTCGGCGGCGGAGGAGGGGGCCGCGTCTGGGGCCCCGGCGCGCTCCGCGCGTCTGCGGGTCTCGCGCTCGGCCCGGCGGCGCTCGCCTCGCAGCCAGTCGGCCTCGGCCTTGCGGCGCTCGGCCTCGCTCAGCGCGACCCCGTCTACCCGCAACGGACTCCGGATGAACACGCCCTCGCGCAGGAACCACGTGTAGTCGTGCCTGAAGCCGTAGAGCCGGGCGCCGCCCGGACCGGCCAGGTCGAACGTTTCGCGCTCGTCGAGGACGTACTGCTGGAGCTTCTTCCAGTTCTCGTCGCGACGCGCCAGTACCCGTTCCATCAGGCGGTCGAGGTCCGAGGTTTGTCGCGTGGCCGGCAGGCTGGCAGTGAGTGAGGCGATCGCCGTCAGCGCGACGAGGAGGGAACGCATGGGAACGTCAGCTGTGACGAGCGCAGGCGGAGGGCGGTTCCCTGGTGGGGCGGCCGGGCGCCGGCGCGGCGCTAGTGTTCGGTCGCCTCGGTGGTGTCGCGCCGCCGGTAGACCACCTTGCCGTCCATGATGGTCACGACCACCTGGGCCTCGAGCAGCGACTCGGGCGGCAGGGCGAACACGTCTTCCGAGAGGATGACGATGTCGGCCAGCATGTCGCGCTCGATCGCCCCCTTCCGCTGGTCGTCGAACGATGCCCAGGCGCCGCCGCTGGTGAAGGCGCGAATGGCATCGGCGAGCGACAACCGCTCGTCCGGCCCCCAACTCCCGTCGGGCTCGCCGTCCACCGCAGTCCGGTTCACCGCCACGAAAATGCCAAGGAGGGGGTCGAGACCGACGACGGGCCAGTCCGAACCAAACGCGAGACGTGCCCCGGCCTTCAGCAGACTGCCGGACATCCACCCGTGCGCGGCGCGGTCGGCACCCAGGTTGGCGGCCCAGGGGTCGTCGGCCGCGGGAGGGACGCCGTGGGCCGGCTGGAGGCTGGCCACCACGCCCAGGGCACCGAAGCGTGAGACGTCCTCCGGGTCAGGGGTTTCGATGTGCTCCATCCGGTGGCGGCGGCCCCGGGGCGGGGCGGGGTTGGCCGACAGCGCGGCTTCGTACGCGTCGAGCGTGGCGCGCACGGCCGCATCCCCAATCGCGTGCGTCATCACCTGCCAGCCACGGCGGTCGAGTTCGGTTACCAGCCGGGTGAGATCGGCCGGGCCCATCCGCAGGTGCCCTCGGTCGGTGCTCCCCGCATAGGGCTCGAGCATGGCGGCCGTCCGGGTTTCGACGACGCCATCAGCCACGATCTCGACCGCTCCGGTCTTGAGCACGGCGTCGTCACTGAAGCGCACACGCGCCTGGTCGAGCGCATCCAGGTCCTCGGGGGTCGCATCCTGATCCACCGACAATGCCTGGTACACGCGCACCGTCAAGTCGCCCCGCCGGCGCAATTCGTTGTAGAGCTCCAGGTCGTCGACTGAGCCCCCTGCGTTCTGGACGCTCGTGATCCCCACCCGGTTAGCTTCGACAATCGCAGCGCGGGCGGCCGAGAGCCGCTCGTCGCGCGAGGGCGCCGGCAGAACACGGCTCATCAACCCCATGGCGGCTTCTTCGAGCACGCCTGTCGGCTCGCCCCGCTGATCGCGCACGATCAGGCCGTTGACGGGATCCTCGGTCGTGCGAGTGATGCCGGCCAGGGCCAGCGCCGCCGAGTTGGCCCAGCCCGTGTGTCCGTCGAAGGCCACCAGGTAGGCGGGCCGGTCGGGCACCAATTGATCGAGGAACTGACGCGTGGGCAGCGCGCCGCCGAACGGCGCATACCGCCAGCCGCGCCCGCGAATCCATGGGTGCGTCGGGTTGACGTCGGCCCACGCGCGAATGGTCTGCCTGATGGCTTCGACCGTCGTGGCCTCGTCCAGGCTGACCTGGTCGAGCGCCAGACCGCCGCTCAGCAGGTGCAGGTGCGCGTCGTTGAAGCCCGGCAGGACGCTGCCGCCCCGCGCGTCGATGACCGTGGTCTGCGCGCGAGCCAGGCGCTGAATCTCGCGGTTCGTGCCGACGCGCAGCACCTTGTTGCCCTGTACGGCCACCGCTTCGGCCGACGCCTCATCGCCCGTGAAGACCTTGCCGTTGACGATGATGAGGTCAATCGGGCCATCATCGGCACGCTGGGCCCCGACGATGAGGCCGGCGATGAACGTCACGCCCACGATGAACGCGACGAGGTAGGCCGTCAGGCGGGCCGCCATCGGCCGATTCTAGCACTGCGTGTCGCGGCGGGCGTTCGCCGGGTCGCATGAGCCGGGCGCGGTATGCTGCAAGACGACATGCGGTTTGCCATACTCGGATCCGGGGCGGTGGGCGGCTACTTCGGGGCGCGACTGGCACGCGCCGGCCACGACGTCACCTTCATCGCGCGCGGCGCGCATCGTGACGCGATCCGCGAGCGCGGCCTCGAAATCCGCAGCGCCAAGCTTGGCGACTTCCTCGTCCGGGCGCCGGCCGAATCCGACACGACGGTGGTCGGCCCCGTCGACGTCGTGATCGTGGCCGTGAAGGCGTACGACAACGACACGGCCTTTCCGCTGATTCCTCCGCTGATCGGCAAGGCGACGGTGGTGCTCACACTGCAGAACGGCGTGGACAACGTGGCGCAACTCGCCGCCCTGGTGGGGCAGAATCGCGTGCTCGGTGGCGCGACCTACGTCGCGACGGCGCTCCAGGCCCCGGGGCTCATCGAGCAGACCGGTGTGCACCGGTCGATCATCTTCGGCGAGGTGTTCGGGACGCCGGGCCTGACCCCGCGCGTGCAGGCGCTGGCCGACGCGATGGCGCCGGCCGACATCCAGGTCACCGCGGTGCCCGATGCGCGGACGCCCCTGTGGGACAAGTTCGTCTACCTGGTGCCCTTCTCGGGCTTCACGGGTGCCGCGCGCCTGCCCATCGGGTACATCTGGAGGTTCCCGCAGATCCGCGACATGTTCCATGCGGCCGCTCGAGAAGTCGCCGCCATCGCCGGGGCCGAAGGGGTGGCCCTGTCGCCCGACCGCTTCGAACGGCTCGACGAGTACATGACCAACATCCCGGCCTCGACGCGGTCGTCGCTGCTGGTCGACCTCGAGCAGGGCAAGCGCATCGAGGTCGAGGCGCTGCAGGGCGCGGCCATCCGCCGGGCAGCGGCTCACGGCGTGCCCGTGCCCATCGTGTCCACGCTGTACTCGGCTCTCAAGCCCTGGGAAGCCGGCAACCCGCGCGCGTAGACGGACCGGAATGCTCAGCGACGCCGCTCTTGCGCCCGCCCTGCTGACCGCGGCAGCCGGCGTGGTGGCGGGCGCGCTGGGCGCGATGCTCGGCATCGGTGGCGGCGCGTTCCTCGTGCCGGTGCTCGTCCAGGGGCTCGGTGTGCCGATGCCGCAAGCGGTGGCCGTCAGCCTCGCCACCGTCATTGCCACGTCGAACGCGGTATCGGCCTCGCCGTCGGGCCACGAGACCATCAACCTGCGCTTCGGTTTCCTGCTCGAACTGGCGACGGTGGTGGGCGGGCTCCTCGGCAGCCTCACCGCTGTGTTCGTGCCGGTGCGCGCGCTGATGATCACCTTCAGCGCCGTCATGACCACGATGAGCGTGCTCACGTTCCTCCGCCGCGACCATCGCAACAACCTGCCGGCCTCCGCCGACCTGGGCCCGTGGGGCGCTCGCTTCCTGGACGACGCCACGGGAGAGACCGTCGCCTACCGCGTGACCCGCTTGCCGCTGGCTGTTGGCACGTCGTTCGTAGCCGGCAACCTGGCCACGCTGCTCGGCATCGGCGGCGCCGTCGTCAAGGTGCCCATTCTCAACGGCTGGTGCGGCCTTCCGCTGCGCGTGGCATCGTCGACCAGCGCCTTCATGGTCGGCGTCACCGCGACCTCGGGCGCGCTCGTGTACTTCGGGCGCGGCCTGCTGCTGCCCGCACTGGCGGCTTCGGCGGTGATCGGCGTTCGAGCGGGGTCGGCGTTCGGCCTGCGATTCGGCCAGCGCCAGGCGCCGCGCCGCTTGAAGACCCTGCTGGCAGCCGTCCTGCTGGTCGTGGCGGCGGCCATGGTGTGGCGGTTGCCATGATCGAGCGCCTGTTCGTAATGAACGGACACCTCTACACGGCGCTGCTTGGGTGCGGGCTCCTCGCCCGCTGGGCCTGGCCCGAGTCCGGGGCGGTGCTCGGTCTGCTGCACGCGGGCCTGCTCCTGCTCATTCTCACGCCGGTGACGCGCGTCGTCGTCGCGTGTGCGCGCTATCTGCGCGCGGGGGATCGCGGCTCGGCGGCGATGACCCTCGCCATTCTCGCGGTGATTGCCTTCAGCGCCTGGGCCGGCGCGCTGTAGAGGTCACCGGTATGCCTCGACACAACGGGATCGCGCCGAATCGGAGAGCAGCGGAAACGACGACACGACGTGCGCGTGCTCGTCCGCGGTGAGGTGGTAGAGGCGCGACGCCAGCGCGTTGAGCCGCGCGTAGCGGCCGAGGTCGTCTTCCGGGTCGCGGCGCACGCTCAACGCGGTGGCCAGATCCGCCAACCCGGCCCACTCGGACGAGCCCGCCGTGGGCCGCGGTACCGGTAGCCGCGCCATCAGCGCGGCGGTGACGTGCGTGCTCATCTGCAGCCGCACGAGGAAGTTGACCACCAGGCTGTTGAGCAGGCCGACCAGGCACCACGCGTCCCGATCCAGCAGGGGCTGCTTGGCGCAGAAGACGGTGTGCGTGGAGACGACGCCCGCCGGCAGCACGGCCGCTATCAGCGTCAACCGGTTGGTCGCGCCGGCCACGTCCCTGTAGGCGAGACGCGCGCGGCCGAAGCTGGAGGCCGCCGCCAGCAGCCGTGACGCGTCTTCACCGCGAATACCCCGGGTGACCGAGCTGAGATCGACGCCGAACGGGCGCAGGTGCCGGCCGTCCACCACCGGCAGCAGCGCGGCCGCTGCCACACCGCTGGACGCACGGTATGGCACGAAGTGCGCTCGGTCGTCGGTGGCGTTCAGCTCTCGCCCGAAGCACACGGACCAGCCGGTGGGTGAGGCGAGAGGGGGTGCCTGCAGCGCGCGCCAGGCGACGCTCACGTCGAGCGGCGACGCGAGCGCGGGCATGGTGAGGTGGGCGGAATCCCAGCGCGAGAGGAACTCGCGCGTCAGCCGAATCTCCGATGGGTGGGCCTCGGTCCTCGGGTCGTCGGGCAGCGCCGCCAGCGCCGACGCATCGGTCAACCGGGCCTGGATGGGCAACGTGTCGGTCCGTCCGCCTCTGGCGCCGCCAACCAGCAGGAATCGGACGCTGCGATGAATGGGGAATATCGCCGTGCGGTTGTCGAACGCCAGCCACGTGTTGAGCTGGCAGCTGTCGAGCAGCGCCCGCCGGAGGTCGGCGCTGCCAACGTCGGTCTGAAGGCCCGACGGCAGGATGAGTCCGAATCGACCACCCGGCCTGAGCAGGTCGAGCGCCCGCGTGATGAAGAGCTGGTACTGATTGATGTGACCGCGAGGCAGGAGAGGGTACTGCGCCGAGCCGCGCGCGAAGGCGAGCCGCGCCCGCACCTGGCCGCGCGACTCGCTGCGGCGCTCCGAATCGCCCGTGTCGGCGCGCAGCATCTCCCAGGGTGGATTGCCCAGCACGGCGTCGAAACCGGCGTCGGGGCGCGGTCGGCCGGCGGCGTCGACGAACACCTCGGGAAACGCCAGTTCCCAGTGGAACGCGCCGTGCGTGCGTGCCTGCGACAGCGCCCGCGCGGCCAGGGCCTGCAGCTGGCGCGCGGGCAGCGACGTGGCCTGTCCGGCGAGGTGGCCCTGCAGTTCGCGGTACATCGCCGTGCCCGGGCCCGCGCGCCCGTCGAGCGCGAGGCCGCACCAGAGATTCGCGGCCCGGGTCCAACGCGCGCCGAGTCCGTCGTCGGACTGGAGGCGATCGAGGCGCCGCTCCTTCAGGCGGACGTCCGCGGGCGAGGCCGACGGGTCGAGCGCGAGCCTGAGACGTTCGGGAACCACTGCTCGCGCGAGCGCCTCGGCGGCTTCGCTGTCGAAGAGCTCGAGCTGGGCGTCGTCTGGTTGATGCCGGCGGGCTGGGGCGCGCGGCGGCCGCGGCAGGTCTGCCAGACGGGCGCCCACGAGGCTGTTGCCCGTGGCCAGGTGGTGATCGAGAAAGGTAAGCGGCCGGCCGTCGGCCAGCGTGGTGAGCCATAGCGACAGGCGGGCGAGCTGCACGGCGGTGGGGTTGAGATCGACGCCGAACAAGCACCGCTCGGCCACGGTTCTCGACAGCTCGGCGCGCCCGTCTTCCGACGCGTCGCGCTCGGCCCAGGCACCGTCGGCCACGCGTGCCTGTTCGAGCCGCTCGGCCAGGAAGCGGCAGGCGGAGACGAGGAACGCGCCGCTCCCCATCGCCGGATCGAGAACTCGAAGGCGGAGTATGTCGTCCGTCGAGCGCCCCTCGACGAGCGGTCCGAGGGTGCGCCGCACGAGGAAGTCGGTGATGGCCCGGGGCGTGTAGAAGCTCCCGCTGGTCTTGCGATCGATGGCAGTGGGCTGCAAGCGCAGGTGCGGGCCGGCGCGCACGGGCTCGTAGTCCAGCACGCGCTCGTACACGGCGCCCAGCTGCTCCACGCCCAGATCGCGAAACGCAATCGGCCGGCGTCCCCGGCGGTCACTCGTCGTTCCAAGCGCGAGCACGGCGCGGACGGCCACCGGGTCGGGCACACGCTGCCGTTCGCCGAGCGGCGTACGCGCCGGCGCAAACAGCCGGCCGTTGAAGGCCGTCACCCTGAGGTCGCCGGTGTGCCAGCCTGCGTGCGCGAGGCGCGCCATCGCCTGCACCGCGGCCCACACGCCGCGCGAATTGGGTCGCGCCATGACGCGCCGCCGCAACGCGTCGATGCTGTAGGCGTCGCGGTAGACCCGGTGCCACACGGGCAGCAGGTGCCGCGCCTCGGCGAAGAACAGGAAGAGCAGCCGGTACACTACGGTCAACGCCTGCTCGAGGACGAGTGCCGCGTGGTCGGTTCCGCGTCTGCCCCTGGCGCCGGCGTGGTCGAAGGCGACGACCAACTCCGCCAGCGCCTCGAGCACGCCGTCACCAAGCGCGGCGCAGACGCTGGCACCCGCACGATCCGACGCCGCCACGTGGCCGGCCAGCGCTCCGTCACCCTCTGCGCCGAGCACGTCGGCCCGGGCCAGCCGCGCCAGCGCGAGCGTGGCCCGCTCATCGCGCAGCACCTCCTCGAACTCGAACGTGAGCAGCCGCCTCGTCCAGGGCCGCGTGCCGTCGACAATGGCCAGCGCGCGTCCGTTGATTACCAGAGCCCAGGGCAGCCGTGTCGCGACGCTCGAACGAAGTGCGAGCCGCCACGTGCCGGCGATGGGGAAGCCCCAGGCCGTGCTGAGCAGGGCCGCGACCGGCACGTCGTCGCGCGCCAGGACGGCCGCGTGACCCCAGGCCTGCGGCTCGACTCGGGCCACGGTGAAACCCAGGTGTTCGACGAGCGGACGGGTGGCCACGTCGAACACCGCGCGCGGCGCCGACGCCGGCCCCAGCGCCTGCCCGGCGCGCCGCCACCAGCGCGCGAGACCGTGCACCCAGGCCCGATCGATCCCATCGCCTGGCAGAGCGTCCACGACCTCCGCGAGGTGCTCGCTCGACAAGAGATCGCCCGTGATACCGGGAATCGTCATGGTCCGTCCCAATCGAGCGGCAACACGACGAGCACGCACGTGTCGATGTCGATGTCGCCGGTATCGTCGGCCGCCGTGGTCGCCACCTGCCGCAGGTGATCGTCGAGCAATGCCACGACGGCGGCGCGGGCCTCGGCATCGCGAACAGCCCGGCGATCGAACAGGGAGGGTTGAACCGGAGTCGGAGATCCCGCCGCGAGGCCTCGCCTGATGGCCTCGACCCGAGCCGACAGCTCACGCCAGCGGGGGACTTCGCCCGCCGCCGATCGCGCCGCCGCGCGGGCGGCCCGGTGCACGTCTGCTGCGCGAGCCACCTGGCGGCACACCGCCTTCCACGCGCGGCGGTCGTGCGGCCCGTACGCCAGGTGAACCTGGAGGGGCACCACCGTAGACCACGCCAGGCGCCCCGCGCGGGCCGCGCTCACCTCGACGAGCACCGCCACGCGCACGGGGCGCGTGCGCCGACGCGGCCAGGCCCAGCACGGTTCGGGTGGCGCCAAGCCGGCGCGGCTCGTCAGCCTGCGGAACTCCACGAGGCGGTGGGCTTCGCGCAAGGCCGCTGCATCAGCCGCCGGCGCCAGTGCCGCGGGCGAAGCGATGAGGCACTCGGCGCCATCCAGTACCGCCGCCTCGAGCGCCGGACCGGCCGGCAGGCTCGCCAGCCGCGCCAGTTCGTCGCGCGAGCGCGCCGAGCGCGCGAGCATCCGGGCGAGGACCGTGTCTTCGAAGGTGCCCTTCGCGGTGAGGTGGACGGCATGCACGGCGCGCGTCTGGCCGAGCCGGTCGACTCGGCCGATGCGCTGCTCGAGCCGCTGCGGGTTCCACGGCCACTCCACAGTCACGACGATGCGGGCGCGCGTCTGGAGGTTGAGGCCCTCGCCCGCGACATCGGTGGCCAGCAGCACCGTGGCACGTCCTCCCAGGAAGTCGGCGAGCGCGCGCCGGCGCTCGGCGGCGCCAAGCCCGCCGTGCAGGCAGGCGACCTCGCGATCGCTCTCGAGCGCGGCGCGACAGGCCTCGAGCGTATCGCGGAACTCGGTGAACACGACGGCCGGCTCGCCCAGGCGGGCGAGCAGACGCCGCAATCGAAGGAGCTTCGACGGCCGCGCGCGGGCGGCGCGCGCCAGAGTGGCCAGCTCCCGCAACCGCTCGCTCTCACCGCTTCCCGGCGGGAGGCCGGGCACGCCGATCCAGGCGTCCTCGGGGACGTCGCCCTGGTCTGGCTCTTCCCAGGGCAGGGCGGGTTGAGCCGTCTCACCGCCGGGCGGCTCGCCCGCCAGCGCGGCCAGCCGGCGCAGCAGCGTGCACTCCGCCGCCCACGCGCTCGAGCTGGCGCGCCGCACCAGCACACCGGCCACCAGGCGCACACCGGGTCGCGCGCCCAGAGGGCCATGGCAGATGGCGCGCGCATAGCCGAGCAGGCCCTCCACGAGCGCCAGTTCCGCCGCGGTCGGAGTCACGGCCAGCACCGTGGAGCGCCGCCGCCGGTGAACGCCAGCCTCGGCCGGCGTGCGCCTGAACACCCGCATGGGCGGCTCGGCGGCATCGCCGGTGGAGCCGAGCTCGACCAGCGCCCGAAAGGCGCCGGCGTCGCCGCTGTGCGGCGTGGCCGAGGCCAGCAGCAACCAGGGCGCTCGTCGCGCGAAGCGCGCGACCACGGCGGCTCGGTCGCTGCCTGGCGTGAGGTGGTGGGCCTCGTCCACGATCAGCAGATCGAGGGGCACGGCCTCGACGGCCGCGCGCACCTCGGCGCGCTTCACGAAGTCGATGGACGAGACGATGACCGGCGCGCTCGTCCAGGGGTTCGCGCCGCCTCCGCGCGCGCGGTGGCAAGCGGTGATGGCGGCAGGATCGAGAATCGCGACCTCGAGGCCCAGGCGGTCGCCCAGTTCGGCGGCCCATGTGTCGCGCAGTGCCGGCGGGGCCAGGACGAGGGTGTGCCTGGCTAGACCTCGCGCGGCCAGTTCGGCCGCGATCAGGCCAGCCTGCAGCGTCTTGCCGAGGCCGACGGCATCCGCGAGCAGGACGCGCGGTGTGCCGTCCAGCACCGCGAGGGCCGGCGCGAGTTGCCACGCGTGCAGGTCGAACCGGCCCTCCACGGCCGTCCACAGGCCCGAAGGCGGGCGGCTACGCGCAAGCGCCAGGAGAGCCGTGCGAATGGCGGACCGACGGCGCCGCCATGCGAGCCCCCGCGGGAACACGGGTTCGATGGTGTCGAACGGTGAGATGAGGGTGGTGCGCTGTCCCCGGTTGCCGCGTCCGCGGCCCTCCAGGGCGACGAACAGGCCGGCGTCGAAGTGTTCCGATCCGGCAATCGACCAGAGGTCGCCGCGGGCGGTGACCGTCGTGCCCGCGCGCATCCTGGTGCGCAGTTGCTGCATGGCCTTCCCCGGTCGCGCATGGCAGAAACCGCGACGATCGCGGTGATTCCCGCGCGTTGGTCGGGGAGAAGGCAAGGTGGATGCCCGGCCTGGCGGCCGGGCATCACGCTATCGCATGGATGGGCCGAGCCGCGGAAGCCCGTCGTGCAGCACGCCGGTTCTGGTGGCCTCGCCGGCCGTGTCAGGAAGCATCGGGTCGGGGATGCCGGTCAGCCGTGTATACAACGCGGCCAGGCCGGCCTGCTGCGGGTCGTAGACGCCCCATTCGTCGACGGTGGGGCGCCGCGATGTGGAAGACGATGGTGTCGAGGGCATGCGTCGGTGACTCCGGGGGGGCAGTGGGCCGTGCCAGAGCAAGGGGCGTACCGGCGGTGCGCGGTGCGCTCGGGCCGGAATGCCGGGCGATTCGCTCCCGGGTCGGGCCGTTGCCTGCCGGTGCACCGACGAAACTTGAGGTTGGCCGTTACGTTTCTGCAAGCCCATCCGCTCGCGCGCATGCCAGTGACGGCCTTCGTGGAGGCCGGGGCTGGCTGCGGCTGCTGGCACACGGGTTGCCCTTCCCGTTCACCATGACGGTCGCGTTCCTGGGTACGAAGGGCGGCACTGGTACCACCACGATGATGGTGAACATCGGCGCCGAACTGCGTCGCGTCACGGGCCGGGCCACGGTGCTGGTGGACCTCAAGCCCGCCCCGGGTGACGTGGCGTTGTTTCTGGGCCTGCGGCCGCGTCACACCCTCACGCACCTGCTCGATCGCGTGGCCTGGCGCGACGCAGGGCTGCTCGGAGACTTCGTCTCGCTGCACCCATGCGGCGTGGACGTGCTCGCTGCGGGCGAAGAGTGGGGCCGGCCCTCGTCACGTGATGCGGAGGGTGTCGAGGCCACGGTGCACGCCTTGCGGACCACCCACGACCTGGTCGTCATCGACGTCGGGTCGACGCTGACGCCCGCCACCGCCGCCGCGTTGCAGGCCGCCGACCTCATCGTGCTGGTGGCCAACCCCGACGTGCCATGTCTGCGAAACCTGCAGCGGCTCACCGACGCCGTACGACTCCAGGGCGTGTCGGCCGATCGGTTGCGGATGCTGCTGAACCGGGCGTCCGACTACGGGTCGGTGTCGGCGGCCCAGATTGGCAGCGTGCTCGGCGTGCCGATCGACTGGAGCGTGCCGAGCGACTACCGCACGGTGGCGGCCGCCGTCACCTCGGGCGTGCCGGTGCGGTGGCTGCGCGCGGCCTCCGAGCTGCAGCGTCACCTCGAAGGAGTGGCGCGGTCGCTCGTGGGAGACGCGGAGCCGAGATCGTGGTCCACCAGCGTGGCCACCGTCGCGCCGCCCGAGGATTCGGGGGCGTCCCAGTAACGAGCCACCAGCGGGTGCGTGCCGAGCCGGCTCTGTACGGCCGCGCGCTGCACGCCGATGCCGCGCCCGTGGATGAGCCGCACCTGCTACCGTTCCTGGTCGAACGTCACCGTCACCTTCGTCGTGATGCCACCTCGGGCGCTGAAGTCGCCCTCTACGCTCATGCGCCGCGGTGAGCACACCACCACCAGGTCGTCGAGAATCTGGTTGGTGGCAGCCTCGTAGAAGATGCCGCGATTGCGGTACTCGAGCAGGTAGTACTTGAGTGACTTGAGTTCCACGCATCGCTGGTCCGGCGTGTAGCGGATGCGGATCGTACCGAAGTCGGGCAGTCCCGTCTTCGGACACATCGAGGTGAACTCCGGGCAGTCGATTGCGATCGTGTAGTCGCGCTCGGGTCTCGGGTTGGGGAATGTTTCGAGCAGGTCGGCAGGCGTTGTCGTCACCGGTCGATTGTGCACGCGGTGCTGCGCGCCTGTCATCAACACCGTGAATCGGCTAGAATTCCTGAGGTTCCTGTTTGACAGGTCTTGACGGCGGCGTTAGGATGCACGTCGCTTTTGCGTCATTCTTCTGCCGGCACCAATCGCGTGCGGTGTGTGGCCGGTGGACATCGGGCTGGACACTCGCGCGCCACACTGCACTGGGGGGAACACGATGGTAGAAGCCCGCAGGATGGGCAAGTCGGAACTCTTCTCGCACTTCGCCGAGCGGTTCGACGTGAAGCGAACCCAGGCTCGCGACTTCTTCGACGAGCTCGCCATGCTCTGCGAGAAGGAACTGAAGCGATCGGGCGAGTTCGTGCTGCCCGGAATGGTGAAACTCGTGGTCCAGAAGCGCAAGGCGCGCACGGGCCGGAACCCCGCGACGGGTGAGCCCATCAAGATCCCCGCCAAGACCGTCGTCAAGGCACGCATCATCAAGCAGTTGAAGGACTCGGTGCTGCCGAAGACATAAGATCGGGGCGCCTGGAGGGCTGGCCCCCCATCTCCAGCGCGGCGCCGGCCGGAGACGCCCCTCAGCTCCCCTTGAGCTTCCTGGCGAGTTCTCGGATTTCCAGCCGCTCCATCTTGAACTTGAGCGTGCTCAGAGGCACGCCGAGATGCCGCGCCGTCTGCGTCACGTTCCAGGCATTTCGCTCCAGTGCCCGCACCAGGAAGTTGCGTTCGAAGGTCGTCAGCGCCCGATCCAGAAGGCTCCTGTCCGAGCTGGTCCGGTCGAGATCCGCCACGTGGAGTTCGAGGGGCAGATCTTCGTCCGTGATCCATTCGTGAGGCGTGGTGGCGACCAGCCGCTCGATGAGATTTTCGAGCTCCCGGATGTTCCCCGGCCACCAGTAGTTCGACAGCATTCGCACGGTCGAGGTGGCGACGCCCGCCACCTGTTTCTTAAAGCGCGCGTTGTAGCGGCGGACGAAGAAGTCCACCAGCGCGGGCACGTCCTCGATTCGTTCGCGCAGCGGCGGCAGGCGAATCGGGATGACGTTGAGCCGGTAGAACAGGTCCTGCCGGAACGCGCCCTGCTTGACCGCCTGCTCGAGGTCCACGTTGGTGGCGGCAATCAGGCGGAACGACGTGGGGATGGGCCGGTCGCCGCCGACCCGCTCGATTTCGTTCTCCTGAATCGCCCGCAGCAGCTTGGCCTGCAGGTCGACCGGCAGGTCGCCGATTTCGTCGAGGAAGAGCGTGCCGCCGGAGGCGAGCTCGAACTTCCCGATGCGCTGCTGCACCGCGCCGGTGAAGGCGCCCTTCTCGTGTCCGAAGAGATGACTCTCCACCAGGTCGCGCGGGATGGCCACCATGTTGACGGCGACAAACGGACCATCGGGCTGCTCGGATTCGCGATGCAGGCGCCGCGCCAGCAGTTCCTTGCCCGTGCCGCTCTCCCCCAGGATGAGCACCGTCGTCGGCAGGCGGGCCACCTTCTGTGCGAGATCGAGCACCTCGCGCAGCGCCGGACTCGGGCCGGCGACGAACTCGCGCGGGCCGAGATCGCCGACCTGATCCTCGAGGCGGAGCACCTTGCGGTTGAGATCCGCGCGCTCCTCCGCGTGGCCGACGATCGAGCGCAGGGCCTCGGTGCTCACCGGCTTGGTGAGGAAGTGATACGCGCCGCACTTGATGGCCTGCACGGCCTCGTCCACGTCGCCCGACGTGGAGGTGACGATGACCTCGGTCAAGGGAAAGTTCACCCGGGTCACCTGGAGGAGTTCGAGCCCCGTCATGTCCGGCAGTCCGCCGTCGGTGATGACGACGTCGATTTCCTCGCGGGTGAGCAGTTCGGCGGCGGCGCCGCCCGAAGCCGCGCGCAGCACCCGGTACTCCCGGCGGAGCGACAGGGTGAGCGATTCGCGGGCGTCGTCATCCGGATCGACGACGAGGATGGTCTTGCGGCGCAAGGACAACGGGGGGCAGTATAACTGCACCATGACCCTTGTCGTTGCGTGGACCTCGCTCGTCGTGGCGCTGGCCGCGCTCGTCGTGCTGCGGCGCCAGGCGCGGAAGATGGCTCAGCTCACCGAGCTGTACTGGCAGCTGAAGTACGACCACGGCGAGCTGAAGACGGCGGTGATGCCGCGTCAGGCCGATCCGCCGCCGCCGGCCGCGTTCGTGCCCCTGGCGTCGGTCAAGCGGCCCTCTTCCTGACCCCGGCGCTCCCCCGGAGAGCCTTGACGCTGTCGTCGGTTCCAAGGGACAGTGAGGGCTGTCGCTGGCTGTGGCGTGCGGTGTCCGCCCACGGCACTCATGAGGAGCAACGGTCTTGGCGAACGGGTACGACGTCATCGTCATCGGCGCGGGCACCGGCGGATATGTCGCCGCGATACGCGCATCGCAACTGGGTCTCAGGGTGGCGGTGGTCGAGCGTCAGAAGGCGCTCGGGGGCACGTGCCTCATCTGGGGATGCATCCCCACCAAGGCCCTGCTCGAGCACGCCCATGCACTGAAGGTGGCGCGGGGCGCCGCCGAGTGGGGGCTCACGGGCGTGGACGGCAAGAAGGTGGGCATCGACATGCCGGCCGTGCACGCACGGAAGGACAAGTTGATCGCCGGACTGACGGGCGGCATCGAGATGCTGTTCAAGAAGAACAAAATCGACTGGATCAAGGGCACCGCCCGACTGACCGGCACGGGCGGCGTCGAGGTGACCCTTCACGACGGGGCGAAGCAGGCCCTGAGCGCGAAGAAGGAGATTGTCGTCGCCACCGGATCGGCACCGCGCAGCGTGCCGGGCATCGAGGTGGATCACAAGCGAATCATCTTTAGCGACGAGGCGATTCACCTGGCCGAGGTGCCGAAGTCGATGGCCATCATGGGCAGCGGCGCCGTCGGCGTGGAGTTCGCCTCCATCTTCAGGAGCTACGGCAGCGAGGTGACCCTGATCGAGTTATTGCCCCGCCTGGTGCCGGGCGAAGACGAGGCGGTGTCGGCCGAGCTCGAGAAGATGTTCAAGCGGCGCGGCATCAAAGTGCAGACCGGGACCAAGGTCACCAGCGCCAGGGCCGGCGCCGGCGGTGTGGACCTCGAGACGCAGGGCGGTGATGGCAAGGCCCTGAAGGCGTCGTTCGACGTGCTGCTGGTCGCCACCGGACGCGGCCCGGTCACCGAGGGCCTGGGCGCCGAGGCCGTGGGCCTGAAGATGGACCGGGGCTACGTCGTGGTGGACGAGCTGTTCCGCACCAGTGTGCCCAATATCTCGGCCATCGGCGACGTCATCACCATGGGCGGCCCGCACTACCAGCTCGCGCACCTCTCGTCGATGGAAGGCGTGCTGCTGGCCGAGCGCATCGCCGGACGCCAGGTGGCCCCCATCAACTACGGCCACGTGCCACGCTGCACCTTCTGTGACCCGGAGATCGGCAGCGTGGGACTGAGCGAGGCCCAGGCCGTGGCGGCCGGGTACGACGTGCGCACGGGGCAGTTTCCTTTCAAGGCCCTCGGCCGCGCACGGATGGCGGGCGAGACCGACGGCTTCGTGAAGATCGTTGCCGAGAAGAAGTACGACGAAGTGCTGGGCGTCCACATCATCGGCCCGCGCGCAACGGAGCTGATTGCCGAAGCGGTGCTCGCCCTGCGGCTCGAATGCACCGTCGAGGAGCTGACCAAGACCATTCATGCCCACCCGACCATGTCGGAGGCCGTGGGCGAAGCCGCGCACGCCGTGCACGGGGCGGCCATACATATCTGAGGGCGAATTCCGGTCCAAGAGGATGCTTGAGATGCCTACACCCGTAGTGATGCCGCAGATGGGCGAATCGATTACCGAGGGAACGATCATTCGCTGGATTAAACAGGTCGGCGATGCGGTGGATCGCGACGAGCCGCTGTTCGAGATCTCCACCGACAAAGTGGACGCGGAAATCCCGTCTCCCGCGGCCGGCGTGCTGCTCGGGATTGCGGTCAAGGAAGGCGAGACCGTTCCCGTCAACAGCGTCGTCGCGACCATCGGCGAGGCCGGAGCCGCGGAGGCGCCACCCGCGGCGGCCGCCGCCCGGTCGACGCCCCCGGCCCCTGCGTCCGCGCCATCTGGGTCGTCTGCGGCCCCACCAACCGCGTCCGCGGCGGCCCCGGTCCCGGCGGCGGCTTCTGCGGCTCCCGTCCCATCGGCGTCGAACGATCGCCAGCGGTCGTCGCCGCTCGTGCGGCGCATCGCCAAGGAACACGACATCGACCTGTCGCGGCTGAGCGGGTCGGGCATCGGCGGCCGCGTGACCAAGAAGGACATCCTGGCGTTCATCGAAGGTGGCGGGCCCCGAACCCTATCTGCGCCATCTGCGGTCCCCGTGTCACCTGCGGTCCCCGTGCCATCTGCCGCCCCGTCCGTGTTCAGGCTGGCCAACGACCGCGTTGAGCCCATGACGGTGATGCGCCGGAAGATTGCCGAGCACATGGTTCTCAGCAAGCACACCTCGGCGCACGTCTACTCGGTGTTCGAGGTGAACTACAGCCGCGTGGATCAGATTCGCAGGGCGAAGAAGGCCGACTACGAGGCGGCGGGTGCCAAGCTCACCTACACCTCCTTCATCGCAAAGGCGGCCGTCGACTGCCTGCGGCGGCACGAGACCGTCAACGCCGCCATCGACGGCGACCAGGTCATCTACCGCGGATCGGTCAACCTCGGCATCGCCGTGGCGCTCGACAACGGCCTCATCGTCCCCGTCGTCAAGGGCGCCGACGAAATGAACATCCTCGGCCTGTCACGGGCCATCCAGGACGTCGCCGATCGGGCCCGGGCCAGGAAGCTCGATCCCGACGAGGTGCACGGCGGCACCTTCACGATCACCAACCCCGGCAACTTCGGCGCCCAGTTCGGCCTGCCGGTCATCAACCAGCCGCAGGTGGCCATCCTGGGCGTGGGCACCATCGAGAAGCGCGCGGTCGTCATCGACGACATGATCGGCATCCGGGTGATGGGCTATCTGACGCTCGGCTACGACCACCGCCTCGTGGACGGCGCTGTCGCGGACGAGTTCATGGCCGACCTGAAGCAGACCCTCGAGAACTTCGACGCGGCGCAGGTGTAGGCTCCATGCGCCGATACCCCGGCGCCACGACGGGCCTTCGGCCGTCGTGACGGCCTTTCGACCATGCGATCACTGGACGTGCGACGGCTCGGCGTTGTGCCCTACGCGGAGGGGCTGGAGCTGCAGAAGCGGCTGGTGGACGAGCGTCGCGCCGGCCGCATCGCCGACACACTGCTGCTGCTCGAGCACCCGCACGTCCTCACCGTGGGCGTGAAGAAGGACGGCCGCGCGCACATCCTCGCGCCCACCGACCGGCTGGAAGCCCTCGCGGTTGAGGTGTTCGACACGGGCCGGGGCGGCGACGTCACCTACCACGGCCCGGGACAGGTGGTCGGCTACCCGATCATCGACCTCAATCCCGACCGGCGCGACGTGCATCGCTACGTGCGCGACATCGAAGAGGTGATGATTGGCGTGTGTGCCGAATTCGGCGTGGGCGCCGGGCGCATCGCGGGCTTGTCAGGCACGTGGGTCCGGCTCCCAGACCGAGGCGCCGAAAAGGTCGGCGCGATCGGCGTGCGCATCTCACGCTGGATCACCAGCCACGGCTTCGCGCTCAACGTGGCGACCGACCTGGCCTTCTTCGACCTCATCGTGCCCTGCGGGATCGCGGACCACGGGGTCACGTCGCTCGAGCGCGCCTCCGGCCGCACACTCGCCGTGGCCGAGGTGGAATCCTCCTGCGCCCGCCACTTCGCGGCCGTGTTCGATCGCGAGGTAACCCACTCTCTGTCAAGCGCTTAGCCGCCTGGCCGCGATCCGCCTGCCCCCCGCGGGAATAATCCGCCGGTCCTGCGGGGTTCTTGTCCTGTGAGAAATGCCGGAAGCAGGAGAAGGACTCATCCCATGCGTGATCAGGTTGTGGAATCCCGTCTCGTCGAGCGACTGCGTCAGCAGGATGAGACGGCGCTGGCCGAGCTGGCTTCGGCCTACGGCTCGAAGATCTTCCAGTTGGCATTCCGGTACGTGAAGAACCGCGAGGATGCTGAAGAGGTGACGCAAGACGTCCTGATGAAGGTGTTTCAGAAGATCGAGACCTTCCGGGGTGACGCCGCGCTCTCGTCGTGGATCCACCGCATCACCTTCAACACCGCGATGTCGCGCTTGCGCCACACGCGCACCGCGCGCACGATGGAGCTTTCCGACGTGCCGGTGGGGACCGCCACCGACGACCCGACACAGGGACCACGTCCGCACGACCCGGCCGACTGGTCGGCGCTGGCCGACGAGCAACTGCTCCGCCAGCAGATGCGCGAGTGCTTTGCCGCGGCCGTGGGCGAGCTGCCCTCCATCTACCGCACGCCGGTCATCCTGCGCGACGTGCAGGGGCTCAGCACCGAGGAAGCCAGCCGTCGGCTCAAGCTGAAGGACCAGACCCTCAAGTCGCGCCTGCACCGCGGCCGTCTGATGCTCCGCAAGCGGCTCGAGGTGTTTGCCGACGGCCTGACGCTGCACCACCCCATCGAGGCGCACTGATCCGCGTCGTCAGCGCGCCAGTTCCTCGACCAGTCTGAGGGCGAGTCGGGCCACCTCGGCGCCGCCCTCGGCGTCGATGCGCGGCCAGTCGTCGGTGGGGCGATGGTAGTCGGGGTGGAACCCGGTGAAGAAGGCCACCGACGGTACCCCCAGGCGCGCGAACGAGGCGACGTCGGATTGATCCTCGGCGTAGCCGCCGCTGGAGAAGTCCTGCAGCGCCAGGCGTGTCCACGTGCGCAGGCGACCGACAATGGGGGCCAGCGTGCTCCGGCGATCGAACACCCCCACCATGAGCCGCCCGCGAGCGCGGCCGACCATATCGAGGTTGAGCATGGCGACGGTGCGGTCGAGCGGCACGGACGGATGGTCGACGTATCGAGCCGACCCGCGCAGGCCCAACTCTTCTCCCGCAAACGCCACGAACACCACCGAGCGCCCGAAGCGCGCCCGTGTCCGGGCGGCCTGCCGCGCCATCTCGAGCAGCGCGGCCACGCCCGAGGCATTGTCATCGGCGCCGTTGTGAATCTCACCCGCCGCCTCGGGCGCGACCGAGAGCGCACCCCCGCGTCCCACGTGGTCGTAATGAGCGCCCACCACCACCGCTTCGGTGGCGCGTGACGCGTCGGAACCCCGCAGGATGCCGACGACGTTCCTCAGCCGCGCGGTGAACTGGGCGCGCTGCTCGACGTAGCTCACCGACACGCCCGCGACGGGGCGCGAGGCCGGCGCCAGTGAACGATCGATACCCCCGGCGAGGCGTTCGAGATCGAGCGTGGGCAGCGCGCGTTCGATCTGCTCACGACCGGCGCGCACGACCGGGATACCCATGGCCTCGGTCTGCGGATCGGCCCACCAGGCGCCTCGCATCGTGCGGTCCTCGGCATGCGACGGATCCTCGACCACGATCAGCATGCGCGCGCCCCGCTCGCGCGCTTCCCGGGCCTTGACGGCGATGGCCGCGCCCGGCGTGAGGTTGCGGCCGTCGAAGACGCTGCGCTCGTCGTGCTCCTGAGGCTCATGCGTCATCACCAGCACGGCGGCGCCGCCGACGTCCAGGCCCGCAAAATCGTCGTAGCCCAAGCCCGGGGCCGCAATCCCGTAGCCGGCGAAGACCAGCGGCGCATCCTTCACCTCCCCCGCTCCGTGTCCGGGCGGGCGATCGAGCAACGACAGGGGATAGAAATCCAGGCCCAGCCGCAGCGCGCGGGCGCCCTCGGGCAGGCGCAGTGTGACGGTGGATGTGGCGGGCGGCTCGACCCGGACCTCGCTCTCGAAGACCTGATCGAAGGTACCCTT